>OLWF01000008.1_pt1 | contig 215958 bp, 195 predicted proteins | sample 1644131 | NCBI WGS metagenome assembly OLWF01 (sample SAMEA103958163, study PRJEB25191) | human gut metagenome
GCGTCCTCCTTCGCCTCCGGCAGGGCATCCTTCGGCAAAAAACTGCCTACCAGGGCCCGTTGCATCTCCTCTATAGCGGCAGTCTCCACCTCCCGGAACTTCCATGTCGCCTTGTCCTGCGCGAACTGGTTCAGATAACTCCGGTTCACCTCCGGATTTTCCGCAAAATAAAGTCCCCAGCCATACGCCTGCGCTCCTTCTCCTTTACCCATGAACGCCGTATCAAACTTGCGAAAACTGTGAGGGGAAGCATGCAGGGCAGTAATGGAGAACGTCACCCCCGGTTCCGTGATCACCGCGTTGCCCGCTTCAAAATGGCCGTCCCGAAACAGCCCCTGTTCCTGTGCTTCCGCGACAGAATTGACATTTCCCCCTTCATTTGCCATACTGTTTTTGCGGCGTTGGGGAGTATAAACCCCTTCTATTCCGGGTCCGGTTCCGGAGGACGTCGATTTGACCCAGGCTGTCTTAAACGTCAGTCTGGGCTTTTTGCTATAACGCCTGCCCGTTGTTTCAATCACCTGTTCCACCGTATGAATCTCTCCATGCGGATACTGCTTCACATAAATGACAGAAGATTGATTCCGTCCTTTCGGTTTGAATTCCATCCGGTCATAACTATCCAGCACATCAAGGGCTAACTTAATATCCTCCTTCGTTAAATCTAACTGACCTTTCCGTGCACTGGAATCATGACTATGTTTTTTCAGTGCATGAACAATACCGCCCGCAGTAAATTCATGAACCATACCCGTCACATCAATCCCCAGACCTGCTTTAATATCAGCAATCTCCTGCGCTGTGACATTCCTGTATTCTACAACCCCTAATTCTGTTTTATTTGAAACACTGCTGGAAACCACCATATCCACAAAATCCATCACCTTCCGTTTCCCGGCATCCTTCCCCATTTCATCCAGCTTATCCGCTACGGAAAAAGAAGCGGTTTCTCTCCTGCCCTCTTTAACAAAAGACAAAACCGTTTTTGCTTCCTCCAAAGTTGCCCCCTTCATTAGCTGGAAAAAATCTACTCCGGCCTGAGCAAACTCCCTTTCTCGCTGTTCCTTATCATTCGCAAGCAAATCATCCATCACCTGCTGGCGGTAATTCTCCAAACCATACCTTTCCGCGTACATCAAATGAAAACCATAATCCTGCAAAAGCCGTTCCGGCTTCTCCTTCAATTCTTTCAACTGATTTTCAAATTTCTTTCTCGTCAGCTCGCTTCGGCTCTGAGCGAAATCCGCTCCCACGGCATCATACACGAAAGACGCAAAATCGCCTTTCACGGTTCCTGAATCCACCGCCTTCCGGAATGCCCCGGCCAGACCGACCATATCCGCGACCTTCCTGATCAAAGCCTCCATCACCTCCAAAAAACGCTTCACGGGCGCAGGCAAAGCCTTCTTCCGGTACTCGCCCATAAACACCGCCTGCATCAGCTTGCTCATCCCTTCAATCACAGCCTTCTCCCTCTTTCCGGCATCCGCCCCATCATCAAAAAAGCTCTCATCCACCAATTTCCAATTATTCACCCCCTGATCCTTGAAAGCCTTCTGAGTATCCAGCAGATTCCGGGAAAACCACGTCAATTCCCTGCCGGCCTTCATTTCCCCCTTCACATACAATTCCGCCATTTCCTCCACCAGATCCAGAAACGTAACCTCACCCTCATAATACCGGATCACCTTCTTCCCCATTTCCAGCTCATAATTAAAAGCGGGGGTATGCACCCCTTCCCGTTCCGCCACAGCCGCAATTTCTTCTTCCGTTACCTCTCCGGAAAACCCCTCTCCGCGCGCCAGTTCTCCGCGTTTCAAGGCAATCTCCACGCGGTCGCGGAAATTATTCGGTAAAACGGCCAAAACAACATCTTCTTCGTGGGCATTCTGGTCATCCCTGCTCCATTCCTTTTTCCGGCTCCTTTCCGCAATGCGCATCAGGGCATCATCAGCCATCCTTTTCAAAACCCGGTAAGACATAGCCGTACCCTCTTTCCTGAAATCCACGCCGCACCTCTCCGCAAAATAATCTACGGACGCATCATTCAACGCCGCATTTTTCAAGGTAAAATCCTGATTCACAGCCCATTCCTGTACCTTCGCCGTTAAGAACCTGTTTCCTGTCTCCAAATCCATTTCTACAAACTCTTTCCCGTTTTCCTTCCCTCTATCCGCACCTTCTCTTCCTTCCAAACCGCCAATCACCGTTTCCAACTTGCCGCCATTCACCCCCTGAACCGGATTTCCATCCTTATCCCACGTCACAGCTCCTAGTGTTGTTTCCACATCATAAACGCGCAGTTTCCCGTTCACCACCTCCGCACGGGGAAGAATCCTCTCTTCCATCAGGGACTTCACCAGCGGCACATCCGGAGTCATCAGCATACCTATGGGTTCCCCAACGGTTTCTGCCACCTTCCCTTCAATCTTCCTGTGAAGCGTCAAATCAAACAGCCTGATTTTATCCCTGTCATTCTCCGTATTGAGAATCATTTTAATTTCTTCATCCGTAAAATGTAACCCCTTCATCGTCTCCGGACACTCCGCGCACTCAGCCTTAATGCCCCGGATACGTTCATCAGCAATAGCCGCCGCCCGGAACGGGCTATTCTTGGCATACCGCCCATACCCCAGCAACAGGGACATGGGAAGGGCCACCAGAAAATTCCTCCATGTCATCGCCTCACGGGCCTCCGCATCCGCTTCATCCCAGCTCTTCCCATTTCCCCAGGAAAACATATTGGAAGCCACGGAACGTGCGTAAGGCTCAATAACTGTCTGAGCATGCAACACTCCCCCTTCCAGACCAACAAAAAGCGGCCCGCGTCCCCAGAACCGGTCTGTCTCCAAAGCGCGGCCCAAAAGCCCCTTCATGCCGGTTTTCCGCCCGGCCCAATTCATCAGCTTGTCATAAGCTTTTCCAACCAGCTTCCCGCCTTTCCCCAGCCCCCAGATATTGGCCGCCCACATTCCTATGCCTTCTCCATAAGCCGCGTTTCTTGCCGTCAAACCATCCACACCCTTAGCCAGATAACCGGTTTCCGCCGTATCTTCCGCTTCCAGCAAAGACCCCAACCCGCTCGTCATAATAAACGGTACAGCTCCACCAAAAACGCCGGAAGCCTCTTCCAGAAAATTCACCAGCCCATGAGAAGAACGTGCTTTATACTGCTCCATCCTCACCTGTTGAATATCCTGCGCCACCTTATTCACCCGCTGAATCCAAAGAGGATCGTCAAACTTCTCTTCCCCGCGCTGAACCAGCCCGGCACTCTGTAAAAAATCCATCACTCCGGATTCAAGCCAGCGGGAAGGGCCATGAACCAGCCCTTCAACCGCCATTCCGGAAAAATTATTCAGCATCCGGGAAAAAGCAGATTCATTTCCCTTCTGATAATCCACCAGCCCGGCAATCGCGCTGACAGCCAATTCATACGCCTGTTCATTCCTCCGGTGCAAATTCGCCAGTTCCACAACCCAGCGTCCTTCCTCATATTTGGAATAACCATACGTCCTTAACCCGTCAATCCCCGTCTGCATCCCCTGAGCGCGAGGGCTCCTTCCGTCTTCACCGTAAACCATGTCCTTAATGAAAGCCGCCGCCATTCGTTGGCTATCCGCCAGACTGGCCGCGCCCGCCAGAAACTCCGGACTACGCCCCTGATGATCACGGGGATCTAAAGAAAACTCCTTCCCGCTTCCCGTTGCCGTCACCATTTCCCCCCATACTTCCCCCATGTCCTTCTTCACCTGTTCCCTTCTGGCGCGGCCAACTCCGGCCTGACGGCGCAACTCCGCCGCCATAACAGAAGCCTCATCCGTGTCCAGTCCCAGCCGTTCAGCCAGATATACGCGGCTCAAAGCGGGTGCGCCACCTACGAAAGACTGAACAAAACCATCCACAAGCACCTCATCCTTCTCTTCCTGACTTAATCCCTTATAAAAATCCACCACACCCTTCCCAAGCGTGCGTTCCACCTCATTCACCTGTTCCTGATCCAACTCCGAGCCGTCTCCCAGCTCCGCCATCAGCTGATAAGCCCGTCCTCGCCTGACATCCGCCGCCTCCGCGACATGGCCGTTCCCCAATCCTCTCCTGTCCCAGTATTCATCTAAAGACTGCCTCACTCTGTCATAATCCGGACTGTCTACGGACATCAAATTAAAATCCGCCATAACGGACCGGTATTGCCGATCATTCGTAATAACCTGCCCCGGTTCCCAGCTCCGCCCCTCATCTTCCACGGCAACCGCCACATTCCCGGCCTGTTCATCATCCAGAACGTTCAGTTGCATTTCCGGCCCCGCCTGCGGCCTGTTCACAATCGGAGGTCTCAAATCCACATGCCCGGATTCATCCGGAACATTCATTCTGTTCAACTCTTTCTGCCCATTCACATTCAATGCAATATTCATAAATCTATTAAATAATTCAAATTAACGTACATAGGCGCGAGCCTGTTCTTCATGTAACTTCTTGGCATAATCCGTTGCGGATTGTGGAGACCGGAACACGCCTAAATGCCTGCCTGTCCTCTTAAACATCTCTACAGCCTCATCATCAGAAAGAATGGAACCGTCATCAGACACCGTAGGAATCAAATATTCCTTTCCATCCATGCCAATAGATATGGAACGCACGGTGCTAATAGACCCATCCCTGTTCTTCACAACCGGACGATTCGTCAAATCAATATTACCCTTTTCAAGCAATCCGGAAATCTTCTCTTCCATCCCCTGAATACCATGTTCAAAAAGCCTCTTGCGGCCTTCCTTGCCGGCTCTTTCCGCATCCGGAAAATCAAACCGGACTGCCGCTTTGAACTTGCACCCGGGAACCAGCCGCAACGCAATAGCGGCCCTCCGGGAAAAACCAAACGCGCTGCCCGGAACCACGGCAACCTTCTGCGGACGATAAATCCGGCCATCCGCAAGCTCAAAACTCACATCCGGCACATACTGTTCCCTCAACTGCGGATAGCGTGACAGATGATCTTCTCCGACAATAAAACACTCATCATTCCATACCTCTTTCACATGAGCATCCCGCACATCCGCTACGGGAATATTCATTGCCTTCGTCCTCACGCTCAGACTTTCATCCGGTTTTGGCAAGGCAAGAGCCTTCTTCCTCAAATCATCCAATCCCTTTCTGGCCTCATTGCGCCGCACGAAATCCGTATCATCATCTTTCACGGAATCCGCATGTTCTCCATTTTGCCGGAGCAGAAAATCCAGCGTAGAAGCATGTCTTCCTGTTAATTGATACATCTTTTCCTTCATGGCGGTCACAAACTTCACAGAACTTTTCTCGCCCGGATGCGCCGCCTGCCACTCAAATACCCACCTGCGCATCTCCATTGAATTCCTTTTACTCTGAATCTCCGCTTCCTTCTTCCAACACTCCACATTAAGTTCCAACCCGCTCTCACGCCGTGCCATCTCTCTCTTTTTATCGCCAGTTCCGGCAAAACCCGCCTTCTCAATCTCAAATTCCCTCAATGCCTCACGATGCCACTCCAAATTCTTAAGAGCGTCCGCAGTAACAAACTCCCCCGTTCCTTCCATCGTTCTCACAACGTCATCCACATTAAAACTGATCCTGTCCGTCTTCTGTCCCTGCATGGACAGCACGCGATTTTCAAGAGTGGATTCCATAGCTTCCTGAAAATCATTACTTACTCCATGTTCCTTCCACCTCCGCTTCAACTCTCCCAGATACATCATATACGACGGAGACCCCACGCCGCCATCCTTCACCAGTCCGCTCACATCCGCCGCCAACACCTCATTCATGCTGGTTACTCCAATCTCTTCCGTTGTCGGCAACTGTCCCTCAGCCGCCCTGATCCTCATTAAATCCACCACCGGATCAGCCACGCCGCTACGGAACTCCGGCTTCTTTTTCTTGATTCCGCCGGAAGAGAAAAAACCATTGGCAACACTCCCAGCCTGCTCATGAACTCCTTCTCTTTCAACCATTCCCCCGCCCTCTCCAGCATCCTCAAACGGTTCATCCAGCAAAACACGGTCATAAAGCTTCCGGCCCCCTTCTCCCAGCGGCATGCCGGTAACATCATACAAGCTGACAGTCGTAGGAACCCCGGACTGCCCCTGCAACAAACGGCCATAAGAGGCAATAGCCGTATTGGACAAAACGCCCTGATATTTCCCGTCAATCAAATCCGCCGCCAACTGGTCGGGATTCTCGTCAAAATCCCTGGCCGCCTTTAACGCGCCAATCTGTTTCTTTGCGGAAGCCAGCATCCTTGATGCCTTCATGCCGTCCACATACACGCCCACCCCGGAATTCAGCACGGATTGAACGCGTTCCATATCTCCGCTTTCCACGGCGGCGGCCCAATCTGCGGAAAAAGCCGCCCTGGCCCTCTTCGCGCTCACTCTCCGCTGTCTATCCTGCAACGCCTCCCCCCCGCGCTGAAACAAATCCTCAATGGCGGCGCGGTAACGTACAGCCGCATCCGGAGTCATAAACTCCGGTTCATCCACCAACTCGCGCTTCTTGGCAAGCGTTTCTTCCCAATCCGCTCCATTGTCAATATCCTGTTCAGCGGAGGCAATCAATCCGCGGGCGTTAGTGAGTCCCATCCGGAAACTCTCATCATCCCGCAAAACATTCTCCTTGTGCATCAAATCCTGCCCCAAATCATCCACCGCCCGCCCAATTTTAGCCGCCTGTCCAAATACTTCGGCTGTAGCAAGCGCCGGAGCCGCGGCCGCATTCCCATTCACATGCCCAGCCCGGAACCCGTTATCTCCCATCAGACCAACTTTCATAACTCTCTTCTGATTAACTATTCGTCGTTACCTGCTCAACACCTGCCCGGCCTTCATGGCCGGAACTGCCGCCATGCCGAAACCGGTTAAAGAAAGAGCCGTTCCGGCTACTGCCCCTAAAATCGTCCCCAAAGCCCCGCGCTTGGAGGCCCGCGCGGCCTGTCTCGCCTGCCACTCTGCCAAATCAGCCTGATACAGCGCACTCCTGCGCTGGTTCTCCCGCTGAGTAGCCGCCTGAGCAATGCCATGCTCATACTGCTTCATCAGCGTTAATTCATTCATATTGCCGGTTCCGGTGGACATGAAACCGGATGCCGCCTGAGCCGCCCGCGCCGTGCTCGCGTCAGCATTCTGGTTCATCCTTTGCAAATATTCATCCGCCAGCGCGGACTCATACGCTCCTTGAGCCTCCCGCCGCATATTATCCGCCGTTGCCAGTCCTGCCGCTTTCTGAGCTTTCCCGGCCTGATACTGGTTCAGGGCGGACAAGGCCCCACCGGCCAAACTCACGCCATTGCCAAACAAGGAAAACTCCTTCGCATGATCGCGCATGAACCCCTGAAACCCTGTCGCGCCCGTCGCCATACCAATAAAAACTATTAACTGTTAACTGAAATTACCCCTGCATCGTCATCCGGGTCAGCTCATTCACGCGCGTCTGCGCCCTCTTCCAATCCGGATGCGTACTGTCCATATAAGCCTTGCTCAACTCATGCGTGCCATTGTAAATGGATTCAAGCTCCTGTTCCGCAGTAGCAATGGAAGCCATTTGATTCACATGGGCAAACCCGGCTTCTTTCATCCGCTGGGAAAGGCCGTAAAAAAACTTCACTACCTCCGGATTATTCCGGATTTCCGGAAGATTGAACACGCTGGCATCTACTCCGAACTCTACGGCTAAATTGCTGAGCGTATTATTGCAGGCCTCCATCACAGACTGAAACTTGCTTCCGTAAGTCTGCTGTAACTGCTTTAACTGCTCATTACTGGCATCTATCCGCGCCTGTTCAATCTGCGCTTCCGTCTCATTGATGAACGTCCGGACATCACCCATCACGGAAGACAGGGCATCCTGAGGAATCCCCGCCTTATGAGCCGCCACGCGGGCGCGTTCAAAAAGCTTGTAATCCAGACTCTCAGGCTCCACCCCCTCAAACAGCCCGGTAGCGTAATCCGCCAAATCCGGAAAAGCATCGCCACCGGCAGGAGGCATTAAATCGCCGGTTCCCTGAACCGGAGGGGAGGAAATGCCGCCGGAGGGAGTCGAAGGCGAAGGCGCACCGGTTCCCTGTGTTGAAGGCGCATTGGAATGACCGTCATTTCCCAAAACCGGCTGTACAGTCACAGCCCCATCATTATTGTTTTCTTGTGTTTCGCTCATAGAAAAAATTGATTGTTAATCGTTAAAATATGATACTTCTTCCGTATTGCCCGGTTCGTGGACTTTCTTCCAGCTCACGACCATGCTGTTCCAGACCAGCCGGAAAGCATCCTGCCTCATGGCGTCCAGCGGATTCCATTCACCGTTAAAAACGCGGAAAGCCGCCTGATGAATGCCGAATTCCCCACGGAACCACTCTTCCAAAGCCTTCATGGAAGCCCTGTCCAGCTTGCCGAAAGCATCACTCAACAGCTTCTTCTGCTTTTCTAATTCCTCTTCTTCGTCGAACTCAAAAGGATCATTCATTATCAAAAACTGTTAATTGTTATCCCTCTCCGGCAGGAGGTTGCGCCATCATCATCCTCTCCTGCATTTCCTGCAAAGCCTCCATCTTTTCCTTATCGTTCCTGATAAAACTTTCCGGCACGCCCATGCCGCGCACAACTTCCTGAGCCGCAAAATCAAAATCAAACCGGGCAATCACGCCGGGGTCAAACTTGGCCATATTGGCAATAGTATCCTGAGACCCGACAAGCCCGGAAAGCTGAACCTGCTTCATTAGTTGGGCGAACTTGGAATTGTAAACGACATCAGGCAAAGCCTTGGGATTAAATTCCTGCCCTCCCTTCCCGTTAGGCCTCATCAACTCAGAAGGTATATTCGGATCAAACAGCCGGGCATCCAGCATCAGACGGAAAATCCTCAGCATCATAGGCCGAAAATCATTCAGGTGCTGGCAGAACGTAGGGCTGAACGCCAACAGCCTTTCTTCCAGCCGGGCGTTCACCTCCGTTGCAGTCATTTGGCCTGTTTGCGCGCCGAACAAATCAAGCATATCCAGATAAAAAGCAGACCGCACTTCCTGACGATCCATTTCCATTTCATTCATCACTTCCCGATAATCGCCCACCGTACCCCACTCAGCCGGTAAAGCAGCATCCCCTTGACCGACGACAGTCTGGCCGCCCGGCCTCAAACTCACGCGGCCCACAAGATCTTTCGAAATCTTAAGACGGGGAAAAGCCTTCAGTTCTCCCAGCGTCCGGGTAATCCTTCGGCTATACTGCAAAGACAGGATATTAGACCAGCACAGCCGGGCCGGGGCTAATCCCCACGGACCAACCCATTTCAAAAAACGGGAAACCATGTAAGGGAATTCGTCAAACCCGCCCTCTTCCAGAATGTCCTTGTTCCCCTTCTCTACGTAAAAAGAAAAATATTCCTTCTCTGTTAATGGATCATAATTTTCCTTTCTTCCTACGGCATGGAGAATGGTAAATTTCTTTTTGATGCGCTCTGTTTCATCCCTGTAGGCATCCTTCATTGGCTGGTTCAGCTTCCCCGCGCCGCCAAGCCAGCGGGCCGCCTGAACGGCATTCCATTCAAACTTCCGTATCAACAAATTCGGCATGCCCTGCTCATCCTCCGCGAAAACGAAAGAATCAAAAGGGACATAGGCAAACATCAGCCTGTTTTCATTGCTGATGCCGCCGTAATAACTCCCCGTGCCAAACCCGCATCTGTCCAGCAACGCCTGATGGTTGACCGTATAAAAATTGCTTTCGGCCAATGCCTGATACGTCCTTTCCGCGCAATCTCTCAGCCACTTCTTCACCGGGCCGCTCTTTTGCACCGCTGAACCAAGAGCGGCGGAAGGCTCAAAACTGAACCAGAGCTTTCCGGGATCGCTCAAAAAACTCTGATGCGCCGCCGCAAGCCGTTGATTGGCCCGTACAGCCGTAGAATCATGCAGGTTTTTCAAACCGACGCCCAGAAAGGAAAAATTGCTGGGCAACCCGGTAGGGGAAAAAGGATAAACAAACTTCTTCAATTCTGAGGCCCAGCTTGCCGCATCCTGCTTTTCCCTCTCCAAATTGTTATATAGCGAAATGACTTCTTCCCCGTCCATAACTTAACCCCTGAACTGATTAACCCAGCGTCTTCCGGTAACTGGCTCCGGAAGACTGACCAAAAACGGAACTGCCATTCCCTTTTGCCGTGAAAGTTTTATCAAATCCATAACGCTTTCGGGCGCGGGCCTTAACGGTGTTTTCCGCCGTTTCGCTCGTATCAATGATTTCCGGCTCCTTGACCACTTCTTTCTGTTGAGGAATCGGAGCCGCTTTTGGACTAAAAATCTTTCCCATACGCGCACCATGACAGCACATCAGCAAAAAAGAGTGGGTGAAGTTGTCACACCCATGCCGGACATCCCCCCTTATATCAGGGCATATCCGCAACGCCGGCATCGTAACAGGACGCGGTTCCCAGGCATTCCATGCCGACGATGGAACTTTCAAACCCCTCAATCAAACCGTGACAGGCGGCCTCAATAAACATCCGGAAAGCGTCTGCAAAATGGGAACAATCATCATGATCAATCTTCCCGTTCTGATCCACATGATAGCTTTCCATGCAATCCAGTAATCCCGGAAGCCCTTCCTCACTGCCATCCTCAATTCTTTCGCCGCATCGTTCATGCCAGACCGTGGAAGGGAGAAAAGAACGCACTTCGCCGATGGACAGCCAGACGCTTCCCGTCTTCGGAACCAGTCTGACATCCCGGCATCCGTTTTCTTCCAAAGTCTGTTGATTCGTCTTTCGGTCATTAGTGGAATGATGCCCGCCGTCATGGGGAAGCAAATGGCGAAACACCTTAAACCCATGCGTCTGCTCAAAATCCCTGACCCTTGCCAGCATATCCAGCACGCATGACTTCTTGGCCTGAATCCCGCCAATAATGCGGGTTTCCCCTCCCACCTTCTGGAAAAACACCGTTGCCATGTGGTCAGCAACGCCAATATCCCAGGTGCAATAAACAGGAGCATAAGAATGCACCACAAACCGGCATCCAATACGGTTATCGCGGCGCAGCTTCCGGAATTGAGCGCAATAAATAGCATCGTCCCCAATCGCGTCAAAAGCCTCATCCGGCACAGTAGGGTACTCTTCCCCCATGTTGAAATCAGACTGCCCGTTCTTCCATTCCCACCACAACCGCGCGGATTCCGGCACATCCACGCCATAAACCTCTTTCATCCGGGTGAAATATTCAATGGTCTCATCCCTGAATACATACCCTTCCGGCACATCCAACTGGTAACGGCTTTCCTCGTACCACGGAAAAAAGAAAAACCGCCAATCCACCGGGAGAAGAGGCTTCCCCCGTTTTGACATGGCAGTCTTCATCAAATTGTAATTCACGCCGCTCCTGCCGCCTTCGTGCGTGCTTTCTACAATAATTGTTCCGTTAGTCGGCACGGACTCAAACCCGCCGTTCACCACTTCCCTTGCCCTGTCCGGGAACCGCTTGGCCATTTTGGCCAGTTCGGAAACGTGCATAAACTGTGTTGTCCCTCCGCGGAATGTATTATCCGTATAAATCACAGACCCGTTCCGGAACGCCAGCTTATTAGCTGTAGCTGTCACCGGCACAATAGACCCATCCTTCTTGACCGTTCCCAAACGCCTCTTCTTCTCACGCATCAGCCACGCAATAATGCGCCGTTCACGCTCAGCCCCTTCCGGCACATAATCCAGATGCTCCCATTGAAACCGCACTCCCAGAAGTTTTTTCTGACCCTCCGGCAGTCGCCAATCAATAATTGCCGCCGTCTTATTCTCATTCCAGAATACAAAATCAGCCATCAACACGCCTACCAGCGTAGAAAGGCCCAACTGGCGAGCCTTCAAAATAGCGTTGCGGCCATGTTGCCTTTCAAGAAACTTCCGCTGTACTTCATTTGGCCGGAAAGGAATAACAATGCCGTCAACATTCTTGATCCAATACAGATGTTCCAGCCGCCAAAGCCGATTATTCAGTCTTTCCTTCCAGAAGTTCAGAACCTCCTGATACTGTTTCTCTCCCCTCTCCATATTCAAACAAATCTTCAAAAAACATTCCTTGAATGCTCACATCCTGCTTTTCCGGAGCATAATCACCCATCATCTTGTTATCCAAATCAATCGCCTTCATTCGCTCTGCATGGGAGGGAGGCACCTCAAACAAAGATTCATCACCGGAAAACAACGCTTTTCCTCGCGCAATTTCCGCGAGCTTGAGCCTCTTTTCTTTCAACGTCAGGCAATTTTCATCACAAAGACGCTCACGGATTTTCCTGATTTCTTCCTTGATTCCCGGCTCTTTCATCTTCCGGGAAGCCGCCGCCTGCGCGGATTCGTTGCTGGTGCAACAAAAACCTGCCTCAATATAAGCCTGATACGCCATCAATCCGGAGGCCACTTTCTCACAAAAAATATGGTCACGCTCACTTAACATTTCCTAACAATCAATTACATTACAACAACTTATATCAAATCCTGTAAAGCCTCACTCTTCTTTGGCTTGGTATTCTCTTCTTCTTGCGTCCCCCCGGCATTCCCCAAGGCTTCAACATTATCCTTCCGGGCAAGGCAAGCCATCAGTCCATCAAACTCTTCAAGACATTGTTTCAGGGCATCAGAACCTTTTTCCGTCAGAGTATAAATATATTCCACTTGACCATGACCGGACGACCGGTAAGGCCGCAAAACAACATCACCCTGTTGCCTCAGGCGTTGAAGAATCTGTCTGACGGCGCTCCGGTCATATCCGGTTTGAGTAACGATCTCCATACAAGTTTGTTCCCGGTCAGCCAAAGCAACCATGACCGTTAATTGACCCTGATTCAGCCCGGATAAATGAACACGCCTGAAAAAACCGCGTAATGCTCGCAACAACATTTCCATGCGGGAACCTTTAGCACAGAACGAAAAGGAAAAAATAGAGTCTTATCGGCCCCCCTTTTCAAGAATAGTCCAGAAAAAACATAAGAGAGAGCATCAAATCCGGTTGGCTCATGCTCGCGCCAACCACGTTACAAACGTCCAAAAGCTCTCTTATTGGATAGAATAAATTAATAAATCCTGATATCGGAGCATGCCGAAAATCATAACAATCTCAACGGCAACATACAGCAAAAACACAGCATGAAGAAATCCGTCAGAAACCTTGCAGAAATCCATTGGAAAACCGCGCAAAAACTATCGTCGCGCCTTGCCCGCTTCCGTGCCTGCTTGGCGTTCGCAAAGCCCCCTCAGGGGCCTTCACTCCTGCCAACCTGAAAAGAGAAAATATTTGGTCATACTCTTTCTGGAAGCTGATTGGCGGAATTGCAAAGATGCCCTGTTTGACAAAATCTGCGCATCATCGTACCTTCCTGTTCTGCATGCTTCGTTTCATCATCATTTCCTTTGCCTTCCTCTCCCTCCCTTGTGCCGCCTTTCCCTCGCTTGAACGCGACTTGGAAGACATAGGCCCAAACAACGTTGACTGGAACGGTTACTACACCACCTCTGACGGTGAAAAAATTTACTGTCCTGAAGCCTTCCGCGAAAAACGCAAGCAATACGCCATAAAAAAACAACGCGAAAGAACTACAAACTGGATTATGACCTTTGCCATCATCCTCCCTTCATGCGCTATTGGATATGTGATTTACAAAGAGAAAAAAGAAAAGGTTCGGAGAAAAGCTGAAGAAGAACCGTGCCTTAAACAACTGAAAGAAGAACAGGAGCGACAGAAAAAGAAAGCGGAACGGTTAGAAAATCTTAGAAAGGAAAGAGAAACAACATCCCAAACAATCGGACTTCTCCTGCGTACACCGGAAAACGACATTATCGGACAACTCAAACAAACCTGTCAAACCTCTTTAAACCACATAAATCAATATATAGAAGAAAAACAAACAGAACAAGGACTGGCCTATGAACAATACATTGGTTACCTGCTGGAAAAAGAAGGGCATATCATTTTCTACCGTGGTGCAACTTCTAGCCTTCAAGACAAAGGAGTAGATCTCATTGCCATAAAAAACAATCATGTCCGTCTCATCCAATGCAAATGCTTTAATGAGGACATTCAAAACCATCAAATCCAAAAATACCTTGGACATATAGCATTCGACTGGAAATTTGCACAAAATGCCCCCATTCATGGCTTCTCCCACACATGGGAACTCTACTACACCCCTTGGCTCAGCAAAGCTGCATATCAAGCCTGTAGGGACAACCACATCCAACTCACCAAACAAAGTGCCGGTATTGCCCCTCTGGTCAAAGCATTCCATTTTGAAGGGGAAAAACGCTATATGCAATCCGGCCAGCAATTTTATGACCACATCATCAGCTATATAGACGGTCAACATTACAGACGCTTTTACAACCCGGAAGAGGCAGAAGCCGCTGGATTTTCCCATCTGCAACTCATTGACAACAATACCGTCAATCTCATCAATCAGCAAACAGTCACAGCATACGCTCAAACACACCCGCAAACACCCTTGGAAACCCTCACCTGCCCTTGGCTGGACTTTTAAAATCAGAAAAAATATTCCAAAATCATCTTTTTACAAAAATCGAATTGACGACAAATGATTACAGGTTATAGTAACCAGCAGATGCCAAACCAACACGATCCAAGAAAGCGAAGTCTTGCTGTATACATCTCACGTGAACGCTACTACCAAGTTAAGCGTTTGGCGGCGCGTGAAGGTATCAGCATGTCTCGCCTGCTTGAAATCCTTGTTGAACAAGCCGTCCGTGATATTGAATTAACACCAGAAGACTATGAACAAATTGCCTCAGAAATTAGAAACGCTCGTTCAGGAAAAAAAGTCGATTACCGTAAAACTAAACAATGATATTTTTTTCAAACTGAAAGCATTAGCTGAAAAAGAACATCGCTCGAAAAGTGCACAAATTTGTTTTTTTATCGAACAAGGTTTTAGTAACCTAGAATATCAGTTAAATCTGGAACAGGCAATAAAAAATAATCGCAGGTTTTAGTAACCTTATTTTTTAACTGCCCTTCCATTTATGACCCCGGAAGAACTTAATGCTCTGGCTGAACTCGTCACAGAGAAACTCTGGGACAAGTTAGCTGTCGTTGGCGCGGCCAGCATCTTCCGTTCCACAGCCGCCAACCCTTCCCCTGTCGCGGCGCCTACGCCGGATGACTACATTTCTACGGATCAAATCACCGAGGAATTCGGCTGTTCTAAACAATGGCTTTATAACCAGCGCAAACGCCATCCCCAATGCTCCCGACTTGTAAAAAACAATCCTTGCGACCAGCGCGGAAAACGCTTCTGGAGCCGATCTTACATCAAAAAAATAATCCATGAATCAGAGGAATCATGAACGCAAATCAACGCCTTATCCTCAATCTGGACACCAAATACAGCCGGCACCTGCTTTCCTTGCCGGAAACGGAACTCCGGAAACGCCTTGTTCACACATTAGAGCAACTGACGCACTACGCTTCCCTTGCTGATTCCGAAGTGCATCAGGAAGACCCTGTTTTTGGCAGTATGCTTTTTGCCCATCTGATCAATGTGGGAATTGCACAGCAAACAGACGGAAGTATTCATCTTACCCAGCGCGGTAAAGACTTGCTGTTTATCCTCGCGTGTTATCTGGACGCCACCATCACGGAATCAGCTATTAACTGACCTGCCCTGTGAACTACTCGCCCGTTCAGCATCATCACACCCAGAGCCGGGAATTTAAGTCTGCGCGGCTATCCCAGCGCGGAATCTGGATAACCCTTTTGCAATATTGCACCAGTCAGGAAAACAACGGAATCATTAAAAATTTCGCATCTTGGAAACCTGCTGAAATCCGGAAAACGCTGAACGTAGATCCCGCCACTCTCCGAAAAAAATCCACCCTTTGGAATATGGTCGGGGAAGACCTGCATATTTACGGCTATCCCCACGACAAACAAGCCATTCTCAACAAAAAGCGTCAAACTCTGGCCAACAATACCGGCGTGCAACCTTCCCCCCGTCCGGAAAACAACAGTTCCCCGCCTCACCCCGTGAAATCGGAAAACAAAACGCCGCCGCTCGCATTCTGGGCCTTTTTGCGGAACACCTGCGTTATGGATGCTTGGCAAAGCAAAGACCTCAACCAAAAAGAATACGCCGCCGCCATGCAGGCATACCAGCAAACAATCACATGCGGAGATAGGGACTGGCAACTATTAAAAGCTTACTATAACGGCTACTACAAACGCGGCCAGACAAGAGACAGCCACAACAACAAATACTACTGTCCTGCCTCCCGTCTAAAATTCTACGAAGACATCATTGATGTGCTTACCAAGGCGGAATTATGGGCGAAAGACACGCGCTGGAAACCAAAAAATTCCCCGGCCAACGAGCCGCCGCCACAACGCAACCTTGCCATCCCTCCCCCTCAGGAAACGGACGTTCCCGTTACCCCCGAAGAACTTAAACAATTTTTTGACGAAATAAACCCGCACTAAACAACTGGAAAAATGAGATACTACATACACCCCTGTAAACTTCGCTTGAGCCGCCTGTGGATTTTTGACGACGGCGTTAGAAGCTGTTGTCGCGTCGCTGTCAAATTTGGCATCCGAAAACGGCATGCTGTCAAAGGAACCTCCGTCACCATGTCCCCCGGAGAAGCCAGACAGGAATTAAATTCTATGGAAAAAGCCCTGTTTCAGGGAGGTTACTGGCCGCTCTGGCTCTGGATATTGTGCTGTAGTGTTTACGTCCTCACGGCGATACAATTTTTATCATTCATTTTCAACATTTAATGCCGTGTGCAATGAACATTTTTCAAGCCTACTTAACCATCACAAAAAATATTAGTCATTATCTGCCACACCAGAAAAACGCCTACAGGAAAACCGCCATACTGGCGGCCATCGCATTAGGCTATACAACCCCAAAGAAAATATCTGATGCCATCTACATCGACCAAGAACGAGTGAAAAAAATAGCGAAACAACTTATTCTTGAAAAACTCATTACCTGCGAACTCCTTTCAACTTGGCCTTACCAAAATAAATACTCTTTAACCGCTAAAGGAGAAAAAATGACAATAAATCTTATGAATTATAAAACAAAACCACAACTTTCTAACTATGAATAACAATGTGAAAGAACGGCCCATTCTGTTCAGCGAGGACATGATCAGGGCGTTACTACAGGAATACAGCATGCCCGGCCAGTACAAGAACCAGACGCGCCGCACGCGCGGCCTGAACCGGTTTAATAATTTCCCGGAGCACCTGAAAGAAAGAGGCTGGGAGATTCAGGATTTCATTGAGGAAGAACCCGGCTTATGGCTTGCCGTCTCTAAAGACGATGAAGGAGATTTCCCGGATGATTTTAATCCGTGGGTAAGATGCCCCTATGGAAAAGCGGGTGATCGATTGTGGGTGAGGGAAACCATTTTTTTACCAATGAAATCTCCCAAAAGATGGAAGTCAAAGGTTGCCCTCAAGTGTTCCATTCCGTCGATTCACATGCCGCGTTGGGCCGCCCGAATTTTATTGGAAATTATAGAAGTAAGAATTGAGCGGCTGTTAGACATTACACCGCAGGATGCCCGGATGGAGGGCATTGAAAGCGTCTGGCACGACGAAGAAACGGATGTCTGTTTGTGGAAGGACTATTCAGGGAAATCCAATGGATTGGCTTTTGCCCGGATGTCTTACTTTTCCCTGTGGGATAAATTAAAGGGAACCGGATCGTCTAAAATGAATCCGTGGGTATGGGTTATTAAGTTCAAGGTTTTAACGATTAACGGAGATATTAAATGAAAAATATTAAATGCCCGCTGTGCGGAACACTCTTGCAATTTTTCTACGAACTTAAATTTGGAGAGCTGGGCCGTGTTGGATGCTCATCCTGCGAATGGGTAACTTTTTTAGCGTCGTCGCATCAAGCTTGGAAAGCCGCCGAAGAATTCGTTTCCAAATTCCCGCCTTTCCTAAGGATACATCAGGGAGACAATCTCAAACTCGATTTTAACGACGATATTTTAACCGTCATTGGCAAAGATACCGACCGCTGTAAAATCTATCTTGAGGATTGCAATGGAAATACAGAGATAGCCACGCCGGATGACGTGGAACAATGGCCGTGGGAGCTTGATCAGAAAGGAGGACGGAAATGATTAACATCCTCTTATCCGTCAGGCGGCCTTTCTCCGGTTTTATCATGGACGGGGAAAAGAAATGGGAGTTGCGGAAAAACGTACCGCGCTTAAAAAAAGGCGACTCCGTAACACTGTGGCTTTACGAATCCGGGAAAGACGGGATGCGGGCCATCATCGGCAAGTGCCGTTTAGTTGTCACTGCTTCACTTTATTTATATCCTCCAAAGGGGATTTTAGAATTGGCCATTAAGAATGCTTGCGTGACGGAAGAGCACCTGCGGAATTACCTGCCTTGCTATGTCTGGGGCGTCCAGGACCCCGTGAGGATGCCGACCGCAGTGCCGCTGTCTGACATTGGGCTGACCCGTCCGCCGCAGTCTTGGAAGTACCTTACTGACGAGCAAGCAGACATCTTAGAAAGGAGGCTCGCATGAAACTGACGCCTGAACAGAAAACTTTTTACCAACTGAAAAGGGCCAGACGGCGGGTCATACGCCAGAACAGTGGGTTCAAAAACGCCGTCGGGTACAGTTACCGGGGGAGGGTCTGGTGGATTCCGCGGAAATGTTTAGTCAAAGGTATATTCATGCGTAAGGCCTTTAATTTTTTTTTAGATAAAATAATGGAACATAAACAGAAAGAGAACGAAGATGATAATTGTTGATTTATTCGATATTTTAATATTTTCAGTTTTAATCATACTTTCGATTATTTATATCATCCAATATATTATATTCAAAATAAAAGAAAAATGAAACTGACGCCTGAACAGAAAGCTTTTATTGAGTATGGAAAAGCGATTGCGACCCTTAAATACAGGATTGAGCGCATCCGTTTTACCGCCCGAATGTTGTTCAAGAAGGAATACCGGGAACTTTCGCTCCGGTTCCGCGGAGGCCTGAGGGACGAATTTCAACTGTACTACGCTATCGGCGACGTCCGCCGGAAGCGGGCCGCATGCCGGGTGTGGGTGCATCCTATGCGAAGGAGATGCTCGAACTGTAAACATGAGCTAATGCAGTACAAGTTCTGCGCAGCCTGCGTCCATGAAGGATGGCCTGTTTACTGGGAGCCGAGAAAGGAGGGAGAGTGAATGAGCTACATCTTTTCGCGGGCGCTGGTGGAGGCATACTTGGAAGCGAGCTGCTCGGATTCCGCACCGTTTGCGCTGTCGAACTTGAACCCTATCCCGCAAGCGTACTGCTCGCCCGACAGAATGACGGCTTACTCCCGCCTTTCCCGGTTTGGGATGACGTACGAACCTTTGACGGACGACCGTGGCGCGGCCTTGTTGACGTGGTATCTGGAGGCTTCCCGTGCCAGGACATTTCAGCCGCAGGAAAAGGCGCCGGCATTGACGGCGCCCGCTCCGGCCTCTGGCGGGAAATGCACCGAATTATCAATGAAGTACGACCGGAATTCGCATTCCTGGAAAACTCACCTCTGCTTGTGGGAAGAGGACTTGCCAGAATCCTCGGTGACCTTGCCCGCATCGGGTATGATGCTGCATGGTGTGTGCTGGGAGCTGACGCCGTTGGATTACCCCATCGCCGCGCCAGATTATGGCTTCTTGCCCACCATGCGTGCATGTATCGCCAAATATGGACTGTGTTGGAAGAGAGCGGAGGAAGGCAAACCAAAAGGGAATTTGGAAGATTACCTGGCATATCTCTATGTCAGGAGCGGTGGGAAGCGAGTCAGGGGGATGTGTGTGTCAGCGTCTTTCGCCGCCCTGATGATGGGGTGGCCCCAGAAGTGGACGAGCTTAAAGCCCTTGGCAACGGGCAAGTTCCTGCAGTGGCGGCAACTGCATTCCGGGTTTTGCTTGGCAGATTCCAAGAAGGAAAGGAGGGGGAATGAAAGCCATTCTTGACGCCTGCTGCGGCTCCCGCATGTTCTGGTTTGACCGCCGCCATCCTGACGTGGTGTTCATGGACCGCCGGGAGGAAACGCACATGCTTTGCGACGGGCGAACCCTGGAAATCAAGCCGGACGTCGTCGGGGACTTCCGGAAGATGCCTTTCAACGACGGGGCGTTTCGCCTTGTGGTATTCGACCCTCCGCACTTGATTCACGCCGGGGAATCATCCTGGCTGGCCAAGAAGTACGGCAAGCTGAACGGGGAGACCTGGAAGGAGGATTTGAAAGACGGTTTCCGCGAATGTTTCCGAGTATTGGAACCGGGCGGCGTTCTTGTGTTCAAGTGGTGCGAGGATCAGGTTTCAACCTCAGAAGTGCTGAAACTGGCCAGCCAGGAGCCTTTGTTCGGGCACCGCCGCGGAAAGACTATTTTCCTCGTCTTCATGAAATCTACTCTCCCCCCCAACTGACTGGAAGTAAGGAACATAGTAACCAACAAAAAATTGCTGACATAAATACCGAATATATGATACAGTAGCTTGAATGGTACAAGAAAGAAGCAGGAAACAGGAAAGATCGGAATAACAAAATTTTAAATTTTAACAAGACTTAAATTCATAATATAATCAATAAAAATTCTCTGTATATCTTTAAAACTACGAGCGTAAGTATTATCAAATATATACTCTTTATCTATAATAAATCCTCTATCCCCAACACCTTCTTTTTGATTAACTGTAGGGTCTAAAGACTCCAAAATATAAAAAACTCTATGTAATTTTCCCTCTTCATTTAAACCATTCAATATATTTAATGAATTAAAAATTAAACCCACATCAATATTATTACTAATGATTTTTTTAATAACATCCCTATTAAAACAATACAAATATATCGCAACAACGGATAAAATTTGGTCAACTTCACATTCTGAATATTGCCAATCATGCAATGAAATACTTTCTAAAACCTTTGCATATCGGGCAAAATGTTCTACATCTCTTAAAGAATGTGAATTATTTGTTAAGATATACTCAATAAAATCAGAAGCAAGATTTCCAAATATATTGGACATCTTTCCTTGCTTCATCAATTCAAACAAATAGAGACGGGACACAGACATTTTATCATAATAACAAGGTAACGATACAACAATTTTTATAAATTTATCTATATATCTCGATATATCTGATCCATTCCCATAAACATGAGAAATGACTGCTCCTAATTGCCTCATATTTGCGACTAATAAAAAACTCACATTGGGAACATCAAACACATGTTTAATTTTTTCCAATAGGGTAATGGAAAAATCCGGACGGCAACGATCCAACTCGTCAACAACAATAATCATCCTCTCATCCCTAGCAATTTCAGCAAGAATACTCTTCAACGTTTCAATATTACTATTAGATTCTTCATACTGCTGTAAAAAATCATTCACTATAGCATCCACCCCCTCTTCCGCAGACTTCTTAATAGCATCCGAAATCTCGTCTCCGATGCTATCTGCGTTCTGCTTCAAAAGCAAACCAATAGCTGCCTTTGCTCCGATTTTGAAGCAACTCTTTGCTACAGCTATACTGGCATTTTTCCACTTCTGATAACGCTCAGAACTATCCCCGTTTCCCTCTTTATCCTTTATAAAACGTGCAATATTGCCGAGCAACATCAATAACGGATCATCCCCATGATCTTCCGCAAACGCATCAATGTATAGACATTGACACCTTGGAATGTTCTTATTCGTCCCACCTTCTTTACTCTGATCTGCTCTGATCAAATTAATCAGTTTATGACAAAACTCCGTTTTCCCAACTCCCCAATCCCCATCAAGCACCATTGGAGAAAACTCATCATCCATCAATAAATTAATTATTTTTTCAGCAATTACTCTCCTCTTAAACTCATCCCTATACTCAAACGTCAACTCATCATTGCTCATATCTTCAAAAAACTAAAATTCTTTCTAAAGTCAATAAAAACAAATAAAATGAATGACTACGACGCCAGAACAGAAACCTTCATCTACTACACTGAATACTGTCAAATAGCGGGTCTTTCCATCGCTCCAGAAAAACTTCTCCACGATGATATACAAAAATCTGTTAACACTAAGGGCCTCTGTATATGGACACCAAACCTTGTTTTTTTCGCATGGGAAATAGGCGATCGAACACTCTGGGTAGAGCATGCCATAGGATACCTTTCTGACCTGCTTCCGCTGGCATCAGCCTATGGCCCGGAATGGAAAGTCAGCTACCAACACCGCAACAAAATCCGCCATCAAAATATGCACCGTTTACTAGGCAGACTATAATATTATTTGTGTAAAAAATTATGTAAATAAATCATAAAATAATTTGTAATCAACAATAATATAATTCTACCGCGTACCATTTTTCTTAAAACCCCGTTCCTTTCCGGACGGGGTTTTTCATTGCCTCCCTCCAGTTAATAGACATAGCATCTTCTTTTCCCCGTAACAGGCTCAATTGAAAAATGCCGGCATAAAGAGACGGTTAATGCAAAAGTTTGCGTTGATAAGAAAAATACGGGATAATCCTATCTTTACTCACTTACAGTGAAAGATATAATGAGTATTTAACCTCATTGGTCTCCCATACAGGGAAAAATGTTTTTCCAACTTTTTTTGAACACAAGCCCCTTCCCGGGACGCTAATGGTAGGAGGGCAGCTTAAGGCCCCAGCCCTTACCCCCTCCTTCCCTGATGAAACAATGACTATTAAAAGCCCGGCGGAAAGCATTCCGCCGGGCTTGCTTTTTATGAGACTCCACCGGTTAAAACGTCCGGGAAATTAACGGGTAGTCAAACGATCATATAACTCATTGGCATATTTATGATTGGGATGGTTCACATTCATATACGCCTCATAAAGAGGATGGGATGGATCCGATTCCATCCGCATGGCTTCCTCCGCGGGGGAAGGCACCGCATTTCCTGTATGATGGAGAGGAGCTTCATCAAGCAGGCGTGATGCCTGGTACAACAGGCGGATTGCATCCGGATTGGAACCGAGTCCCGGATTATCCAGTAAAGCGTCCGCATCCACCCCTGTTTCAGAGGCAAGCCGCCGAAGAACGGCAGCAGCCCTGCCCATGTTGCGTTCATAATTGGAACCCCATTCCTGCTGAAGGGACTGTTCCGCCTGCATTTCCATCTCCATCCGGGCATCTTCCATGTGCTCGCGGGCCTCATCATATGCCTGGGCCATCGTCTCCTGAAGAGCGTTCATTGCCTCCGGCGGCACTCCGTAACGATAGGCCGTGCGGGCCATGCGTTCTGCCAGGTCAGCATTCCATTCGCTTTCCGGCGTGGATTCTGGACGTTCCAGGCGATATTCTTCCTCCGACTCCGGCAATCCGGCCAGCCGGCGGAACCGCGCCATCTGTTCTTCATTCTCCACGCCGGGATAACGTCGCAGGCGTTCCAGCTCCGCGTAACTCTTCGCCAGAGCCTCCGGCGTCTTAAACTTGGAAAGAGATTTCTCCATCCCTTTCAACTCATCAAACCGGGCGTACCAGTCCGGAGCAAAACCACCGTCCTCACCCAGAAGGGGAGGAAAAGGTTCAGTTTGAACTTCGGTTTCGGACAGTGCGTCCGTCTCCGGGGAAACGAAACCGGAACCCTCCGCATCCCTGAAAGGAGCGGCCATGCTGTTATCAATGGAATCAATCATTTTTCTCTTCTTCTGTGGTTTCTTTAATGGCTAATTGAAGCTGGCGGCGGATGTACAGAAAGATCTCCCTGTAGGCATCCCTCCTCATGGCGTCCAGAGGGTCGTAATTCCCCGGACTTCCTTGAAAAACGGGCAAATCAGTCTGGAAACGGGTTTCCAGAAAGGTAAGCGCCTCACGCCCGTCCGGGGTGTCAAACACCCGGAGAAGCTGGCGCCTTTTGAGACGGGCCTCCCGGACGGAGGCCTCCTGCTGCAATGTCGTATCCTGGTTCATTTTTGAATCGCGGTTAACTGGTCAAGCAAAGGATTGAGGGAAGCATAAGGATCCTCTTCCGCCGGAGCCAGGGAGGCTCCCTGCTGGAGGTCCGCCCGTTCCTTCCGCATGGCACGGACATCGGCCCAGGGCCTCAGCATGCTCTCCGGGGCGCCGTCCACACGGGCGGACAGGCGGAAACAGTGGTCCCAGTCCACATGATCCGCCAAATCCGGGGCAGCCTGCATCATCATATTCAGCCGCTGAAGGCTGCGGTCCATCCCTTCACTCTGCAAGCGCCTGAGCACCAGGGCAATCTTTGACTGATAGACAACCCTGGGTTCTCCCACGGCAACGGAGCCGTCCCTCCCTACCCTCAATACCGCACGGGGTGGCCTGGGAAACTTGCCCATCCGGAACAGCAGGGAAAAAATGCGTGTCATTGTGGAATACAGATCACTCACAAACAGCGTGAAGGAAGGAGAAAACATCAAGACGCGCTCATTCTCCCGCGCCATGACCTCCGTGGCAGTCATATTGCCGCGGTGCCCGCTCCAAAGCTCCAGCATGGGCAGATAATAGGCACGGCGTATCGCATCCTGCTTCTGTGTCAGACGGTCCATCCCAACATCATACCTGCCCTGCGTAGCCCATTCCCGGGGAAGGTGAAGGGAAGCGGCCTCCGGGGTAATGACGGTCCTGCCGCCGGCCCGCAAATCCACTTCCCCAATCTGGTTGGCGAGCTCCAGAATACGGGGAAAGGCGGCCACCTCGCCAAGAGTATCCAGAATACGGTTCAGGAACTGCACCTGCTGGATGGCGGGAAACACCAGCCTGCCGGGAGCCAGACCGTACGGGCCGCTGCCCCACTTCAAAAAGCGGGTCACCAGATAAGGGAACTCCATGTATCCCCCTTCCTCCACAATCACCTGGTCGTCCAGAGACAGGTAAACGCTTTCAAACGGCATGTGGGAGGCCTGCTCCCTGCGGCGGCTGCGCCGGGTGCGCGGGCGCACAACATGCAGAAACCTCAGAGTTGTGGCATACGGATTGCCTCCGCGCTCCAGAACTTCCCGAGCCTTGGGCCCCAGAGCTTTCACCCCGAACATGGAGCGTGCCTGATGAGCCGTGTAGGTAAACTCCCTGACGTAGGTATCCACCCGGCCTTCCGCATTCTCCGCACAGGCGAACTGTCCGCACGGAATATTGGTAAACAACAGCCTTCCGTCCGAGGATATGCCCGTAAACAGACTTCCGGTCCCCAAAGCCACCCGGTCCAGAAAACACTCATGAATCTCCGTATAAAAATTGGAAACGGACAATTCTTTCAGGGCAATTTCCGAACACTGGTTATACCAGGCCTCCGCCTCGTCGCCTCCCCGGTCATCCGGAGCCGACCACTTGAACCATACGTCATGGCTGGGCGTAATATAGGACATATGGCCGCTGGCCAGCTTCTGGCATGCCTCCACAGCCGTAGTATCCGTCATGCGGTCCATGGCGTCCCTGTTGGGTAGGGAAACATCCCCTTCCCGATTCAGGCGGCGAGGCAGCACGTAATCCCTCAGACGGTCCCACCACGTTTCCCATGGCGCGCGCTGGGCGGCCAGGGACTTGTACACGGAATTCAATTCCGCAGTTCTTTCTTCCATGGCAGCGCCTATCCCAGAGTTTTCCTAAGCAGAGTCCGCGGATTGACCTCCCCCTGCCCGGCGGAAGAATGACGGCGCGCCAGAATGGTGGAAATCATTCCCTGCCTCTGCCGTTCCCGGGCCTGATAATCTTCCCCTACTTCTTGTTCCACGCTCTCCGCCTTGACCGGGATGGTCTGCTCCGGAGCAGAAGCGGAAGGTGTGGACGGTTTCATAAATCCCATAATTTCTTTTGCTTTCTATTCATGGTTGATACTGATTCCCCTTCCCTTCTGCCGGATATAAGGCTCCAGAGGATGCCGGACGCCCGCCTCACAGACAATCCATGCGGCGGGAGCGTTCTTTTCCCATGGAAGGAAAGGGAGCTCTCTCCACCTGCCCGGACAATCCGGGCAAGTGCTTGCATTTATCAAATAAACAAATCGGCAAAAAATGCACCTGAGGAAAAACCGGACGCATACATGCCATTGGTGGCATCAAAGAGGTCGCCTCCAAACGTGATGCATTCCGCATCCGTTTCCTCCAAAACATAGGGCGCTATGATCAATGAATCCTTACTTCAGCCGGATACGCCATCCGCGCTGGACATATGCAACGCGGCCCTCTCCAAAATAGGGGAGGCACCTCTGGACGCGCTGATTGCCAATGAATCCACGGCATCCCGCCTTTGCGTTCTTCATTACCATCCGGCCCGCAGGGAAACCCTTTGCATGGCGCGCTGGACCTTCGCCGCCACGCAAACCACTCTGGACTCCGTTTCCGCACAGGCGCCCAATTCCCTGACCCCCTATCAATTCACGCTGCCCGCAGACTGCCTGCGCGTGCTGGATGTGGAATGCTCGGAATGGAAAATGCAGGGACGCCGCATTCATGCTTCCTGCGCCCCGCTTCCCCTAAGCTACATTGCCGATATTGAAAACGCCGACCAATTCGATCCCCTCTTCATGGACGCACTGGCCACCCGGCTGGCAGAAAAACTGGCCATGCCCCTGACGGGCAACCAAAGCCTGCGCCAGAATCTTAACCAGGAATTCCATAAAATCATTCTTCCGCAGGCGGCTACCGTCAATGCGGTGCAGTGCTTTTCCAATGATTCCCACCCGCTGCTGGATTTGCTGAGAAAAATCAAATCGCCCTCTTGCCCGGAAGAATGTGAATAACATGAGAATAATAAGCAAATAACATAATAATAAATTGTGAATACATACTCATGAAAGCACTGGATTTCATACAGATATTTGCCTCCAACGTCCGCAGGCTGGACTTTCGCCTCAGCAGTGCCCAGGTCATCCTGGCCGTCATTGCCGGGTACAGGCGCCACAGCACCATTACGGAAGCCACACGCCTGCACCCTAATACCGTCACCAATATCCTGCAGGATCTCATTGCGCAGGGATATGTCAACCGTATTGGAGACGGTCGCCCTTATGTTTACCGGCCCACTGCGGATGGAGAACAGCTTGCCGGAAACCTGCTGGACAAAAATACATTCCCCGGCACATGAAAAATCCCCTGCTCAGTACGGAAGAAAAACGCCGCTGGTTGGCCCGCGTTTTCCGGGACGAGGACGGGGAATACTCTCAGGCGGACAAATTCAAGGCGCTGGTGGAAGACACCAAACTGGCAGCCCTGCAGCAGGAAGAGGAGGAATTCAAACGCCAGCGGGAAATGGGCGCTGCACCACAGGACCCCATCCTGGCTCTGCTCCAGTCCCTCCCCCCGGCAGAACTCAATCTCAATAATCACCCCTCTTCCTGACAACTTAACAAGATGATGGAACAAAAAAGCTCTCTAGACCAAACAAGCTCGGAGAGCTTTTTCTTTTTCAATCCACGCACTCCTTGCGGAGTGCGACAAACGGGAGGGGAAATAACATGGACGCGTTGCTGGTTTCAATCCACGCACTCCTTGCGGAGTACGACCGGGTTGCCGGATGACTAATTGCACTCTTGAATTCGTTTCAATCCACGCACTCCTTGCGGAGTGCGACCCCAGTGCACGCTTTCACGCTGTCAACCGCGCTGTTTCAATCCACGCACTCCTTGCGGAGTGCGACTGAATATTGAATCTTCCAGTGAAGAAGAAGAAGAAGAAGTTTCAATCCACGCACTCCTTGCGGAGTGCGACCACCAACCAGGATGGGGAAACGACGACGGAACTTGTTTCAATCCACGCACTCCTTGCGGAGTGCGACAATCCCTGGGACTGGGTGCGGTCGATCATGGCCTGTTTCAATCCACGCACTCCTTGCGGAGTGCGACGCAAGTTACCTACGTTGGCGGCAACTGGGACCAGGTTTCAATCCACGCACTCCTTGCGGAGTGCGACCAAGACTGGCACGTACCACCGCCACAGATAAGCGGTTTCAATCCACGCACTCCTTGCGGAGTGCGACGCCCTGTTCGATTCCCTGCTTGACAAGCTGGATGTCGTTTCAATCCACGCACTCCTTGCGGAGTGCGACGCTGCGGGAATATGAGGAATGACAGGATAGTTGATATAAGTTGAATCAGGGTTGAAATCCGTTGGAACCCTAGAAGACACGGGAGTTAAGGAGGATCAGACCAGTCATGAGCTATCTTATAAAAGTCGGAGCTGAAAAGAGGGTAAATGACAAGTATCTGATATAAGTACACAGGCTATGCAGGGATGCTGCACAAGAGCTGCAAAGAGTAGGTGATAGAGCAACGACAAGGTAAAAAATCATGATAGGATGCCCCGCATGTGTACACCTACATATTGCATCCCCTTGTACGGCTCCGTTACCGTTATATCCCCAGCAGACCGGAAGAAAAAGAACCCGCAAATTTATCACCTCCATGATACCGCTGTCGTGTTGATGTGGACAACTCGTGAGGGAAGTAAAACGACGTGCTGGGTGAGGGATATGCTCGACAACGTGTGGATTGTGATCAGGGATGAGAGAGAAGATGATTGAAAAGAAAAAGGCCGCCAGGAACAACCTGACGGCCTGTATTGTATCTGCCCATTGGGCTAATCATCGCAACATAAAGCGCGGACAAAGGGCGTCATTTCCTCGTCCTGATGGTCTTCTATCAGCTTGTCCGTCCTTTCGTCCATAATGCACAGGACGCTTGAATAAAGGCCGTCAGCAAATAGTGATTGCTTGGTGGCAACAACAAGCGCATGTACTGCATAGCCGGACTGCTGGCCATTGCCATCTACAACATAACAGTTGATGTTGTCTCCTGGCTTTAAGGGGGGCATGATGATTTTTCTGTTGTTTCAATCCGCGCATCCGCAGGGATGCGAAAAGTTACAGGGGGAATTCGTCTTCAAATGACACCGTGTCGCTCCATCCCCTGGCCGTTTTCGGTTCGGGGGCTAGGGGGGCAGCTGCTCTCCGGCCAGCGTCCTGGACGGCCCTGGGCACTCGGACGGCTCCCACATAATTCGCCAGCCCTCCCGGAGGGAGCGTTCCCGGCAGGGCGTGCGGTTCGTAGGTCTCCTGGCCAGTTTCGGAGGTCATCTTGCGAGACTCCGCTCGTCCCCGGTTGATGACGGTGAACATCAGGTGCTGGACGTGTTCCACGGCGGCCCATTTGCGCAATGCCTGGTACACATCCCGGCCCGCGCAAGGCAGGTGCAGCTGGTCGCGCACAATCTCTGCCAGATAGTCCGGGCTGGTCTCATAGCGCTGCATGGCATCGCGTAGATTGTGGATGGCCTTGTCCATCTCCGACCAGGTACGATCCTTGATAGGTGCCTCGCCCAGGTAGGCTGCCAGTCTATTATAGACAGGCACGTAGTGCTCCTGGGTGGCCTTGGTCAGAGAATCGGTGACTCCTGTGGCAGCCCAGACCTCGTCATGCCGCCAATCCGTCAGGGACGGGAGGGGGCAGCCCTGGGACTGGATGCGCTTGTAAGCCTTGCCGGCCATAATGGACAGTACGGCAATCTGTCGCTTGGTAAGTGGCTTATTGTTCATGATCGGGATTTTGTAGAGCCTTGATCAGTTGTTGCCGCTGCTTGGGCGTCAGATAGACAAGAGTGGCTGTTGCTCCTCCTCTATCAGTGCCCGTCCAGATAGTCAGCAGGGTCTGGAATCCATAGTCTTTAACCTCAATCTTAGTCATCCCTGGTGCTCCTCTCTACGTAAAAAGTCTCCACCTGCTTGATCTCCAACCCCAGCTTGGCAAGCTTGTGAGGCTTGACGTGCTGGCGGATTGCCTCCTTGTCCGGGGTCACCTTGGTGACCAGGTAGGCCCTGCGGCGGGTGCTCTTGAGCAGGGCGACAATCTTGTCCCACGTCCAGCCCTTGGCGGGCTTGAGGGAGGGCTGCCCCAGGCGGTAGCCGTAGGTAGTCAGGGCGGTGGTGCCGGATTTACGGCCCTTGGCAAACAGCTCGTCCCTGCGGGGGGAGGCCCATTGCTCGGCCAGTTTGGTGAGCCGGGCAATCTCCCTGGCCAGTTCGCTGATTTTGGGATCATGCTCGGTGAGCACTTGCTGCATGGCGGTCTCCTTGGCGGCCTGCAAGGTGTCCAGTTCAACACCCTTGCGGGCGATGTCGTCCAGGGTCTGACAAAATTCAGCCTTGTCCTTAATAACCTGCTGGTCGGTTGCTTTAGTGGTTGTGCGTATCTTTCCCATTGCAGTCTGTAGTTGGTTGTTGGTTACATTGGCACTGCCCCAGCAGGACGTAAGTGAGTACCCCAGGAGCATCGTCCGGAGTAAGATCGGCAAGAGCCACGGTGTATTGTTTGCCGTGTCCCTTGAGGCCTCTCCGGACCACCGCCTTATCACCTGACAATATATCCTCAATAACCCCATCATATCCGGCTGATCTGAGTGATATTCTGGTTCGGTTGGCAGACCTGCTGCTGGTCATACAGGTCTGGTTGACGTAGACCACATCTCCAACCTTAAAAGTTGACGGATCGACGGGTCTGAGCTTGCCGCAGTGCGGGCATGTATATTTCTCATTGTCCATTGTTATTGTGTATTTCTCTTGTTGAGTTGTTTTCTCTTTTTGGCCAGCATGTTAACGACATGCTGCCAGGTAAGGTCTGGCGTGGCGCTGAGCCACTCCAGAAATCGCTCTCCATCTACAGGGACGTAGTACTGTCCGAGCTGCTCCAGCCGGATGGCGATCATGCCCGGCCAGCGGGGGTCGCAGACTTCCCAGTGGTCACAGGCTCCGGGGAACCGGGAGAGTTGCAGGCCGATGAGATAGGCCAGTGTATTGGGATCGTAGGTCATGGCTGGTCAATGTAGATGTAGACGGGAGGGATGGGATTAACAGGCTCGGCTCTGTTGATCAGCTTGTGTACCAGGTCATCAGAGGAAAGATGATTGCCGTGATTGGCGCGATTCAGCTCTGAGCGGATACCCTCGGTCATGATTCTTCGGCACTCCGGGCAGACCGCATAGGTCTGCCCATGGCGCTGGATGATCTCCAGGCGCGCGTGCCGGTGGTAATAGCAGTAGATGTCCTCATTCATGACGGCGGCCCTCTTTGGAAGCATCAAAAAAGCGAGGCAGGAAACGCTTACTCAGTTCTCCCGTGTTGCGATTAAGGTGCATGTTGATGCCTGTGACATCGTGCATCAGGTTAAAAGCATCAGCCTGCTCCATGTCAGCAAGCCGCAGTGGGCACCCGTTGCAATGACATGCTTCCAGGTCCATCTGGATATCCATCTCATCGACGTCGGTATTGCCGTATTTACGGTAAAGGGCGACAGCCCGCTTGGCGATGCGCTCGATGATCTCACGCTCCGTAGGTGTGGCGGTAAACATATCTTTCATTGTTTGGCCTCCCTTGGGAGCCGGTTTGACATTGGGGGCTTGCCGCCCCCTGTCCTGTTGATTGTTAGTGTTGGTGCTGTACATGATGGTGGTGTTATTGGTTGGAAGTTGAGTCAGGCTGGTCGGCCTCGGTGGGGCCGACGGTGATGCTGGCCAGGCGGATATTGCCCAGCAGGGCGTGCAGATGGGATATGGCCAGATTGAGGGAGTCATAGTCCGTCTTGGTCAGGAGGGCCACCTTGCAATGGCTGACCCGATCAACATGGATATGCTGGGTGATGTAAAGCAGCTGACGGTGCCGTTCCCACTGCGCCTCGCTCAATACCGGGATAAGTTCCAGAGAAAGGCTGTGATGCGTGGTGATGAGGGCGTCGAGGTCAGCCAGGCGGAGGACCACATATCGGGTTCCTCCCAGGTCAACGATGGTGTATTTAATGGTCTTCTTGCGCATGATTTTTTTGAGGGGGGGGTTATACGTATTCCGGCATCTTGCCGGCTTCCATTTCTTCAAGTTTTCGGACGGCGGCCAAGTAGTAGTCCCATGTAAGGTCCACCCCGGCATTGTTGGCGGCCTCCACCCCTTTGCGCAGGCGCTTGGTGGTCTTGCCGAATCCGTACAAATTGGCCTGCTGCTTGAGGGTGGCCAGCATGGCCCGGTTGGGGGACGGATAGCCGTAATAAGTCCACAGGGTTTCCAGGTCGCGGGTCTCGATATGGTCCGGGAGGCGGTAGATATTGGCCGCCCCGCGCTTGGAGGTCTGCTCCAGGATGCCTTTCCACTTGTCATTTTTTTCGACGTACTCGGCCAGGACGGGCGTGCCCACCAGGAGCATGCCGCACTGGGTCTCGTCGTAGATCTCCCGCAGCTGTTCAATTCCTTTGCGTCCGGTCTTGTCGCTGTCTAGCGCGTGGTGGATCTCGTCGACAATGAGCAGGTGCTCCGGAGTCAGGCGGTTGACAATCTTGGCAATCTGGAACTCGGTGTTGCCTTTGACCGACAGGCCTAATTGGGCGGCAATGCGATAGAGCAGCCGTCCCGGACTGGTGACCACCGGGCAGCGCACCATGATAACCGTACCGGGATGGCGGCGGGCGTACTCTTTGAGCGCCCAGGTCTTGCCCCACTGCGTCTTGCCCACCAGCATGGAGGCGTATTGGTTGACGTGGGTCAGCTCGGCAATTTGCATCACGTAGCGCGCCAGAGCCGTCTCGATAAACGGCCCGTCAGACGCTGATTGCTGGCGCAGGGCCAGCAGGCCGCACAGGTCATCAAGCTTGGAAAGATGAGGGCCGGTCGGGGCCTGGTAAGCGCCAATCAGCAGGCGGTGCATGACCGTCGTGCTCACCGGCAGTTTGTCGGCCAGCGTGCGCAGCGTCCAGTCATGGTCCACTGCGTAGTTGATCAGGTCGGTGAGCATCTTCTTGTGCGCCGGTTTGTACGGCGTATCCTGAATGCGGTCCAGATACCTGCTCAGGTTGGCATTGTTGTTGATTTTTGTAATATCGTCCATATTGTTATTATTGTGTCTGTTATGTTATAAAAATCTTACATCGGGCAGGTCGTGGGGCAGCTCGTCGTCATTGCTGCCGCTGGCGGGGATGAGGCTGATGTCCGGCATGGACTCGGCAGCCGCCGTGGCTGCCCTGGTCACGGTCCGCTTATCGGCGGGAGTGGGGGTGAGGGAGTATGCCTGGGCATACTCGGCTGCCGTCACCGGCTTGCCCTCCATCAGGCGCCTGTTGTGCTCGCGCTTGCGGACGATGTCCGCCTCGGTATTGGCTCCGATGATGCGGGCATATTCCAGCTGCTGCTCCCGATATCCGGCCGCCTTGCCCATGGCCTGCTCCACAGCGTGCGTATCCGCCGTGCAGACCCTCTGCACGAGGGAGGCCGTGCCGATGACGCGCCCGTCCTGCCCGCACACAAAGAGCTGATTGTCATCGTAGGGGTTGACGTAGCCCTGGTACGTGCCGTGGGCCAGAACCCGGACGGCTCCGTCAGGAGTCGCCACGCGGGCCTCGTAAATCAGGTCTTCGTCACGGATGGTTTTGTCGCGCATCCGGATGTAGGCGCTGGCCACCTTGATGGGGCGGCCCATGTCCGTGCCCAGGATCTGGCAGATGCACCAGGGGGGCAGCTTGATGAGCCTGTTGCCCGGTTTGGCCTCCTCGCAGGCCCATGCCTCGGAGGGGCTCATCCGGCGCCGGCGCACCAGGTCGGCCCCGGTTTCGCAGGCGGTGCGGATGATCTGGGCGGCCATGGACGGCTCCACCTCGGAGGACGGCGTCCAGGAGGCGGAAGCCGAGAGGCGCAGCTCCTCAACCATGAACCCGCATCGCTCCCAGCCCTCCAGCCTGTGGTCGGTGCGCGTGTTGATGTCGCTGACTATCTTGGTCAACTCGCGGCTCAGTTCGTCCATGGTCAGCATGTAGTGCTTGAGTTGACCGGCTTTGTCCGCGGGCAGCTTGTCCATCGCCTTGATGAGCTGCTCCTCGGCGCGTACCAGCCCGTGCAGGGTTTCCGGGGGCGTGCGGTCGTGGCCGGTGGCTCCCGGCAGATGGCTGATGCGGTTGTGCTGCAGGTTGTGGTAGCTTTCCAGCGCCGCCTTGTGGCGCGGGTTGCCCACACCCCGGCCGCCGTGGCCCTGCTTGAGCGTCTGGCGCACGCCTCCGATGCCGGAGCGGTCCACCTTGATCAGGCCGCCGCTGGCATGGTAGAGCAGGTCTTCCAGTTCCTTGCTGATAGCCGCCGTTCCGTTTTCGACGACGAGCGTCGTCCCCTTGGGCGAGTACCCGACGGTAGCTCCCCACAGGGCCAGGATGCTGCGCATATCCCGCTGGTTAAGATGGATCATCTTGCCCGTCTCCTCATCGCGGCGGCGTATCTTTTGCCCCCACGCCACACGCTTGCCCGTAAGGTACTCCAGCACGCCCAGCTGCAGGGGCTGCCCTTTGTCCCGCCCGGAAAGCACCATCAAGTCAAGCCAGACGTCGTCAAAGAGAAAATGACTGCCCAGCCAGAGCCCTTCGCGGGTGGCCAGTACCTGCGCCAGCTGGGGCGCGGCGGCCCGGATGCCCTGCTTGAGCGCCACCGTCTCCAGAGATTGGGGAGCGAGCCTCTGCAGGTTGCGCAGGCTCCAGCCGGAGGGGACGCGCGGCCAGCCCGGCCAGTCCTCATAGCCGGGGATGGTGTCGCGCCTCTCCGTCCAGGTCTTGAGCAGGAGCTGGCGGGCCGTGGGGATGCCCCCATTGCGCTGGCAACGGGTGCAGAGGCCGTGCCAGTAGGCAAGGAATTTGCTGAGGGTGACGCGGCTGCGCGCCTGTATTTTACGGTAGCGGCGGTCCACCAGGGAGAGGGGATTGTCGCCGTTGTTGCGCCAGATGTCATACCAGCGGCGCATAGTCACCGGGGAGATGCCGCAGAGGGCGGCGGCATCCCGGATGGCTTCCTGCTGCCCGCCATAGCAGGCGCTGGCCTCCCTGATGCGCTTGCAGGCCGCATAGAGGGCCAGCACTCTGTCCCGCTCCACCAGCGGCAGATCGTCCATGGTGATATTAAAGTCCATTATCTTAAAGTGTTGTTGTACCGTTGACTATGCCATCCATCGTGGCCCTGACGCTCTGTACGTCGGCATCGGATACCTTGCGGGCGTAAGCGGCCAGGGAATCGGCAAAAAGCTCTCGCTCCTGGAGGCGCAGCAGGTGGACGTAGCCCTGGTCGATAAAAGTTCCCAGCTGTTTGAGGAGGCAGGCTGCGTCCTGCTCGGCCTGATGCCGGCGGCGCTCCAGTTCTTCCGGGGGGAGGTTGAGAGCGGCCAGGTCATTGGCCAGCTTATCCATGGGGGTGAGGGCCTGCGCCCCGTCAGGGTTGCCGGAGCCGGTAAAGCCCAGGGGCTTGACCCGGTCGTGCGTTGTCCGCTTGCGGGTGGTAATCACGCCCAGGTTGATCTCCATCTGTCGGGGTGTTTCGGCTCCGTCGGTTACTTTATCTACTAGGTCGGGCAGCTCGGAGACAGGCTCACCGCATAGGCCCGCGTCCAGGAGAATTCTCTCCACATTATCTAATCTTCCTGCGGCTGTTTTATAACAGCGCATGTAGCGGTTGGACATCTGCTGGGTAAATTGAAACCGTGGTTTCAATTTATCGTCTTTGGCGAAAAATTCGCCCCACTCTCCATGAGGAGTCGCGGCCTTAAGCTCGGTCAGCAGCTTGCCCAGCTTGAGTCCTGCCGTCACGGCATTGCGCCCGGCGCATGCCGCCATCTCTGCCTGCGCCTGGGCATACCGGTGCAGGCGGTTGGCTTCGCTGACGCCCAGCGTCACCCGCGTTTCCGCGGTTATCATAAGCTCGTGTTTCATTGGTTGAAATGTTGTTGACGATTGATTTCCTGCTGCAGGATGTAACGGTTGAGGGCCACCCTCAGCTTGACCAGGGCCTTGTCCTGCAGCTCCCAGACAGCCTTGTCGGACAATCCCAGGTAATGGGCCAGTTCCGGGCAGGTGAGCGGGCCGTCGTGAGGCACCCGGTAATGGCGTCGCACTTCCGGGATGTTCCAAATGGCGGACCAGATGGCCCATTCCTCGGTCGTCATGGGCGCGTCCATGTCAACGGGTGTGTCGTCCATCATCGTGTGGCCTTTCCATGACTGGCAGGATGGCCGTGCGCGGGTCCTTGAGGCCGTCGCGCACCTGCTGCTCCTCCGTATCCAGATACCATCCTCCCGCCTTAACCATCCCTAGGAATGCCAGGGCCATGACTGCTATGGCGGCAATGAGATTGGCGGCTCTCCTCAGCATCGTTACCTGCTCCTCCTTAATGATGTCAGTTTTTTGCGCGGCAACCTTCGGATGCGGACTTTCAGGGCGTTGCCCCGGTCTGGCGCTCCTTTGAGGACGCGGCGGAGATGACTGGCTGTCACTCCTAATACTTCGGCGGCTTCGGTCGGGGTGTATCCATGACCAAGTAACCATTGAATGTTGATGTTCTTTTCTTGTATGGTCATTGCTGTTTGTGTTAATTCTGCCTTATGGCCGCCTTTATAGGGCGGTTCGATAATCAAATTATCGACAATCCGAAAGTTATGGCAAGGCAAAAATCAATAAACGGAATATTTATTTCTCGAACAAGAGAAAGAATGAAAGATAAGTCGCTTAATCAAAGCGATTTAGCCTATATGTCAAACATAGCTCAAGGAACAATCTCGGAATACCTCAATCCTGAAAAAGGGAGGACTCCTGGTGCGGCTGAACTAGGAAGGATGGCTCAGGCTTTAGGAGTCAGCATGGGATGGCTTTGGGGACTAGAGGGAACGTCAGAGATTGAAACTGATATTTACATCCAGAAGATACATAGATTAGAAGGGCGATTACTGTTTGCAAAAAAAACATTAAGAGGTGCATTGGAGTATTTGCAGGAAGATGTTATGGAGGATGAAAAATTAGCGGAAAAGACTCTCTCTACACAGAATGATAGATTAAGAGTTGCGGAAGATGAGATAGGGTATAGTCATAATAGAAATGAAAACAAGAATGCATAAAAACTACTTAATTATAATTGCTTATGCATGTTTACTAGGCTTAGTGGGGTTAGTAATATTGGAGATACACGATGTGCAAACACGGTTGGCGTGCTTACAATCAAAAATTGAAAAACAGATAAAGAAGAAACCTGCTCTATTTCAATATGAATGGGTCAAGATTCGCAAGTTTCAATGGTCAGAGAAAAATTTTGATTACAGTACGTTACCACATTTAACAGATAAACAAATAGAAGAGGCAATGGCTCGGCAAAAGGAACATAATGATCAATGGCACGGGCATGAGGGAATTCTGGATGGTTGCGAATATGTAGGGACTCTAGCAGAGACGGAAAACTATGTGATCGTGCTAGTAAAAACGAAGGTAGAGGAAAATGGGAATCCCTTTGCTAATGACGCGAATGAATCATGGCGTGGAAACTAAAATAGTATGACACAGCGCAACACACTGATCATAAATTTCATATCTCTAACAAACATAACAAATTTATAATAAATTTGTTGTGCCGTTAGAGAAGGACGTTTGAGCGAGCTATGCTCGCGTCCGATGACCAACACATATACCATGCTGCACGGGGACTGCATGTCCCTGATGTCGACCATGCCGGAGGCATCCTACGATGCCGTGATTACTGATCCGCCCTACGCCAGCGGAGGCCTCTCTACGGCCGCCAGGGATCGAGACCCGCGCGTCAAGTACCAGCTGTCCGGAACCCGTAAATATTACCCGACATTTGCCAATGACAACCGCGACCAGCGTACCCACCTGATGTGGTCCGTGCGGTGGATGGAGCAGGCCCTGCGCCTGACGCGCCCCGGCGGCTGGCTGATGGTATTTACGGACTGGCGTCAACTGCCCCTGACCTCGGACGCCCTGCAGATTGCCGGCTGGACGTGGAGAGGCATCATCCCCTGGGACAAAACGGAAAGCTGCCGACCCCAGCTGGGGCTGTACCGCAACCAGGCCGAGTACGTCCTGACCGCCACGCACGGAGGATACGACAAATCCGTCAGGCTTTGTCCTCCGGGAGTGGTGCGCGAGCCGATCCGCACCAAGGATAAGCTCCACCTGACGGGCAAGCCGGTCCCTCTGATGGAGCACCTCATGACCATCCTGCCGTCCGGCTCGCGCATTTTGGACCCGTTTGCCGGTAGCGGCACCACGCTGGTGGCGGCCCGCAACAAGGGACACACGGCCGTGGGCATTGAGCTGTCGTCCGACTACCACCGTATCGCCACCGACCGTCTCGGTATGGTACTTACAGCTTGATATCCATCAATACCCTGTATAACAAGACCGTTAGGAAAAATCCTGGCGGTCTTTTTTCATAATGTGAATGATATAAAAATAAATTTGATATTTTCACAATTTTGCATATTCTGTTTTTTATATGAAAAAAATACTGCTTAAGTTGACTGAAAATCACGAAATTGAATCCATTACTATTGACGGACATAATGCCTTGAAATGGGATTTTATGCAGACATTGCTCGATAATATTAATGAAACGGATAGACACAATGAAGTAGAAGCCATACAAGACATAAAATTGTGGGCGCAATTATCAGATGAGGAAGTGAATCAAATTCTACCATGCTCTCCATTTGAGGAAGAAGATAAAATAATTCATCTTAAAAGGCCTGCTGCTGAAACAGCTCCTAGTGAATTATTAATCCGCATTTATGAAGCAATAAAAGAAAAGGCTCCCAGCGTTCTAGGCTAAATATCCTTTCCCGCACGCCCCCTGCAGCATCCCAGCAGGGGGCTTTTTTTGCCAGCCGTTAGAGAGGGGCTCAACATTGTGGTAAGGTTGAGGCATGGACGACAAGACGCTCAAACGCTGGGCCTCCGGGCCGCTCTGTACCATTGCCCAGGCAGCGGCCCTGCTGGGGGTATCCTCGCAGACAGTCCGGCGCATGGTGCTGCATGGCCATCTCATCGCGTGGCGTCCCAATCCGTCGGGCCAAAAGAGGCTGCTCTACCGCCGCCAGGTGGAGGATTTGGCGGCGCATAGCCAGAGCCGTGCCATCCGGCAGGCCCGCCTGATGCAGGATACATTCGATTTTTTTTAAGCCAAATGCAACAAATGCGCCAAACGCGCCAAACGCAACAGAGGGTTGCCGGAAATGGGCTAAGGTGCCCTCATGAACAACAACCCGCTTCCTGTTGATAATACTGGTGCGCATGACGAGATCCCGGCTCCGGGTGGAGCCGGGAATACCGTCACCGGAAAAACGCCTTTTTATCTGTCCAAATACTTTTGGACCAACCTGGCAGCCTTGCTGGCTCTGATTATCCCCGATGTACGGGCCTGGCTGGACAGTAACCCCATTGAATTTTTCAGCGCCCTTGGCGCGGTCAACATTCTGCTGCAGTTTATAAGCGGCGGCAAATACCAGCTTGCCGGAGAGGATGGCCAGAGCGGCCAGTCCGCCAACCCGGCCGGAGCCCTCCCGCCATCGCCTGTTACCGGGGAGGGCTCCACATCCCCCGTGGAGGACCGGAGTCAGGATCCTGATCAGGATCCGTCGTCCATACCCCCCAGCTCCGGCTCCTCCTCACCCTTATCCGGGACCTCCCGCCTGATGGTCGTCCTGGGAGCCTTGATGCTCCTGCTGGGCGGATCCTGCAGTACGGACGCAGACCCTGTGGCCGCCAGCGTCAGCCTGAGCGACGGGCAGGTGATAGTCATCCGTGGAGGCACCTCTCTGGTAGTGGACCGCACGGAGCACAAGCTGCTCTGGTCACAGGCCGCCCCGGAGGCAGTTGTGGCTCCGGTAGTACAAGCCTCATCCAAGTAACCGACTTTTAACTGTCAGCTATCATGATTTACGCAGCATTACAATCCGACACGCTGTCCTGGCAGCGCTCCCTGAAATTCGCCGGTTTTTACCGGGGCCGGCTTGACGGCCTGACAGGCCCGCTGACCCGCGAGGCGGCGGCCCAGTGGCGCGAGAGCCATCAACAGCTCCAGACCCGCTACGGCCGGCTGGACAAGCGCACGGAGGACAACCTGCTTACCCTCCAGCCCCTGGCCGCGCTCAAGGTGCGCCAGATGATGACGGCCCTGCGCGGTCTTGCCGACTGGCGGCTCATCTGCGGACTCCGCACCTACGACGAGCAGGACAAGCTCTACGCCAAGCGTCCCAAGGTGACCAACGCCAGGGGAGGACAGTCCATGCACAATTTTGGCATTGCGGGCGACGTCTGCCTGTTTGTCGACGGCAAGGACGTATGGACGCCCAGCGAGGGAGCGAATTCCATCTACAAGCCCGTGGCGGCCCTGGCCCATAAGCTGGGGCTGGTATGGGGCGGGGATTTCAAGTCCATTTACGACCCCGGACATGTCCAGCTGGGCGAGCTGTCCACGGCCACCCTCCATCACGCCTACACCACCGGGTCCGCCACGCTGGCCCAACTGCTCCAATCATGATGCTCAACCTGATAGCAGACGCCGCCGCAGGCATCTCGCCGGAGGCAGTAGGCACCATCCTCGGCGTTGCTCTCGGCTCGTCCGGGACATGGTGGGTGGTCAAGGGCCGCAAGGCTCCGCAGCAATCCGACGATCCCCAGCGCTTCTTGATGGAGGACAAGTACGCGACCCGTGAGGAGGTGGCGGAGCTCAAAGCCCTCCACGCCAAGACCACCGACGACATGCACAAGCGCCTCAACAGTATCACCATCAAGCTCAACGAGATGTCCGGCACCCTTAAACTCATGATTGACATCCTCAAGACCCGTAAAACCTTATGACCACCCGCGCCAATATCAAGATTACCATCCTGCAGGTCCTCGACCGACTGCCCGCTGCCTATACCCAGCGCGTGTCTGCTCTCCGGGCCGAGGTCTCCCTGGACATGTCTCCGAGCCCAGGCACTGCCGATATCGACCTGGCCATCCGGGAACTGGAGGCCCTGCGCCTGATCACGTCCACCACCTGCCTTATCACCGGCGAGCGCAAGTACGCCATCACCGACGCCGGCCGCGTCCAGCTTACCCAGATATGAGGTAACAGTTAACAGTATTAACGCCATGCTCCGCAAACCCAGACCAGACAGTGTGATCGGCTCCCAGTTGCCCCCCATCATCAAGGATGACGTGGACGCTATGTTGTTTTCCGGCGCGTCTTACAAAGATGTCCAGGAACGCCTGGCCGAGGACGGTGTGACACTGAGCCAGGAGGCCATCCGCCGCTACTACCACTCCCAGATCCTGCCGGCGCGTCTGGCCCGGCAAAACAAGACGGCCGAGGAACTCAACAAGATCTCCGTGGACGGAGTGGACGAAGCCACCATGAGGGCCATCCGCTCCGCCGCCCTGGACCTGGCCGCCTCCCCGTCCTGCGATCCCAAGGCGCTGAGCATCCTGGTCAACCTCATCCTCAAGGCAGAGCAGCTGGAGCAGGACAAGCGCCGCCTCAAGATGCTGGAGGCCAAGGCCGCCCAGGCAGACGCCGCCAGACAGGTCACGCAATCAACCCTCACCCCGGAGGAGCGCGACGCCAGGATGCGCAGCATCTTCGGCTGTTAGACAGTAACTCACCCACTCCCCTTCATGTCTTCCCTGATCACAACGCCGCTGGAGCTGCTGCTGCCTTACCAGGCACGGTGGGTGGCGGACGAGAGCCGCTTTAAGGCCGGCATCTGGTCCCGCCAGTCCGGCAAGGATTTTTCTACGGCGGCGGAGGCGGTAAGGGATGCGATGCTGCGGGCCAAGACCACCTGGATGATCGCGGCCCCGTCCGAGCGCCAGGCCATGGAATCGCTGGCCAAGTGTAAGGAGTGGGCCGAGGCTTTTTCCCTTGCCCTGGCCGCCGAGGAAATCGAACGACAGGACGGCCCCAACACCCTGCTCAAGTCCGGCTCCATCACATTTGCCAACGGCTCCCGCATCTTGGCCGTGCCCGGCAGGCCCGATACCGTGCGAGGCTTTAGCGCCAATCTCGTCCTGACGGAATTCGCGTTTTTTGAGGATCCCGACGCCACCTGGAGAGCCGTGTTGCCCTCCATCACCAATCCCCTCCGGGGCGGCGAGAAAAAAGTCCGGCTTATCACCACGCCCAACGGCAAGACGGGCCGCGGCGCCAGGACATACAAGATCATCTCCGACAATTTGCTCCAACCCGTGGAGGGCCGCAAGCAGCACTGGTCCTGCCATGTGGTGACGATTGCCAAGGCCGTGGAGGACGGACTGCCCATCGACATTGACGAGTTGAGAGAATCCCTGGACGACCCCATCGGCTGGGCGCAGGAGTACATGTGCGAATTCCTGGATTCCTCCAACGTGCTGCTGCCCTACGACCTGATCGCCACGGCGGAGTCCGCCAGCGCCACGGTCTCCTGCGACCCGGCCATTTACCTGGGAGGCAAGCTGGACCTGCGCCTGGGCATCGACTTTGGCCGCTCCAACGACCCGACGGTCTGCTGGACATTGGAGCGGGTGGGTGACGTGCTGGTCACCCGCGAGGTGCTGGTGCTGCGCAACATGTCCGTGCCGGACCAGATGGAGGTGCTGCGCCACCGCATCAAGGCGGCGCGCCGGGTGTGCTACGACTACACGGGCGTAGGCATCGGTATGGGCGATGTCCTGGTCAAGGAATTCAAGCGCTGGCATCCGGAGGGTCACGAGTTTGGCCGGATCGAGCTCTGCACCTTTACGCCGGCCTTTAAGCGTCTCATCTTCCCACGCCTCCGCCAGGCCTTTGAGGCTCCGACCCGCGTCCGCATCCCGATTGACGTGGAGATTCGCGAGGACCTGCACGCCATGCAGCAGATATTCAGAGGCACGGACTATACCTACGAGGCCCCGCACACCAGGGAAGGACACTCCGACCGGTGTACGGCCCTGGCTCTGGCCCTGCGCGCGGCCGACGGCCACGTGCAGCACCATCTCCCGGCGCCAGGCAGCGGACGCATCATCACCGGCGCTGGACTGTTTGGCGGCCGCTCCCACGGCTCCCTGTTCGGAGGCCGCCCCTCCCTCAACCATCTACCGTCAGCAGCGTAACTCATGATCAAGCGACTTTACAACTACATCCTCCACCGCAGGCTCCATGCAGAGGGCGTGCAGCGGGCGCTTACCGCGCCGGACAAGGCATCCCAGGACAGCAAGCCGGCCATGTTTGCCGCACTCGCCCTGGCCGAGCTGGACAAGGTACGCCGCCGCCAGATTGAGCGCGTGTGCCCGCTGGACTACCTGAGCGTGGATACCATACGGCGCTGCCTGCAGGACTGCCAGCTGGGAGCCTATGCCGAGCAGCAGTGGATCTGGGAACAGATGGAGCGCTACGACGCCATGCTGATGACCTGTATTACCAAGCGGGACGACGCTCTGAGCAAGTACGACTGGTCTATCACGGTCAAGCCGGACCTGGACGACCGCGACAGCCTGCTGGCCGAGAGCCAGCAGCGCACCATTACCGACCTGTGCAACGCCATCGTTAACATGGACGAGGCCATCACCGCCCTGTCCCAGGCGTCCCGCCGCCATTACAAATTCCTGCAGCCCTACGCCGACGGCGATGGCCTGCATCTGCTGCCCGTCGACAACTGGCTGATGTGCCGCGACGGTTACCGTGGACCCTGGGGATACAACCCGAATGCCCAGTTTAGCCGCTACCGGGGGGAGCCGTTGCCCGTGCCTCTGGAGGACCTCATCCTGCGCCTGCATCCCCGGCCCATCGACATGCCCGCCCAGATGCTGGTGCTTAACCGTAGCACGACGCTGGCCCAGTGGGACGTGTTCTTGGAGAGGCTGGGTACGCCGCCGGCATTTTTTGTGCTTCCTCCTGACTGCTCCGAGGAGCTGCGTCAGGAGTACATCAAGATGTCGGCCATGTGCTACTCGGCGGCCACCGGCGTCATCGACCACGACTCCGATATCAAGTCCATCCCGATATCCCAGACGAGCGTCGACCTGTTTGACCGCCGTTACAAGGTAGCCACCGAGGAGATCGCCATGCTGACCACCGCCGGCAAGCTCACAGTCATGACCGAGTCCGGCTCCGGCACCCTGGCCGGCAACGCCCAGGCTGACGGCTTTAAGGCCTGGGCGGCCGGCGAAGCCGACCATATTGCCTCCGTGCTGACGGCCCAGCTGGTCAACCGGGTGCTCGACGAGTACCACCCCGGCCAGCCTCACCTGGTGAATTTTACGCTCTCCTGCGTAGACAAGACCACGCCGGAGAAAGAAATCGCCAACGCCGCCGCTCTGCGCGCCGCCGGCTACGACATCGACGACGCCGAGGTCAGCGAGCGCACCGGCTGGCAGGTGACCGCCGGAGTCTCCTCCTCCGAGCTCTACGCCATCAGGACCGCCGGCTACGCGCCGGAGCAGCGGGCCATGGAGAATGGCGGCAAACGCTCCCAGGAGACGCCCTACACGCTTAACTCCCGCCGCCGCGACGCCATCACGACACTGGCCCTCCACCGCGGCACCACGCTCTGGGAGCCGGCGCGCCGCCGCCTGGAGGAGGTGGTCGCCCACCGCCTGCAAGATATCGACGAGCGCCTGGAACGGGTCACGCTGGAGCTGCTTCCCCTCTCCCCGGATGAGCAGGCCCGTCTCAAGGATGCGCTGCAGGTCCCCGGAGAGGAGGAGATCGTCTCCACCGCCCTCCAGATTGCCCGACGCCTCCAGGAGGCCCGTGACGAGGGGAAACGCCGCGCGGCGGCCGTTGACCCGTCTCTGGCCACATTCGGCCCTGCACGACCCCTGCACGGCGCAAATTCAGCCCCATCCCACGCATGAGCAACTACCGAGACAGATACATCGCCCGCGGCATCCCGGAATTCGACCCGGACGCCTGCGCTCCATACCCCATTGGACAGGTCCCGCAATCAGGCTGGTTCCTCATTGAGCCGGCCGGCACCTACACCATCCCGGTGCCCGACACCTCCATCCCGCCTGCCAAGCGCTGGGACGTGGACGAGGTCATCGACAAGGCGGCGCTGCAGGCCATCTGCGAGGCCTACGACCCGGCTATCAACGGCGGCAACGGCATCCAGGTCAACAACGACCACCTGCATCTGCGCACCACCGGCGACAACCCGGCCCTGGGCTGGTGCAGGGCGCTGGACTACGGATGGGTCGGCGGCCGCCTCTACCAGGCCGCCTACATCTCCTGGGTCAAGGATGCCCACCACGACCTCAACCAGGGCAAGTACTGGGCATTCAGCACCGAGTACAAGCTGGCCGACTACAAACGCGTCTACCACAACGGCTACAGCCCCACGCGCCTGTCCGGACTGGCCGTCACCAACAACCCGGACCACGAGGCCCAGCCGGGCATCATCCTCCAATCCGCCGCGGGCGACGTGGTCGTCCACAGCCGCAGCGCCTCCATCCTCCAATCCACAACCATGAGTACAAAAACAGCAACACAACGGATCCTGCACTCCGAGGGCAATCCCGCCCCCGAAGATGAGGAAAAGAAGCAGCAAGAAATCAACGCCAACAACGACAATCCCCCTCCTGCCACCACAGAAGAGGAAAAGAAAGACGAAACCAGCGCCAACAACGACACCGACCAAAAGGACGAAACCAGCTGCAACTCGGACGACGAGGGCTGGCTGGGCCTCGTCAACAAAATAGCCGGGGTGTGCGGCCTGCCCGACACGGCCACCGGAGACGACATCCTCAAGTACGTCACCGACCTCAAGACCGACTTTGACCTCCTCAAGCAGCAGGCAACAGAGTCCAACGGAGGCACCCAGGCCCACAGCAGGGCTCCCCTCACGCGCCAGCTGCACAGCAACCGGGGAGGCCGGCGCATGGACCGCGACGTCACTCCCGCCGGGGTGGTCATCCACCGCACGCCGGAGGGCAAGGCCGTCAAGGTGCCGCAATCCGACATCGACCTGGTGACCCACTGCCGCCAGGCCGTGGACGCCGAGATCGTCAGACACGGCCGCCAGCTCACCCCTGGCGAGTACGACCGCGCCTGGTCACGGGCAGCGGAGGAATTCGCCTCCGCGCGCCGCAAGTAACTCCAATCTCAACACCTAACTCTAATTAAAATGATTATCAAGCAAACACCCGTAGAACGCCGTCTCTGGGCGTCGGGCGCCATCGGCACCGACAAGAGCGAGGGCAAGCTGGTCAAGGCATCTGCCGACGGCAAAACCATGTCTCTGCTGACCTCCGCCTCGGATATCCCGGACGGCGTTGTCAGCAACCCTGACGGGCGCGACGGAGCCGACGGCAACGGCGGCGATCTGGTCCGTATGAGCCATCCGGGCATTGTCCAGGTCCGCCTCAACGACACTCCCGGCACCATCGAGGACGGCACCGACCTGGTGGCCTGCGCCGACGCTACCGTCAAGGCGGCCACCGGCGCGGCCGGCGAGGTCGTCGTGGCCAAATCCGTAGCCCCCAACACCAGCGGCCAGGGAGGCTGCCTCCATGACGCCATCCTCGTCGCCAGGCCGGCAGCCACTCCGGAAGCCGCTTCCGACAATTCCTGACCATTAACTCTTACCTCTTAACGACTACATAGCATGAGTACATCCGCAACCTACGCCGTCAACCTGCCGCTGACCAACTACATCATCGGCTGGTACGGCACCCAGACCCACGACCCGGCACGCTTCCTGGCTCCCGGCGTCAAGGCCCCCGGCCTGCTGACCACCTACAAGCGCTATCTGCGCCAGGACGCTTTTGCCGCCTCGGACACCCGCAGGCCCATGTACGACTCCCCCCGCACTATCGACATCCGCGGCGAGGACGTCCCGGTGATGCTGGAGGAACACGCCCTCAAGATCGGCATTGACGACCGCGAGCTGCTCGGAGCGGTTGACGCGGAAGTTTACCGCACCAGCCTGCGCCAGGCCAAAACCCGCGCGCTGGCCCGCCGCATGCTCATCTCCCACAATAAGGAGGTGTTTGACTACGCCAACTCCGTCATCCCCGGCATCACGTCGGTGGACGGCATCACGGAGGCCAACAAATGGAGCGACCGCACCAAGCCCGTGGTCAGCATCCTGACCAGCCTCATCAACAAATTCGCCGTCAACAACGGCGTCTATCCCAACCGCATCCTGACCACGCGCGACGTCTGGGCGGACATCCAGGCCAACACGGAAGTCCAGACCATGATGGGCGAGATGGGCCGCAAGGTCCTCACGCCGGAGACGCTGCTGGAGCTCATCGGCCTGCAGGGCGACGACATCCCGCCGGTCAGGGTCATGCGCACCATTGCCTCCTACAATCCCGGAGGCACGGGAGGCGCGGAAGTGGACAACGTCAATATCGTGGGCAGCAACATCTATCTGTTTTACGCCGACGACAATCCGTCCCTGGACGACATATCCGCGCTCAAGACGCTCAACCTCGCCGGCGACGACATGTACAGCACGGTGGAAACCTATCGAGATGAAGACATTTCCACGGAATGGCTGCGCGTGCGCGGCCATCACAAGGTCGTGTTCGCCGCTCCCTCGGCCATGATGCGCATGCAGATCGCCTGATGCAGGATGGAGTGTGGAGAGCCGGGAGTTGTGATGCTCCCGCCTCCATGCTCCCTCTCAACTCTCCACTCTTAACACTCAATTTTTCATCAAGATGACAGCCAAGAAATCAACCAAGACCAACAAACCTGCCCAGGAGATGGACACCACCACTCCTGATCAGGACAAGGCCACGCCGACCGTGGAGGACACCGCTGCCGAGGCATCCGCATCGGAGCCTGCAGCCAATCCCGCCAATCAACCAGCCGTAGAGCCCGCCACTGACTGCCCCATGGGCGACAGCGACTCCGGGGAGGCAGGAGACGATCCCAGCCCCAACATGACCAGTCACGAGTACGATGACCTGCATGGTCTGACCTCCAACATCCATGACGACAGCGACTCCGGGGAGGCAGGGGACGATCCCGGCCCCAACATGACCAGTCACGAGTACGATGACCTGCATGGTCTGACCTCCAACGTCCATGACGACAGCGTCTCCGGAGAGCAGCCTCCCCTCGCCATCCTGACCGCCAAGCGGCTCGGCCTGTCGCCCAGACAGCACATCACATCCATCATCGCCGGAGGCGTGATCAGCGGCATCCTGGCCCGGACCAAACCCTACGAGATGCTCGACCTGCGCAAGGCGGCCGAGGCCATCGGCATGTGCGACGCCATCGTCGAGATGATCCTGCACCTGGACGATGCCGCCCCGGAGGCCCCGGACGAGCAACCCGTCTCCTGACTATTAACCGTTGCCTGCCATGAATCACTGGATCACCTTGACGGCGGATATGCTCCTGGAGGTTATCGACCAAGCCGAGCTGGATGCCATCACGGCCGCCGATACGGACGGTTCTGTTGTTGACGGCATCATCCAGGACGTGACGGCCTCCGTGCGCGAGGCTATCGCTGCCAACCCCGCCAATGTGATGGACCTCACGAGGGACACCATCCCCCGCACCCTCAGGCCGGAGGCTCTGGACATGATTGCCTGGCGGCTGCTCAAGCGGTTTGCCGTGGCAGTCAGTGAGTCCCGCGACAAGGCCGCGACTTCCGCCCGCGAGCGTCTGGAGGCGGTCCGGGCCGGCACCCACCGGGTGATCGGTCCGGACGGCCGCATGCCCGTGCCTCCCGGCAAGCGTCCTTATGTCCAGGGACCGCGTCCCGCCTACGGTTCCGGAGCGCCCGGATTATTTCCTTCCCCCCGGCGGAGGAGGTAACAGTAACTCAGCCTTTCCCACTCAGCAATGCCCTCTCCCTCGGATTACATGCGAGCCAAAATCACGGTTCCTGCTGCCGGCATGTCGTCGGCGGACTGGGACGGCGTGGATCCGGACATCCGGGAGCGCTCCTATTGGACGGCCAGGGAGGGATGCTATGCCCGCGTGCAGGGATTCCGCGACCGCTGCCAGGGGATTGTGGACGGCAACCTGTCCGAGGCGGACGCTCTGCGCGAGGTCCGCGCGATGCTGCGCGCCACCGGCTACCAGCCGGAGCCGGGCACGGAGGGTACTATCCAGGACCTCAACTCCGACGCCCGCCAGCGTCTCATCCTGGACACCAACGTCGCCATGGTCCGGGAACGGGCCTACCGGGACTCCATGCTGGGGTCGCTGGCCTATCCCGCCCAGCGCCTGGTGCGTATCCGCTACAGCCGCCAGCCCAGGGACTGGGACGCCCGCTGGAGGGAGGCGGCGGCCGCCGTCAACTACGAGGGCGTGGCTACCGACGGCTCCCACATCGCGCTGCTGACCTCGCCCATCTGGCGCAAGCTCAGCCGGTTTGATCTGGATTACCCTCCCTTTGATTTTAACAGCGGCATGGGGGTGGATCCGGTCGACTACGAGGAAGCTCGACGCCACGGCCTCACGATTCCGGAGGCGACGCTGGAGGGAGCTGACGGCGAGTCGCTCAACGCCAGCCTGGAGGCGTCCATTGCCAGGATGGACGGCGACCTGCAGCAGGCATTTGTCAATGCGCTGGAAGACTGCGTGGAGGTGGAAGGAGACCGCGTCTACTACACCGACCCCAACGGCACCCGTCCGGTGCATTGGAGCGAGGCGGGCAAGGTTATCTGCGGGCAGCGTCCTCCCGTCATCCCGGACACCCAGGCCAGAGCGATGGTTAAATTCGTTGAGGATCAGCGCCAGTTTGACCGGGCGCAGCGAGGCGTCCAGGGCTATGCCACCCAGGAAGAGTGGGACGCCCTGTACAACGCGGTCACCCGGATCCAGCCCACCGACGTCAAGGAGAGCGGCACGCTCTATCGCGGCATGTCGATCCCCCCCAATGATGTTGACAGGTTCCTGTCCCGCATCAGGCGCGACGGCTACCAGGCGCTCCCCACCAAGATGGTGGACAGCTGGTCGCGCGCGGAGGAGACGGCGCAGCGGTTTGCGGGTGGCGGCAAACCGGGCAACGAGCGGGTCATCCTGGTCAACGAGGACTACCGGTCCGGCCACCGCATCGACGCCGTCGTCCGCGCCCTCCAGGAGCAAAGGCGTCTTGTCAACAAGACCGACAAACATCCCCACACCAATGAGTCGGAAGTCTTGTTCCTGCAGGCCGCGCGCCACCAGGTCAACAAAATCGTCCGGGGGAGGGACGGCACACCCACTTACGTCTATGTCAGCGAGCAGTAATAACAGATCAGCCCTTGCGGCACTTGCGCCGGTTCTGGCGGCCGTTGCCATGACCATTAGCCGGCCGGTCCGTACCGCACCAGCAGGGCACATGCTCGCCGCGCTCAACAGCCCGGCGCTGATACTGCGTCAGCTCTGTCCATCGCAGCTTGCGCGGTGCGGGAGAATCCTGCTCTCCAGATCGGCCGGGAGCGCGCAGGTACTGCAGCCACAGCGCCATCTCGCGCTTGCCGATCTTGCCGTCCATTCCGCTCATGTCCCCCTTATGCCCCAACCCTCAACCCTTGTCAACTCATGATCAGGTTACACGTCGATGTGATTGGCCTCCAACGGCTCCCTCTGGCTCCCGCTATCCGCGCGGAGATGGTGGCCGATGTGGCCAGGGCCGCCCGCCAGGCGGTGAGGGACAGCTTGCAGGCCATGATCGACCGCACCCAGTCCCAGGGATTCTGGGGCAAGGCCAAGCAGAGCGTCAACCCTCCCGTCATCCGGGACAACAAGGCCACCATCGACATCACCCACACAGGCGTACGCCTGCAATGGCTGGGAGGCACCGTCAGACCCACCGGCCGCAGGTCGGAGGTGACCGGCCGTCCCATCAGGAGCCTGCTCATCCCGTTTAAGGATTCACCCCTGCGCCGGCGCTCCCTGGCCAGCCTCCACCTCCCGGAGGAGGAGGTCATGGTCCTGGGCGACGTCGATACCGGCAACGCCATCCTGGCCCGCGTCAGGCAGCGCAAGCGCCGCAACAGGGACGGCCATTACCAGGACGTCACCCCGCTGGGAGCCCTGGTCAAGTCCGCCACCATCCCGGCCCATCCGGAGGTGATGCCCTCCCGCGAACAGATGCGCGAGTATGCCGTGCGCGCCGCCACGCTGGCGCTCAACCGCCTCCTGGCCCAGGCCGACGGCAACTCCACTCTCCACTCTTAACTCACTAATCCCCATACAATGGATAAAGACTACAAACTCGCCGAGCATCTCATCGCCCACCTGCAGCAGGACGACGTCCTGGCTCCGATGGTGTGCCCTACCGTGTGGGACGAGCAGGAGCAGATCGACGCCATCAACCGCGCGGCCATGGGCAGGCCCGGCAGCGTCGCCGTCACTCCGGCAGGCTACGTCCCTCTCTTAGAGATGGGCGTCAATGCTCCGATGGTGCGCATGCACGCCGTGCTGGCCGTGAGCTGTTTTGCGCGGGATGCCGGAATGCCGGGCGGCGTTCCTCCCCTCCGTTGCCTGTCCGGCATGGTGGGGCGGACTCTGCATGCCGTCCGCCTCTGGGATCCGGTTGTCGACCGCGTCTGCTACGACACTCCCTCCGTAGCCTCCGTCGAGGACTACGACATGACTAAAAGCAGGCTGACCGGCTTCCGGGGCCGGGCCGTCATCCTCTACGCTCCCGTCAACTTTTAATTTTTTCCCATCCTCACCTACAACACACAACCATGGCTAAGACCAATACAACCAACAATACCGATACGACCGGCACGACTCCGCAGGCTCCCGCCCAGGAGGAGACGCTGGTGTTAGTCCGCGTGACCAAGACGGGCACGCTCATCAACGGCGCTTACGGGCGTGCCGGCGCTACCGCCAGAGTGACAGCCTCCCAGGCCAGGTCTCTGGAGGCGGCCGGGCTGGCCGTCATCGTCGGCGTGTAACTGCCAACCATTAACCCATCACCAATCACTGATATGTCCAGATTTATTATCCCCGGCCTGATCATCGGCTCCAAGGTCAGCATCGCCAAATTCGGAGCCGTCATCGGCAACGACGAACCGTCCAAGACCGTGTCCGCGGACTGGCTGCCCGTCCCCCCGACGGCGGAAGCCCCCGGCCCCTGGCTCTATATGGGCAGGATACGCACCAGCAACCCTCAGATTGAGACCAAGACGGGCGAGATTGAGGGCACCAACGACGGCGGCACTTACGAAACCGAGGAGCTGCAGCTGACCACCAAGCGCAAATTCCTGTTTGCCAGCAACTACATCACCCCGGAATTCCTGCAGCTCTCCTTTGGCCTTGCCCAGGACTGGGGCACGGAGCAGGTGGTCTTTGGCTCCGGCTCTCCGCAGATCGACGTCTATGTCTATACCGAGTGGACGGACGCCTACCGCGACGGGGCCAGAATCATGAGCGCCTGCATGCAGGGCCGCCTGCGCCTGGTCAACCCGGCCAAGGCTGCCTCCGATCCGTCCCTGGCAGAATTCGAGCTCAGCGTCATCTACAATCCGCTCTGCAAGCTGACCCCTGACGAGGACTACGCGGGAGCATAATCCCGTCCTCCCCCCGCGGCGGCGTCCTTTCCGCCGCGGGGAAACACCTCTTACGCCTAATCACTGATACCTGTTATGCAACTGCTGATTGATCTGGCCACCATGGCCGTCATGTTCCCCGGCGGCATCCCGGCCACCGACTTGTCCCTGGTGCGCGGCGACAAGATTCCCCTGCGCGTCACGCTGCTGGATGAGGGCGCTCCGGTGACTCCCTCCGGCGTCAGACCGGCGCTGGCCGTCAAGACCGCCCTGGGAGACGAGACCCTGGTGCTGGCCGCCACCAATCTGGAGCCGGTCGATGATGCTCTGGGGCCGGCTTATGTCGGGAGCCTGTCGGTCAACACGACCCAGTTGATCGAGGCCATGGGCAGCGCCGCGAGCATCGACCTGATCGGAGAGGTGGTCCTCATAGCCGGTGATGGTTCCCAGCGCACCTCCTCCCTGATCAGGGTAACCGTGCGCCAGGACATTATGCCGGCGGATGTTATCCCTCCGGAGGATGTGCTGGCCGACTGGTCCGCACTGGTAGCCGACGCCCTGGCCGCGCAGCTGCCGGATGCGCTCAAAGAGGCGGGCGTGGAATTGGAAGCGGTGACCGGGCAATCCACCTTGTCCAGTGGAGATGCCGCCGACACCTGGACCATCGTCGGAGGCTACGCGTTCACTTGGGGAGACGAGATTCTGGCGGGGCATCTGCCCGACAGCTGCCGCCTGAAAAGCATTTCCACCGTGTATTTTTTCACCGACCCGGCCCTGAATCAATATTGCCTGCGTGTCTGGCGGCTGACGGACGGAGCTTACAGCCTGATCGGAACTTCCGCCTATGTGTCCAACCTGACCAGCGGTCAGACGGCCACGTGGGTATTTACGCCGGGCGTTCCCCTGACGCGCGGGGACAAGATCATCATCCAGGTATGCGAAGGGACCGAGATGACGCCTTACGCGCTGGGAATGCACGCCATTCTTACTCCGTCCGTCCCTGGGCGTGGTTTGATCACGGAAGTAGCCAACCCTCCCACCGTGAACGGCACGATGGCCCCGCTGATGACCGTGGTGGTGGACTATGACGACGGCATTACCCTGGGAGGGATGGAGCTGGCCACCGCGCGGCAACTGGATAGCCTGGGGCGGGATGTGCGCCAATCTTCCGCAACCGCCGAGGCTGCGGCGCGGACGGCTGGCCAGTCCTCCGCCACCGCGTCCACGTCTGCCGATAATGCCTCAACATCTGCCACCAGCGCGGCCAACGCCGCCACGGCGGCCCAGCAGGCTCTTGAGGCCATACCGCAGGTGGACGCCTCCGGCAACATGACGCTGGCCGGAGGTCTGACGGCGGCGGGAGCTATTAATGCCAACGGCGGCGTCAACATCCCGCTTGCCGCGGGCGCGCCGACCGATACGGGCGCGGTTAATCGCTTTTATACGTTAGGATTGGCCGGTGCTGTATCAGCGTTGGTTCAGCCTATATACCTTAATTCCAGTTCGATCACAGTCGCGGGTTCCATTTCTAAATCTTCCAAAGGTACTCTTGCCGGGTTGACGCAGCGTTTTTCGGTGGGCGCAGCTTCTGCCGGGGCCAATGCGTACGGGTCAGCGGTTATTCCCCTGATAGGGCCTAACGGTCAATTTAATTACAGTTCCGTGTGCGGATTTTCCCTTGCGGTCAACGCGACAGCCTTCGCTAAATTTACTTTTGGCTTAGGCCGCGGCTCAAAAACCAACAGAACCGGGTTGACGATGGATTCTTATTCCATGATTCCGGGCGATAATCTGGCCGTCAACTATGGGGAAATCGTCGACGTTACCATCAATACTCCTTACGATACTGTCCGCAAGGGGTATGAAATCAGAGTAAGGGAAATCTTTTATGTATCGTCCGTTGGACACTGGCAGGTGAAGACGACAACCGTATTTCTTCCGGTAGGCCATAATGAGCTGATGCCACAGGGGCTGAACAGGCTTATTTTCATGCAGAGCGGACCACCGAGTATAGAAGAGCGGGAGGAAAAGGCGGCTCTTTATATGGAGCTGGGAGGCGGCAGTACCAATACCCTGTTCAAGATAGCTTCTCTCCGCGGCTTCATCGCTTTCGAGGCAGGAACAGGCGTAAGCACCCTGATTATCGACGCGCGCAATGAGAAAACATATGCCCTTTCAGCCGACGCGGGCACAGGCACCAGGCACCTTTATGCCAATGGATTGACCAATCCAACCTATCACGCATTGGAAGCAATGGCCGTCAATGCCATTGAATCCGAGGAAACGGCTGATTTTGAAGATATTAACATACCATTAGAATCATGAATAATTCAGAAATACAGATTCAGTTCCCCCGTCCGGGTCAGTGGGATGAATTCACCCTGACAGCCGTCTATCAGGACGCGGACGGGTACACCCGCATAGACCGTTTTACGCAGGACGAGATACCCGCGGACCATGCCCCGGCGATGCAGGCCGTCGTTGCCGCCCTGGTGGGGCTGGGGGAGGATTGGCAGGCCGTCCAGGTATGGGCAACACAAGGTTGGTATTATCCGGATCATGTCAATGAGGATAACCCTATTGTGGCCGTGGAGGCGGTGTATCTGGCCGTGGAGGCTGTTAATCCCCACGGGGGACGCAGGATTTTCACAGCCCGCGACTACCCGGCTTTTGTGATCACGGAACCCGCCGCCGTGGAGTTTTTCAAGTTTTTCACTACTGTAAATGAATAACAATGAATCAATTAACCAATGAGCAAAAGAAAGCGGCTCTTTTGGAGTGGATAGAACAAAAAAATAACAAAGACGATGACTAAAGATAATCAATGCAATCATGCCGGAAGATACCTTTACTTACTTGTCATTGAAACTCCCGGACGTAAGCAGGAGATGCACATGCTGCACAGCAGGAAGCAGCGTACAGCCTACAAAGCCCAACACGCGGAATGGCATCTCAACAGCACCTACGTGGAGTATGACTTGTCGGAACATCTTATTAACCAATACCTGAACAAATGAATATCAGTATTTTAGATATACGCGAAGAAGCGTATGAAGCCTTAGGGGTGACAGAATTGCCGGGTTGCGAGCATCCTCATTATGAACAGTCATTAAAGATCATCAAGGGGGTATTGTTGAGATGTCTGGAAGGTCATTCGTGGTATTTTGCACGAAAAAGAGTGACATTATCCGGGAATGATGGAGCGTTTGCTCTTCCTGATGATTTTCTTTTACTGTTATGGTGCTCAGAAAAGAGCTATGAACTGCTTGGCCGTGAATTAAGGTGTTTTGCAGGAAATTCTTTAGAAGTGTTGTATATCTCTCGGAGTTGCGTGGATGCTTTGGAGAATAACGGTGTGGCAGATCTGCCGGCATATTTTATAGAATGTGTTGTGTGTAAAACGTCAGAACGTTTGGCCGTGATTGTGTCAGGAAGTATGGATAAGAAGCTGTCTTTGCATAAGTTATACGATGTTATTTTAGATGAGGCAAAATTGGTTGATGTGAGGCAGTATGCGAGTAATGGGCGGGTTGTGGCTCCGCTGGATGCCATGATTGGCGTGGATGGTGATTTTTTCCCCCCTACTTATTGATTTATGAAGTTTAGCAGGTTTGGTTTTGGTTCCGGGCTGATGTCCCGTGATTTGGCAGGGAGGGTTGATGTGGATGGAGTTTCCCGCGCATGCGTGGAAATGAAGAATTTTGAGTTGTTGCAATCCGGTGCCGTCCGCAGGCGTTTCGGTAGCCGGTGGTTGGCGGATTTATCCGGACGACCTGTTGCCATGCAGGCGTTCCGCTGGTCGAACGGGATGTTGGCTGTAGTCGTGGTGCTGGACGCGGAGTTGATTATTTTTTCTGAGGATGGTGTCAAATTATTCCGATGCGCTTATGATTCTAATGGAGGTATTGTCCGGATGCGGCAAATTAACGATTTGGTTATCATTACCAATTCCAACAGATTGCCCGTGAAACTGACGAACCGGGGCGGCGTGTATGATGTGGCGGAAATTACGTGGGATCATTATCCATTGGAGGGGAGTTTTAATCAGTCTTTCCCTTTGTCGTTTTCCGGAGTGAATTTCAGGGTAGCGGATGCCTGGGATTTTTGCGAACGGGGAGAGACCGGAGAGAATACGTCAGATTCGGGGGAGGAAGTGGTAGAAGTGGACAGGAAGACTTATAGCTTTGGCTTTCAGCAATATGTGAAGCAACATGGATATAAGCTGAATAATGAGTATATTATCATTGTACAGTATCATTCAGGGAAGGGGGTTTATTATTGGGAAAAGGCCAGTTTGACTACGGGCAAGTCGGAAGCTTATTATAATTATTTCCCTTCCGTGACGGTTGCGGGAGGCATGACTTATCGTTTGAATTTTCCGGGTAAATGGACAGGTACAGTTATTATAGAGGTTTCTACTGATAACGGATCTTCTTGGAAAGAACGTACCCGATTTGACGGGAAACTAACGGAATTAGAAGAAACTGCAGAGCGAGATACATTGTTGCGGTTTAAATTTTATGAATATTCCAGTAATTTCAACTGGACGGAACAGCCTGTGATAGAGGTTTTCCGCAGGATGACTGTAACACCTTCCGAAGATGGGGATGTGATTCGCGCGGAGTATGACGGTAAGATGTTTTGTGTAGGCGACGTACTGGCAATACGGCATAAAATCAGCGAACGGAAGAGGTATTTCGATGTGAGCCAACACATGAATGGATTGTCGGCGGCAAACCTTAAGACAACGAGTTATGCCGTAGGTAAAAAGTTGTATTCCGATATTTCCGGCATTCGCAAGTATTGGACTTGCGTGAAGGAATGGACTGCTGATTCAACGGTAGCAAGCGGTGCTGATCTGGATGCGTGGCCGTCTTATTTTGAACCTGGGATAGAGTTTTTCCGTTCGGTGGTGAGCGGGGAATTTGAGTTTGGGTCTGTCAATAAATCCGATTATAATTTGTGGGCGGTTCAGACTTCTTCTGATGGTCTGAGGTGGGAGAACATGATTACCAATGTTGATAGCTATACGCCTAATACGGAGGTCATTTTAACGGGCAATAATGATGGCGTTCCTTTGTTGATGAGGTGCGTTATTTTAGAGCATGACGTTAATCTTGCCGTTAGTAATATGGGCAAGAAGTATTTTAAGCGTAAGAGGTTTGATTTAATCAATTATGCGGAGATTGTTTCCTTAAAGGATGATGGGACAGGACAAGTGACCCTGTTAAATGATCCTGACATGTTTGACGTGCGTCATTGCTGGGAGTGGGATTTTTTTGCATTCCGGAAACAAAACGGTTTCCCTGTAACATGCGTGTTACATGCCGGACGGCTGGTGTTCGGCGGTACGTCCGGACAGCCTCTGACGCTGTGGTTTAGTGCCGTGGACGATTATTTCAATTTCCGTACCGGCGATAATACGGCGGATGCCATGTTATTAACGCTTGTGAGCAGTCAGCAAAGCGAACTTGTGTGGGCGGCGAGTTCCGGGACGGCTTTGCTGTGTGGAACAACCTGCGGGGAAGTGGCCGTCAGGTCTATTAAAGCTGATGTACTGAGCAGTTCCTCCGCCGTAGCAGAACAGCACAGTAATTGCGGAAGCTTTTCAACAAGTGACGTGTTGATGACTACGGATGCAATTATGTTTGTAGACCGTTCCGGCAAGAGGCTGAGGCGTATTAGTTATTCGATGGACAGCGAATTTTATTTCGCACGAGACATGACCGTATTTTCCTACGGCGTGTTGAGCGGAGGAATTAACGGGATGGTATGGCAACGTGCGCCGGAACCGGTAGCGTGGGTTGTTCCGGAATCCGGGGAGTATGCAGGTAAATTGATGGGGATGCTGTATAATCCGGATCAGGAACTTGCTTCTTGGTTTTGCTGGGATTTTGGGGGGGATGTTGTTGGCTTGGCCTGTACGGCAACAGGGAGGGCTGTCGATGAATTGTTCTTTGCGGTGCAGAGGGATGGAGAATTGACGCTTGAAAAGATGGATTGGGAAGCCCGCGATTATGATTGCGTGGGAAAAGGAAAAAAGAGTGTGCCGTTTAATGCCGTATTGAGGACGACCCAAATGGATTTGCCGGAGTTTAACGGGATGAAAGCTGTTACCCCGAAAGTGAGCGTGCTGATGGACGAGGTTGATTTGACTGGTGCCAAGTGTGGTTGTGGAGCCGGGAGCATGCAACCGTTCGCTGTAAGTGAGGGTAACGGCTGGGTGAATGTTGTGGCTCCAACGGACGGACAATACAAGCGGGCCTTGGAATTGAGCATTGCACGGGGGCATGGCCTGATTCTGGCCGGCGCTATCAGCAACGATTAGAATGAGGGCAATTTGTTAAAGGCTTCTTCCGATTCCCGCAAAGAGAAAGCGGCATATCCTTCATGGATCTTCGCAGAATCGTGGCCTACTATTTTCTGTACAATCAGGGGCGGCACTCCCGCTTCATGAAGAAGAGTGGTAGCTGTGTAGCGCAGACTATGAAAGGAGAGGGCGTTTTTGTGCCGGGTTTTTTCCTGAGATGTTCCATATTGTTTCTGATACCGTTTCCCGGCAAGAGAAGGATCCCGTTCAACGAGGTCGCAGGTGAAGAGGATTTTCCCGAATTCGTTGGACAGGGTGGATGATTTTCCCGTGCGCTGGTATTTTTGAGCCGCGGAGGGGTGTATGTATTCGTTGGTGCGGTGGGGGTATCTTTCTTCCAGCAAGGCGCGTAAACGGCTCCACAAAGGGATGACGAGGGATTTGCCGCGTTTTTGGGTGCGGAAGTGGAGAATGCCTTTCTCAAAATCCACGGCATCCCATTGGAGGCAGGCAATATCTCCCAGACGCTGGCCGCCTGTATATAGGGAGGTGAGTATCATACTGCGCCATTCCTCATTGCTGTTGGTCAGGATAAGTTGAAGCTCTTCCACGGTAAACGGGCGGCGGGCAACTTCAACGGAAACGGTGCGGGAGAGGGATGAAAGATGCGTCACCGCTTCGCAGGGGTCGGTGTCCAGCAGGTTCAGTTTTTTTGCGGTGCTGAAAAAATGGCGGATGGCACTAAAATGTTTTTTGCGGGTGGATGGCCGGAAACGGTTATTCAGCCAGTTTTGAAATTCGTCCATCATGATGGAAGTAACAGAATCCAGCGGAAGAACGTCTTTTTCTTCTATCCATTCAAAAAAGAGGCGCGTTGCGTCGCTGTAGTTCCGATAGGTGGCTTCTTTTTTGGTTTTGGACATGAGGGCGAGCCTCTCTTCAATCCATTCCCGCACGGATGGAAGCCTGAGCGTTTCATTACTCAGGTCAGCGAGTACGCGCCGGATATGGGTAGCCTTGAGTTTCTGGTTGGCGGTACGTTCGTAGGTGTTGGCGATTTCTTGAGCAGTTTCCCGTAGTTCTTTGGCCGTTTGTTCGGAACCGGGAGGCGGTTCAACTGGAATCTTTGTGGAGCGGGAAACAGTTTTCCACGCGCCGTCAGGGAGTTTGCGGGCAAATTGAGCAATCCAGAACCGGGACGTTGGAAGATGTCTTATGATAGCCACGGATTACTTACACAATTTTTTACACAAAACGTCAATGCATTTTAGCGTTCCCCTAGTAAATTGACGGAATTCGCGGACAGGGAAAAACGCTGTAATTCTTTTGATATTCAATAGATAGAATAAAAAAAGACTGCCTCGCCGGAGGCAGTCTTTTTGTTGAAGGTGGTACGCGGTATAGGATTTGAACCTACGACCTCCACCATGTCAAGGTGTTGCTCTACCACTGAGCTAACCGCGCGTTTGTAAGTGCGGGCGGATTATTACCCGATTAAGGAGGAAAGAGCAATACTTTTTTTGAGAACGCCTCATTTTGGGGACAGGGGACGGAAGCGTTCCTTCTAGGAAAAAGACACCGATTTCTCTTCCTATACAAAGTATTTCTGCTAGTCTGAGAGGAACATTTCACAGAGTATGATGAACAGACATTTTATTTTTGCATTGTGTACTGTGCTGGGGTTCAGCGTTTCCGGCATTTCCATGGCTCAAAGCGTTCCCACGGACAAGGAAGCCGCAGCCAAGGCTGCCAAGGCGGCGAAAGTGAAATTCCGCTGGGGCAAGAGCCTGAAAAGCGCTCAAAAGCAGGCGGAGGAAACCGGCCTTCCCATTGTTCTTCTTTTCACGGGAACGTCCTGGTGCGGCTTTTGTGTTAAGCTGGAGAAAGAAATCCTTTCCAAAAAGGACTTCAAACAAGGCATGGACGGCGTGGCCATTGGCGTCAAATTTGAGTTCGGCAGTTCGGATTTCAGCAAGTCCAAGGAAGCCAAGACGTATAACATTACCGGCGTGCCGGCCATGGTGGTGGTGGATGCGGATGGCAAGGAGCTGGGCCGCACGGGTTATGTTCCCGGCCGTACTCCCGCCCAGTACGTTGAATTTTTCAAGAAATACGCACCCAAGACTGCGGAAGGCAAGTAAGGCAGGTGTTCCGGAGAGGAGCTTGATTAACAGGAGCGGCGGACGAGAATCCGGCGCTCTTTTTTTGTTCCGGCAAGAGAGGCTGGAAATTTGTTCGCTGGACTGCTTTAAGGCCACCATCGTATAAAATTTATGACAAAGCATATTGAATGAATGGGTTACGTATCAGGTCCCATCTGCATGCCTGAATTTACAAATGCATTTAGCGGATTAAAGGAAAACCGGAAACTCACCCATGGCGAATTGGTGAGAGCCATCCGGTTCATGATTGCAGCGGAATATGAAGCTATCCAGCTTTATACCCAGCTTGCAGAATCCATAGACCATAAGCTGGCCCAGGAAGTTCTGCTGGATATTTCCAATGAGGAAAAGGAACACGCGGGCGAATTTCTCCGCCTCCTCCAGGTGCTGGCCCCGGACGAGCAGGGCTTTTATGACGAGGGGATGGGGGAAACGAATGAAAAGATAGACAAGCTGAAGGCGTCCTGCCCGGACGGCGCATGCAGCAGTTCCGCCTCTCATTGACGGCGCCTTGCGTATGGTTAAAGCGCCCGGTTCCCCTGCAAAGGGGGCCGGGTATTTTCATGATGCCGGGCTTTTGCTTCCAGCTCGGCCGCGCAGCGGGCGCAGAAGGCAATGCAGCGTTCACAGGGGCGGGAGGCGTAATAGGCGGCAGTCCTTTCTCCGGGGCGCGCCGTTTCCGCTGCCAAGCTCTCCGGAGACAGCCCCAGTAGTTCCCGGCAGTAAAGAGTGCCGAATTCCTGTTTGAAGGAGGCGGCCAGGGATTGGACTAGGGAAAAGATTTTTTCCTTTTCCCCGGTTTCCGGGGAACTGTTTCCGTACAGGCTTCCCGCCAGCATGCTCATTCCGCAAAAAGCGCCGCATACCTCCCGCATGCGTCCAATGCCTGCCCCCAGGGGAGAGGACAGTTTCAGGGCCGTTTCTTCCGTCAGGCCGCAGACATCTGCAAAAGCAGCAAAAACGGATTGGGAACAATTATATCCCTGGTGGAAATAATCCAGCGCCCGGGCTGCCCGGTCTTCCTTGGAAGGGATCATGGGAAAAAGGGGGGTTACTGCTCTTTTTCTGCGGACGTGTCCGCTGCGGCTTTTTCCGGCTTGTTGCGGTCCGTCAGACGAAGCATGAGTATGTAACAGACGGCCAGAACCAGCACGGCCAGAATAAGGGGGAGACTTTCGCTCTTGACGGTGCGGATCAGCTCCTCCGGAGATTTGAGCAATTCCGGATGCCGTTCCCCGATGCGGTGCCCGTACCAGGCGAGTACCGTGCACCAGGCAAACGAGCCGAGCACGGTGACCAGGGAGAAAATGCCGAATCCCATGCGGACAATGCCGGCGGGAATGGAAATGAGGTGGCGGATGACGGGCAGAAGGCGGGCGAAGAAGACACCGGAAACTTCGTACCGCTGAAGGAAGATTTCCGCCTTTTCCACCTTGTGGGGCGGCATGAAAAAGAATTTGCCCCAGCGCATGATGACCGGGCGGCCCACGATTCGGGCCACGGCGTAGGTAATGGCAGAACCCAGCCAGGAGCCGAACGTTCCGGCAGCCACCACTCCCCAGAAGCTCATGGATGCTCCTTCCTGGGCGGACAGGATGGCCGCGGGCGGGATGACCACTTCGCTGGGAACGGGAAAGATGGAGCTTTCCATGGCCATCAGGACGATGACACCCGCATATCCCCAGTCCTGCACCCAGGACATCCAAAGTGAGATCAACTCATGCATAACGGCGCGTATCTTGCATTAAAATCCTTGAAAGGAAAGTCTTTTATTGCGTCCCGGGAACGGGGCTGGTAAGGTAGAGAGGCGTCCGGCGTGCGCCGATGCAGATAGTGATGAAGCTTTATATCATAGCAGGCGAAAAGAGCGGGGACATTCATGGCGCCCTGCTGTTGAAGAATCTGCTGCGCCTGATGCCCGGCATGGAGGTCGCAGGGCTGGGCGGCCAGGGCATGCACGCGTTATGTCCCGGCGTGGAAGACTGGGCGGATGAAGCCGCCGTTATCGGCGTGGTGGAGGTGCTCAAAAAATACGGATGGTTCAGAAGGCGTTTTCTCTCCATTCTGGAGAGGATACGGCAGGACCAGCCGGATTGCCTTGTTTTGATTGATTATCCGGGGTTCAATCTGCGGCTGGCGGAGAGGGTCCGCAAGTGTTGTCCCCACACCAAAATCGTTTATTTTATCTCCCCGCAGGTGTGGGCATGGCATCGCGGGCGCATTCCCAAGATGGTGCGCATGCTGGATTTGATGATGTGCATCTTCCCTTTTGAGGCTCCCTTGTTCCAGGAAGCCGGCCTGAGAACGGAGTTTGTGGGGCATCCCCTGGTGGATGAAATTGCATCCATCCGTAAGGAGGGCGTCCGGGAGCCGTCACTGGTCGGTCTGTTTCCCGGCAGCCGGAACCGTGAAATTGACAGGCATTTCCCGGTATTTATAGAGGTAGTGAGCCGTCTTTCCCGGGAACGGCCGGAACTGTCCTTTGAAACCGCCGCTTCCACGGAGGCTCTGGCGGAAAGAATGCGCGGCATGGCGCGGAAGGCCGGCATGCCGCCGGAGCTGTTCCACATTACGGTGGGGGGATATCATGAGCTGATGGACCGCGCCGCCGTGGGGGTAGTGGCTTCCGGCACCGCCACCATGGAGGCCGCCTTGCACCGCCTGCCGTACACGCTGGTGTACAAGGTTCCCCTGCTGACGTACTGGATGGCCCGCATGCTCATCAAGATACGCTTTATCGGCATGGTGAATATCCTGGCGCAGAAACCTGTGGTGAAGGAGCTGATTCAGTTTGATTTTACGCCGGACAAGGTGATTGGTGAAATAGAACGTCTGCTTGTTCCGGAAAACAGGGATGCCCTGCTGAAGGAAATGAAACAGGCCTCCGACAAGTTGGGGCAGGGAGGGGCGGCGGAACATGCGGCCCAGGCCGTCTGCCGCCTGTTAAAGGAATAACAGTATCTTTTAAGAATTGGAGCCGGGGAAGCGTTTTTCCGGTTCTTGATGCAGGAAAATGGGAAAGGGGGAAGAGAATAGCCCTTCAAATTCCGGAAGCAGGTCATCTGGCTCGCTTTTGACCGCCCAGTCTGAATAGTCGGAGACTGCCGTGATGCAGCAGATAAAGTCCCTGCAGCCGGGAAAAAGTCCTGAGGGTGGTTGTCCCCAATGCCGGGAGGCTTTTGAAGTCCTTCCGCCGCCATGTCTGGCCCATACGGGAAAAAGGAACTTCCGGAATGGAGACATTTCCGTAGAAAAGAGAAGCGCCGGGCGAACCCGGCGCTTCTGGTGTGTTTTACATTGGCAGCAAGTATGTCGGGCCGGGGTCAGACTACCCCCTGGTCGATCATGGAATCCGCCACTTTCACGAAGCCGGCGATGTTGGCGCCGGTGACGTAGTTGGTGAAGGATTTGTCGGAGGAGTATTCCTGGGCGTGGGCCACGGCGTTTGCGTGGATGTTGGCCATGATGGTTTTCAGCTTGTGGTCCACTTCTTCACGCGTCCAGGAGAGGCGCTGGCTGTTCTGGGACATTTCCAGGCCGGAGGTGGCCACACCGCCGGCATTGGCGGCCTTGGCCGGGCCGTACAGGATTTTGGCGGCCAGGTAGGTTTCAATGCCTTCCAGGTCCGTAGGCATGTTGGCGCCTTCCGCCACCAGGGTGCATCCGTTCTTGATGAGGGTACGGGCGTCTTCCCCGTTGATTTCATTCTGCGTGGCGGAGGGGAAGGCGCAGTCGCACGGAACGCTCCAGGGGCGCTGGCCTTCAAAGTACTGGGCCTTCGGGAACTGCTTCACGTATTCCGCAATGCGTCCGCGGCGCTTGTTCTTGAGTTCCATGACCCAGGCCAGTTTTTCCGGGGAAATGCCGTCCGGATCGTAAACATAGCCGTTGGAGTCGGACATCGTGACCGCTTTCGCGCCCAGTTCGTTAAGTTTTTCCACCGTGTACTGGGCTACATTGCCGGAACCGGACACCAGGCAGACCTTGCCCTGCAGGCCGTCGTTGCGGGTGGCAAGCATGTTCTGGGCAAAGTATACGCAACCGTAGCCGGTGGCTTCCGGACGGATGAGGGAGCCGCCCCAGTTCAGGCTCTTGCCGGTGAGAACGCCGGTGAATTCGTTGCGAATTCTCTTGTATTGTCCGAACAGGTAGCCGATTTCGCGGCCGCCCACGCCGATGTCCCCCGCGGGAACGTCCGTATCCGCGCCGATGTGGCGCTGAAGCTCCGTCATGAAGCTCTGGCAGAAGCGCATCACTTCATTATCGCTCTTGCCCTTGGGGTCGAAGTCGGAACCGCCCTTGCCGCCGCCCATGGGAAGGGTGGTGAGGGAGTTTTTGAAAACCTGTTCAAAACCCAGGAACTTCAGGATACCGAGGTTGACGCTGGGGTGGAAGCGGAGGCCGCCCTTGTACGGTCCGATGGCGCTGTTGAATTCCACACGGTACCCGCGGTTCACCTGAACCTTGCCCTGGTCATCGATCCACGGCACGCGGAACAGGATGGTTCTTTCCGGTTCCACGATCCGTTCCAGAATCGCGTGGTCTTCATACTTGGAATTCGCGGCCAAAACCGGTTCAATTGTGCTGAGCACTTCCTGAACGGCCTGGATGAATTCTTTTTCGTGGCTATGCTTGGCCTTAACCAAGTCGAGCACGCGCTGGGAATATGTCTGTGCCATCTTTTCTGTTGTTGTATTTGGGTTGACGCTTTACGCGCAGTTTTTCGCACGCGCTTTCCGTTTATCATTCCGCGAAGCGGGCTGGCAATCATTTTTTTCCCTGGCGGCTTTCAGGGGTCAGTAAGAAAATAGAAAATATGTTTATATGTTGTGATTTGTAAACTGACCCCGTTCTTGCTGATTGACGCCTGCCAGAACTGCGTGTTTCGGATGCTGGGGACATGGAGTTTGTATGCGGTTATTCGGGTTCCTGTTTCCATAAGGCGGATTTTGAATCCGGTGTCCATGCAGAATGGATGACAAAGGAAAAAATTATCAGGAACAGACAAGGCGGCAGAGATGGAATGTTACAAACAACGCTGGGTGGGAGCCATCTTGGTTTCCGCATTGGTGGCAGAAAGCCGGAATTGCCGCCATGGCTTTTTCAGTAGTTCCGGAACCGGCTGCGGCATCCGTGGGATTGCTTGGGCCGGTCTGCATGATGATGTGCCGGAGAAGGGGCTGACCTTGAGTGCTTCCTGCCGCGGGATGACGGTTTCATGCCCGGCGCATCCTTGTGGCGGGAGGAAAGTTTTTCAAATTATTCCGTGGGAGGAACGGAGGTCAGGAGCTCAGGCGCTCGATCCACGCCCTCGTTTTCAAATCCGTTTCCGCCATTTTTTTTGCCCGGTGGAGCAAGGTTCCCATGGATTTGGGAATGCCCATGTGCAGCCGGTTGCTGATCCAGGCATACGGTACCAGCGTGCTTTGCCGGACGGCCAGGGCGATGATGAGCTTGGACGGGTGACTGTAAGGCGTGACAAGCAGCTCCTCCTCCGATAGGCCGAATGCTTTCAACCCGTTTTTGACGATGATTTCCGCCTGGTATTCCCCGATCTCCGATGCGCGCATCCCCGTCGTGACGGGCTTTCTGCGCGCCAGCCGGGGAAGTTCCCCCACCAGCCTGGCACGGAAGGCGCTGGAGCCGTAGCACCAGCCCCGCTGGACGGTGCCGGGGCCAACGTGGCCGGCGGGCAGCAGGGAGCGTTCATCCATGCGTTCCGCTTCAAAGCGGCCCATCAGATGGTTGAGGTACTTTTGGCGTCCGTCCTCCGTGTCGTCGCAGCCGAAGCAGACGAGGCCGCGTTCCGGATGAATCCATTTGGGTCTTTTTGCGGGAGAGTCCAGCCATGCGGGCAGGCTCGTCCATTTGCAGCCGGAAAGGAACGTATGGCGGCGCGCCAGGCCGGACCGGGCCGGATTCAGGTGGATGTAGTCAATGATAGTTGAAAAATAGTGGGCGTTATCCGCTTCCACCACCATGGCGTGGTATCTGCCCGCGAACAGATGCCCACGCATTCGGTGGCGCGCGTTAAAACGCTGGGTATAAGCGGTCTGGAGCCATTTCATGCCATCCACCAGATTGGCGCGCGCGGTTTGGAAAAGAATGTGGTAGTGATTGGCCATCAGGGCGTAGGCGTACACGGTCCATCCGCTTCTGCGGGACGCCTCCTGAAAAGTCCGCAGAAAGATTTCTCTGTCTTCGTCATCCAGATAAATGGCGTCTCCGCGGTTGCCCTCGCTCTGCACGTGATAGACTGCTCCGGGGTATTCTATTCTCAGGGTGCGGCTCATGCCGGAAGCGTACCGGAAAAGGTCTGAAATGCAAGTTTGTTGTTATTTTTAACCTGACCCCTATTGTGAAAAAAGAAGAGGAAAAAAATACGCTTCCCGGCTCTTCCGCGTTTTCCGGAGGAAGTAAATTTTGCCGGAGAGGCTCCGGGCAAAGGTCTTTGGAAGAAGTCGGATTCACTTTCCGCAATGGCGGCAGGGCGCTTGTGCCGGGGAAAGCATGCCTTTGCCCTGTGTTTTTTCATGAACGGGATGGAGAAACATCCCCGAATACGTCGTCTCTCTGATGCCATGCCCGGATAAGGCGTGAAAGGAAGGCGGGGCGCTGCGGACACGGAGAAAGGAAAATGTCCTTTGGACGGGCCGGGTGTTCGGTTTTGAACGGACATTTCCCGTAATCCGAGGATGGAAGCGGCGTTTTTTTCCGCTATTTCAACGGATGTTAATGCGGAAAGGCAGCCCTTATTGCAGCTTTTCCCTGCGCATGATTTCGGAGAGCACCAGGTAGAGGTCCGTCTTGTTGACCACGCCCAGCAGCAGATCGTTGTTCGGGTTCACAAGGGCCAGGGATTCCGCGCAGTGGGGGCGGGAGAAAATGCCCAGGGCTTCCGGGAGGTGCATGTCCGCAGGAAGCGTAGGCATGTCGCTGCGCAGCACATCCATGGCCAGTACGGCCTGGGCCAGCTCTTTGTTGCGGGCAAAGGCCGCCACGTCTTCCGCCACCACGCTTCCCAGGTATTTGCCGGTCGGGGAAGTGACGAAGATGGGCTGGGCCGGGTTTTTAATGAGCATGGCGGCAATGGTGCCGAATTTGTCCAGGGGATGCACCACGGGCGGATCCTTGCGCGCTACATCCTGAAGCTGTACCTGGGCCAGGGGTTTGTCAAAGGTGCTTCTGGGGCCGAAGGCCAGGGAATCATGGTACATGGACTGGGCTTTGGTGAGCTTGGCCATTCCGTAGGAAACCAGCACTCCGATAATCAGGGGGAACATCATCTGCCCGGCCATGGTGAATTCCACCACCAGCACCAGAGAGGTGATCGGGGCGTTCGCGGCTGTAGTGAAAAAGGCGGCCATGCCCACCAGGGAATAGGCGATGGCATGGTCCCCGGGCACCCCCAGCTGGGTAAGAGCCGCGCTGAACAGGAAGCCGCAGACGCTCCCGATAGTCAGGCTGGGGGTCAGGGCGCCCCCCACGGTTCCCACGCCGAAGACGATGGCGACGGTGAATATTTTCAGGAACAGCAGGACGGCGGCTCTCGCGGCGTCAAATTCATAATGAATGAGGGAGGTGATGATATTTTTGCCGTTCCCTACGATTTCCGGGTAAAAGATGGCGATGGCTCCCACCAGCACGCCTGCCGCCGTCAGGCGCACGGGCAGCCATTGGCGCTTGCCGTTCAGGTACCGGCGCGATTTTTTGAGGATGAGGAGCCAGAAACTGGCGACCAGGGAGGCCAGGGCCCCCAGCAGCACGCACCAGAGCACATGCTGGTTGCCTGCCAGAGAGACTTCCTGCTGGAGCTGGTAGATGGGGGCGGGTTCATGGAACAGGCCCATGGTAAAATAGCCCGCGCAGCTGGCCACGAGCAGGGGTGCCAGGAAATCAATCGTCAGCGCGCCCAGAACGATTTCACTTACGAACAGGCCGCCCGCCAGGGGCGTATGGAAGGCGGAGGACATGCCGGAGGCGGCGGCGCAGGCCACTACCAGGCGCAGGCGAGGAGCTGAGAGGTGAAAGAAACGCCCCAGGGCGGAGCCCGCTACGGCGGCGGCCTGCACCAGCGGGCCTTCACGGCCGATGGAGGCGCCGGAACCTACGGAGAAAACGGCGGACAGGGAACGCAGAAGGCTGGGCTTGGGAGGCACGTATCCATTGCCCAGCGCCACGGCTTCCATGTATTCCGTCGCCTTGGCCGGCACAAAGCGGTGGGTGAAAAGAAGCGTAAGCCCCGCCAAAAGGCCGCCCGCCGCCGGAACGAAGATGCACCAGGCCGGGTCCTGGCCGGCCATTTCCTGAAAGACCTGAATTTGCCTGTAGCTGGTCCGCCCCGTCAGGACGTCCTGCACCAGTTCCACGCCCATTTCAAAGACAAGGGCCATCAGGGCACCCAGCGCTCCGACGACGACCGCCCAGATGAAGATGACCTGCTTGTCCCCCAGCTTGATTTTTTCACGCAGGCTCAACGCCATGCGCAGCCATGACCAGGAAAGGCGCGTCTTTTCCGCAGGCTGGTTTTTCTTGTCCGTCATTGCAGGGCTTGTTGAAGGGACGCCAGGAGACTGGCTTCATCTCCCGTCCATTCCCCGTTGGGGCCCAGGGGGGCGTTTTTATGCCACCGCAGCAATTTCTGCATGGTGGTCAGGTAGCCGGTCACCATGGCGGCGGGCACGCCCAGCATCACAATGAGATGAGCGTTGCGGGAATCGTCCGGCCAGAGGACGCCCTCTGGGCTGATGCCTACGGTGACCTGCATGGAATCCAGCGCGCTGGTGCGTCCGTGGGGGACGGCCAGGCCGTGATCCAGATAGGTGGTCTGCGTTTCCTCACGCAGAAGAACCGCATTCTTGATGTGTCTTAGCTGTCGGTCGTCAAGGACTTCCGCCATGGAATCCGTCAGGGTTTCCAGAGCCTGTGCCTGAGTGGTTGAGGGCTGGAACGTGCGTACGTGAATTTGAAGATTGTCTGCCACCGGGTCTTCTGAAGGCTTTTGGTTTTTCATTCTATGAAGGGAGGCATGATTATCAAGGAAATTCTGGCCTGCATACGGGGGAAGGAGGCTTTCCCCCGTGAATGGGAGGCGGGAAAAAGGGGGGAAGAGACCTTTCCGGAGGGGCTTTTTTGACACCATGGCGGCGGAAGAGCCTGCTTTTAGGCTTTTTCTTCAGCGGGAATGAAGATACCCTGCCGCCATGATGCAGGATTCAGAAGTCATCAAACTCGTCAAGCCCGTACCTTCCGACCGCCTGGCAACCCAGGTGCTGGTGGCATGGTACCATGCGGTGCGCCCCAGGTGGAAAAAGCCGCTGGACCTGGCCATTACGGCCTTTTTTGTATTGATGGCGCTGTATTCCTTTTCCCTGCGCCCACTGCCCTTATTCGCCTGGCTGTCCCTGGCCGGGGCGCTGATGGCGATTATCCTGTCCTGGTTTTACGTCCCCTTTCTGGCAAAGGCCGCTCTGGCCGCCAATAAAAAGGTGCCCATGTACCATCAGGAAAAGGATTACGTTTTTCATGAGGATTACCTGACGTTCTCCAGCAAGGGCGTTGACCCCATGAATATTCCCTACGACCGTTTTTCCACGTTGTGCAGGACGCGCCACGCGCTGCTGTTCCTGTTCGGCAAGAAGCTGGTGCTGTGGCTGCCGCTCCATCTCATGGATGCGGAACAGCTGGAAAGCATCATGCGCAGGTTCCGGAATCATGGCGTGGAAGTGAAGGATGTCTCCTGATGCGGAGGGGCAGCCCGCGCCTTCCTGAAGGAAGGGGCAAATTTGCCGTTTCAGCGCCTTTTTTGTTGAGCGCGGGATGAAAACGGGTAGGGTGTCTCCATGTCACGTTACCATGGAGAACAGGTTCTGGTGGTTCCCCGCGCCGCCTTTGAGGAAGCGGGCTATTTCCAGGGACACCGGGAAGGCGGGGATCATTATCTGAATGTGTTCATGAAGCCGGGCGTCGCCTCGTTCATGGACCGGGAGGCTGCGGAAAATGATCCTTCCCACAAACAGATCATCGCCTATGCCATTTTCTGCCACCAGGGCCGCATTCTGCATTACACGCGCGGAGGCTCCGGCGGCGAGGCCCGCCTGCATGACAAGGGTTCCATCGGCATCGGAGGCCATATCAATCCGGTGGACCGCCAATCCGGCCATGACGACGTTTCCACCTATCTGGCCGGAGTGGAGCGCGAAATCCGCGAGGAACTGGTTATTGACGGGAACTGCACCCAGCGGGTTCTCGGCGTGATTAATGACGATACCAATGACGTAGGGGCCGTGCATCTGGGCATTGTCCACCTGTTTGAGCTGGATACGGACCGTGTGCGCGCGAATGAAGCAGCCCTGGCCAATCTCCGTTTTGTTTCTCCGGAGGAACTGTCCGGGGAAATGTTTGAGAAACTGGAGACCTGGTCTCAGCTCGCACTGGAACTGTTTAAAAACAGAGGGGCCTGATCTCCTCCCGTTCCATGAAAAACGCCCGGGGAGGGATGGATGCTTTTCCTTTTCTTCTCCGCCGTTTTTCCGCATGGGAAGCCCCCGCCGGCGTTGCGCCGGCGGGGGCTTCTTTTGTCCATCAGGGCCTGAAGAAAACGAAGGGCCTCAATGGGACATTTTTCTGCGCCTCCTCCACAGGAGGGGGGCCAGTCCGGCCAAGGCCAGGGCGGCGCTTCCGGGTTCCGGCACCTGGGCGAAAAGCATGGCGGAATTGGCCTGAAGATCCATGGACATGGCCGCGTCGTACAGAACGCCGTCGTTCAGGAATTTGATGTTGTCCAAGCTGGCAGGTATCTCTGTCAGGGAGAGTGTGTAATTGGTTGTTCCCGTGATGTCCACGACGACCGCATCTGCGGTGAGCCCCTGAAGCGTCAGGGAGGCGTGTTCCCCCAGAATAAGCGTGGTCAGGTCAGAGGTTCCGTTCAGGATAAGGCTGCTTCCCGCCTCAATGGTTACGGTGAGCGCCCCGCCCAGGGAATCCAGCGAGGTGCGGGTCTGGTTGACGGCGGAAACATGGGTGAAGTCACTCAGGGAAGCCTGGAGGCTGTCCACGGTTACATGGTCCAGCACCAGGCTCCTGTCTCCGCTTACATTGGTTCCGCCGCTGATGTTTCCGGCGTACTTGTCAAAGCCGTAGGCCGTCGTTCCTGAGGAAAGATTCTGGATGCGTACGGTGGAGTTTCCCTTCACCGTTCCGCCGGAACCGCCGCCGGAGATGCTGCCCCAGGAGCTCCCGTTATAAAGCGTGGCCGTGTTTCCGGTGATGGTGACGGACGTGTCCCCCTGAATGGAACCCGCCTTGCCACCGGCGTAAACGTCCCCTTTCACCAGGCCTCCTGTCAAGCAAACCGAGCTTCCTGCAAGGATAGAGCCTCCCTGGCCCGCGCCGTAAACGGAACCGCTGATAACGCCGCCTGTGACGGTGACGTTGGCGCCGCCGGAAATGGAGCCTGTCAGGCCGCCGCCCATAACATTTCCGGTGACGGAGCCGCCATTGATGTAAACATGCGTGTTTCCTCCAATGGTGGTATTGGCATTTGCGAAGATGCCGCCCATGATTTGATGGTTGAAGGTGCCGGAGTTGACCACAATGTCCACATTCCCCTGGATATCCGTGGCATAGGAGCCGACCACAGAGGAGGAATTACTGCTGGTGAAGGTGCCGAAGGAGGCGTTTTCCGCAGAGAATTCCAGATAAACGTTTCCGGTGACGCCGGCGGCGTTCACGGCACCGAAGACCGTGCTTCCGCCTGTGGCGGCATCCGTGAAACGGAGGAAGACGTTCCCGTTGAGCGTGCCGGAAGCTCCGTGAGCTCCGTACCAGGCGGAGGCCTGTCCCTCCTTGGAGATGGTCAGCCAGACGTCTCCCGTGTAGTTGCCGCTGTTCGCATAAATATGAGTGGCGTTTCCGGAGGTAATGGAGACGTTTACGGAATTCCCCGTTCCCCCTGCGGAGGAATCCGCCTGGGCGCGGGCATTAAAGGTACCGGAGCCGGCCAGATTATCAGCGGTTTTGGTGAATCCCTCCGTTTTCCACTCAATATTGCCTTCCGGTGTTCCACTCTGGGTGAAGGAGCCGGAAGAAATAAAAGACTTTTCCGCGTTAAGCGTTCCGGAAGTGGCAGGGGCATAGGAACCCGTGCCGTCCAGGGCCAGGTCGTGCAGAACAGCGGTTCCGCTGCCGTTGTATTGAATGGTGAGGCCGTTGCAGCCGGAGCCGGAGGTAACGGAAAGCGCTTCCCCAATCAGCATGTCCCCCAGCCAGACGTAATAGCCGCCTTTCAGCCCTTCCAGCTCATTGCCGCGGATATATGCCATACGCAGGTTTTCCGCATTGGCGGACATGTCCAGGGAATACAGAATGGCATCGCCCCATTTGATGTAGGCCTCATTAATATTGAGCGTGCCGTAAAAGGAGCTGTTCCCCAGGCTGATGCTGAAATCGGAGGCAGTATCCCATCCGTCTGCTGCGCCGTTTCCCAGAACCAGGTTGCAATCAAAGGTAAAGCCGTTTTGCAGATCCGTCCCTTCCGCCCAGGAATAGGAAATGGAGCTTTCCCCGGATTGCCCCAGGCTGATGCCGTTCTCGTCCACAGTGACATTGGCGAGGGAAAACCCTTTATTTTCCAACTGGCTGTTCGAGCTCCATGCGGGGGATTGCCCGCCCTGGTGAAAATTGATGGCCAGGCCGCCAGCTGCTTTTCTTTCCTGTCCGGCGGTGCGCCCCGCGTAGCCCATGGCCCTGGCGATATTGCCGGCCATAAGCAGATCTCCCTGGGCATTGGGATGGAGGCCGTCGCTGCCGGGGTTGTTGAACATGGAGCTTACGCCGTAGAACGGCGTGGAGGATGTTACGTCAATGATGCCGGCATTGACGTCAATGACCGTGACGTTCTGCCTGCCATTCCCCCATGTTTTCAGACGATCATTGTAATCAGCCACGGCCTGGTGGGTGGCGTCCGAATTGCCGTTGGAGTGCCGGGTCCAGCAGGGAATGGTAAGGATGATGACATTCGCATGTTCATTGGCCTGGAACATGGCCTCCACGATGGTGTCCATATCGTTCAGGAGGTTTTGGGAAACGGAGTCAAGGCGGTTCGCCAGCGTGGCATTGTTTCCGTCAGAAAGGAGATCGTTGGTGCCGATCATCATGAAAAAGGTATCCGGCGTATTGTCTCCGGTGAATGTCTGGCCTGAATAGGCGCTTCCGTTTGCCTTGGTGCCGGAAAGCCCCAGCCAGTTGTTAATGTTGGAGCCGTCAAACCTGCTTCCGTTGCTCCTGCCGGATATTTCCCATGCCCTGGCGCTTGCCTGAGAGGAATGTTCATTGTTGAATATCTGGCCCCCGTAGGAAGTGCCCGCAGTAACTCCCCCGGAATCATTGCCGGTTTTGACGCCTTCCGCCCGGTAGGAAATGCCGTTGTCTGTAAATATTTTATGGAGGGCCCAACGGTAGGAGGCGCTGTTGACCCCGTGGGTGATGGAATCCCCAACGAACATGACGTTTCCCAGTTCCGTGCCCGCCGGGGCAGCGGTTGCTGCGGGGAATGCCGCCGCCAGGGCAGCCAGGAGGGGGAGAGGGAGCCGGACTTTCATCAGAGCGTCAAGGAAAAATGAAAAGGATATTTGAAAAAGAGTGAAGAAAACGTCCATCCCTGAACGGAGCAGGAATGGACGCGGTAAGGAAAAAGTCAGGCCCTGCGGCGGCGCATCAGAAAGATACCCAGCCCCAGCAGGCTGAGAGAGGCCGCAGCCGGTTCCGGAACGGCGCTCAGGGCGTATTCCCTCATCTGGTCTTCTGTTAAAACCGCCGTGTACAGGTCAAAATTATTCAGGGTATATTTTCCCGTGATTCCATTTGGGGCGCTCCATGTGTTTCCGGAGGTGTCTTTGGCGGAGAAATTGATCTGGGTCATGGTGACGCTATTGAAAGTGGCACCGCTGCTGAGGTCTCCCAGCGTGGTCAGCGTGGACGTGTTATCCCCCAGCATGGCGGAGATAGAAACAGTTCCCCTGTTGAATGTGTAAAACAGGGTCAGGGGCGTGCTGGCGGAATAACCGGAAAACGTTTGCGTTTTCCAGGGGGAGGAGGCAGCGTTTCCTCCGTTGTAGTTAAAGCCGCCTACGTTCAGGGTGAGTGTTCCGTCCTCCGCCAGCTGATAGCCCATTCCTTCCAGATTGTAATAAGGTTTGGTGGTATTGTAGGTAAACAGCAGCCCTACATTCGAATCTGAGGTTGCAGTCAGATTGGAAACGGTGAATGCCATTGTCCAGGAGCCGTTGGCGTTTACGTTAAGAGTCGTGGGGGTGGAAACGTCCAGCGTATCCCCGTTTGTCCCGTCATAAACGGTGGAATTTTTTGAATAGGCGGACTTCAGATTACTGATAGAGGCCCCTAGGGATAAGCTACTTCCCATGGCGGCGATCAGGACAGCAAGATATTTAGTCTTCATGTGAGTTATTGTAATAGTTGCTAAAATGTTTCCGCGTAAGAAACTTCCGTTTTTTATCGGATTCCTAATCCGATTGCGGCATCCTGCCCTTCCAACAGGAGTAAAGTTTGGAAAATCATGGTGAAAGAAATGGGCCGGGAAAAGACCAGAGCCCGGAAACACTACTGAAAATCAATTCATTGAGTCAAACAACACATTTATCATCAATATTTTTAATTGTTGGCGGATTAGGAATCCGGCAGGAGGTTGAATATCAGCGATAAAAGCAGGAGATGCCTTACCTTGCTGGAAATGATGGAATATCGGGAGCAACGGCCATTCATTCCTGAAAAACGCGATGAATTTGTTCCTCGGCCTGTTGACCGTGAGTGGGCGGAAATTGAATCGATTCCGACATGGCTTCCGTTTCCGCGGGGAAAGAAGAGAGGGGGGCGGCTGGAGACCTTGCGCTTTCCGGATGCGAGGCGGAACAGGAGAAAGGGCCTCTCCGTTGGGAATTCCGTTCCCGGCCTGCGGTTCCTGCGGCCGGGCGAAGGTGGCGCCGCAGTCTCCGGACGGGACGGGGAGGCGGTTGGAGAACCGGCGTTTTCCCCATGGCCGGAAAGCAAATCCTCCGGCAAGCTGTACTTGCCGGAGGATGAAAAAACAGTCAGGAAAATTCCCTGTTTTAAAGGGCGCGTTTTACCGCCTGGCAGGGCCGTCCATGATAGCCTTGTGGCTCATGTTCCAGCCGCCGCCCAGGGCCGTGTACAGGGAAACCAGCGTGCTGGCGTGCTGGTAATAGTACTGTGAAAGCTGAATCTGCGCGGGGTAGAGGTTCTGCTGGGCGTACAGGACTTCAATGTAGTTGGAAAGGCCTGTGCGGTAGCGCTCAAAGGAGAGTTTTACCGCCGTGTGGTAGGCTTCCACGGCCTCGGACTGGGTGGCGGTGATGCTCCGCAGCTTGTCCCTCTGGATAAGCGTGCTGGAAACTTCCGCCAGGGCATTGAGAACCGTTTGTTCATAATCGTTTCTGGCCGCCAGGAATTCGGCCTTGGCCGCCTTTTCGGAAGCCGTCAGCTTGCCCGCCTGGAAGAGGGGGCCGGTCAGATTGGTTCCCAGGCCCCAGCCGCCGCGGCGTCCCTGCACGTGGCGCAGGTCTGCGGAGGCGAGACCGCCCGCCGCCGTCAGGGAGATGGTCGGGAAGTAGTTGGCAATGGCTACGCCCACCTCGGCATTGGCGGCACGCAGCTTGTATTCGCTCTGGCGGACGTCGGGCCTTCTGGAAAGGATGTAGGCCGGAATGCCGGCGGGAACCTTAACGTTATAGGCGATGTCCCGGGTGCTGCCGGAACGGCGGATATGGCCGGGAGCGCGTCCGGCCAGGACGGAGACCGCGTTTTCCAGATTGGCGATTTGCACCTGAATGGCGGGAATCTGGGCCTGGGAGGAAGCCAGGGCCGCCTTGGCGGAAGCCACCTGGAGCCTGTCGCCCACCTGGCCTTCGAGCTGTTCGTCAAACAGGCGCAGGCTTTCGGAATAGGATTCCACGGATTTCTGCACGATGGCAAGCTGTTCGTCCAGCTGGAGGAGCTGGAGGTAGGAGTCCGCCACCTGGCGGAGCAGGGAAAGCATAAGCGCGCGCTGGCCTTCTTCGGAAGCCAGGTAGTCTGCGCGGGCAGCTTCCGTCATCCGGCGCGTCTTGCCCCAGATATCCAGTTCCCAGGAAATGCCGGCGTCAATCGCCCCTGGCGTCAGTGTGTTTCCGGTAGTCTGGACGATGCCGCCTCCGGTATAGTTGGAGCCTTTGCTGACGGAGCCGGAATAATCCGCCCACGGGAAGAGCGGGGCCTCCGTAATGGTGATGTACTGGCGTGCCTTTTCCACGCGCGCCATGGCGGCTTTCAAGTCGCGGTTATTGTTGTAGGTGTCCGTCAGGAGGTCCTGAAGGTCCTTGTTTTTGAAGACTTTCCACCAGGGAAGATCCGCAATGGATTCCGTCGCCGCGGGGGCTCCCCTGAATGCCGCGGGCATGGGCATGTCCACCGGTTTGAAGTCGGGGCCCATCATGCAGGAGGAGGCGGCAAAAGCCGTTCCCAGCAGGATGGCGCGTGTGATGTATGGGTTTGTTCGCATATGCGTTTAGTCTGTTTTTAGATGGTTGCAGGGGCGGTTTTACCCTTTTAACGATTCATGGGCTTCGTGGAACAGGTGTTTGCGGGCGATGATTTCGTCCGGGTCTTCCGTTTCCACCGTCTTCCGGGCGATGCGTACGCGGAAGAGCTTCATGATGAAGTAGAAGGAGCACGGAATCAGGAAAATGCCCACGACCGTCGCCATCGTCATCCCGGCAATGACCACGATTCCGATGATATTGCGGGAATAAGCGCCGGAACCGGAGGCCAGCGCCAGCGGAACGCAGCCCAGAATGAAAGCGAAGGATGTCATCAGGATGGGGCGCAGGCGGATTCTGGCGGCGGAAAGCGTCGCTTCCATCAGCGTCTTGCCGCGTTCCATTTCAATGACGGCGAATTCCACAATCAGAATGGCATTCTTGGCCGCCAGTCCGATGAGCATCACCAGGCCGATTTGCGCGTACAGGTTCAATTCATAACCGAACCAGTACAGGCCCAGGAACGCGCCGAGGGCCGCGATGGGCACCGTCATGAAGATGCTGAGGGGCAGGGACCACCGTTCATACAGGGCCGCCAGAATCAGGAAGACAAAGACGGAGGAGAGCAGGAAAATCTGCACGATGCCGATGCCGTTCTGGATTTTTTGTTCCTGGTAGCTCATGTCCGCATAGCTGTAGCCCATGTCGGAAGGCATGCTGGCTTCAAAGGTTTTTTCCAGCGCCTCCATGGCCTGGGAGTTGGAGTAGCCCTGGGCGGGCGTGACCATGAGCTTGGATGAGTTGTACAGGTTCTGGCGCAGCAGGAATTCCGGCCCCTTGATATCCGTGATTTTCACGAGGGTGGAAAGGGGGACGGAGCTGCCTGTGTTGTTCTTCACGTAGAAGTTTTTGAGCATGTCCGTTCCGGTGCGGTCACTGCCCTGCGCCTGGATGTACACTTGCCACTGCTGGCCGTAAAGGGTGATGTAGTTGATGAACAGGGAACCCATGTAGGCCTGGAGCAGGCTGTTGGCTTCACTGATGCTGACGCCCAGCGTGGCGCATTTTTCTTCATCCAGCCGCACATCTTTCTGTTCCACGGCGAAGGACATCACACTGCGCACGCCGCCGTTGTTGTTCGGGTCGAATATCGGAAGCTTGTTCGCTTCCTTCACAAAGATGTCCGTTTGTTCCGCCAGGTATTCCGTACCCTTGCCGTCGCGGTCTTCCAACATGAAGGTGACGCCGTTGGCGGAACCTACCCCCGCAATGGCCGGAGGCTGGAAGCACATGGTGATGCCTTCGGAAACTTTCGTGGTCAGCAGGGCGTTCAGCTGGGCGGTGACCGCCTGGGCGCTCTGGTCCGGATTGGGGCGTTCCTCCCAGGGCTTGAGCATGACGAAGAAGAAGGCGTTGTTCGTGCTTTGCACGCCCGTCAGCAGGCTGAAGCCGGAGATGGCAATCACGTCTTTTACGTTCGGGTTCTGACGGATGAGTTCGGAGACCTTGTCCGCGGCGGCCGTAGTCAGCTGGAGGGAGCGGGCTTCCGGCATGATCAGGGCCGCGAACAGGTAGCCCTGGTCTTCGTCCGGCAGGAAGCCGTTGGGGATTTTCTTGGCTACGGGGACAATCGCGTAGGCGATCAGAGCCAGCAGCGGAATGGAGATGATGAGCTTGCGGGTCAGGAAGTGGCACACTTTGGTGTAGCCGCTGGCCGTGGCGTCATAACTGCGGTTGAAAACGCGGTAGAAGAATTTCAGCGGGCCTCCCTTGGACGGGTCCTTGGGTTTGAGCAGAATGGCGGACAGCGCCGGGGAGAGCGTCAGCGCGTTGAACGCGGAAATAAGCATGGAAATGGCGATGGTCACGGCAAACTGCTGGAAGAGCGTGCCTGTAATGCCCGGCAGCAGCAGGGAGGGCAGGAACACCGCCGCAAGCACCAGGGCAATGGCGATGACGGGGCCGGAAACTTCCTCCATGGCGGCGAAGGCCGCCTGGCGGGGCGTGAGGCCGCGCTCCATGTGGGATTCCACGGCTTCCACCACCACAATGGCGTCATCCACCACCAGGCCGATGGCCAGCACCATGCCCATGAGGCAGATGGTATTCAACGTGAAGCCCAGGAGCGGAAACAGCGCGAAGGTGGCGATGATGGATACCGGAACGGCGATGGCCGGAATCAGCGTGGCGCGCCAGCCTTGCAGGAAGACGAACACCACCAGGACCACCAGCAGGAGGGCTTCCACCAGCGTGTGCTCAATTTCCTCAATGGAGGCGCGCACGGCCAGCGTGGTGTCCAGCGTCAGGTTGTATTCCATTCCGGCGGGGAAGCTGCGGGAGCGGTCTTCAAAGAGCTTGACCAGAGCGTCCACCGTGTTGATGGCGTTGGAGCCGGGAGCGGCGTACACGGCGATGGCGCCGGAATCCCTGCCGTTGTATTTGCTGGATACGTTGTAAGTCTGGGAGCCCAGCTCCACCTTGGCGATGTCTTTCAGGTAAAGAAGCTTGTTCCCCTCCGCACGGATGATGATGTTGCCGAATTCCTCAGCCGTCTGAAGGCGCCCCTTGGTCTGGATACTGTATGTGAATTCCGTTCCGGGAGGGGCCGGCTCCGCGCCGATCTGGCCGCCGGGAATCACGGTGTTCTGCGCCTGGATGGCGGACTGGACTTCTCCCACGGAGATGTTCTGGGCGGCCATTTTGGTGGTGTCCAGCCAGATGCGCATGGCGTAGCGGCCTGCGCCGAATACCTGCACGTCGCCCACGCCGGGAACGCGTTTCACGGGGTCCACCAGGCTCACGTAGGCATAGTTGCTCAGGAAAATGGCGTTCAGGCTGTCATCCGGAGAATACAGGTTGATTACGGCCAGCGGGCTGCCTGTGGACTGCGTGATGGTGATGCCCATCTGGGAGACCTCCGCGGGAATCTGGGCGGTGGCCTGCCCGTAGCGCATGTAGGCCAGCGTCTGGTCCATGTTGGGGTCCGTGCCGACTTCAAAGACGATGCTCAGGGAGCAGATGCCGTTGTTGGCGTTGGTGGAAGTCATGTAATCCATCCCCACGACGCCGGAAATGGACTGCTCAATGGGGGAGGCTACGGAATTGGCCACCGTCTCCGCATTCGCGCCCGGGTAGGTCGCCTGCATCTTGATGGTGGGCGGGACGATATTCGGATACTGCTCAATGGGCAGCCCCATCAGGGACAGGCCGCCGAGCAGGATCATCACGATCGAGATGACGATGGCAATGGTCGGGTGTTTGATGAAGAAGCTGGACATGGCGTTAAATCATGAAAATGCGCGGGAAAAGGGAAGATGCTGGGTCTCCGGATAAGGGAGGTTACTTGGCGGACGGCTGGGCTTCTCCATCCTTCATGCCTTCCGGCGTCCTGGCCTTTTCAAAGGACTGGGCCCCTATGGAGGGCATGACGGGCTGGGAAACTACGGGCTTGTAGGGAAGCGGTTTGACGGGGGCTTGTCCCTGCACCTTGGCCGCCTGCATGATTCCCTCCACCACGATGGGGCTGTCCTTCGTGAAGGTGGAGTGCGGCATGGGAATGATGTTGATTACCTGCATGCCGTCAACAACGGGGCCGAGGTTGACGACCTGCATGTGGGGAATGTTCTTGTCATCCAGGTAAATGATGAATTTGGCGCTCTGGGCGGACAGAATGGCGCGCGGAGGCACCAGCGCGGCGTTTTCCAGCGTTTTCACCGTGGCGCGGACGCGGACGAACATGCCGGGCCGCAGCGTCAGGTTCGGATTGGGAATGTGCCCGACGATGTTGATGGTACCGGTCTGGGCATCCACATTCCTGTCAATGGCCACGGGTTCGCCCTGCATGGGATATTCCGTGCCGTTGGCAAGAATCACGTCAAATTTGAGGTGCTTCTGCCTGGTCAGATTATTGTCCATGGAGTTCAGGAAATCCCGTTCGCTCACGGAGAAATCCACCCGGATGGGGTCAATGGAGGAAATGGTGGTCAGCGGCGTGGGGCTGGAGGGCGTCAGCAGGTTGCCGATGGAAGGGGTTGCCAGGCCGGCCAGACCGGAAATGGGGGCTGTAATGGTGGTGAATTTAAGATTGATTTTTGCTTCATCCACCTGGGCCTTTGCCGTGGCGATGGCGGCTTCCGTTTCCTGGACCTGCTGCAGGGCGTCGTCCAGCTGCTTGCGGCTGACGGAGCCGGTTTTCACCAGCGGGGTGTAGCGTTCCACGTCCAGCTTGTATTTTTTCAGCGTGGCTTCATATTGTTCCAATCTCCCCTGGGCCTGGTCCAGCGTTGCCTGGAACGGGCGGGGATCAATCTGGAAAAGCACCTGGCCCTTCTTGACATAAGCGCCGTCCCGGTAATCCTTGGAAAGAAGGTACCCCGTCACCTGGGAGCGGATTTCGGCATCTTCCGTGCCGCGCAGGGTGCCCACCCATTCCTGCCTGATGGGAACATCCTTCGTGACCAGTTTGGTCACCTGCACTTCGGGAACGAGCGCCGGCGCCTGGGCTGCGGAATCCTTTTCCCCTTCGCAGGAAGTTAATATCATCACCGGGGAGCAAAGGAGCAGGGTTGTTGCGGCAAACGTCAAAGGCTTATTATACATAAATGAATGCGGTTGGTTGCGGCTGGTGCCGGAAGATGCGGCAAAGCGAAAGAATTTTCTCTTCTTTTTCTTACAAAGTCAACGCAAAGATGTGTTCTGAATTCTGCAAAATATCTGTAACCTTTGCATAATGAAAGGATAATTTAATTAAACAAATGTATAATATGTGATTTGTCCCGGTACCGCTTGGAAGCGGCTGCTGCGGTTTGGGGCTCCTTTATTTCAGGATGCCAGCCGCCTCTTGCGGAGCATGGCGTCCATGCGCGGCTTTCTTCCCATGAAATCCATGAACTGCCGCATGGGCGGGACCGCATAGCCTTTTTCCAGAATGGTTTTCCGGAATTTTCCTGCCGTTTCCCTGTCCGGTCCTCCGGCCCGTTCAAAGGCTTCAAAAATATCCTTGTCCAGAACTTCCGCCCATTGGTAGGAGAAATAAAAGGAGGCATAGCCCGCAGGAGAGGAAAACAAGTGACGCGCCGTGCGCAGCTTGCCGGCTCTTTTGAAATCTTTGAAATAATCCATATCTCCCGCTACGGAGGAATCCACATTATCGAGAGAGCCGGCGGAGAAGCGTTCCGGTTCCGAATGCACGGCCAGGTCCATCTTTGCGTACAGGAGCTGCCCGGCCAGCGCGAGGGCAGGCGTATTGCCGCGGGAGGCGTCCAGAGCGTTCAGCATTTCCTCCGGAATGGGGAATCCCGTTTGTTCATGACGCGCAAAGCTTTTCAGCACGTCCGGCCGCCAGCACCAGTTTTCCATGAATTGGGAGGGGACTTCCACAAAATCCCGCGGCACGCTGGTTCCCGCCAGGGAAGGAATGGAAACCCTGGTAAACATCAGGTGCAGCAAGTGGCCGAACTCATGGAATAAAGTCCTGACTTCCCGGTGGGACAGTGTCACCGTGTCTCCTGCCGAGGGGGGATGGATATTGAGGCAGACCATGCCCAGGCGCGGTTTGCCCGGGGTTTCCGGCGTGGACGGGCTGCCCGTATCCAGGGTGTTCATCCACGCTCCGGCCCGTTTATTGCTACGGGAGAAAATATCCAGGTAAAAGGAACCCAGTCGGTCGCCGTTGCTGTCGTCAATCGTGAAAAAGCGCACGTCCGGATGCCAGACTTCCACGGCTCCGGCGGATTCGCCTGCCGGGATGCCGGAGAGGGACTGCCGCGTCGGAATCTCCTTCACGCGGATGCCGTACAGCCGCTCCGCCAGGGAAAACAGGCCGTCCAGCACGCGGGGAAGGGGAAAGTGGCGGCGCAGTTCTTCCTGGTCCAGCCGGAAATGTTCTTCTGCCCGGAGATTGGCGTAATAGGCCACGTCCCAGGGATTCAGTCGGGCGTTTTCCTGCCCCGTAAGGCGGGCTTTCAGGCTGCGGAGCGTTTCCATTTCACGGAAAAAGGGGGCCTTGATCTTGTCCAGCAGCTCATTGACGAACTTTATGGCGTTTTCCCCATTTTCCGCCATGCTCTCGCGCAGGGCGTAATCCGGGTATTCCTTATATCCGCACAAATGCGCCTTTTCACGGCGCAGGGAAAGGATTTCCCTGATGACGGGTTCCGTGTCGCATGCTCCCGTAGCCAGAGACTGGCGGTGTTCCCATAAATCCTTCCGGCATTCTTCCCGGCGGGCTTTTTCCATGACCCGGGCGGAAGCCGCGGAATCCAGCGTAAACGTCCAGCCCGGATCGGACTGGCCGGGATGGCGCCTCAGGAACTCCTTGCGCGCCTGTTGCAGGGCGCTTCCGTCTATCCCTTCCAGAAGAGCGGCGTCCCGCACCGTCCAGGTCCAGGATTTCCTGGCGTCCATGTACAAATTGTTGAAACGCTGGGAGGCGAGCGTCAGTTCCCTGTCAATGGCCTCAAGCCGTGCGCGCTTGTCCGGCGGCAGATCAGCGCCGTTGTCCCGGAAGCTCTGCATGCTTAGTTCCATGTACCGTTTCTGTTCGGGAGTCAGATGGGTTTGCCGCAGGCGTTCCTCCGCGGTTTTCAGGACTTTCCACAGGGCCTGATCTTTCGTGACGGAGGAAAGGAAGGCGGACACGCGGGGAGCCACGGAATCCATGGCCTTGCGAAGTTCCCCGCTGTCGCACAGGCTTTTCAGGACATAGGCCTTGCACATGCCTTCCGTAAGGAGGCCATTGCTTTTCTCCAGCGCTCCGAATGTATTTTCATACGTCATTTCCTCCGGACGGAGGCGGCTGATTTCCTCTACGGAGGCCCGGGTGCGGCGCATGGCTTCCTGAATATCCGGTTCCAGCTTGTCCGGAGTCAGCCGGCTCCAGCGGATGGGACGCTCCCTGTCCAGAAAAGGGTGGGCGGAAATGGCCGCCGGGGAGGGAAGGGACACGGAAAGGAAGAGGAAAAGGAGATAAAGAGACTGCCTGAGTAAACTCATGGCGGCCATTCTACTGGAAGCCGGTTTCTCCTTCAAGCCTTGCGCTTTTCGTGTCTGCATCAGGGGAAAAGCCGGGGCCCGGTCTTGAACGGCTTCCCGTTTGCATGTATGAATCAAGGGGATGTCCACCAAAATCTTTCTCTATGATACTACGTTGCGGGACGGCGCGCAGAGTGAAGACGTCAACCTGAGCGCGACGGACAAGGTCCGCATCGCCCGCCAGCTGGATTATCTGGGCATGGATTACATTGAGGGCGGCTGGCCCGGCGCCAATCCGGTGGAAACGGAATTTTTCAACGCCATGAGAGGTGTCGGACTAAGGAATGCAAAGCTGGCCGCTTTTGGAAGCACGCACCATCCTTCCCATACTCCGGAGACGGATCCCACGCTGGCCGCCCTGATATCCAGCGGCGCGCGGGTGGCCGCGGTTTTTGGGAAATCCTGCCCCCGCCATGTGGAAGTGGCCCTGGGCATTTCCCGGGAACGCAATCTGGAAATCATCGGCAATTCCATTTCCTTCCTTAAGAAAAATATGGAAGAAGCCTTTTTTGACGCAGAACACTTTTTTGACGGCTTCAAGCGGGAGCCGGAATACGCCCTGGCTGTGCTCCGGACAGCCTGGGAACATGGAGCGGACTGCCTGGCGCTGTGCGATACCAACGGAGGCACCATGCCGGAGGAAATCAGCTCCATTATCAGGACGGTCAGGGAACGCCTGCCGCATGCCCTTCTGGGCATCCACGCCCACAATGACTGTGAACTGGCCGTCGCCAACAGCCTGGCCGCGGTAAACAGCGGAGCCATCCAGGTGCAGGGGACCGTAAACGGCATCGGGGAGCGTTGCGGAAATGCCAATCTTTGTTCCGTCATCCCCAACCTCCAGGTGAAGATGAAAGGATTTTCCTGCCTCAGCGGCGCTTCCCTGACGCGGCTCAAATCCACTGCCGCCTTTGTCTCGGAAGTATCCAATCTGGCGCCTTTCCGGCGGCAGCCCTTCGTAGGGAACGCCGCTTTCGCCCACAAGGGCGGAGTGCATGTCAGCGCGATCATGAAGGAAGCCGCTTTGTACGAGCACATCGACCCCTCCCTTGTGGGGAACGCCCAGCGCGTGCTGATGACGGAGCAGGGCGGCAGGAGCAACATCCTTTCCCTGTCCCGCACCCTGGGTTTTGAACTGGAAAAGGGGGACCCCCTTCTGGACGTGCTTTCCGCCGCCGTGAAGAAAAATGCCGCACTGGGGTATGATTACGTGGCCGCCCCGGCCAGCGCGGAGCTGCTCTTCCTGCGGCACATGCCGGACAATGCCTTGAAACCGTATTTCAACATCCTGCGCACTGTGGTGCTGACCTCACGCCATGAAATGGACCCGGACATGATGGTGGAAGCCTCCCTCAAGCTGGATGTCCACGGCAATGTGGAGCACACCGCCGCCGGGGGCTTTGGCCCCGTGCATGCGCTGGACAGGGCCCTGCGCCGCGCCCTGACGCGCTGGTATCCGGAATTGGAACAGATGCACCTCATCGACTACAAGGTGCGCGTGCTTTCCCCCACCCGGACGAACATTCCGGAGGCGGAGGATGAAAACGGCACCGGCTCCAATGTCCGCGTGCTTATTGAGTCCTCGGACGGCGTCGCCACCTGGACCACCGTGGGCGTTTCCTACAACATTATTGAGGCCAGCCTGGAAGCCCTGGCGGACGCCGTCACGTACAAGCTCTACAAGACGGAGCAGGCCAGATGGCGTGCGGAATGCTGAGGTGCGGCGCTCCTTCCCAGGGGACGTGGGCGCCCCTCATGGCTTTTCCTTTTTCTTCCCGTTCCTTTGCGAGGGGCGGGCCGGAAGCTGAAGGGCGGAAAAGGTTCCTCCTGTCGGTTGAATGGCTCAAAATGAACAGGAAGAGGAGCAATGAGCTTCGTGAACAGGTTCGGGCGACGGTGTCCTTTTTTGAGACGGCTCCTGTGTTCTTTCCTGTTCTCCATTCATGTTGGTCAACCACGTTGCCGCAGTTAACGCTGGATTGCTGCCAGTTTGCCCGGAGAACGGATGCCCTGCCGGGAAAATACCGTTATTTTTCCGGTTTTTGCTTCCCGGCCGCATCTGCCGGGATAAATAAAACATTGACCCGCCAGCGGGGAAGCTTTATCCTGAAATCCTCATTCAACCAGAGGTAGATTACAGCCGTGGAGGACGATATTATTTGTACAGAAAAAATCATTGCGGAACGCAAGACGTTCTTTCTTGATCTCAAACAGAATGCGCGCGGCAAAGTGGTGCGTATTACGGAAAAGGTGAGCTCCAACCGGGACCGGATTATGGTGCCTGCGGAAATTTTGGATGATTTCATCGCCGCTCTCCAGGATATCCGGGAGACCCTGAAGCAGCAGGGGGAATAAATTTTCCCCCTCCCTCCTGTTTTTTATTTCACCAATAGCGGGGCTGCGGCCGTCCCGCCATTTCTTAGTATCCGGGGCATTGCAAATCCGGCGGGCAAAAAGCCGTTTTGTCTGAATTAGGCGTTGTCAAAAATAAAAAAGGGAGTATTTTTACTTCCCGGTTTTGCCGTCCCCTTTTTTCATATCCCGGAGCATTCTGCATTCCGGAGGCGCGGGGCCGGAATGTTGATGCAACCATGAATATTTCAGAGATATGACGACACAACAGGAATTGACTCCGGAATTGATACGGGCTGCGCTGACCACGGTAAAATTTCCGGGGTTCAGCCGCGACATCGTATCTTTCGGGCTGGTGAAAAAGATTGACATTGACGCTGAAAACAACGTCACGATTGATTTGGTGATTGAGAGCAAAAATGCGGATATTCCCCGTTACATTTTTGAAGGCGTTCACGGCGTGATGAAGCATTTGCCCGGCGTGAAGCACTGCGACGTTAATATCGAGCATAAGGCTCCGGAAGCCAAAAAAGGAATCAATGACGATCCCTCTACCTGGAAATCCTCCGTTCCCGGCGCCAAGCACGTCATTGCCGTGGCTTCCGGCAAGGGCGGGGTGGGCAAATCCACCGTTTCCGCGAACCTGGCGGTGGCCCTGAGCAAGCTGGGGTATTCCGTCGGTCTGGTGGACCTGGATATTTACGGCCCTTCCATGTCCCTGATGTTCGGCACCAAGGAACGCCCCGGAGCCAATGAGAATGACGAATTTATCCCGGTAACGGCCCATGGCGTGAAACTTCTTTCCATGGGGCTGCTGATTAATGAATCCGATCCTGTAGCGGTGCGCGGTCCTCTGGCGACACGCTACGTCCAGCAGTTCCTGCGCAACGTGGCATGGGGGGATGTGGATTTTCTGATTCTGGACCTGCCTCCCGGCACCGGAGACATTCAGCTGACCATTGTCCAGACGGCCGAACTGGACGGCGTGGTGGTAGTGACCACCCCGCAGGAAGTGGCGCTGATTGACGCCCGCAAGGCGATCGGCCTCTTTGAACGGGTGGAAACCCCCATTCTGGGCATAATTGAAAACATGAGTTATTTCCAGTGCCCCTCTGACGGCAAGATTTACCATATCTTTGGCGAAGGAGGCGGCGAACGGGAAGCGGCTAAACTGGGAGTGCCCCTGCTCGGCAAGATTCCGCTGGATATTTCCACCCGCTTCGGCGGGGACGAAGGCCGCCCCGTGGCCCTGGAAGATCCCGGGCAAAATCCGGTTTCCGCCGCGTTCCGCCAGGTGGCTGAACAATGTGCCCGCGTGGTGCTTGACCGCTGAATGTCCCGGACGGGGCGGAAGGCCCGGTACGGTTGGTAACCCTTAAATTTGAAGCCGGATTGGAGCCTGCCGCTCCGGTCCGGCTTGTTTGCCGGCATGTTCCGGCTCCTTTGAATGAGGAATGCATGGAAGGAAATAAAAAATGAATAAGACGTGGAATTTGAAGGAAATGAAAAAGTTGATACCGCTGGCCCTTCCGGTGCTGGTGGTCAACCTCTCCATTGTGGGCATGGGGGCGGTGGACGCTATTGTGGCCGGGCGCGCCGGCGTGACGGACATGGCCGCCGTGGCCCTGGGGTCTTCCGTGTACCTGCCCGTGGCTCTCTTCGCCTGCGGCGTGCTGATGATCATCGGCCCCGTGATTGCCAACATGCGGGGGAAAAGCCATGAAAGCCGCGTGGGCTACATGACCAACCACGGCCTGTGGCTGGCGTTGATGCTCAGCCTGGTTTCCATGCCGGTCATTTATGTGTTGAGAAATGTATTCGGCTGGATTTCCGATGACGCCGCCATGTGCCGGATGGCTTCCGCCTACATGTTCGCCATTATGTGGGGCCTTCCCGCCAACCTGGGGTTCGTGGCCCTGAAGAGCCTGAACGAAGGCTCCAACATGACGCGTCCCGCCATGTACGTGGGATTGTGCGGCCTGCTGCTCAACATTCCCCTGAACTACATGTTCGTCTTCGGCATGTACGGTTTTCCCCGCATGGGCGGAGCGGGGTGCGGCGCGGCCACGGCAGTCATTTTCTACATTGAATTCCTGCTGATGTTCCTGCTGGTTTACTTCAATCCCAAGCACAGGCCGTACCGCAGGCACATCATTTCCTGGCGGCGGCCTACGCCTTCCGTCATCACGCACCTGGTGCGTCTGGGCGTGCCGATAGGCGTTTCCCAGCTGTGCGAGGTGATGCTCTTCTGCGCGGCGGCTCTGGTGCTGGCTCCGCTGGGAGAGACTCAGGTGGCGAGCCACCAGATTGCCGGGAACGTGGGAGGCCTGGTGTTCATGCTCCCGCTCTCCGTAGGGCTGGCGGCTTCCATCCGCGTGGCGTACCATCACGGCAGGAATGACCTGGCAGGCACCAGATCCGCCATTCTGTCTTCCTATGTGCTGGTGCTCACCATCTGTCTGTGCACCTTTGGAGGCATCACCCTGTTCCGCGAGCAGATTGTGCACCTGTACAATGACTCGGAGCTGATTGTCAGCACGGCTTCCGTCCTGCTGGTTCTGGCGGCGGCCTACCAGCTTCCGGACTGTTTGCAGGTGCTTTCCGTCGGGGTTCTGAGAGGATTCCGGGACACGGCGTCCATTACCTTCATTACGTTCTTCTCTTATTGGATGGTAGGATTTCCGGCGTGCTACATCCTCGCCCGTACGGACTGGATTGTCCCGGCCATGGGAGCGCGCGGCATCTGGACGGGATTCATCATCGGCTTGTCTGTAGCGGCGGTGCTGCTGCTCTGGCGCGTCGTCCGTACCGTTAAACGGGAGTTTAAGATGATGCGGCTCCATGAACAGTAAGGGACGCCCCCTCCTGTTTTTATGGAGAGGTTAATTCCCCTCTTTTTCCGGGATTGCCTTCTCAGCAGGGATGAGTTTTCCTTGTTCCAGGCTTCGCGGGTAGGGGAAGAGTTTTTTCTCTTCGCCAAATTTTACGGTCATTCGGCCGGAGGATTCGTCCAACTTTACTACAATGCCCGTGCCGTATTCCCGGTGGGTAAGGAGCGTCCCTTTACGAATACGCACGTTCGGAGCGGGCGGAGGTTCCTCTTCTTCCTCTTCCGGACGGCAGGCGATGCGGTCATCCGCCGTTGGGGAGGGAAGGACTTTTTCCTCTACAGCGCCGACCATGGAATCCTGCTGGGCTCCGGCCATCTTTTCATAGTCTTCCCGGCTCAGGACGGTAGCGTACAGCCCCACGTTTTCCTCCGCGTGGCGATTGATGCCCGTATAAACAAGACTGGCGTCTTCATACCGTTTGAACTTGTACACGGCATCATTCATCAGGGCCTCATTAAAGACGTTCAGGCTGACGAGCAGTTCAAAATCTTTTTCCGTCAGCCCGGTTACTTTCCGGAACAGATGCGGCTCCAGTTGGGTGATCACATCTTTCAGGCAGTATTCCCGAAAGTCTGACAGATACATGAAGATGGGGATTCTGGCGGCAAATTTGATCAGTTTCTGCTGTATCTGCCTGCGCAGGGATTTGATTTCCTTTTCTTCCTGTGAGAGGTCTTTTTTTTCCTTAGGGGTCAGATCGTCTTTTCCTTTGCGCATTCCTTTGACGGCATCTGATTTGTTGATAATGGTCTCAAGATCACTGTTCAGATTGCGGAAGCCTTCAATGCTCATCAGGGCATCCATGGCTTCCCGGCTGGCAAGCAGGCGCTGCAGGGTGACGTTATCCACATTGACCAGCAGGGCGCTTTCCCAGCGTCTGGCCAGCAGGGTGGCGCTGGTTCCCGCCATGGCCATATCCAGTATTTCCGCGGCTTCCACCTGTTTCATGGCGCTGCCGTCGTAGGCCAGTACGGGAAGAAAGCTGATGAACTCCTTCACCTTGGCTTCCGGATTGCCCGGGTTGGCGTTCAGGCGGCAGCTGTAGTCAGCTATTTGCTTAAGGGCGCGGTCCAGGGCAAAGTCAAAGACGTAGCAGTTGGGTTTGACGATTTCTTTTTTCCCCGGCTGATCACTGTCCACCGTCCACGGGCTTTGCACCCGGAAGGCTGCCTGGAAGTAAGTTTCCGGGCTGGAGAGATTGCGCAGCATGAAGATGCCGGCCCAGGGCTTGACGGTAACGCCCGTGGTCAATTTGCCGCAAGAAAGCGTAATGGTTTTACTTTCCAGCGGATTGCCGCCCATGGCCTTCAACACGGGCGGCAAGGCGTTCGCCCCCGTGCCGGCTTCCGGTCCGGCGCAGACGATGACCTGATAGTCGTGGTAAAAGGTATTCTGACGTTGTTGCAGCAGGTTGTTCATGGCGTGGCAGGAAGACACATCCGGCAGGAACCACAGGGTATGGTTAAGCAAACTCATCAGCCGGGTATCCGAGTAAGGCATGGGGGGCTTTTTGCCGCCCAGCTTCAGCTCATCCGTCGCCGCGGCATGATGGGAGCCGCGGATCAGATCCAGCCATTTCTGGACGTATTCTTCATGGGTAAAGCGGGCTTTATTCCCTTTCCCTTCCGCCTGGAAGAAGACGTTCAGGTCAAATTCGTTGAACTCTCCCCCCAGAGCGATTTGCCGGATGTCCTCCGGCACGCGGTAGGTAAGCAGCACCATGCGCGGCAGGGCGGCATACGGGTTATTTTCCCCCTGCCAGGCAGCCTTGGCGCGCTGTTCATCGGAATACGTCCAGCTGTAGATTTGTTCTTCAATAAATTCTCCGGAGTTCAAAGCGCGGAACGGCGTTCCGGAGAGGTACAGGTAGTGGTCCGCCGTGATGGGCAGATCCTGTTCATCGCAGACATTGCCGGTGTTGGTTTCCGGGGGCGCGGTGTTGTATTCTTCTTCCTCATCCTCCATCAGGAACAGGGCTTTGGCGTTTTCCTTCCACGCCCCAAAGTGGTATTCGTCAAAGATAACCAGATCCCAGTTGATTTCCCGCACCCATTCATGCTGGGGCTTGATGCCGCCCGTTTCCTTATTCACCCCCAGAAAGTCCTGAAAGGAGCCGAAGCACACAATAGGCCGTCCGGCGTCCGCCTGCCGGTATTGCTCGTCAATGGGCTGGGCGTCCGGCCCTTGTTCCCGGCAGATGAATTGCCAGCCTTCAAAGTCCAGGTGCGTTTCCAGGTCTTCCTTCCACGCCGTCTGCACCGCCGGCTTGAAGGTCAGGATGAGCGCCCGGCGCGCGTTCAACCGCCGTGCCAGCTGGTAAGCGGCAAAGGTTTTGCCAAAGCGCATTTTGGCGTTCCACAGAAAACGCGGCGTGCGTCCATCCGCGCGTTCCGCTTTAAAGTAGTTCAGCGTCCGCTCCACGGCTTCCGCCTGTTCCGGGCGCATGGTAAAATCCCTGGTGCGGTTTTCCATGTTGGCCGTCCGGGTGCGCACCGCCAGCCATGCCGCCCTGATTTCTTTCTCCGTACAGCGGAACCATTCCCCGCCCACTCCCTCCACGCCTTTTTTCTCCAGCATCCGGTGTACGGCATGGTCCGTAAAGCTGCTTCCATCTTCATACAGAGCTGGTTCCGCGAAGATAACCCGGTAGGGTTTCTTCCCTTCCGGCCTCAAGGTAGGGTACTGCTGCGCTACGCGTTTTTCCACATCCACCGCCGTGTACCCCACTTTCAGACAACCGGGATAGCTGGCGTCCTCATAGGCATAAATCATTGGCCGTGCGCTCGTCTTCCCTTCAAAAAAACGCCCGTTCTTTTCCATGACTTTTGCTCCTCTTTTTCTTGCTCCCGTTAACCTTCCATCGGACGGATCATACTTTCTATGAATTCTATTTCTTCTTCCGTTAAACCGTATTTTGCGTAAAGTTCTTCATCCGTCCACGCCTTACTGAAATCTTGTAGCGGTACGAATGAAAAACAATTTTTCGTTATGTGTTGTGATACAGCTATTTGTGCTATAAGAAAACGGACAAATTTAGTTTTGAGATATTTTAAAATATTTTCAGCTTCTTCTTGAGAATCTGACCATCCTGCTAAAAGGTAAGTTTCTGTGCAGATATGAGTAGGAGGTAAAATTTCCATTGTTGACAATACTCTAAACATTCCAGATTTATCTGGTTGGCCTGCATGTTCAGAGCTTAAATAAGAAATCATAACCTTCCACTTATTAATTAAATCTCTACCAATGATAACTTTATCAGACGGATATTTCCCTGTTCCTTTATTGTAACGAAGAGTCAATTCTCCAGAACAAGACGGAACAACATTTGTCGCTAACCCAAAAGGTTTTCTTGTTGACACTATTGTATTCATACAAGTTTCTTTTAATAAAGTTATTTTTTTAATAATACCATCAGCCGCAGGATATCGAATAAATGTTTTATATTCGTTGAGTGATTTGATTAAATTATCTCTTTTCCCATTGAGATTATTAGTGTAGTTGCATGGCCCAGAGTATTCTCTTTCCCAAAGGAAATAACAAATGCCCCCCGCTATATCTACACCGGGGAAACAGTCTTCTGAACTCGTATAATCAATGAGTTTGCTGATGCGTTCATCATTAAGCATGGAGAACCGGAAAGAATCTAATCCTTTACCTCCTGAATACCATCTTGCTGGTATAATCATGCTTATGTATCGTGGATTTAGCTTTTTGGATTGTTCAACAAATAAATGATATAATGGTTTAGCACTTGCTCCGTTGCCTCCATCATCAAGTTGATAAGGGGGATTGCCGATGATGACATCAAAGTTCATAGGAAACAGGTTATTCGGATTGTTGGCGTGGATGAATTCGTAAGCGTGGCTTTCCAGTCCCTCTTGTCGTGCCTGTTCTCCATAGGCGGCTTGAGAGGCGCCGCAAAAGACGCATTTGCCGCTCTTCCAAGTATGTGTGATGTGTTTGTAGCGGATGTTGCCCTCGGCATTGTCAAAACGAACGACGGAGTAAGGCCCATTGGGGTATTTGGAGCAGTACACTCCGCGGCGGGCGAGGAGGGACGTCAGCTCCGTAATGGCGATGCCGAAGAGCTGATTTCTGAAAATGTGTTCCAAGCGCTCCTCCCGATTTGGGAGGTGAGCTTCCAGCCCCTTGTTGAGCCTTTTGGCAATCTCCCTCAGAAAGACGCCACTCTTGCAGCAGGGGTCCAGAAAGGTAACGGAAGGGTCGGAAAAAAGCTCCTGCGGGAGCAGATCCAGCATGGCGTTGGCAATCTCCGGCGGCGTGAACACCTCGTCACTGGAAAGATTGGCCAGACAGCTCAATACGTCAGGGTTATGGATGTTATTGTTCATGATTCCGCTTCCGGCAGTTTGCGGTAATCCATGGGAGGGAATTCCCGCGTCGGAGATTTGGGAACGTATTGCAGGGAAAGTTCCCCTTCCGCCTGTTCCAGGGAAGTCCGGGCGCTTTGATCACGCAGGAGTTCATCCTGGTGGAAATCCCGGCGTTTGATGAGGGTTCCGCCCACGGCGGACCATTCGGAAAAGAGGATAGGCTCCTGAGTATCCTGGGCGGAAGCATCTACTTTTTTCATACTCAAAGCGTTGCCGTTAAGAATATTGCGTTCCAGGACAAAGTGGACGGTTTTCTGGCATTCCGCGGAGGGCGGACGTTTTAAACGCCGTTCATATTCCGCCAACCACAGGGTCAGCAGGCGTGCCCGGCAGGCGCGGACGTTATCCGCCAGCAGTTCCACCCCATAGATAGACATGAGAGCCAGCACGGCGCGGAATTCATAATCCGCCGGGGAACTGCCGTATTGCCGGCGGACGGTTGCCAGCTTCCTCAACAGGATAGGGGCCAGAAAGGCGCCTTCTCCGCACGCCGGTTCCAGAAAGCGGCTGTCAATGCGTTCCGCTTCATGCGCCACCAGGTTGAGCATGTCATTCACCAGCCAGTCAGGGGTGAATACTTCTCCGTGTTCCGCTACCCGTTTACGGGATTTAATTTGAGATAACTCTGACGATAAGGAACCCACTTGGGGAAAATAGGCTGATTCCTAATCAGCAAGAGTCCTATCCATGTTTTTTAAGTGTTTTTACAGTAATAAAATGAGGGAAAGTAAAATTTCCATATCTGCGGGTGAAAGTATCAAATTCCCATTTATGCACGTATTTCCTTATTATTTTTCAGTTCTTTCCGTTTTAGACTTGATGCTGATTAGGAATCCGTTTGCTTATCTTTGCTTCATGACTCAACAGGAATTGACGGAAGAAGAGGCCTTGCTCATTTGCTGGATGCGTAAAAAACGCGTGCAGGCCGCGGAAATGATGGTCATGGCGCGGTTGCTCCGGGGAGTGTCGGCCGGGATGGCCGGGCGGCTGCAATGCGTGGAGCTGGGGATTAAGGAATGGAAAGCGATGAAAAAGACGGTCAGTTTTTCCGTTTGCGTGGCGGAGTCCCTGAAAGCCCGGGCGCATCGGCGGCGACGCACGCTGGAAGAAATCCGGTGCGTTACGGCGCGGATGGTGAAGTCATGGCCGGAATTGAGGCATAAGATGATGCGGGGCCTGAGGCGGGAGGATTGCCAGCGCATCCTGAATATATTCCCGACGGCCAGCGGACGGCGCAAGGCGCGCGTCATTCTGCACGGAATATGCGCTTTTGCCTGCCGCAGAGGATGGGCGGGGAAGAACCCGGCAGCGGAGACGCCGTGCCCGCTGGTGAAGGAAAGAAGGGTGCCTGTGCTGACGCCGGAGGAGTGCCGGAAGCTGATGACGGCGGCGCGGGAGGTGTACGGCGGCGAGTGTCTGCCGGCAGCCGTGCTGATGCTGTATGCCGGAGTGCGTCCGCAGGAGGTCAGAAGGCTCCAATTCCGGCATATCAGGCTGGAAGAAAAAGCGGCGCTCATTCCGGCGCGGCATTCCAAGACGGGAGGGGCGCGGCGGGTGACCCTTCGGCCGGCGGCGTTGCGGTATTTGCGGGCTTTCCGGCATCATTCCGGGGAAGAACCGTTGTGCCCGGCAGGATGGGAACGCAAGTGGCGGCTGGTGCGCGCCCGTGCCGGCTGGAATAACAGCCGGCCATGGGTGCAGGATGTGTTAAGGCACACTTTTGCCAGTTACCACGCGCTGGAATTCCGGGATTATGCCGAATTGCAATGGGAGATGGGGCACCAAAACGCCCATTTATTGAAAACCAGATATCTGAATATGGATGAAATCAGAAGGCAGGATGCCCGTGCTTTCTGGTTGGCGGCGTAAGTCCCCCCTATCTGTGGGAAAACAGAGTGGTTGAATAAGAAGCAGGAGCGTTCATGCAAAGCGGGCGGTCCCTCTCATGGAAGGGACCGCCCGCAAGCGGTTTAAGCCGGCGCACCGGAGATTTTAGCCGATGCGTTCCACTTTCACGGAGTGGGACTGGCCGTTGATGACGATGGTCAGGTCACGGGAACCGGAGGGGCCGCTTACCCGGGCGGTGATGCCGTTGTCAATGACGGTCATGGACGGCGCGGCCGCCGGAGCCGCGGCGGGAGCGGTGTTCACCTGCACGGGGGCTTCTTCCTTAGGTTCCGGTTTTTTGTAGAAGTCTTCCACCTGCTGCGGGAACATGGCGTAGATGACGCAGTGTTCGTCGTCCGTGGGGAGCCCCTTTTCCGCAAGCTTCCTGCGCAGGTCTTCCATGCCGGGCTTGATCAGGTCCGCCGGGCGGCAGGTGATCGGTTCCTTGCCCATCTTTTCCGCGCAGAGTTTCTGCACTTCCGGGTCCACGGGGGCCGAGGTGCGGCCGTAGTAGCCCAGGGCAATATCCGCCGCCTGGGGGGTGATGTTCTTCCAGCGGCCGAACTTGACGTTCAGCATCGCCTGCACGCCTACGATCTGGGAGGTGGGGGTCACCAGCGGAATCCAGCCCAGGGCCTTGCGGACTACCGGAATTTCCGCGAATACTTCCTCAAATTTGTCTTCCATGCCCTGTTCCTTGAGCTGGGTGCGGAAGTTGGAAAGCATGCCGCCGGGCACCTGGTAGCGGAGCGTGTCGGAGTCCACCACTTCGTTGCGGTGGGAGGCGAATTTGCCCAGGCTGTCATAGACGGGTTTGAGCATTTCGGAGACTTCAATGAGCTTGTCCGCGTCGTAATCCGGCTTGCGGGGATTGCCGTTCAGCAGGGCAAGCATGCGCAGGCAGTCCGGCTGGCCCGTGCCGTTGGCGAAGGGGGAGATGGAGACATCGCACGCGTCCACTCCGGCATCAATGGCGCTGAGGTAAGTGGATGCGCCGAGGCCGGCGGTGTCATGCGTGTGGATCCAGACGGGGATGTTCAGGTCCTTTTTCAGGGCGCTGACGAGTTCCTGGGTGACATACGGAGGAATGAGGCCGGCCATATCCTTGATGACGATGGCGTCCGCTCCCATATCCGCGAGTTCCCGCCCCATGTCCACAAAAGTCTGCGTGGTGTGCACGGGAGAAGTCGTGTAGCAGATGGTGCCGTGGGCCTGCGCTCCGGCTTTCTTGGCGGCGCGGATGGAGGTTTCCATGTTGCGCGGGTCGTTCACGCAGTCGAAAATGCGGAAGATGTTCATGCCGTGCTTGGCGCTCATGGCGACAAAGGCTTCCACAACGTCGTCCGCATAGTTGGTGTAGCCCACGATATTCTGGCCGCGCAGCAGCATCATGTGCGGCGTCTTGGGGGCCGCTTTTTTCAGGGCGTCCAGCCGGTCGAAAGGCCATTCTTTCAAGAAGCGCAGCCCGGCGTCGATGGTGGCGCCGCCCCAGGTTTCCAGGGCGCTGAAGCCCATGGAGTCCAGAATGGGGGCGATGGGCAGCATGTCTGCCGTCTTCATGCGTGTTGCCGCCAGGGATTGATGCCCGTCGCGCAGAACGGTGCAGTTGAATGTAACAGGATTCATTATTTAGTTAACTGTTGTTAAAAATTGAAGAGGTGGCTTCTGGAGGGTGATTTTCTCACAGCCTCCCTTGCAGGTCAAGCATACAACAGCGGATTCGCCGGAAGAACTACTGGACGGGGGCCGTCAGTCGCGCCAGGTTGCAGAGCATTTTGAAGCCCAGGGATTTGTTGTTGTAATCCGCCAGGGATTCCCTCTTGGAGGAGGAAAAATCCCGCTCCAGCATGGCTTTTACCTCCGCGCAGGCGGAGGGGGAATGGATAACGGCGGTTATTTCAAAGTTCAGGGCCAGGGAACGGTTGTCCAGATTGGCGGTTCCCACGGTGGCTATGTCATCGTCCATCAGAACCACTTTCTGATGCAGGAACCCCTTTTGATAGGCCCAGAGCTGGATGCCGTATGTGTCCAGGTCCCGAAGGAAGGTAAAGGAAGACAGTTTCACCAGAATATGGTCTGCCCGCTCCGGGCGCAGGATGCGCACGTCCACATTCCGCAGAGCCGCCGCCTGCAGGGCGGCCATGACCCCCTCGTCCGGGACGAAGTAGGGCGTGGCGATCCAGAGCCGGCGGGTGGCGCTGTTTGCCAGAGCGATGAGCGCGGTTTTCCAGGCGGGAATGACGTCTGCGGGACCGGAGGGCAGGATGAGCAGGGTTTCATCTTCCGGCTGGGGCGTGATTTCCCAGCGGAGGCGGGGAAGGGAGGAGGGGGCGCATTTCAGCATGGCCCAGTTCCAGTCTTCCAGAAAGCTGATTTGCGTTTGCTGGACGGAAGGCCCTTCAAGCTGAACAAACGTGTCGCGCCAGTAGCCCAGAGCGCCCTTGCCCAGGTATTCCCTGCCTATATTCATGCCTCCGATGAAGGCGGTGGAGCCGTCCACCACCACCAGTTTCCGGTGGTTGCGGAAGTTCAGCCGCAGGATGTTGCTCAGGAAATGGCGCTTCCCGTTGAAAGGTTCAATGTTCACTCCTGCTTTCCGCAGGGCGGAAATGTAACCGGGGGGGAGCTTGTGGGAGCCTATTTCATCATACAGCATGTAAATGCGGATGCCGGCCCTGGCCCGTTCAATCAGCAGCTCCTTCAGGTTCTGCCCCACGGAGTCGTTTTTGATGATGAAGAATTCAATCAGGATGTAATGCTCCGCGTTCTTGATGGCGTCGTAGATGCGCGGGAAAGCATTGGCCGCGTCAATAAGCAGACGGCAGGAATTGCCGCGGCAGACGGGCAGCCGCACGATATTGGAAAGCGTGCGCATGATTTTTCCCGCCGTGTCTGATGACTGTACGGCATACGGAACCATGCAGTTTGTAATTTTATCCGTCAGTTCCCCCCATGCGGATTCGGGGTCCGTCTGGCGGCGGCGCGTTTCCACATATCCGCTGAATCTCCGGCGTCCCAGGATCAGGTAAAAGGGGACGGCAATATATGGAAATGCCAGCAGGGAAATGAGCCACGCGATTGTTCCCTGAGGCGTGCGCGTATGGAGCAGGGCCGGAATCAGGCAGAAGGCGCCTGCAATGTGGCAAAAGGCGGCAAATCCCAAATATGGCTCTTCAGGAATGATCATGGAACGGAAAACCGGAAAAGATGCGGGGGGAGGAAAACGGCGGGGAGAAGTGAAAAGGCTGGCTTTTGGAGCAGGAGATGATACTAAGGTGGCGCATGCTCGTATTATCACGGGTCCAGGGATTAGAAAAGCGTAATTTAAGGGAATGAAGCAGTATTTGGCACTTTTGGAGGATGTTTTGACCAATGGGGCGGGGCGGGAGGACCGTACCGGAACGGGCACCATCGGCGTGTTCGGGCGGCAGAGCAGGTATGACCTGCGCGACGGTTTTCCGTGCCTGACGACCAAGAAGCTTCATTTGCGCTCCATCATTTATGAGCTGCTCTGGTTCCTGAAAGGGGAGACCAATATCAGGTTTTTGAAAGACAACGGCGTCAGCATCTGGGATGAATGGGCCGACGAAAACGGGGATCTGGGGCCCGTGTACGGCGCGCAGTGGCGCTGCTGGCCGGGAAACGACGGAAAACCCATTGACCAGATTGCCAGACTGATTGACGGCCTGAAACATAATCCCTGGTCCCGGAGGCACATCGTCAGTGCGTGGAATGTGGCCCTGGTGGATGACATGGCCCTCCCTCCGTGCCATTCCCTGTTCCAGTTTTGCGTGATTCCCGCCCAGCCGGGAGAAGAAAAGCACGGCCTTTCCCTCCAGCTTTACCAGCGCAGCGCGGATCTTTTTCTGGGGGTTCCCTTCAACATTGCTTCCTATGCGCTGCTGTTGCTTATGACCGCCCAGGTATGCGGGTATGAAGCCCGGGAATTCATCCATACGTTCGGAGATCTGCACCTGTACCGGAACCATCTGGACCAGGCGAGGGAACAACTCTCCCGCACGCCCCGTCCTCTCCCGGTCATGAAGCTCAATCCGGAGGTAAAAACCATTGACGGATTCCATTATGAGGATTTTGAGCTCGTGGGGTATGATCCCCTGCCGCACATCAAGGCTCCCATCTCCGTTTAGAACATTCATCCCTTAATCCATCATGTCACAACCCGTTACTTATACAGGAGTGGTCGCCATGGCTCCCGACCGCGGCATTGGTTACCGGGGGGCGCTCCCCTGGCATTTGCCGGACGACCTCAAGACGTTCAAGCGCATTACGACGGGGCACCCCGTGCTGATGGGCCGGAAAACGTATGAGAGCATAGGCAGGCCTCTTCCCGGCAGGCAGAACATCGTGCTGACCCGTGACCCGGCGTGGACGGCGGAAGGCGTTCAGGTGGTTCATTCCGCAGGGGAGTTGGAATGTCTGGAATTGATGGATCCGGAAATCATGGTTATCGGAGGGGCGGAGATTTTTTCCCTGATGATGCCGTCCATGTCCCGCATGTGGGTTTCCAAAGTAAAGGGGGAATATCCGGCGGACACTTTTCTTTCTCCGTTTGAGAACCGGCTGGAGCGTGCTGTCCTGAAGGAACGGTTTGAAGATTTTGACCTGTATTTGTACGAGCAGGTCAAATAGCCGCTCTTGTCCGTAACTCCGCTGGAGGCGCTGAAGCATAAAAAAGACGGAGCGGCCAGGGCCGCCCCGTCCTTCATGGAGCAGTTTTCCTTTACATTTATTCCGCCTTTCCGGCAAACAGGCCTTTCACCCATTCGCGGTAACGCTGGAACATGGCGTACAGGGCCGGAATGAACAGAATGCCCACCACTGTAGCGAGAATCATGCCGTAGAAGGTGGAGATGCCAATGGCTTTGCGGCTTGCCGCTCCCGCTCCGGAGGCGATGACCATGGGGAATACCCCGATGATGAAAGAAATGGCCGTCATCATCACGGCGCGGAAGCGCTGCCGGGCCCCTTCCAGGGCGGCTTCCTGGATGGGAACGCCGCGCTCCCGCTCCATCTTGGAGAATTCCACCATCAGAATGGCGTTTTTCCCGGCCAGGCCTACCAGCATCACCAGGCCGAGCTGAGCGTAAATGCTCAGAGGCGTGTTGCAGATAATCAGGCCGAGCAAAGCGCCCAGCAGGGCCACGGAGACGGAAACAATGACGGAAATGGGGACCGTCCAGCTTTCATATTGCGCCACCAGGAACAGGTAGCCGAAGAGCAGGGCCATCCCCATCAGCAGGACGATTTTCCCATCGTTCTGCCGTTCCTGATAGCTCATGTCCGTCCAGGTGATGGAGTAATTTTCCGGCAGCGGAATAGCCTCAATCTGGTTCATCAGCTCGCCGCTGCTGACGCCGGGTTTTGCCTGGGCGGTCACTTCCGCGGACATGAGCTGGTTGAAACGGGATATTTGCCGCGGCCCCACCATGTAAGACAGGGTGGCTACGGAGCTGAGCGGCACCATCTGGCCCTGATCGTTCTGAATGTAGGTGTTCATGATGTCATTGATGGTGGTGCGGTCCTCTGCCGCAGACTGCATCTTCACCTTGAACGTGTAGCCGATCAGGTTGAAATCATTGATGTACATGGAGGCCAGCTTGCTTTGAAGCGTCGTGAAGATGCGGCTGACGGGCACGTGCATGCTCTGAGCCTTTTCACGGTCGATGTTCAGGAAAAGCTGGGGGGTGTTCGCCTCATACGCGCTGCGGGCGTACATGGTTCCCGGCAGTTTGTTGATTTTGTCCAGCAGGTCGTTGGTCACTCGTTCCAGGTCTTTGGGAGTTTCCTCCCCGCTGGCCTGGAGCATGAAGGAGACGCCACCCGTCAGGCCCAGCCCCATGATGGCGGGCGGGCTGAACACGGTGGCCTTGGCCGCCGGAATTTCATCACACAGAACGGAAGCTTTCTGCATGATGGAATCCAGGGAGAGCTCCGGCGTCTTGCGTTTGTCCCAGGGGTCAAGCTGGGCGATGCACATGCCCAGGTTTTCTCCGTTGCCGCCCATGAAGCTGAATCCGGAAGTGGAGGAAACCTGGCGCACGCCGGGGATGCTCATCAGCTTCTGTTCCGCACTGCGCATGGCCTGTTCCGTACGGCCCAGCGTGGCGCCCGGGGCCAGCTGGATATCACAGAAAACGGTGCCCTTGTCTTCCGGCGGGAGGAAGGATTTGGGTACGGTCTCAAACAGTTTCCAGTTGCCGACCAGGACAGCGGCCAGCAGAATCAGCGTAAGCCACGCGCGGCGCACCATGATGCCGGCGCATTTGATATAGCTTTTGCGCGCCCATTCCAGAGAGGCGTTGAAGGGGCGGAAGAGGCTGAACCTGCTCTGTTTCTTTTGCTTCCTTTTCAGCAGCAGAACGCACAGCGCGGGGCTGAGCGTCAGGGAATTGATTGCGGAAAGGCAGAGGGCCACGCACATGGTTACGGAGAATTGCATGTAAATGTTCCCCACCATGCCGCCGAAGAAGGCGATGGGCACGTAAATGGCTACCGTCACCAGCGTGGTGGCGATGATGGCGCCTGTAATCTGGTGCATGCTCTTCCTGGTGGCTTCTTCCGGCGAGAGATCCTCCGTCTCCAGAATGCGCATCGTATTTTCCACCACGATGATGCCGTCGTCCACCAGGGACCCGATTACCAGAATAAGGCCGAACATGGTCAGCACATTGATGGAAAAGCCCAGGGGCAGCAGGATGGCGAAGGTTCCTATCAGGGAGACGGGAATGGCGAGCGCCGGAATGAGCGTGGCGCGCCAGTCCTGCAGGAACAGGTACGTGATGCCCACCACCAGAATCAGGGCGATGACAAGCGTTTCCACGATTTCCGCCATGGTGGCGGAAATGTATTGCGTGGGGTCGTAGCTCACGACGTAGCTCACACCTTCCGGAAAACGTTTTTCCAGCTTCTCCAGCGTGTCTTTCACGCCGTTCATGGCTTCCAGGGCATTGGCGTCATCCAGGCGGTACACTGCCATGTTCACGGAGTCTTCCCCGTTGTTGCGGCTGCTGCCCGTGTAGGTTTCCGCGCCCAGCTCAATGCGGGCAATGTCATCCAGCCGGGTAACGTGGCCGTCCTGGCCCGTGCGGACGATAATCTTGCTGAATTCCTCCACGGTCTGCAGTCGTCCGGTGACGTTTACCTTATATTGGATGAAGTTGTTTTCCCCTTCCGAGCCGATGGAGCCGGCCGCGGCCTGAACGTTCTGCGCCTTGATGGCGTTGGAAACGTCATCCGGCGTGATATTCAGGGCGGACATGCGCAGGGCGTCCAGCCAGATGCGCATGCTGTAATTCTTTTCCGGCATCAGGTTGACGGCAGAGATTCCCGGTACGCGGGCGACCTCATCCTTCACCCTGGTCTTGACGAAGTTGTTCAGCTCCAGGGAACTCATGCTGGTGGACCGGAAGGCGAAGAATCCCAGGATGTCAGAGGAGCGTTTCCTGATCTTGATGCCCTGGTCTGTCACCTCCTTGGGAAGTTTGTATTCCACCCGTTTCAAGGCGTTCTGAACGTTCACCATGTTGATGTCCGAATTCGTACCGCTCTTGAACGTCAGGGACAGGGAATACCCGCCGGTGTTATCCGATTTGGAGGAGAAATAGAGCAGGTTTTCCAACCCGTTGAGTTCTTCCTCAATGGGGGAAGCCAGCGTTTCCATCACCACCTGGGCGCTGGCGCCCGTATAGGTAGCCTGCACGTTGATGCTGGTGGGCGCGATTTCCGGATACTCCGCAATGGGGAGCTGGTTCAGGCAGATGCCGCCCGCCAGCATCATCAGGATAGCGATGACGATGGCGAATTTGGGGCGTTTGATAAACAGGTCCGCAATCATGGGTAGCTCAGTTTTGAACGGAATATACCGGATTCACCTTGGCGCCGGGACGCACCTTGTGCATGCCGTCGATGATGACGACTTCCCCTTCCTTGACGCCGGAACTGAAACACTGTTCATTATTGACCGTGTTGCCCAGCGTAACGTCCCGACGTTCCACGACGCCCTGGTCGTTGACGATGTAAACGTAGCTCTTGTAGGCATCGTGCATCACGGAGGAAATGTTGGCCGCCGGGAAGCGGTCCACATTTTTCTTGGAAAGATTAACCGTGACTACGCCGCCGGGCGTCAGCACGTCTTCCGGATTGGGGAATTTTGCCCAGACGTTCAGGGTGTCCGTGGTCGTCTGGACGGTATTGTCCGTCATGAAAATCCTGCCCGGCTGGTCGTATGCCTTGCCGTTGGCGAGGTTGACGGACACAAGAGCGTCTTTCTTCATATTTTCCTGGGTGCCGAACAGGGAAAGGAAATCGCGTTCACTGATAGGGAACTTCACGTACACTTCATCGATGCCTGTAATGGTCACCAGGGAACCGGAGGTGGGGGTAATGTAATTGCCCGTGGAAAAAGTGACGCGGCCTGTGCGGCCCGTGATGGGTGCCGTGAGCCTGGTATAGTTAAGATCGTCCTTCGCTACCGTAATGGCGGCGTTTGCGGACTGGATTTCCGCTTCCAGGGCATGCATGGTGCTCTTGGCGTTTTCCACCGTGTCCATGGAGACGGATTTGGAGGCCAGCAGCCTGTTATAGCGTTCAAAACTGTTTTTTGCGTAAAGCAGTTTGGCTTCAAGCTGGGCCTTTTTGGCTATCGCTTCCTCCACAGCCGCCCTGTAGCGCGTATCCTCAATTTCGAACAGGAGATCCCCCTTCTTCACGACTTTTCCTTCCCGGAAACGGGTGGCTACGATGTTGCCGGAGACGCGGGGCTGCACAGTCACCCGGTCAATGGCTTCCACCTGGCCGATGTACTTCTTGTTCACCGCACTGTCAATAGCGGCGGCTTTCTGGACGAGTACGGTACTGGGTTTGGCTGCAACCCCTCCCGGCGTTCCCTGGGAATAACCCGGAACAAACAGGGAAAAAAGCAGGCCGGAGCCGGCCAGCAGACGGAGGGGCGCCTTCCGATGATGCGTGTGTTTTTTCATATGGTATTATTTACTGTAAACGTGATTGTAAAGGGTATCCACAATACGGCAGAAATTCTCCTTGTCCTCTTGCGACAGAGTGTTGAACAGGGTATCCAGTTTTTCCTTCATGCCGTTGAAAAGCATTTGGAACCTGGATTCGCCTTCCTCGGAAAGGCGGATGCACAGGGAACGCCTGTCGCGGGGATTCTCCTTGCGGTCGAACAGGCCTTTCTTCACCATGCTGTCCACCAGCAGGGAGGTGGAGGGAATGCTCATGCGGAGATAATAGGCAAGCTCTTTCAGGGGAATGCCTTCCTGGCGGTTGGTCATCAGGTGGTTCAGGGCACCCAGGGCGTTCATCTGCCGGACGGAAAGCCCCATGATTTTCTGGTAATGGCTCTGATCCACCTCATTCAGGTTATCCCTTTTGAACTGGTGGAGGATCGTCTCGAATTTGTGAACGGAGGCTGTGATATCCGCGGCAGTCTGAAGCATGAGGGTGTTATGTCAAAACCGGTTAATTGTTGTCAAACTAAAACAAATAAAGTTGAGAAGTTATTGCTGTATTGAAATAAATCGGGTAACTGAAAAGTTACGGTTTCTTCACCGTACAAACCGCCGGCGGTTGCAGAAGTTGCAAAAAAAGTCTTTTTTTCTTGTCACCGGGGTATAAAGGCGTGTATAAGCTTCCACGTCCTCGCCATCAGGCAGGGACGGCATCCAAGGTTATGGAGCGGTAGCTCAGTTCGGTTAGAGCGCCAGCCTGTCACGCTGGAGGTCGCGGGTTCGAGCCCCGTCCGCTTCGCCACCTTGTTCAGAAGAAACAGCCGCCTCCAAGCGGCTTTTTTGTGCCCGGATTGCTGCTGTTCCCGTATTCCGCTTGCTGTTTCAGGAAAATCGTCCGGGATGGCCCCTGCTTCTGAGGCATGGGGGTGGAATTTGCTTTTTACTCCGCTGACGATGCGTTTTCCGGAATTTGACTTTATCTCAACAGCGCGAAATGTACCGCATCCCTTCCGGTTTGCGGGAAAATGCCCGTTTTCCCTTACCGTCGGAGAATTGCTTTCCTGCAGGGCAGGGGAGCGTGCTTGATTTGGGCGCAATCTTCCCTCATGATGTCGGCATGATTCTGGAACTGCACTCCCCGTTGGACATGCATCTTCACCTGAGGGACGGCGATATGATGAAGCTGGTCGCTCCGTTAAGTTCCGCCTCTTTTGCCGGGGCGGTCATCATGCCCAACCTGGTGCCTCCGGTGGCTGATGCGGGTGCGGTGCAGGCTTACCGGCAGCGGGTGCTGGACGCTTGCGGAGACGATGTATTCCAGCCGTACATGACGGCATTTTTCCGCTCCTATTCAGAAAAGGAATTGTCCCGGCTCAAGGAACTGGTGTTCGGCATCAAGCTGTACCCGGCAGGAGCCACCACGAACAGCGAAGGCGGCGTGAAGGCCATGAAAGATGCGGAAGCTACCCTGTCCATCATGCAGGAAATGGATATTCCTTTGCTGGTGCATGGCGAAAGCCACGGCTTCGTGATGGACCGGGAGGCCGAATTCCTGGATGTTTACCGTGATTTGGCCACGCGCTTCCCCCGGCTGACTATCTGCATGGAACATATTACCACGGCCGCCGCCGTGCAGCTGCTGGACGAATTTGAAAACCTGGCCGCCACGGTAACCCTCCAGCATCTTCTCATTACTTTGGACGATGTGGCCGGTGGCATGCTGAGGCCGCATCTGTTCTGCAAGCCGATCGCCAAAAGGCCGGAAGACCGGGAAGCCCTGTTGCAGGCTGCCCTTTCCGGGCATCCCCGCCTCATGTTCGGCAGTGACTCCGCCCCCCATCCCATCCATGCCAAGGAAGCGTGCGGATGCGCCGCCGGCGTATTTACCGCCCCCATCGCTCTTCCTCGTCTGGCGGCCCTGTTTGACGAACACGGGGCCCTGGACCGGTTGCAGGGCTTTGTTTCCGGTCATGCCTGCGCTTTGTACGGGTTGAATCCGCCTGCCAGGACGGTCCGTCTGCAGCGGCGTGAAATGCTGGTGCCGGACGCTTATGAAGGGCATGGACAGAAAGTGGTGCCGATGGATGCCGGATGCACCATTCCCTGGAGACTGATATAAGGGGCTTTTCCAGGGGAAGATGACAGAAAGCTATTTAAGGGAACCGTCTTTATACTGGATATTCCGGGCGATCTCACTACAATCCCTGCCCATGGATCGGATTCGCGTTTATACGGGTGGAGTTGCTTCCTGTAATGGTTACCTCTTTAAGACGAGGGATAACGCTTACGTGGCGGTGGACGCTCCGTCCGGCTTCGCGGACTGGATTTATTCCAAAAAGCCCGATATCATCATCACGGATCTTCTCATCACCCACCAGCATTTTGACCATGTGGAGGATGCCTGCCGCATGCGACAGATTTTCGACTGCCGCATTCATGCCGGGCAACCTTACAATGAAAGCCTGACGCTGGAAAAAATGGCCCGCGACGCCTGGGGGCTTCCCCTCAATGTTCAGCCGTTTGTGGTGGATGAAATACTTACTCCGGACATTCACACGGCGAATTGGGGCGGCCTGTTGTGGCATCTCCACCAGGTGCCCGGCCATTCTCCGGACAGCATTGTTTACGATTTGCCGGATGAAGGAATCATGTTTACTGGTGACGTCATTTTTGCCGGCTCCATCGGGCGGACGGACCTCCCGGGGGGGAACCTGCGCCTGCTGAAACAGGGCATTGAAAAGAAAGTGCTCAACCAGCCCGCCACGACCATGATTTTCCCAGGACACGGGCCTTATACCACCGTAAAGAACGAACTGCTGACCAATCCGTTCATCTCCTGACCGCGGTTCCTGCGCCGCTGTGCGGAATCGTGTTCTACTCTTTAGCAAGCATACAAGATCAATGTTATTTTCAGAATTAGGTTTATCGGAACCCGTCTTGAAGGCGGTGGAGAAATGCGGTTATGAACATCCCACCCCCATTCAGGAGCAGGCCATTCCCGTCATTCTGGAAGGCAGGGACCTCATTGGGGCCTCACAGACGGGAACGGGAAAAACCGCCGCTTTTGCCCTCCCTCTGCTGACGAAACTTCAACCCATCGGCAAACCTCAGATACTGGTGCTGGAACCCACCCGTGAACTGGCCGACCAGGTGGCGGAAGCCTTTGCCGAATACGGTGAATTTACCGGATTGAAAGTAGCGTTGCTGTACGGCGGAGTGGGATACGGAAAGCAGACGGAAGACCTGAAAAAAGGAGCGGACATCGTTGTGGCCACCCCCGGTCGTCTGGTGGACCACTTCTACCGCTGCACCATGCGCTTCGGTGAAGTCAAGGCCCTGGTTCTGGATGAAGTGGACCGAATGCTGGACATGGGGTTCCTGCCCATTGTCCGTAAAATCGTCAACCTCTGTCCGTGGGAAGGAAGGCAAACCCTCTTCTTCTCCGCCACCATGCCTCCGGTCATCGCGGGATTTGCCAAATGGTGCCTGACGGACCCTGCGGAAGTTACCATCGCCCGGCGTGAAGTGGCCGCCACCATCAGCCATGCCTTTTATCCGGTAGCTCTGGACCAGCGGGATGAACTGCTGTTGGCCCTGCTCAAGGGGACGGACTTCCGTTCCGTCATGATTTTCACCCGCACCCGCAAGGAGGCGGATGCGGTATGCGGCATGCTCAAGCATCATGGCTACCGCGGGGAAGTGGCCGTCATGCACTCCGACATTCCCCAGAAGGAACGCATGGAGGCGCTTAAGGGATTCAAGAGCGGAAAATACGATATTCTGGTGGCTACGGATGTGGCGGCGCGCGGCATTGACATCAGCGGCGTGACCCACGTCATCAATTACCGCGTTCCGGAAAACGCGGAAGACTATGTGCACCGCATCGGCCGTACCGGTCGCGCGGAAGCTTCCGGGGATGCGTTCACGATCATGACGGCGGATGAGCTGGACTTTGCTGCGGCTGTGGAAAATTTCATCGGGAAACCCATTGAACGCAAAAAACTGGACGGGTTCAACTACACGTACACCGCCCTGTTGGAAGACAAGCCCGTCAAATCCGTCCGCAAGCCCAAACCCGCAGTTCCCAAGCGCCGCAGGCGCTAAGAAGGGGGAAACATGATGTTTCTCTCTGATGGAATGAAAATCATCCCATGCGCATTCTTGCCATAGACCCGGCCATCCGCAACACGGGTTATGCCGTGGTGGAGGGAGATTACCGGCGCGCGCGCGCCCTGGACTATGGAACGCTTACCATTCCCCGGAGCGTGTCCCAGTCCGGCTGCCTGCTTGCCATCAAGCAGCATTTGGGCAATCTCATTGACAAATGGAACCCGGATGAAATGGCGGTGGAGCGCATCATCTATGTCCAGTCTCATCAGACGGCCATCACGATGGGGGCGGCCAAGGCGGCCGTGGTCATTGCCGCGGCGGAAGCCGGGCTGCGTATTATGGAATATTCCCCCAAAAGCGTGAAGCTTTCCGTCGTAGGGCGCGGGGCCGCTCAAAAAACGCAGGTCGCCTTCATGGTGCGGGCTCTTTTGGAACTCCGGGAAACGCCGGAATCCGATGCCGCCGACGCTCTGGCGATCGGCCTCACCCACCTCTTCTCTGCGGACCCTTTGAAGGCCCACATGATGGAGAGGAAATACATTTAGCAGTGATGAGAGATGAGCGTAAAAACCGCACTTGCAGCCCGCGAATTGAAATTTGACTGCCCGGCGCTGTTCTCTAATCACTGATTCAAGCCGTCAGGGCTTGAACGTCCTCCCTTTCCCGTCCTGCCACGCCTTGAGCAGGGAAGCATACATTTTATTGAGCTGTTCCAGGGTAGCTACACGGAATTCCACGGTATTCGTATTCGGGTAAGCTTTCGCAACGGTTGTATCCGGGTCAATGCTGCCTCCCGTTGCCCGGTTGACGGCGCCGGCCCCAAGCTCCTTCGCACGGTCAGTCACATTCCTGATGGCGTTGATACCGGAATTTTGACCCAGCGTTTCCAGATAATAAAACTTGGTGGGCGTATTACCCAGGGTAATCAGCGTTACTTCATACACCATGCAGGTATTGTCCAGAATATACTTGTGCTGCGCCACCGCTACAATCCGGCTGAGATGCACCACATACTGTCCCTCCGGAAAATTGCCTATCCAGAACTGGCTCTGGTTGTAGTCATCCGTGGACGGGACGGCGGCTCCTTTCTTGGACTGGGCGGAAAGAGGTGCGGCTGCACAAACAAATAGAGCTAAAACAGAAAGGAAGAATCGTTTCATGCTTTCTATTTAATATCAGCTCTTACTGTATGGGAAGGAAAAATCGTTGAATGTTTGCGGGGGAGAACATGTCTGTCCATCGATAAATGTCGTCCCTTTTTTCAGTTGCTCCCTTGCGCCGGAATACATGACTGTTTGAATAATATTTACTGGCACAGTTCATGATGTTGATAGAAAATGCCACTACTCCTGTTTCCAGATGAAAAACCTGAAACGTACGTAAAAAGGTAATGGAATCAGGGTGTTATGGCATGGAAATTTCCATGGAACTTATCCATGCATCCGAGCAATTCCCTGAATTTATCCGTATTGCCTTCAATTTTAATCATGCCTTTATCCAGAGCTGTCTTTAAGGGCATTGCCCGCATGGCGACCAGGGCGAAGTGGAGCCTGTCTCCGGTGATGACTGCGTCGGGATGTTTGACCAGTTTTCCTTCGCGGTACATCAGCACTTCGTTTTCAATCCAGAAGCCGTATGATCTTCCGTTTTGGGCAATCCAGTTGAAAGCCAGTTTTTTCCCTTTGGATTTCTCACTATTCAGGCTGACGCCCAAATAGTCGAACAGCAGTTCCGGAGTCAGGGCATATAAAGTGTCCGTCAACGTGAGTTCGCGGGAGTTTTTAAGCAGCCCGATTCCCGGTCCTCCGGCATTGACGAGAAGTTCATCGTTCCGGAATACGGATTCCGTTTGATAACCGAATTGTTTCAACATATTTCTTACCAGATTCCTTATGTTTCCTCTTTTTAGATGGGCAGACATAACGTGCCTTAATGTCTCGGCATCTTGACGATAGTCCTTTTGCCCGGTGATTTCCGGAGGGCTATTCCTGATTCTGCCGCTTTCCGGAATCGGATTGATTATTCCCTCAATTTCTGCGGGGGAATACCCTTTGCTAACCAGGTTCAATATCCGGTCATGCATGTATTTGCAGTTGCGGCATTCCTTGGCCAGGAACCGTTTGATATTTTCTTTTCCTATTCTGGGCCAATGGTGTTGTGAGAATAAAATCTCTATTTTGTCCTCATAACGATGAATGGCTTGATCAAGGGCTTTCCACCTGTTTTTTGCGTCCCTTATTTTGGATACTCCCAGAGTGCAGATATCATGTATGGCGCTTGCCGTGTCCTCTCCATAAAAAAGCGCCTTGAATTGGGGGAAATACATCAGTGCGGCAGAAGAGGCTCCCATTCCGGGAACCGCCATGAATTCCATTTCTATGCCGTCTATGTCCAGCCCGGATGCCGTTCTTTTGGTACTGGCAAAATAGTTGGTATGTGGATGTGCATCTACAACAGCCTTGATTGGCCGTTTTCCCGCCTTCCGGTAGTAGAGGTTAAGGCTCTCGGCCATGGTTTCTTTCGGGACGAAAGGGGCAATGATCATGATGCCTTCCCGTCCTTCAATAATAGTTATGTTCGGAAAATCTCCGCCGTGAATCTGGTAAATTCCTTTTGTGACTTCAGACAGCGCGTTTTTGGCGTTGGGACGGGAAATGCTCCACGTACCCGGTTTGTCCCCGGGGCCTTGTTCCGCATCTTGAATGCCTTGACGGTCATTTTGATTCGTATCGTAAACTCCGGGAGATTTTTTGTTGTCTTCAACAGGATGCCTTAGCGCCTTTTTGGATTGTTTTGCCATACCGACGCCTGTACCGCCCCATGCAAATATTGCCAGAAGCGTGGCTGTCAAATAGTTCATTTTTGTTTTCATGATCGGAGTTTTATTAACGGAACGCGTGAAAAGTAAAAGGAAGGCCGGTTCCCATATTTTACTTTGCAGGAACAATAGACTTGCCAATAAAGAACAATGTTCGAAAAATGGCAGTATGTTAATATCTGATTACTAAAGTTTTTAGCTGATTGGCCGGAATTCCCGCAGCAAACGGGAAGTTTTTCGTTTTTTTATACCGCTTATTCTTCTGGTGGAAAGGGGTTGGTATTCGGAGTGCCTTGAAGTAGAGGGGAAAAATCTGTAAAAGGATTTTTTGCCCGTTTTCAACGGGGTTATGGAAAGAACATGGCTGGAAATGCGGAAAAGGTTATGTTAATGAACAGGGCATGGAAAGATTGTATCGTCCGAATGTTGCGGGGATGATGGTCCGGCAGGACGGGAAATTGTTGATTTGCGAGCGTTCCGGGCAGAAAGGGGCCTGGCAGTTTCCCCAGGGAGGAATTGATCCGGGGGAAACGGCTTTGGAAGCCGTGCGGCGCGAGATTGGAGAGGAAGTGGGGTTTTTACCGTCCCAGTATGATATTGTGGAATCCCGGAGGGGGTATCGTTACGATTATCCGCCGGAGGTGCTGGAGTATGTCCGTGAAAAGCGGCGGCAGCCTTTTGTTGGGCAGGAGCAGGAGTACTTCCTGTGCCGGCTGCATGCGGACGCTCCGGAACCCGTCCTGGATGACCGGGAGTTTTGCGACTACAAGTGGATAGCCCCAGCCGAATTTAAGCTGGAGTGGCTGCCGGAGTTTAAAAAGAAAGTTTACGCCAGGGTGCTGGAAGATTTCTTTAATGTCCGGGCGCTGGATAAGTGAAGTGGCTCAGCAGGTCATGTGCGGCGGAAACGGGGTCCATTTTGTCCCCCGCCACCATGTTTTCCAGAATGGGCATGCGGGACGCTACGGCGGGGTGCTGTTCAAAAGCGGTGAGCAGGGCTTCATGCACCAGGGACTGGACCCATGAAAGGGACTGGCTCCGGCGGCGGCTGTACCAGAATCCGGATTCCTTCATGCTGTCCCGGAAGCGGAAGAGCGTTTCTTCAATGGTGTCCAGGCCGCGTCCCTCCAGGGAGGAGCAGGTGAGGACGGAGGGCGTCCAGCCGGGAGTGGGGCTTTGCAGGTAGTGGAGTACCATTTTCAGTTCCTGGCAGTGGGCTGCGGCGCGCTGGCGGTTGTCGCCGTCATCCTTGGTAACTACCAGAATATCCGCCAGTTCCATGATGCCCCGCTTGATGCCCTGGAGATCGTCTCCGGCGCCGGTGATGAGCAGGAGCATGAAAATGTCCACCATGGAGCGCACCGTAGTTTCCGACTGGCCGACCCCCACGGTTTCAATGAGAATAATGTCAAAGCCCGCGGCTTCGCATGCAATCATGGTTTCACGCGTTTTCCGGGCTACGCCGCCCAAAGAGCCGCCGGAGGGGGAAGGGCGGATGAAGGCGTTTTCTTCTCCGGAGAGTTCCTCCATGCGTGTTTTGTCTCCCATAATGGAACCGCGGGAGACTGAAGAAGACGGGTCAATAGCCAGCACGGCCACCTTGAACCCTTTTTTGCACAGGTAAGTGCCGAAGGCTTCAATGAAAGAGGATTTCCCGGCGCCCGGAACGCCCGTAATGCCGATGCGGACGGCGTTGCCAGAATGGGGCAGGAGCCTGGAGATGAGGGCGCGGGAAGATTCCTGGTCCCGGACGGCATTGCTTTCTATCAGTGTAATGGCCCTTCCCAGCAGGGCGCGGTTTCCGGCCAGTACTCCCTGGGCCAGTTCTTCTACGGAAGGGCGGTGCGGACGTGCAAATTTGATGTTGCTCATGGAAAAAGAGAGGGCGGATTATTTGAAAGGCGGTTCGTTTTCTTTGGTGCGCTCCATATCATAATTGAAGCGTTTGAGGATGAATTGACGGTGGTCGGCCAGCTTGCGCCGGAAGTTTTCCCAGGAGCGCGCGCTCATCGGTGACCAGCCGGCTTCCGCAATGGCGCAGGCACGCGGATAGGCGCGGTAGAGAATGTGGTTCAGGGAAGGGAGATGTTCTCCCCACACGGTGCCCTGAACGCCGATGATATGGTTTGTTTCCTTTTCTGGTCTGCCGTAGGCGGGGTCCAGCCTGTAGCTTTGTTCCAGCGTGGTGGTGGGCATCCATCCCCGGTTGTTTTGCCCTGGAAGTTGCGGATAGTCCAGGTAGCAGTGTTCCCCGGCAGCAATGATCAGGGAGAGCCCCTGCTTTTTCGTCTCCGTGATGGTGGACGGAGTCAGTCCCATGCGCCAGGTGAAGACGGTGTCTCCTTTGTTGTAGATGTTGGCCCTGGCCCACGGCTTTTCATACCATAGTTGGATGCGCTTGCCGTGAACAGCCAGCATGGAGGACATTTTTTTGATGAATTCCTTCAATTCCTCGTGGACGTCCTTCATGCCTTTTTGCTCCCGGTACTGGATGCTGAGGGGGCATTTGGCCCAGGTTTTTTCCAGGGGTGCTTCATCCCCGCCCAGATGGACGATGCCGGACGGAAAAATATCTTTGAGTTCTTTGAAAACAGCGGCATAAAATTTCCAGACTTCCGGTTTGTGCGGGCAGATGAGGTGGAGGGTGACACCTTCATCGGTCTTCACTTTCGTATCCGGGTTCGGGAAGCAGAAGAATTCAGGGTAGGCTGCCGCCAGGGCCTGGTTGTGGCCCGGCACGTCTATTTCAGGGATGACCTCAATGCCGCGCGCTGCGCAGTACGCCACCAGCTCCTTCAGTTCCTGTTTGGTGTACATCCCTTCGTGGGGAATTCCGTTGCGCATGCTTTCTTTCCGTTTGGAGGAGATGCTTTTCAATTTGGGGTAGCCGGGCACCGGAAGACGCCACCCTTGGTCGTCCGTCAAGTGGATCTGGAGCTTGTTGAATTTGTAGTAGGCCATCATATCCACAAATTTTTTCAGATCGGCCGTGGGGATGAAATGCCGCGCGGGATCCACCATGAGGCCGCGCCACGGATAGCGCGGCTTGTCCGTGATGACGCCGCAGGGGATGCCCTCCGGCTGTCCCGCCAGCTGGTCCCGGAGCTGGCGGAGGGTTGCCAGCCCGTAAATTTTGCCCTCCCTTCCTCCGGAAGCAAGGTGCGCCCCCTGTGGGGTGACTGTGAGCCGGTAGGCGTCCGTTTCCAGGGACGGAGCCTCCTGGTCGGAAAGAAGTTTCAAGGTTCTGGTACTGTTGTGCTGCAGTTCCGTTTTTTCCGGTTCAGGGATAACGCTGTATTTGTCCGCTTCGGCGGCACATGCCATGTGGGCGGGAAAAATGGCGCAGGCAAGGATGAGGGGCAGTTTAAACATCATGAAGAACTATTTCGGAAAAGATTATACCATGGTAAGGGATGCGTGATAAGGAAAAACGGTGAAATTACTTGTTGTTTTCCCAGCGGAAGGCCGGTTCATTCCCCTGAGTGCGCTTCATATCATAATTGAAGCGTTTGAGGATGAATTGACGGTGGTCGGCCAGCTTGCGCCGGAAGTTTTCCCAGGAGCGCACGCTCATCGGTGACCAGCCGGCTTCCGCAATGGCGCAGGCGCGGGGATAGGCGCGGTAAAGCAGGTGGTCCAGGTCCGGCAGGCGTTCCGCCCATACGGGGGCATGCACGCCCCGGATATGGCCTGCCTCTTTCTCCGGTTTTCCAAAAGCGGGATCCTGTTCATAACATTTTTGCAGGGTGGTGGTTTTCATCCATCCCCAGTTGCGCTGCCCCTGAATCTGGGGAAAATCCAGGTAACAGTATTCGTTGGAGGCCATAATCAGGTTCAATCCCGCCTTTTTCGTCTTTTCAATGGACTGGAGGGCCTGGTCTTGCCGCCATGCGTAAACCGTTTCCCCCGGATGGTAAATGCCGGCGTTCCCCTCATACCAGAATTGCGGCGTTTGCCCGTTTTTGGCAAGCAGAACTGTCGTTTTCGCAAAAAAGGCTCTCATTTGTTCTTGTTCGTCCTTCATGCCTGCTTTAGTCCGGGCTTTCCGGCACAGAGGGCATTTTTCCCAGAGTTCCGTGGGGGCCTCATCCCCGCCCAGATGGACGATGCCGGACGGGAAAATATCCTTGAGTTCCTTGAAAACAGCGGCATAAAATTTCCAGACTTCCGGCTTCTGGGGACAGACCAGTTCTTTGCTGTTTCCCGCTGTCGTCCGCACGTTCATGTCCGGTTTGGGAAAGCAGAAAAATTCCGGGTAGGCGGCATGAAGCGCCTGGTTGTGGCCCGGCACGTCTATTTCAGGGATGGCCTCAATGCCGCGCGCTGCGCAGTACGCCACCAGCTCCTTCAGTTCCTGTTTGGTGTATATCCCTTCGTGGGGGATTCCGTCTTCGAAGCTTTCCTCCCGCCTGGATGCAATGCTTTTCAATTTGGGGTAGCCGGGCACGGGCAGCCTCCAGCCTTGGTTGTCCGTCAGATGCAGATGCAGCCTGTTGAATTTGTAGTAGGCCATGAGATCCACGAATTTTTCCAGGTCCTTGATGGGGATAAAATGCCGCGCGGGATCCACCATGAGGCCGCGCCACGGATAGCGCGGTTTGTCCGTGATGATGCCGCAGGGGATGCCCTCCGGCTGCTCCGCCAGCTGGTCCCGGAGCTGGCGGAGGGTTGCCAGCCCGTAAATTCTGCCCTCCCTTCCTCCGGAAGCAAGGTGCGCCCCCTGCGGGGTGACTGTGAGCCGGTAGGCGTCCGTTCCCAGGGACGGAGCCTCCTGGTCGGAAAGAAGCTGTAAAGTTTTAGCTGTTTTTTGCTTGAGTTCCGTTCTGGACGGCTCAGGGATAATGCTGTATTGGGCTGTTGCCTCTGCCGGAGGGGAGAAGGAGAGCAGAATGCCGCCGAGAATGGATAAGGGACGTGCCATATTTCCAATATAAACGGGGAGGAAACAGGTTCTGTCAAAGAATCATCTTTTGCTTCCAGATTTTTTTGCCGTCTCCTTGTTGCCCGGCGCGGAGCCGGTAATAGAAAAAAATAAAAGGCCGCCTCCGGAGAGATGGCCTTTTTATTAGAAGTGGTAGCCCTATGAGGACTCGAACCCCAAAATACGGAACCAGAATCCGCTGTGTTACCGATTACACTATAGGGCTATGTAACGGGCGCTTTTGCAGCGCGGGCGCATTAAAGCGGAAGAGGCTGTTTTTTGCAAGTTTTTTTTTACTCAAAGATATGTTTTGATTGGAAAAAGGCTGTACAGGAAAGCGGCAGGCTGTTTTTTCCGGAATTATCCGGCCAGGCTTTTAAAGTATGCCTGTACGTGCTTCTCTGTGATTTGCTGGCGGTGCGCCTGTTCATGCCTGCCCTGGGATTGCTTCCATGGGGAGGACGGGGCGGTGTTGATGCGTCCGAGCTGCTGGGCCGTATATTTGCCATAGACGTTCCAGATATGCTCCAGAAAAGGAATAATGTCCGTTTCCTCCTCCAAAGGGGGCTGGCGGCGGCTGGGATGTTCTATGGAAGAGTAGGGCGGCTGATCCTTGTATTCATGATAAATGGAAGGGAGTACCGGACCGGAAGGCCAGGCTTCCACCCGTTCATTGATCAGGAAACCGCCAGTCCGGTGCAGATGCCACCAGTCCGCCAGAATGACCAGATGGTTCAGTTTGACGGGCGTCAGGACGAGTCCCTTGGCGTTCGCCTGCTGAATGAACCAGTTGCAGAGTTTTTGCGTGGTAGTGGAGTTTGCCATGCTGAAATGGGTTGCCTCTATTATAAAAGGCCGCAGGTATTTCTCAACACTAAATCCGCTTGCAGTTCCAGCGCTCTGGCGGTCGGGATAGGCAAATGGCTGTGCGGGATTCGGCAGGTCCCCGGCATGCTGCTTCCTGCTCCGCAGGCGGAATGCCTGAAAATATGGCGCAGGTTGTTCTAGCGGGGGAGGGAGCCGGAGATTCCCCTCTCCCGGGCAGCTGATGGTGATGTACTTCCCCCTCCGGAGATTTCCGGGTCAGGCCGTGTGCATGGCAGCGGAGTTGCTTTCCTGGGAAAATAAGACTGTCAAAGGGAAAGAAAGCGCGCCCTGCGGACAACGTCTTCCGGAGAAAGGGCGTAAAGGCTGTCCAGCAATGATACGGCAAAGGAACCGGGGAAGGGGCTTTGTTCAAAGGCCATTTCTCCGGCAATGCCCATGAGTACGGCCGTGGAAACGGCCGCCTGCAAGGGGGTGGGGGAGACGGCGGCACAGGCGGCGGACAGTGCTCCCATGGAACAGCCCACGCCCGTGACCCGGGACATCATGGCGTGTCCGTTTTCCGTGGCGGTTACCTGGCGGCCGTCCGTGGAATAATCCGTACGCCCTGTAACGAGCACGGCCGCCCCTGTGTGCAGGGCCAGTTCCCTGGCCGCATGCAGGGCGTCTGCGCTGGAGCTGGTGCTTTCCGGCCCTTTCGTGACGGAGGAATAGCCGGCCAGGGCCATGATTTCAGAAGCGTTTCCGCGGATGATGCGGGGGGATTGTTCCTTCAATTGCCCCGCCAGCCGCGTGCGCAGGGAAAGAGCCCCTACGGCCACAGGATCCAGCACCCAGGGGATATTCAGCCTATTGGCTTCCCGCACCGCTGTTTGCATGGCGGCTCCCTGTTCGCGCGTCACGGTGCCCAGGTTGACCAGCAGGGCGCCTGTTCCGCTGCGGAGCATGTCCGCCGCTTCTTCCGCGTCGTTGAGCATGGCGGGGACGGCGCCTATGGCCAGCAGGAGATTGGCCGTCAGGGGCTGGACGACGGAATTGGTCAGGGAGAGAACCAGCGGGGCCGTTTCCCGGATTTTTTCCAGATCGGCGGCAACGGCTTGAACAAGGTCTGTCGGTGAAAGCATGGCGTAAAAAAGTGCTTGATTGTCCGGTGTTTCCTGCGGTTCGTCCGTCAGGCAAGAGCCCGTGCGGCGGCTTCCGGATTCTCCGCTCCGCAAATGGCGGAGACAACGGCAATTCCGGAGGCGGTTCCCGTGGCGCGCACTTGCCGGGCCCGTTCCGCGTCCAGGCCGCCGATAGCGACAACAGGCAGGGGAGATTGGGAAGCCAGAGCGGCGAAGCCTTCCACGCTCAGCACGGGAGGGGCGTTCAGTTTGGAAATGGTGGGAAAGACGGGGCCCATGCCCAGGTAGTCCACCAGGGATGCATCCACGGCGCGGAGCTGTTCCTTATTGGAGACGGACAGTCCCAGGATTTTATCCGGGCCGATCATGGCTCTGACGGAGGGAACCGGAAGATCCCTCTGGCCGATGTGGACGCCGTCTGCTTCCAGCGCCAGAGCCAGGTCAATGCGGTTGTTGACGATGAAGGGAATACCGCGGGAGGCCAGGAAATCCCGTATGGGCAAAGCTTCCCGGTAACAGGTTCCCGCATCCGGATTGGTGGAGCGGTACTGCACCATGGTAACTCCTCCGTCCGCCGCTTTCCGGACGGTTTCCAGAAGGCTGTAGCGGCATTTGGACGCTTCATCCGTGACCAGGTAGAGATGGAGATTGAATTTTTTCATGGCAGGGAATGGAAGGAATCAGTCCGTAAACAGAGGGGTGGAAAGATAGCGGTCTCCCGTGTCCGGCAGCAGGACGACGATGGTCTTGCCTTCATTCTCCGGGCGCCGCGCCACCTGTGTGGCGGCCCAGAGAGCAGCGCCGGAGGAAATGCCCGTCAGCACGCCGTCCGTGCGCGCCAGTTCCTTCCCTGTGGAGAAAGCGTCTTCATTGGTGACGGTGATGACTTCATCGTACACGGAGGTATCCAGCGTTTCCGGCACGAAGCCCGCGCCAATGCCCTGAATCTTGTGGGGGCCGGCCGTGCCCTGGGTCAGCACGGGGGAGGAGAACGGCTCCACAGCAACGACCCGGATGCCCGGATTACGGGATTTAAGGTACTTGCCCACGCCTGTGATGGTGCCTCCGGTACCCACGCCCGCCACAAAAATATCCGCTTTGCCTTCTGTATCATTCCAGATTTCCGGGCCTGTGGTGCGGAAATGCGCTTCCGGGTTGGCCGGGTTGGCGAACTGGCCGGGAATAAAGCTGTTGGGCAGTCCCGCGGCCAGTTCCTCCGCCTTGGCGATGGCTCCCTTCATGCCCAGCGCGCCGTCCGTCAGCACCAGTTCCGCGCCGTAGGCTTTCAGGAGGTTGCGGCGTTCCACGCTCATCGTCTCCGGCATGGTCAATATAATCCGGTACCCGCGTGAAGCGGCCACCGCCGCCAGGCCGATGCCCGTGTTTCCGCTGGTGGGCTCAATGATGACGGAATCCGGCTTCAGCTTCCCGGCGGCTTCCGCCGCATCAATCATGGCCTGGGCAATGCGGTCTTTCACGCTGCCGGCGGGGTTCAGGTATTCCAGCTTGGCCAGGATAGTGGCGTTCAGGCCATTCCTGCGTTCGTAATTGGTCAGTTCCAGCAACGGGGTGCCGCCGATCAGTTCCGTAATGTTTTTGTAAATTCTCATGGCTTGTAGGAAAAGAGCGTTGTTGCCGTTAAATCGTTAGAGAATGGCGCGGAAGCCTTGTTCCAAATCTTCCAGAATATCGTCGATATGTTCCGTCCCGATGGAGAGCCGCACAGTGGATGGCGTAATTCCTCCCGCCTTCAGTTCCTCCTCCGTCATCTGGGAATGGGTGGTGGAGGCCGGATGAATCACCAGGGACTTGACGTCCGCCACGTTCGCGAGCAGGGAGAATAGTTCCAGGCTTTCGCAGAACTTGCGAGCTTTTTCCGCGCCGCCCTTGATTTCAAAGGTGAAGATGGAGCCGCCCCCGTTCGGGTAATATCTCTTGTAAAGGTCGTGGTTCGGATGGTCCGGCAGGGAGGGGTGGTTCACTTTTTCCACCTGGGGATGGGAGGACAGATAGTCCGCTACGCGCAAAGCGTTCTGCACATGGCGTTCCACCCGCAGGGAGAGTGTTTCCAGCCCCTGGAGAAGCAGGAAGGAATTGAACGGGCTGATGGTGGCTCCCGTGTCCCGCAGCAGGGTGGCCCGGATTTTGACGATATAGGCCAGATTGCCGCATACCTCCGCGAACACGGCTCCGTGGTAATTGGGGTTGGGCTTGCTGATGCCTGGGAACTTGTCGTTCTGCGTCCAGTCGAATTTGCCGCCGTCCACAATCACGCCGCCCATCACCGTGCCGTGGCCGCCGATGAATTTGGTAGCGGAATGCACCACGATGTCCGCTCCGTGTTCCAAGGGGCGGAACAGGAAGGGCGTGGCAAACGTGCTGTCCACAATGAGCGGGATGCCGTGGGCGTGCGCCACTTCCGCCAGCGCTTCCATATCCACAATGTCGCAATTCGGGTTGCCCAGGCTTTCCACGTACAGGGCCTTGGTATTGTTCCGGATGGCCCTGGAAAAATTCTGAACGTCCCTCGCGTCCACGAAAGTGGTTTCTATGCCGGCATCCGCCAGCGTATTGGCGAAAAGATTGTACGTTCCGCCATATACGGTGGAGGAAGAAACAATGTGGTCCCCGGCCCGGGCGATGTTCTGGATGGCATACGTGACTGCGGCGGCCCCGGTGGATACGGCCAGCGCGGCCGCCCCTCCTTCCAGGGAGGCGATGCGTTGTTCAAAAACATCTGCGGTTGGGTTCATCAGGCGGTTATAAATATTGCCCGGCTCCGCCAGGGCAAAACGGGCCGCCGCCTGTTCCGAGTCTTTGAAGACATAGGAAGTGGTGGCGTAAATAGGTACGGCGCGCGCATCGGTGGCCGGGTCCGGACTTTCCTGACCCACGTGGATCTGGCGTGTTTCAAATCGATGGTTCTTGCTCATGTTTTTATATTCCTATCGGAAAACTAGGAAATGGATAACGAAAAGAAAAGACCATGTCAAGCTCCGGGTAAAAAAAACGGGACATGGGCCGGAATGGGAAAAGGTGGAGAAATGTTCAGGCCCGCGGCCGCTGCTTAAATGCCGGCTCCGTAGTCGCAGCCGATTTCCTTCTGCTGCTCGGCCAGATCTTCCAGCGTTACGCGGCGCAAATAATTCTCAATGACTTGCTGGAGCCCGCGCCAGAAAGGCAGCGTGGCGCATCCTGCCGCCCGTGGGCACGGATTTTCGTGGGGAGCCGTGCAGGAAATAGGCAGAAGGGAGCCTTCCGTCAGTTTCAGGATTTCTTCCGTGGTGTATTCGCGCGGATGTCTGGAAAGGCGGTATCCTCCCGCCTTTCCCCGGAAGCTCTGGACAAATCCCGCTTTCAGGAGGATGGCGATAATCTGTTCCAGATAACGTACGGTAATGTCCTGCCTGGCGGAAATCTCCTTCAGGGAAACGTAGCCTTCGTTGCGGTGGTGGGCGAGATCAATCATCAGGCGCAATGCGTAACGTCCTCTGGTGGAAACCTTCATCATATCGGTTAAATAAACGATATTTCCGGATGCCCGTCAATAGGGAATGAAGGTTCCACGCGGAATGGCGGGCTTCTTCCCCGGTTGAAAGTTTAATAATTGTAATGGCGGGGAACCCGGGGGCCTATTCCGGTAAAAATTTCCCAGGAAATGGTGCCGGCCTTTTCAGCCAGTTCCGTCACGGGGATATGCGGCCCCATGATTTCTGCGGTCATGCCCGGTTCCGCGTGCGGCGCCCGGCTGACGTCCACGATGATTTGATCCATCGTCACGCGCCCGAGAAGGGGGCAGGAAACCCCGTCCACCATGACGCGGGCGCCCTTATGGGCCAGGGAACGCAGGTAGCCGTCCGCATAGCCTATGCCCACGGTCGCCACCCTGGTGGGATGGTCCGTCACATAAGTGCCCCCGTAGGAAATGCCGTGGCCTTCCGGCAGCGTGCGCACCACCGTCAGGCGGGAAAAAAGAGCCATGGCCGGCCTTAATTGAGAGGCCCATGGGGAGTCAATGGGGGAAAACCCGTACAGCACCAGCCCGGGGCGGCACATGTTGTTGGAGGGAATTTCATAATCCAGGGAGGCGGCGCTGTTGGCCAGGTGGCAATACTTCAAGGGCAGTTTCTCCCGGATGCGGGCGGCCATCCGTTCAAAGAGGGCGATTTGCCTGAGCGTGATTTCCCGGTCCTCGTCCGCGCAGGGCAGGTGTGCTCCCAGGCCTTCCGGATGCAGGCTGTCCAGTTCTCCCAGGCGGGAAAGCAGTTCTTCAAGCTGGTCCGGCAGGAATCCGCCGCGGCCCATTCCCGTATCCACGGAAAGGTGGATGGGCAGCGTCTTTCCGTACAGCCGCGCCAGGGAATTGTAATGCTCTGCCTCCTCCATGGTGGAAATGAAGGAGCGCCAGCCGTTCAGCACGATTTCCTCCCGTTCCTCCGGGAACGCGGGGCCCAGGATGTAAGGGCGGGTGCGGCAGCCCGCCTGGCTGATGCGCCGGGCTTCCCCCACATTGGCCACCCCGAAGAAAGCGATGCCTTCCGAATCCAGCGTGCGGCAAACCTGTTCCAGCCCGTGTCCGTAGGCGCCTGCCTTCACGACGGGCATGTAATATTCCCCTTTGGCCGCCTGCTTGACGACATTCAGGTTATGGCGGATGGCCCCGAGGTCTATTTCGGCCCAGGCGCGGGGAGGGCTGGTTGCTGGCATGATTGGAAAATGGCGGAAAGGTTGGAAAAAGAGGGGCGCCGGACGTTCCCGGCGCAGGGGATTGTCCGTCTTTGGCCGCGCAATTCCAGACGGATTTTTGTCAGTCTTTTGAACTTTCAAAGGATAATAAAAACCGCCTTGCGCTGAAACGCATGGCGGTTTGATAAAAATGCTTTTGTTACCGGTGTGACTGGCTGGCAGTCAGGAAAATCGGTTTGCATTTCAAATTTTGTCTTGAATCCGTTGGAAATTAAAGTGATGTTCAGATGTTTTGTCAACTGTTTTTTTTGAACTGAATAATTTTTATAAAATACTTGATAAAATGCAATATTGGCATATAACATGAATAAAAGCAGTTTTTTGTGATGTCGCGTTCTCTTACTTTTTCGTTCGATATTGGTTACGCCTCCATTGGATGGGCTGTAATTGAATCCGCTTCTCCTGATGATGCGGATCCCTCTGTTTGCGGTTGCGGTGCAGTTGTGTTTCCGAAAGATGATTGTCAGGCATTTAAAAGGCGTGAATACAGGCGTTTGAGACGCAATATCCGGTCTCGGCGCGTTCGTATCGAGCGTATCGGCAGATTGCTGGTTCAGGCTCAAATCATCACGCAGGAAATGAAGGAAACTCCCGGGCATCCCGCTCCCTTTTATTTGGCGTCAGAAGCATTAAAAGGACATAGAAATCTTGCCCCGATTGAACTTTGGCATGTCCTCCGCTGGTATGCTCATAACCGGGGGTACGACAATAATGTCTCATGGTCTAGCGGCTTTTCAGAAGATGGAGGGAACAAGGAAGATACCGAGAGAGTGCAGCATGCTAAAGATTTGATGGATAAACATGGGACGGCGACTATGGCGGAAACCATTTGCCGGGAATTGAAACTGGAAGAGGGCAAAGCGGATGCTCCGATGAATGTTTCAACGCCGGCTTATAAAAATCTCAATACCGCTTTTCCCCGCTTAACCGTGGAAAAGGAAGTACGACGTATATTGGAGCTTTCCGCGCCTCTGATTCCGGGGCTGACTTCGGAAATCATGGAGTTGATTGCGCAGCATCATCCTCTGACAACGGAACAACGCGGCGTGTTGCTTCAGTACGGGATAAAATTGGCCCGACGTTATCGTGGGAGTCTTTTGTTCGGGCAGTTAATCCCCCGTTTTGATAACCGCATCATCAGCCGTTGCCCTGTCTCGTGGTCTCAGGTGTATGAAGCTGAGCTAAAGAAAGGAAATTCTGAGCAAAATGCCCGTGAACGGGCAGAAAAACTATCCAAGGTTCCGACGGCGAATTGCCCGGAATTTTATGAATACCGCATGGCCCGGATTTTATGTAACATCCGTGCGGACGGAGAGCCTCTTTCTGCAGAGATACGCAGAGAATTGATGAATCAGGCCCGACAGGAAGGAAAGTTGACCAAAGCGTCTCTGGAGAAGGCCATCTCTTCTCGTCTGGGAGAGGAAACAGAGACTAATATAGCCAACTATTTTACTTTGCATCCTGACAGTGAAGAGGCTCTTTACCTGGATCCTGCCGTGGAAGTTCTGAAAAGAAGCGGCATCAGGGAAACTCTTTCTCCATCTGTTTACCGGCTTGCCGCCAATCGTCTGCGCCGCGGGAAGTCCGTTACCCCGAATTATTTGTTGAATTTGCTTAAGTCCCGTGGGGAATCTGGCGAGGCGTTGGAAAAGAAAACAGGCCAATCGAAAGAAAGCCAAGAAGACAGATCCGGATTATGCCGCCACGCCGTTAAAACCCAGGTATGCGACGGGGCGAGCGCCGTATGCCCGCCCCGTCTTGAAAAAAGTGGTGGAAGAAATTCTTGATGGAGAAGATCCGACGCGTCCTGCCCGGGGGGAAGCGCATCCGGATGGGGAACTGAAAGCGCATGACGGTTGCCTGTATTGCCTCCTTGATACGGATTCTTCCGTGAATCAATACCAGAAAGAACGCCGTCTTGATACGATGACCAACAACCACCTTGTCCGTCACCGTATGCTGATTTTGGATCGCTTGCTGAAAGATTTGATTCAGGATTTCGCCGGCGGCCAAAAAGACAGAATTTCCCGCATTTGCGTGGAAGTCGGTAAGGAACTGACGGCGTTTCCCGGCATGGACAGCAAAAAGATTCAGACAGAACTGAATCTGCGTCAGAAAAGCCATACGGAGGCCGTCAATAGATTAAAACGGGATTTACCGGGGAAAGCGCTTTCTGCCAATCTGATACGCAAGTGCCGCATCGCCATGGACATGAACTGGACATGTCCGTTTACCGGTGAGCGGTATGGCGCTCATGAGCTGGAAAGTATGGAGATGGAACATATCGTCCCCTATTCTTTCCGGCAGTCTAACGCGCTTTCTTCTCTGGTTCTCACGAGGAAAGAGGTTAACAAGATGAAAGGTCAGCGTACCGGGTACGATTTTGTGGAGCAGGAGCAGGGTAAGCCGGTTACGGGACGAACGAACCTGCATATTTGTTCCTTTAATAATTATAGGGAATTTGTTGAGAAGTTGGACGACAAGAAGTGGCATGAAGATGACCGCAAGCGCAAAAAGAAGCGCAAGGCCTTACTGATGGTGAGGGGATTGTCCCATAGGCATCAATTACAAAATCACGATGCCATGAAGGAAATAGGCATGACGGAAGGCATGATGACGCAGAGTTCCCACCTGATGAAACTGGCATGCAAGTCTATTAAAACCTCTCTGCCGGATGCGCACATCGACATGATTCCCGGCGCTGTTACTGCTGAAGTCCGCAAGGCGTGGGATGTTTTTTGGGTCTTTAAGGAATTATGCCCGGAAGCTGCCGACCCGGACTCCGGCAAGATTCTTAAGGAAAACCTGCGTTCTCTCACTCATTTGCATCATGCCTTGGATGCCTGTGTGCTGGGGCTTATTCCCTATATCATACCCGCTCATCATAATGGTTTGCTGAGACGTGTTCTTGCCATGCGCCGAATTCCGGAAAAACTGATACCTCAAGTCAGGCCTGTTGCGAATCAGCGTCATTATGTCCTGAATGATGATGGACGCATGATGTTGCGTGATCTTTCCGCCTCTCTTAAAGAAAATATTCGTGAACAATTGATGGAGCAGAGGGTCATTCAGCATGTCCCTGCAGACATGGGCGGCGCTTTACTCAAGGAAACCATGCAGAGAGTGCTTTCTGTTGATGGAAGCGGGGAGGATGCCATGGTTTCTCTTTCCAAAAAGAAAGATGGGAAGAAGGAAAAAAATCAGGTAAAAGCAAGCAAATTGGTCGGAGTGTTTCCGGAAGGCCCGTCAAAATTGAAGGCTCTTAAGGCAGCCATAGAAATTGATGGCAATTATGGAGTGGCGTTAGATCCCAAGCCGGTGGTGATCAGACATATTAAGGTGTTTAAGCGAATCATGGCCCTGAAAGAACAGAACGGCGGCAAGCCGGTGCGCATTTTGAAAAAAGGCATGTTGATTCATTTAACCTCGTCTAAAGATCCCAAGCATGCAGGTGTATGGAGAATTGAATCCATACAGGATTCAAAAGGTGGCGTAAAATTAGATCTTCAGAGAGCGCATTGCGCTGTACCTAAAAATAAGACGCATGAATGTAATTGGCGTGAAGTAGATCTCATTTCTTTATTAAAAAAATACCAGATGAAAAGATACCCTACTTCTTATACGGGAACTCCACGATAAGGCATTTTACATGTCATACCATATTCTAAGCATAGATGCCTATACATGCCATCTGAGCTGCGACAAGGGCCAACTCAGATGCGCGGATGGAGAGAATTCTCCCCGGACGATTCCGCTGGAGGATGTGGGGGCTGTTGTGCTCAGTTCTTTTAAGGCGACGCTCACGAGCAATTTGCTGATAGAACTGGCCAGGAAGAGAATAGGATTTGTGCTGTGTGAAAGCTACAGGCCTGCCGTGCTGCTCCTGCCAGCGGATCGGTCTACGGATACCGGTCTGCTAAGACATCTGGCGGATATGCCGGCCCGTTTGCGGAACCGCCTTTGGCAAAAGACTTTGGATGCCAAGTGTGGGAATCAGACGGCTCTGGCCCAAGCATGGAATCCGCATCATCCCGCCATTGCGGAGCTGAAGAGAATGGCCGTGACGGAAAAGACGGCGAGGGAAGCAGAGTGCGCCCGCCTGTTCTGGAGCGTATTTGCGGATACATGGGCAAACTCCGATTTTCGCAGGGGACGTCATGAGGAGGGGTTTAATAACCTCTTCAACTATGCGTACGCTGTTCTGTTGTCTTGCGTATTGCAATATCTCTTTGCGCTGGGGCTGGATCCCTGCTTCGGCATTTTTCATCAATCCCGGGAACATGCGGCGCCTTTGGCTTATGATCTGATGGAACCCTTCAGGCCTGCCTTTGACGCCAATGTGGCCCGTTGGATTCATTTGTGCCTGCAGGAAGGAAAAACAGAAGAGAGAGCAGGAGAAATCACCCGTGAGTTCAGGTGACATATTACAGCTACCTTGCAGGCTTCTGTTATGCACCAGAACAAACAGATGCCGTTGAAAGCGGCGGTAGAGGCCGTTTGCCGCAGTTTCCGCAAAGCAGTTCTTGCCGGGCAATCCGGACCGTATGAACCATGGGTTATGACAACTATAAAATGGGATGGCTAGTTGTGTTCTTTGATCTTCCCACAACCACGCCGGAAGATAAAAAAACTATCAGTATTTCCGTAAGGCTCTTTTGGAAGACGGCTATACGATGATTCAGTATAGCGTCTATGCCCGTGCGTGCGTTACTCAGGAAAGAATGGCTACCCACTCCCGCAGAATCCAGAAAATGATACCGCCTGACGGCTCTGTCCGGTGTCTTTTCGCCACGAATATCCAGTGGGATAAGATGTTTGTTTTTCATGGCAGGTCTTGTCCCCGGCAGGATGTTTCCATGCCTCAGCAAATGCTCTTTTGGTAAAAATATCGGACGCTGTATTTTTTTATAAGTCGCTGAACATAAAAATAAGGCACAGTATCTATTGTACTGTGCCTTATTTTGGATTCAAGGCAAAACTAGACCTCTACACCTCACACGGATATGTTCATTGTACTGTGCCTTATTTTGGATTCAAGGCAAAACGCCGGTGTATGTGGTTGTGGGCAACTTAATATTGTACTGTGCCTTATTTTGGATTCAAGGCAAAACATGGTAAGGTAGATAAAGGACCACACCCACAGAACGATGAGGACGAGAATGAGTGAGAAGATGAGAGAGGCAAGGATTGGCATGCCATTGACCAGAAGGCCCATAAATAGGGAGAGGTAATAGATGCCAATGTAGGGGAATATCTCTGCTAGTTCTTTCATAATTTAATATCTCATCCAGTGGTAGCAAAGTGCAGGAATTACGAAGACGGCACCTACATAGGTGACAATCGCAAAGAATAAAGAATCCTTCTTCGGAATGGAGACCACCGTTACACCAAAGAGAATCTGAATCACGTGCATGCCGAGCACAGCTAAGAAGCACATCGTCATTGTACATTCAGGATGAAGCTCGAAAAGCTTCAAAGTCAATACAGGAGGGATGATTGAGAAATACGGAAGAGCCTCCAACGTGGCATCAAGGTTTTCCTTAAATCTTTCAGAATAGGTCATGGCTCCCTCCTTCTTAGTATTCGGCTTCTTCGGCTTCTTGCAGGTCGATAATCCAGTCAAGACTGTCATTGTACTGTGCCTTATTTTGGATTCAAGGCAAAACAGATAAGCGGCTCGGAGACGTAGACTATCTATTGTACTGTGCCTTATTTTGGATTCAAGGCAAAACAAAGGCCCTGCGAGCGGCATAGCCCATGCGATTGTACTGTGCCTTATTTTGGATTCAAGGCAAAACCGAGCCGCTCATCTGGCACAATTGCGAGCCATTGTACTGTGCCTTATTTTGGATTCAAGGCAAAACCCATGCAATATCGTGCATTTGCCGGGTAGTATTGTACTGTGCCTTATTTTGGATTCAAGGCAAAACAAATGCGCCTCCGGTCTGATGGAGCAGGGGATTGCTCCGCCTTTGGCCGCGCAATTCCAGACGGATTTTTGTCAGTCTTTCTTTAACGGAGCGGGAGGAATGAAACTGTGCGTCCAGAACATGGCGCCGGTTGCGGAGGTGATTCCGTCCATGTTAAGATAACGGGCCAAAAGCAGGGAGGGGGAGGAGTGCCCCATCTCCTTCTGAAGAAGGTTTTGATTGCAGAAATGGGCCAGGTGGTAGGAGGCGTAGGTATGCCTCAGCACGTCCTGCACCCATCCGCTTTTTTTCAGGATGCCGGACCGGCGCCTTACTTCCCTCCATTTCTTTTCCCAGTTGGGCGGGCAAACGGGACGGGAGGGGGAACCGGCGGAAGACGTCCGGCTGAGGATGGCGCCCAGCACGGGAAGGATGGAAACATGGCGGCTCCCGCCTGTTTTGGTATGGCTGGGCGCCAGTGAAACCAGGCCGGATTTCAGGTTGATGTGCTTCCAGGTCAGCCTTTTGACTTCGTGGGGGCGTATGCCCGCGTACAGCATCAGGGCGCAGGCCGGCAGGCATGCCCCGTGGAACAACTGTTCCGCGGTGTGGAGAAGCCGTTTTGCCTCGTACAGGGAAAGGGCCCTGATGCGTTTTTCCCTGAGGATGGGGGGAGGAACCAGAAAGGCCGCGTTTCTGCGGCACCACCCGCGCTTCAGGGAAAAATTCAGGATGCCGCTCAGGATCAGCCGCCCCTTGTGCCGCTGGCGGGGAGTGGAAAAGCTTTTGCGGAGATAACGCTCGCAATCTTCCGGCGTGATGGAACGGACCTGTTTTCTTGCCAGTTCCGGGCATTTTTTCATCATCCGGGCAGCCATATAGCGGATTTCCTGCAGGGTGCGGGGCCGGCGGTGTTTTCTTGCTTCCAGGCTGGCGCGGACAGCCTGGGAAAACGGCACGCTTGTTTCCCTGTCGGCAAGGGCCTCTCCTCCCAGCCGTATGCATCGTTTGGCCCGGGTTATTCTGTCGCCTCTTCCGCGGCTGGTGTCCAGGAGGTCCTTTAGAAGAAGGAAAGCGTCCATGGGAGGAATGCCCAGGGAACGGATGAGGAGGATTCCTGTCTGATCCGTGTCGGTGGGGAAAGAGGAAGTCGGTATGTTCATGAAGAACGTTGTAGCAGAGGATTCCCAATCCGTACACAAGTCTAAAATGTGATGATAACAGCTATAAAGATCAAACAGGAACGGAAAAGGAAATGAAAGATGATAAACAATGATTCATAAAAATATGTTAGATTTTTTTCTACATTATTCGATATAAATGTACGGATTGGGAATCCGTTAGAACAGGCAAAAAATGAATGTTTCTATTTCCTTATTAATCATATTTGGAACAGTCTTTCTGGTGGGAGAACATGTTTTGGCTCGAACTTTGGAAACGGGAAGAGCGGGTGGCTATTACACTCATTCCGGGAAAGGGGACAGAAGCGCCAGAGCTAGGTTTGAACGGTTCAAAAGCAGAAAAACGCCTACAACTAGAACCAGCATAACCCCGATTTCCGTTTCAGACCAATATGGGAACAGGTATCGTGGGGATTTAATTACCAGCACTTATGACCCTTCAGCCAAAGCCAGGGCGGGAGCTGCCGCCTGGGATAAACGTCAAAGCGCCAAAGCCAAGACAATCATCAACCAGGCGGAACATGAAGCCCAGTCAAAAATTGCCAGGGAAGAAGAAGCTCAGGTCTTTCGCGCATCTCTGTCACGCCTTCAGGAAGCCGTAAAACAGGGAAAGGTGGACAAGGTTCTTGCAGACAAGATGGTAAAGGTTTTGTCCCTGCGCGTCAAACAGGGAATAATGGATAGAAGGGAGGCCGCTGGCGCTATTGATTATTTGATTCTCAATAATAAAATTAATATTAAATAACGGAATCATCAGGATAAATGGGTGAAAGCTGGTATAAATATTGATTGTTAATGAGTATGCTTCATGCAATATTAAGTATTTTGGTTGGAGCGCTGGGAGGGTTGAGCGCCAGGGTGATTTTTTCTTTTGCGGCTTCCGTCGTCCTGCTGCCCCTGTCTTTATTCTCTTCAAGAAGGGAAACTCAAGTTTCTACAGTACAAGCCGCTTTGGCTTTGTGCTTACTGGTTATTGCTGTTTCCCTGTATGATTTTGCAGTAATAAAAAGCTGGAAAGGAATAGTGGAACATTTGACGTGGGGAGACTATATAGGAATTGTTGTTTTCTGTGTATCTTCTGCCTGTATTCCTGACAGCCGTGCAGCGGACATGGCAGGAGACTGCAAGTATAACAGTATGATATTAAATGCGGGCGTTTATTTTTCCTTATTTATTCCTGTAGGTTTTTTATTGATGGACTGTTCTGAAAATATGTGGTCTTACTTATCTTTCATCATCGTCTTTCTGCTGTTCTCGTTTTTCCTGATAGATTTTCATTGTTCTAAAAAAAGCATGAAACAAATATTTGCGGATGGAAATAATTATCCGGAAATAGAGATAGAGAAAAAACGGTGGGCAGGAAGAAAATGGCGGATGATTGCAATCATCATTTCCGTATGTTTTTTAACGGCTTTTAGTGTTGTACAGCTATTTAATGGAAAAAAATACGCCCATGAGAACGAGACAGTAGAACTGGATCATACCCGCCTGATGGATTTGGGGGAGCAGTATTTGAATAAAGGAGATGTGGAGAGAGCTGTCTCATGTTTCAAAAAATCGGCGGAGTTTGGAAACGCGAAAGCCCAAAGGATGCTGGGCGATTGTTATTATGTTGGAGAAGGAATCAGGGAGGACAAACAGGAGGCGGTGAAGTGGTTCCGTCTGGCCGCCGAACAGGGGGACGCGGAAGCCCAGAGGATGTTGGGAGCCTGTTATTATGTTGGAGAAGGAATCAGGGAAGACAAGCGGGAGGCGGTGAAGTGGTACCGCCTGGCCGCCGAACAGGGGGACGCGGAAGCCCAGAGGATGCTGGGAGTCTGTTATTATGTTGGAGAAGGAATCAGGGAGGACAAGAGGGAGGCGGTGAAGTGGTTCCGCCTGGCCGCCGAACAGGAGGACGCGGCAGCCCAGTGGATGCTGGGAGACTGTTATTATTTTGGAACAGGAATCAGGGAGGACAAACAGGAGGCGGTGAAGTGGTTCCGCTTGGCCGCCGAACAGGAGGACGCGGAAGCCCAGTGGATGCTGGGCGATTGTTATTTTTTCGGACACGGAGTTGGGAAGAATAAAAGAGAAGCCGTAAACTGGTATTTTTTGTCAGCCAAAAAAGGAAATGCAGAAGCTCAAAGAAGATTGGGCGCGTGTTTTTATTTTGGGCATGGAGTTGCTAAAAACAGGCAGGAAGCGATACGCTGGTATCGTCTGGCTGCGGAACAGGGAAATTCCGTTGCCATCTCCATGCTGAAGAAGCTGGGAGTAATGTAAAGGGAAGAGCGAAGAGCATAGTAACTGTATTTATAAAAAGATGAAAGTTATGGAACAGTCGGAAGAAAGGCTATCCCGTATTAATGCATATAATAAACTTGTGGATGCCGCAATATTGACAAAAACAAGTTCTAAGTCAGTTGCAGACATCGTGAACCATGAGTTGGGAATAGAGTGTAATGCAGCTAACGTCCAGGAGATTTTGAAGTCTTCCGTATCTGCTTCCGATATGCATAAAATCCGCAGAGAGATAGAGGGAAATGCTTCTATAAAAATGGAGAATGCGAATGGAACTTCATTTTTAAGAAAATATGTCAGTTTTTCCGGTCGTATTTCCAGATCTGAATATTGGGTGCTAAAGTTGCTGATATTGCCAATGATGGCTAGTATTCTTCTTTGTGGAGTTGTAATGATGTGGAGTAAAACAGGGAATGATGCAGGAATGTTGGTGTTGACAGTTATTATTTTTATTTGTTTTATATATTTCAATATTGTTGCGGATGTCCGAAGGCTTCATGATATAGGAGAGAGCGGATGGTGGGTGTTTTTAAAACTGGTTCCTTTGGCCAACATTGTCATTGCGGCATTTCTTTTTTTTAAAGGTAGCCAATCAGCTGGTAATCAACATAAAGACTTAAAATCTTCTCACTGAAAAACGGTTGAGTATTTGGTATTTGCCCTGGGACGGACAGGGCATTTTTTGATGTAATACCAAACGGATTTTGTCAGTTTTTTTCGGAATGGATAGCAGGCGTTTCCTCTTTTCCCGCTGAAGGTGCTGGGGAGGCGTCCCGAAGGGTTTTCAGCAGGGCCGCCATAGTGTCTATGTCCTCATCCGTCATGGAGGAAAGGTCGTCCAGTTTCTTTTTGATGGCTTCAATTTCCTCTTCCCGGTACGGCAGCGCTTCTCCGCCGTGGGGACTCAGAAAGAAGGACGTGATGGTGCTGGTGAGCGTTCCCACGAATCCGATGCCCGTGAGCATCAGGAATACAGCCAGAAATTTGCCTGAAGTGGTGACCGGATAGGTATCCCCGTAGCCTACGGTGGTAGCCGTGACGAAGGACCACCAGATGCCGTTGGGCAGGCTCATGCCCTCCGCCAGATGGATGCCTACGGCCCCCAGCAGGATGATGACCAGGGCGGCGATGCAGATATACTTGAATCCGTTCGTGTTGAAGAAACGCCGGATGCGCGTGGTGAACCTCATGGCATAGGAAAACAGGTCCAGATACCTGGCGAGCCTTAAAATTTCCCCCAGCGAGGCGAACCTGAACAGGCGGAACAGGGCGTCAAAGGGAATAATGGCCAACAAATCCCAGGGGTGTTCCTTAACGAAGAGCCATTTGGACCGGCTGATGGAGAAGCGGACCACATAATCCAGCACAAAAATCCAGTAGATGACGCGGTCCGCCGTGACTTCCCATTCCGCCGCTTCCGTGGTCAGGTCAATGGCGGTCAGCGTTACGGCGACCAGGGCCAGCAGGCACATGCCCGCTTGATAGGCCAGCCTCAGGAACAGAACGTGGCGGGGCATGCGGCGTAATGCGTTCATGGCGGGAGGAGAAATGAAAAAGCCGCCCCCGGCGGGGTGGGCAGGGAGCGGCTTGGGGAAAGAGGCTGTTTCCTCCGGACCCCTTACTTCAGCAGGAGCTGTTCCATCAGGGCCTGGGAGGACTGGGCCAGCACGGCGGGATCGTCCAGCATGCCGGCGCGGAGCAGGGCGGTATTCGCGATCTGGTCCGCCACCATTTGCGCCAGTTCCGGGTTTTCCGTCCGCAGGGCGGAAAGCTTTTTCACCAGCGGGTTGGAGGGGTTCAGTTCCAGCTGCGGATGGCTTTCCGGCACTTCCTGCCCCATGGCTTTCATGTACGCCCTCATTTCCGGCCCCATGTCATTGCCGCTTTGCAGGGCTACGGCGGCTCCGCTGACCAGGCGCTTGCCCAGGGTGACTTTGGAGAATTTGTCCGGGTACAGCCCTTTCAGCCATTCTTCCAGGGCCGCGGCTTCCTCCTGGGGCAGGGCGTCCTTCTGTTCCTCTTCCAGGGCGGGGAGTTCCACGTCGGCGCGGTCGATCATCGTGACGGGCTTGCCGTCCACGCTGGACAGGGAGTCCAGCACGAATTCGTCCCCGTGGTCCGTGAAGAAGGCCACCTCATAGCCGCGGGCCTTGAAGGCTTCCAGGTACGGGCTGTTTTCCAGATGGGAACGGGAGGGGCCGGTAAGCGCGTAAATGGCCGTCTGCCCTTCCTTCATGCGGGTGACGTAGTCTTCAAATGAGGTCGTTTCCCCCGGTTCCGTGGCCGTGGATTCAAAACGGAGCAGTTTGCCCAGGGATTCCTTGTTCGGCCAGGAGGTGACGACGCCTTCTTTCAGGTAGCGGGAGAATTGCGCGTAGAATTCCCTGTAGGTTTCCTGATCGTCCTTCGCCAGTTTTTCCAGATGCTTGATGAAGCGTTTGGTGATGATGTCGCTGATTTTGCGCACCAGGGAGTTGTCCTGAAGCATTTCGCGGGAAATGTTCAGGGGCAGGTCCTCGCTGTCCACCACGCCGTTCAGGAAGCGGAGCCATTCCGGCAGCAGGCCTTCCGGCTTGGCGTCAATCAGCACGCGCTTGCAGTACAGGGCCACGTTGGCGTCCACGCGGCCGAATCCGAACATTTCCGGATTGCGCCTGGGGATGAAAAGCAGGGCATTCAGGGCAATAGGGGCGTCCGCGCTGAAGTGCATATAGGACAGGGGCTTTTCATCCGTATGGGCAATGAACTGGTAAAATTCATCATATTCCTCCGGTTTCACGTCGGATTTGGACTTGGACCAGATGGCCTGGACGGTATTGACGTGCTCTCCGTTGAAGTTGAGGGGGAACCCCACGAAGTTGGAGTAGCGGCGCAGGAGCTCCTTCACGCGGTATTCCTGGGAGAACTCTTCATATTCGTCTTTCAGGCGGATGACGATGCGGGTGCCCCGGTCCAGCGGTTCCGCCAGCGTTTCGATGCTGTAGCCTTCCCGTCCGTCGGAAGACCAGCGAAGGGAGGCGGCTTCCGGTTCATAGGAATGGGTGAACACTTCCACCCGGTCCGCCACCATAAACGAGCTGTAGAAGCCCACTCCGAACTGGCCGATCAGGTCCGCTCCGCCTTCCTGCTTCTGCTTGAGGGCCTCCATGAATTTTTTGGTGCCGGAGTGGGCGATGGTTCCCAGGTTTTCCACTAGGTCCGCTTCCGTCATCCCGATGCCGGTATCTGCAATGGTGATGGTCTTGTTTTCCTTATCCGTGGTGACGGTGATTTCCAGGGGCTTGTCCGGCTGGTAAATATTAGAATCCGTCAGCTGCTTCAGACGCAGTTTTTCCAGGGCGTCGGAAGCGTTGGAAACAAGCTCGCGGACAAAGATTTCACGGTCGCTGTAAAGGGCGTTGATGACAATGTCCAGCAGCTGCCGGACTTCCGCCTGAAATTGATGTGTTTCTGTATTCATATGGAAAAATGTTTTGCGAGCGTCATTATACGGCCCCCGTCAAGGGGGATGGACAGTTTTTCTCCCTGGGCCCGGGCGTCCCATGTCACACAAAAAGGCTTTTTCACAGGCATGGGGGCCGGGCGTTTTTCCTTGAAACAATTCCGGAAACCGAACAGTATTATTTAACAAATGATTTTCTCACCATTGTTGAAAAAGGGGATTCTTTTACTGGCCTTCTGCGGCGTGTTGGGCGGCGGCGTTCTTTCCGCCCAGGAAACAGGGGGCTCGCCGATTACGGAGGAGGGTTTGAAGGCATTGGATTCCAATGTGTTCGCCAATGAATACATGCTTGCATTGAAGCCCAATGTCACGCGCGACCGCATCGCCAAAATCAAGGATCCCTTTGTGCGCGGGCTCGCCGAGCAGATGGCGGAGAAGAAATTTGACCGCAAGGCCCGCGCCCTGACGGCGGAGCCGTATGAACCGGTCAAGGATCTGGCGGAACGCCTGCGTACCAGCCAGTACAGCAAATTTGAAAATCCCACCGGCATCTTTTTTGAAGAGGGGGAGGACGTATTGCTGGTCATGGGGGATCCCAAAGGTGAAAAACTGAATCTGGTTATCCACAATTTCGGGCGGGACGGAGGCCACAGCTCCTATCCGCTGAAAGAGGGGGTCAACATCATCAGGGCGAAGAACAAGGGGCTTGGCTATATTGAGTATTTCACATCCAATTACAAGAAGGCGCCCAAGGTGCATCTGTCCATTCTGTCCGGCAAGGTGAATGGAGTTTTCGTGGGAGGCGTCAGCAAAAACAGCGACTGGAAGAGGATGCTGGAAAACTCCCCCACGGAAGTTGTGGACATCGTGGGCAACCGCGTGCATCTGGTGTATCCGGTGGAGGAACTTAAACAATTCTGCCCGGACAAAGGGGAGGAGCTCATTGCCCTGTACGACAGGATTATCGGCATGGAGCAGCAGATCATGGGCCTGTACAAGTACAGGATGCTGCCCAAAAACCGGATGTTCGGCCGTGTGATCTGGAACGGGTTCATGCATGCGGACGGTACGGGAGCCGCGTTCCATAACGGTACCATGAAGGAGGTCGGCAATCCGGACAGGATTCCCGGCAGCGCCTGGGGGATTGCCCATGAGTTCGGCCACGTCAACCAGGTGCGCCCCGCCATGAAATGGGTATCCACCGGAGAAGTGACCAATAACATTTACTCCGCTTACGTGAATTACATGCTGAATCCCTCCAGCATGCGCCTGGAGCATGAACGCATCAACGGCGGGGACGGCAACATGATTGGCGGCCGCTTCAACGCCTACTTGAACAACGGCATTTTGAAGGGGGAAAACTGGCTTGTCCAGAGCGGTCCGGACAAGCGTTCCGGCGGGGATAACCGTCCGATGGTGCACGACCATTTTGTCAAGCTGGCTCCCCTGTGGCAGCTGGAGCTGTACTTCAAGATAGCCGGGAAGGGCAATCCCGACTTTTATCCGGATGTCTTTTATAAGGCCATCAAGATGGATACCAGGGGCAAGAAGGATGGAGAGCTCCAGCTTGCGTTCATGAAGAACGCCTGCGACGCCGCCAGACAGGACCTGACGGATTTTTTCCGGAAAACGGGCATGCTCAAGCCCATTGACCAGGAACTGGACGACTACACATGCGCCCGCATGACCATCACGGAGGCCGACTGCAAGAACCTGATTGCCTACGCCAGGAAGTACAAAAAGCCGGAAAGCCCCGTCATTTACTATATTTCCGTCAATAGCGCGGAAGCATATAAGAACCGCCTGCCTGTCCGCGGCGTCTATAACCAGGGCGTTACGGAGCAGGGCAATCGTCGCATTATTTCCCATGACGTGTGGAAAAACGCCGTCGTCTTTGAAACATACAAAGACAGGGAGATGGTCCGCATCACCATGGCGGGGACGGATTCCAGGGATAATTCCTCCACCACGGTCCCCTATCCGGAAGGCTCTACGCGGATTGAGGCCGTTTCCTGGGACGGCAGGCGTACGCTGGTGTACGGCAAACGCCCTGACAAATGAAAGCTTAAGAGGTTAGCGTGTTCGGGCGCCGCCGTTCTCCGGGACGGCGGCGCTTTTTCATGACAGGGGGGGCGGATGGAAAACCGCAAGGAGATTGCTCATCCTGACGGTCTTTTCTCCATACCGTATCTTCCGGACTGCTGACAGCCGGAAGGCTGTTGCTTTTGAACAGGGGCGGGGGAGAGGCTGTATAACATGGGATGGATAAGGCAGGAACTTCCGGAGGCATCAGGGGAAAGATGCTGTTGTTTGCCGCCTTTTTAATCGTGTGCTTCAATCTGCGTACCGGGTTTGATTCTCCCGATCCGCTGCTGGGAACGATTGAAAGGGATATGGGGCTTTCCCTGGAAAATTCAGGGCTGTTCGCCCTGCTGCCCGTCTTTGTGCTGGGGGTGGCGGCTCCCATTTCTCCGCGCGTGGCACGCCGGATGACGCCGTGGAAAATCATTTTCTGGTTCCAGCTTCTGGCGGTAGCCGGAATTTTCTGGCGCAGCTGGGACGGAGTGGCGGGGTTATACGGAGGCATGGTTCTGATGGGGCTGGGCATGGGGATTGCCGGGGCGGCCATTCCCGGACTGATCAAGCACCAGTTTCCTGACCGTGCTTCCGCCATGATGGGCGTTTACAGCGCCATGATCGGCGTGGGCAGCGCTGCGGCTTCCGGCCTGTCCGTTCCCCTTTCCAATATGCTGAGAGGCTGGCGTTTCGGCCTGGGAATCTGGATTATTCCCATCCTGCTGGGGATGCTGGTATGGGGCGCTTATTTTCTCAGGCATCCGGACGGCGTGTTTCAAAACGATCCGGCGGCATCCGGACGCAGCCTGCTGCGCAGCGGCAAGGCATGGCAGGTTACCGTTTTTTATTTGAGCCGCGTTGGGGCTGCCTATTTCTTTTATACCTGGATTCCCATCTTTCTGAGGCAGCGGGGCATGAGCTATGAGGACGCCGGTTTCATCCTTTCCGTGGCCATGTTCGCCCAGCTGCCCGCTACGCTCTCCGCTCACGTGCTGGAAAAAGCTATGGGAGGGCGGGGCCTCCTCATCGTGATGGCCATGGCGTTGGCGGCCCTCTCCTGCTGGGGCATCCTGTATTTTCCGCTGGACTGGGCCGTCTGGATGGCGATTCTGTTCGGCCTGGCGACGGGAACCGTATTCAGCCGCGGAATGGCGCTGATGGTGGAACGGGCCCGGACGCCTTCCGAATCAATCAGGCTTTCCGGCATGTCCCAGGGAATCGGCTTCACCATGGGCGCCCTGTTGAGCCTGCTGTTCACTTCCTTCCTGCATCAGGGTGGCTCTTTCCTGCCGTTCTGCCTGGTTTATACCTTGTTCTGCGTGCTCGGCATGGTTTCCGGCCGCATGTCCGCCCGGCCGGGATACGTGTAATTTTCTGGGGAGATATTCATGATTAAGTATTAGTGATTGGGAAGCAGGGTCCATTGTTCTTTCCCCCTTTTCCGGATGACGCCATTTTCCCCTGAGTGACGTTCCGCCGGCCCGAAGGGCTTGACGCTGGCGGGGGGGACGGGTAAGCTCTTGCCCGTCAAATTTTATGAAGGAAGAGATTGTACGCATCCAACGGGACGCCCTGGCACGCATCGCCCAGGCGTCTGACAGGCGCGGCGTAGAAGACGCGCGCGTGGCCATCCTCGGCAAAAAAGGGGAATTAACCCTGGCCCAGACGGGCATGAAGAATGTTCCCAGGGAGGAAAAGCCCGCTGTCGGCCAGTTGCTTAACGAGGCCCGCAAGGCCATTACGGAAGCCCTGGACGCCAAGCTGGAGGAAGTGCAGGCCCAGGCGGACAAGGCCGCCGTGGCCGGGGTGGATCTGACGCTTCCGGCCCGCTCCCTGCCGCCTGGCGGGCTGCACCCCCTCACCATCGTGCGGGATGAAGCCGTCCGCATTCTGCGCCACATGGGCTTTGCCCTGGCGGACGGCCCGGAGATTGAGGACGAGTTCCACTGCTTTGACGCGCTGAACACGCCGGAGGATCATCCGGCCCGCAATGAGAAGGATACATTTTACTTTGATTCCGGCAAGCTTCTGCGTACGCACACGTCTTCCGTGCAGATCCGCTCCATGGAAAAGCAGCTGCCGCCCGTGCGTGTCATCGCTCCCGGTTCCGCCTACCGCCGCGACGAAATTGACGCCACGCACCTTTCCGCCTTCAATCAGCTTGAAGGCCTGTATGTGGATACGGACGTTTCCGTGGGCGACCTGAAAGGAACGCTGGAATATTTTCTGCGCGCCCTTTTCGGCTCCGGCACGGAGGTTCGCTTCCGCCCCCATTTCTTCCCGTTTACGGAACCCAGTTTTGAAATTGACGTCAAGCTGAAGGTGGACGGCCAGGCCCCCCGCTGGGTGGAGATTGCCGGCTGCGGCATGGTGGATCCCAATGTTTTTGAAGCCGTGGACCGCGAACTGGGGCTGGACCCCCGCTCACAGGCCCGCTACACGGGGCTGACCGGCTTTGCCTTCGGCATCGGCCTGGATCGCCTGGCGATGATCCGCTGGGGCATCAGGGACATACGCGCCCTGATTGAGAACGATGTGCGCTTCCTTGCCCAATTCCAATAATCCTTACCTGTTTTCCCGTTATGAAGATTTCCCTTAACTGGCTTTCCCAGTATATTGACCTGTCCGGCCTGAGCGTGGATGAAATGTCTGACATGCTGACCTTTGCCGGCATTGAGGTGGAAGACATCCGCCAGCAGGGCGTGGATTCCCCATACGTGGTGGTGGCCCGTGTGGCCGCCGCGGAACAGCATCCCCAGGCGGACCGGCTGAAAGTCTGCCAGGTGGACGTGGGCGACGGCTCGCTGCACCAGATCGTATGCGGCGCGCAGAACTACAAGGTGGGGGACAAAGTCCCCTGCGCCCTGCCGGGAGCGGTGCTGCCCGGCAACGTTGAAATCAAGGTGGGCAAGCTGCGCGGCGTGGAGTCCCGCGGCATGCTCTGTTCCGCCTCCGAGCTGGGGCTTCCCGACAAGGAGCACGGTCTCTGGATTCTCCCTCAGGAACTGAACCCCGGCACGCCTATTTCCCAGGTTGTCAAGGCGGATACCCTGGTGGAAGTGGAAGTGACGCCCAACCGTCCGGATCTGCTTTCCCACAACGGCATGGCGTATGAACTGGCCGCTATCTCCGGCCGGGAGTACAAGCCCGTTCCCATTGACGACGCCGGAGTGGCGCTGGAACCCGCCGGAGACTTCGTGCGGCTGGACCAGCCGGAGCTGAACCCGTACTACACCGCCGTAAAAATCAGCGGCGTGAAAGTGCAGGAAAGCCCGGAATGGCTGAAGGAACGCCTGGTAGCCGTCGGCCTGCGCCCCATCAACAACATCGTGGATATTACCAACTTCGTCCTGCATGAACTGGGAACGCCCCTCCATGCCTTTGACGCGGCGAAAGTGCAGGGCGGCATCGTCACCCGCACCGCTTATGAAGGGGAAACCATCAAGGCCTTGGACGGCCAGGAATACACGCTTAACTGCACGGATCTGGTTGTTGCGGACCAGTCCGGCAACGCGCTCGCCATCGGCGGCGTGATGGGTGGGGAGGAAAGCGGCGTGACGGACGCCACTACGGATATCATTCTGGAGTCCGCCTGGTTCAAGCCCTCCTCCGTCCGCGCCACGTCCCGCAGGCTGGCCCTGTCCTCCGACTCTTCCTACCGCTTTGAACGCGGCACTTCCGCCTGGAATGTCCTGCGCGGTTCCGTGCGCGCCGTGGAACTGATTCTTCAGCTGGCGGGCGGAACGGCCTCCCCAACGTATGTGGCCGGTTCTCCCGTTCCTAATCCGGCTCATGCTTCCATGCCTTCCTGCGGAGGGGCGGACGGCCCCGTTTCCGTGTTCTCTTCCCTGAAGCAGGGGAAGGGCGCCACGGTGACTAATGAACTGGGCTTTGTACAACTTCCCTGGAAAGCGCTGGATCAGATTTCCGGCGGTTCCATTTCTCATGAGGAAGGGGCTCGCATCCTGACGGCGCTGGGCCTGAAGCAGGTTCCGGATTCACCGGAATGCTGGCTGATCCCCCCCCACCGCCTGGATCTCACGCGCCCGTGCGACCTTCTGGAGGAAATCGTGCGCGTTTTCGGCCTGGACGGCATACCGTCCCGCTTCTCCGGCCCCTTCGTGGCGGAATCCCCGGTGGATGCGGCCTATAACTTCCAGATGGAGCTGCGCCGCAAGCTGGCGGCCCTGGGATTTTATGAAACCCAGACCATCAAGCTCATCGCCTCTGAATCCGCGGACGGCACTATCGCCCAGGTGAAGGATGCCTTGCCCCTGCGTCCCCTTCAGGAAGGGGATCTCATCCGCGTGTCCCTGCCGCTCAGCGAGGATCACTCCGTGCTGCGTCCCGCCCATACGCCCGGCCTGATTGCCGCCGCCGTGCGCAACAGCAACCAGGGTGTTTCCTGCCTGCGTTTCTTTGAACTTGGCCGCGTCTTCCGCAATACGGGCGGCGGCAAGGGCAGGGACATTGAAACGGATACCCTGGGTATCCTGGTTTCCGGAGACCGCACGGCGCGCTCCTGGGCGGATCCCAGGCCGGAGCAGGCCTCCTTTGAGGATCTTCTGGCCGTAATGGCTGCTCTGGCGCCGGGCCACCGCTTTACGCTCACGCCTGCCAAACCGCGCGAACAGGCCGCCCTGGGGGCGGATGTGCAGCTGGACGGAAAGGCCTGCGGCTATTTCGCCCGCCTGTCCCTGGCGCGCTGCCGGGAGCTGGGCCTGGGCCAGCCCGTGTATGTGGCGGAACTGGACCTCCGTAAAATGCAGGAAATCCTCACCGCGCCCGTGAAGGATGCGGAACTGCCTCAGTTCCCCGGTTCTTCCCGTGATGCGGCCATGGAACTTCCCCTTTCCACGCCCAATGCGGATATTGCCAAGGCCGTGGAATCCGTCCGGGAAAAACTGCTTGTCAGCTACTCCTGCTTTGACGTGTTCACGGACCCCACCGGTGAGAAACTCCCGGCGGACCGCAAATCCATCGCCTACACTTTCCTGTACAGGGATCCGGCCAAGACCCTCACGGCCGCGGAAGTGGACGCCGCGCACCAGCGCGTGCTGAAAGCCCTGACGGATAAAGTGAAGGGCCTTTCCTTCAGGTAACCTCCGTTAACGGGCCGCGCGTTTCATGAGCTGGAACGCGCGGCCTGCTTTTTATTTTTCATGCATTTGACTTTCCTGCGCCACGCGGGCCTGGCCGCCGCCCGCATTCTGATGATGGCGGCGTGGTTCGGCCTCTCCGTATGGGCGGCGGGCGTGGTTTTTTACAACGTATGGGGAGGTCCCGTGCTGGTGTGGTTGTACGTGGCGGCCATGGCGTGCGCTTTCGCCCTCCGCAGAAAACGGCCCGTATTATGGCGCGCTTCCTGGGGAGTGCCGGCCCTGTTGCTGGCGTACTACCTGTGCATACCGGCGACGAACGATAAGGAATGGCAGCCGTCCTGGAGTCGCCTGCCCTCCGTGGAAATCAACGGAAATGAAATCGTGGTGAAGGACGTGCGCAGTTTTATCTACCGGACGGAGCGGGACTTCGACGCGCGCTATGTGACGCGCCGCTTTGACCTGGACAAGCTGGCTACGCTGGATTTTGCCGTGAGCCACTGGGATGGGATGGAATTCGTGGCCCATACCATGTTGTCCTTCGGTTTTGAGGATGGGAAGCATCTGGCCCTGTCCGTGGAAACGCGGCTGCCTGAAGGGGTGGAGCAGGGAAGTGTCCCTGGCCTTTACAAGCAATTCAACGTGATTTACATCCTGGCGGACGAAGAAGACCTGTTCGCCCTGCGCACTAATTACCGGAAAGAGGACATGTACCTGTACCGTATCAACATTGACAGGGAAAACCTGAAAAAGGCCTTTCTGGGGTTTGCGGAAAAAATCAACAGTCTCCATGAACGCCCGCGCTATTATCATACCGTCACCGCCAACTGCACGACGGAACTGGTGGATACGTTCAAGAACTATCTGGGCGTGCGCCGCTGGCAGTGGACTCCCGTTTTTAACGGCATGTGCGATCAGAATGCCTATGACCGCGGGGAACTCCTCCACCTTCCCGGAGAAAGCTTCCGGGAGCTGAAAAAGCGCTCTTTCCTGGGGCATGGAGGGAACGGTGAGGACTGGCCAGCCCTCCGCCGCCGCTGGGAGGAGGGCTGGAGGACGTTCGCGTCCGCTCCGGTCAAAGAGTAGCGAACTGGAAGTGCATCCAGTCGTAGTCGCGGGAGCGTCCCAGGGATACGGCCCCCTCCGCTTCCACGAATTGCCAGAAGGCGGCGTACTCCGGTCCGGACAATACCGCTTTCGGCGCGGGGATGTTCAGGCCGTTTCTGTCCGGGTCTATGTCCACGGCGATTCCCCAGGCGTGCATGGATGTGGCCTTTCCGCCGATGATGGAGCGGTTGTTGAAGCAGCCGCCGTACAGGTCCAGCCCCAGTTCCCTGATTTTCTCCATGCCGTAATGGTCCAGAGTAGCCTGGAAGATGCGGACGAGCGGTTCCGCCACCAGCTTGTGGCAGCGCATGGTGGAAGCGGTCGTGTTTGTTTCCCACGCCAGCCGCATGATATAAGGCAGCTTGATGCTGGTCATGTTGCTTTCATCACCCGCACGGCCGAAGACGGATTTCCCGGAGCGCACTTCCTCCTGGCTGGGCCAGGATTGTTCCGGTTGGCGGATGCCCAGCCTGTCCAGCAGGGCCAGCGCCGTCTTGGGGCCGGGGATGCCGTCCGCATCCACGCCCAGGTGCTGTTGAATCAATTTCCAGTATTTTTTCATAGGGAGCCACGCTAGAAACTCCCTCCGGAAAGTTCCACATTTTTCCTTCCAGCGTCATTCCTGCCTTTACGGCGGGAGGCAAAAAAAGGCCGTTTGTCCTTTTATGTTGCGGAAAAGATTCATTCTGCTACACTTTTGTTTACCTTTTATTTTATGAATTCAGAACCATCCAACGTTGTCAAATTTTACAATGGGGAACAAATTCCCTTGGAACTGCATAAAGTCCGCGTGGTGCAGAAGCTGCATCTTGTCCCCGTGGAACGCCGCCTGGAAGCCGCACGGGAAGCCGGGTTCAACACCTTCCAGCTCAGCACGAACGATGTCTATCTGGACATGCTGACGGATTCCGGCGTCAACGCCATGAGCGACAACCAGATCGCCGCCATGTTCCGGGCGGATGACGCCTATGCCGGTTCCCAGAGCTTTGACCGCCTGAAGCAGGCTGTCCGGGATGTCTTCGGCAAGGAATACCTTCTGCCCGCCCACCAGGGGCGCGCCTGTGAAAACATCATTGCCCGCACCTTCGTGAAGCCCGGGGACGTGGTTCCGATGAACTACCATTTCACCACCACGCACGCCCATATTGACCTGAACGGCGGCAAGATTGAGGAACTGGTGGCTGATGAAGCCGTCAATCCGGTCAGCACCAATCCCTTCAAGGGCAATCTGGACCCCGGCAAGCTGCGGGACTGCATCGCCCGTCACGGGGCGGGCAAAATCCCCTTCGTGCGCATGGAAGCCTCAACCAACCTGATTGGCGGCCAGCCCTTCTCCATTGCCAACATGCGGGAAATCCGCGGCATTTGCGATGAATTCGGCATCATGCTGGTGCTGGACGCCTCCCTGATCGGGGAAAACGCCTACTTCATCAAGATGCGTGAAGACGAGTTCAGGGATGCGTCCTGCGCGGACATCCTGAAGACCATGTGCGGACTGGCGGATCTGGTGTATTTTTCCGCCCGCAAGGTTTCCTCCTCCCGCGGCGGCGGCATCTGCACGAACGACCGGGCCATTGCCAAGAAAATGGAGCATCTCGTTCCCCTCTTTGAAGGCTTTTTGACTTATGGCGGCATCTCCGTGCGGGAAATTGAGGCCATGGCCGTAGGCCTGTATGAAACCACGGATTTGACCGTGATTTCCCAGAGCCCCTCCTTCATTGAATATTTCATCGGCCAGATGGTGGACATGGACATTCCCTGCGTGACCCCCGCTGGCGGTCTGGGCGCCCATATTGACGCAGGGCGTTTCCTGCCCCATATCCCGCAGGAGGACTATCCCGCCGGGGCTCTGGCGGCGGCTTTCTTCATCGCCTCCGGCGTGCGCGGCATGGAACGCGGCACGCTTTCCAGCGTCCGCGACGAAAACGGCAAGGACATTCTGGCGGATGTGGAACTGCTCCGCCTGGCCTTCCCGCGCCGTGTTTTCACGTTATCCCAGGTGAAATACGTGGCGGACCGCATGAAGTGGCTCTATGACAACCGCGATTTGATTGGCGGCCTGGAATTTGTGGAGGAACCGCCCGTCCTGCGCTTCTTCATGGGCAAGCTCCGCGCCAAGAGCGACTGGCCTGAAAAACTGGCGGCCAAATACCGCCGGGACTTCGGGGAAAGCCTGTAAAGGCTGTTTCTCCCGTTCAATTCCGTATTGGCAAGGGCTGGACCGTCAGGTTCAGCCCTTGTTGCGTTGGGGGGCGTGTCTTTGCGGACATCACCCTTCAATGTTTCCGCCGGAAAGCGGCCGGAATCAGAAGTTAAGCAGACCCTGCTTCCAGCATACCCAGCCGATTGCCGTTGCGATGAGCAGGATGATGAGGAAAGCCGTGCCTGCGGAAGATTTTTTCCTGGCCTGGGGAAGAGCCTTCCTCGATACTCCGCCGGCCTGCAGGGTGCCTGCCGCCGCCATGGCGTTGATATAGTCATTCCATGCCTTGGCGGAATGGAAGCGGTTGCGTTCGTCCGGCGACAGGGCTTTGTCAATTCCGGAAAGGAAGTTCATGGGATAAGTTTTCCGCAGGGCCGCGTAACTGGTCACTTTCGGGTTGCGGTCCACCACGGAACGCTGGTCCGCAGGATGGGGGACCTGGCCCGTGAGCAATTCGTAGAACGTGGCGCCCAGTTCGTACATATCGCACCAGGGGCCTATTTCGCTCCGGCGTCCGGGGTAGAATTCCGGCGGGGTATAGCCGGGCGTGATCTGGACGAGCCCCTGATGCTGGAGGGTTTTGGTGCGCACGGCGCCGAAGTCGATGAGCTTGGGCGTTCCGTCGGGCTGGATGAAGATGTTGCTCGGCTTGATGTCGCAATGGTACACACCCATGGAGTGAAGGTAGTGCAGGATGTCCAGCAGGCGGAACAGAAGATCCGTGGCCTGGGCCGGTTCCATGGTTTGCCCGGTGGCGTGCATGGTGGTCATCAGGTCGAACAGGGTCTGTCCCTGGATATTCTCCATGACGTAATAGCAGGTGCCGTTGGCGTCAAACATGTCAAACACCTGGACAATGCCGGGATGGTTGAGCTGGGACAGGACGGAAGCCTCCTGCCGGGAATTGGAAACACTCTGGGAAAAATTGACGGCGGTCTGTTCGTTCCGGGGATGGACAACGCCGGTTTCCATATCCCGGCAGGCGTAGGCGTCCGGCATGCATTCCTTGATGACGACATACCGGGAACCGGGGTTGTCCAGAGCCAGGTACGTGATGCCGAAGCCGCCGGCGTTCAGCACGCTCAATATCGTATATTTGTCTTGCAGAACAGTATTGTCCGCAAGCGGGTAAACCAGTGTTTCTTGTTCCATGTCAGGGGGAAGGGCGGGTTGGAGCCGGGAAAATCTTTAATTTAATATGCAAGTTCTGTCAAGAATCTCTCCGCCGCATTCAGTAACAGGAGACGCGGAATTCATATTCTTCCACGCTGCCGCGTTCCAGGCAGGCGGCCAGCCAGTCGAACAGGGCTCCGAATTCCCCGCCCAGGGTTTCCCCCGTATCAGCCTCCAGCGTCTTCAGCCTTCCGGCGGCCAGCCGTACGGGCGTGAGTTCCGCCAGCAGGGCGGCGCATTCTTCATCTCCGGCTTTGAAAATTTCCTCCGCGCCGGGGAGTTCTCCCAGGCGTTCGTCCGCAATTTCCAGGCAAAGCACCCCTACGCCGAACTCGGCGGCCAGCCCGCGGAGGGCGGCGCATTCGGAATCATCCGGCAGTTCCCCCACAATGACCAGTTCTCCGCACTGTGCCCAGCGAGACGTGGCCAGAGTCCTGAAAAATTCCCTTCTGCCGTCTTCTCCACCGGGCATGCGGGCTACGCAGACGCTGCGGATGCCCATCATGGGTGCCCCGATCATGCGGCGGCGCTGAAGTGCGCTTTTGTCAAAAACAAGCGCGTTTCCCTCCCATTCCCCCTCCGGCCATTCCACAACGGCCAGATCCGGTTTTACCCAGGAAGTTCCGGTTTCACTGGTACTGAACACGAAAACGCCGCGGCCCGTGGTATCGTACTGGCGCACGGCCAGGGCCAGCGCCTTGGCGCGGCAGTTCAGGGCGTCCGGTTCGTTTTCCCCGAGGAACAGGGGCAAAAGCCCTCTGGGAGCGCGCTGCCCGTCCCGTTCCCTCATGCGCCTGTAATAGCCCTGGCCGCGTTCCACCTTGGCGATTTCCGAATCCGGCTCGGAAGCCATGAAAGAAAAATGGTAGCGCAGGGATGCGTCCGAATATTCCTCCCCCAGCCTCAGACGCACCAGGCGGATGAGTTCTGTTCCCTTAATGGCCTGGGCCGGATCGGAAGGCAAAAGTTCCGGGAGCAGTTCTTCCAGCTGGGATCGTAAACTCATACGCGCTCCATGAGAACACGGGAGAAGCGCTTCTTCAAGGCGGAAGGAGTTCAGCACATGAAATAAAAAGCTCTTTTATTTGCTCCGGAATACGGCAAGATGATCCGCATGGCATGGATTACCTCCGGTTATATACCTTCGCCCGGGCGCATGGCCGTAATCGCCGGTACCACCTTTACGCAGCTGGTGCGCATGAAGGTGTTTCTCTTTCTTGGGCTCTTCGCTGTGGCGCTGCTGGCTCTGAGTTCCTTCCGCCTGAGCGCGGTGCTGGGGCCTGAAACCGGGGGAATCAATGAACTCGTGCTGCTGAAAAACTCCGCCTACGGCGCCATGCGGGTGTTCGGCCTCTTTTTCTGCGTGGCGGCCACGGCCCTGATTATTCCCAGGGATGCGGAGGACCGTATTCTATACACTATCCTTTGCAAACCGGTGCCGCGCATCGACTATCTGATGGGGAAGGTTCTGGGGGTGCTGGCCTTGACCCTGGTTGCCGTTCTGCTGATGGATGCCGTAATGACGCTGGTGCTGTGGATGCGGACGGATACGGTGGTGGCGGAGCAGATAGCCTCTCTGAAAGGCCGTTATACGTTGGAGGAAATGCAGCCGTACCTAGACAGGATCCGCCTTCAGGGAGCTACCTGGAACGTGCAGACGGGGCTGGGCGTGATGATGTGCGAGTTTGTCGTGCTTTCCTCCCTCACGCTGTTGATGTCCTGCGTGACGAACGGCACCATTATCAGCGCGCTGCTGACGTTCATGATCTATCTGGCGGGGCTGTTCCAGACGCAGGCTCTTTCCCTGTGGGTGGGATCCGGCACGGATGGACTTTCCTGGTGGGAGGTGGCGGGCAGCAGGCTCTTTTCCCTGGTTTTTCCGAATTTCCAGATTTATTCCGTGACGGATTCCGCCCTGAACGGACGGCTTATTCCCCTTTCCCTGTTCGGAACCCTGGCCCTGATTACGCTGGGATACTTCGTCTTTCACATGACGCTGGCGGCGTGGCTGTTCAGGAAAAAGGAATTCTAAGGCGCAACCGTATGAAGGATATCATCAATGCGCGTTGCGGCTGGGCCGGAACCGATGAACTTTACATAAAATACCATGATGAAGAATGGGGCAGGCCTGTTTCCGATGACAAAACCCTGTTTGAATTTCTGGTGCTGGAGAGCGCCCAGGCGGGATTATCCTGGCTTACTATCCTCCGGAAGCGCGAAGGATACCGGAGAGCCTTCCATGGCTTTGATGTGGAGAAAGTGGCGCGGATGACGGCAGAAGATGTGGAACGGTTGATGCGATTTGATGGAATTGTCAAAAACCGTTTGAAAATCAACAGCGCTGTCAATAATGCGAAACTGTTTATGGCCGTTCAGGAAGAATTCGGCAGTTTTTACCGGTACGTCTTGTCGTTTTTCCCCAATCATCAGCCCGTTGTTAACCATTTCAGCGCTCTGGCTCAGATTCCCGCTGTTTCTCCGGAGTCGGAAGCCATGAGCAGGGACATGAAAAGGCGGGGATTCAGGTTTTTCGGTCCGACGATCTGTTATGCGTTTTTCCAGGCAACCGGGTTTGTCAACGACCATATTGAGGGCTGTTTCTGCAACGCGGCCCAGTACGCAAAATCCCAACCGCATGTCCAGCCAGAGACGTTGATAACAGGGCCGGAGGGAACAAACGCGGAAATGGGGCATTCTCGTCCATAGCCATGGGCCTTAATTGGCATTTCCATTTTTCTATAAATCGCTTATATGTTGACTGTAAAAAATCATCAACCATGAAAACAGGTATCATCGGACTTGGAAAAATGGGAGGCGCCCTGTTGCGGGGCATGCTGAAAGCCGGAGCAGCGGTTCCGGAGGAAGTTTGGGTGTACGATCATCATCATGAAAACGTGCAGGCCCTGCAGGAGGAATACCCCGGAGTTCATGAAGCTGCCTCGGAGGCGGATGCGGCGGACGCCGTGGAAGTCCTGATTCTGGCCGTGAAGCCGCACGGCGTTCTTCCGCTCATTTCCTCTCTTTCCGAACGGGGGGCGGAGCTTCCCCTTCTGATTTCTATCGCTGCCGCCGTTTCCCTGGATGATATGGAAGCCTGCGCCAGCGACGGAACGCGCATTATACGCGCCATGCCCAACACCCCGTGCATGGTTTTGGCCGGCGTCATCGCCTACAGTACGGGAAACGGCGTAAAAGATGAAGATGAAGAGGCGGCCCGGAAGCTGCTTTCCGGCTGCGGCTCCGTTTACAAGGTGGCGGAATCCGGGATGAATGCCGTTTCCGCCATTTCCGGTTGCGGCCCCGCCTACATGTTTACGGCTCTGGATGCGCTTGCAGACGCAGGGGTAGCCATGGGATTGTCCAGGAAAACCGCTTTGGGACTGGCTGCAGAAACCATGCGGGGGGCTTCCCTGATGCTGGAACGGACCGGGAAGCATCCCATGGCTCTCCGGGATGAGGTCACTTCCCCCGGAGGAACCACGATTGCCGCCCTGAATGCGCTGGATGAATGCGGCTTCCGCAATGCCTGGATTCAGGCGGTGAAAAGCGCCGTACGGCGCGCGGAGGAAATGGAGGAGCGGTAACGGATGCTTCTTCTGGCTTTCCCGGAGCCGGCTTTCTCCGGAAAGGACGGCCTGGTGGAGAGCCTTTATTTGTACCGGAACGGCGTTTCCCTCTGCTTCCTCAACTCCGGGTTTTGCAGGTTGAACTGGACCTTTCTGACGGATTGGAGCGGAATCCGGACCTTGCCGACTGCGGAGGAGCGCCCTTCCATGAACCCGTTCCGGATAGTTTCCAGGGCCAGGGAAAGGACGCTCTGGTCCGTCAGGAAAACGCGGGTGTCTGAGCTGTCTTCCGGAAGGTCTTTCTCTTCATGGCCTTTTTGGTTCAGTGCGCGTACCCTGACGGTGGGAATGGTGACGTCATAATGGTCGGACTTGATGCGGATGGAGCCTTCCTCCTGAAGGGAAATGGCTCCTCTGAGCACGTCTCCGTTTACCAACAGAGCCTTGTCTCTGGGGGCGGCCGGGTCGTAACGGGAAATGATGTCCAGCTCCTCCTCCAGATGGGGAATGGCTCCATTCCAGTCAAATACATTCAAATGGAACACGGCCATGTTCAAGCTGTCATAACCTCCCAGGGCAAGAGTGTTTCCCGGTTTGAATTCGTGTTTCCCGGCGCTTTCTCCATCTTCCCCTTCATCGTCTCCGCTCTCGTTTTCAAAGATAGTGTCCATCTCTTTGACTTCCTCCCACCAGGCTACCTGTTCACCGTTGACGTACAGGTAATAATTGCCCTTTTCCGGATCGGCGTAAAAATGAACGTCGGAACGCTTGACGCTCTTGTCGGCATACCAGTTCCGCTCCGTGTTCCTTTTCACCCTGCCAAGCGTTCGGTACTGGCCGGAACTGTTCTTGGAAAGTTCCGCTTTTTCCAGGGAGAGATCCAGGTTGATGCTGTTTCCGGATTCGGAATCCTGCCAGAGGGCAAGATTAATCCGGAACGTATTGGTATGGTAAAGGGAGAACTGCACATGGAGGCGGGGTGGCATGGGGAAGGAAGTTTGCAGCTCCGTATTATTGGAGCCGCGCATGAGCCAGTATCCGTTGCGGCATTCGGGCAGCGTGCTTTTGGCGGAAGACTCCCAGCCCTGGAGGGATTCCGTAGCGTTGCGCAGGTAGGCTTTCTGTGAGTCGAACCCAATGTGGCGCACATATTTGCGGTCCACCTGAAGCAGGCCGCCCCAAGCGGTTTGGAGTTGAAGATTTTCCGCATCCAGCGCCTTCAGGGTGCCGTAAACCTCGTCCCCATTGGCCAGCCTGATGATGGAAAACTGTTCCGGTATTTCCAGCGGACGGGAAGAGACCAGCTCGTCAAGCTCCCCCATATGGACATCCACGGGTTTGGAAAGAATGCTGGAACGGACCTTTAGGTAAGGGCGGTTCATCGTATCCATGCTGCCCGGCAGTTTTTCCCCGGATTTAAGCGTAATGACCCCTTTCGCACGAGCATGGGGCAGAAGGAGGGCGGTCGGCAGGGCGCAGGCGCACAGGAAAAGCATCATTGCTTGTTTCATGGCGGGGTCAATCAGGGAGTGGAACGGGATGGCTGGGCGGGATTCAGGAATTCCACGCGGGTGATGTTTTTCAGCGGCAGGGAAATCTGTCCGAGCTGCGGATGCCGCAGGATGATATTCAGGGAATCCATGCTCAGAATATCTCCGTGCAGGCGGGAACCGTCCTTCATCTGGAGGCTGTGGCGGGCTGGGGGGCGGGAGTCGTCTTTCCTGTTCTGTTCCGCAAAAAAGACGGTATCCAGGTACTTGGACGGGATGGAAAGATCACGGGGAATGCCCGGATAATCCTTGTCCGTGGAAAGCGTCAGCGTTCCGGTTTTGCTATCGTAACCGCTGACGGAACCCGGAATGGCGTCTTCTTCCTTTGTCAGGACAAGGTCTGTCTCTGCATTCCCGTTTTTGGCCACGGATTTGGCGCTCAGGGTGATGGAGGAAAGGGTCAGTTTGCTGATGGTCAGGGACACGTGCCCTTCCATCTGGAGGCCGAAGGCGTCTCCCTGTAATGGCTGTTCCGGCGGGCTGGGGTCTGTGATCAGTCTGGGCGGCAGATCTCCTATCAACAGCTCGTAAACCTGCTTGTTTCCACCCTGGCGGGAGGCTGTCAATTGAATATCCACGCCCTCCGTCAGAATGGGGGCCGGAATGGCCGCTTCCCCCAGCACGAGGATGCCGGACTTCTGTTCCCTGAGCAGGGTGCATTTTCCGGGCGAGATGCTGAGCATGAGCCTGTTCAGGTTGCTGCCGGAATTGGACCGGAAAGGAATATTTTCATTCCCCCCGAAACAGAAGACAATGCCGGAGCGGTCATTATTGCCGTTCATGGTGATGGTGGTGCGGAAGGTAAAGGAGGAAGGATCCAGGCCGATATTCTTGTACAGGGGTATCCAGGTGGGGTAATCATTGTTGCCCAGCCGGTACTGGTACTTGTCTCCCTGGATTTTCGGCTTCAGGGCATTCATCAGTTTTCTCCCCGCCTGGGTGCGGTAGTCTTCCTCCCGGTTGCCGGAATAAACCCAGCTGTTGTCAAAAATCAGCGGTTCCTGCCAGAAGCCCTTTTCCTGCAGCGTATTCAGCCGGAACCCGGCCACCTGGCTGCGGGGAACGGAACGTTCATGGCCCAGTATGTCCCGGTACTGCACTTTGTCCTGTGTGATGGAAATGATATTGCACGGGATGATGTCCCTGTGCCCCGCAGCCATGAAAATTTTGTCCCGGGCGCGAAGATCCGGAGAGGCGGTTCCCGTAAAGTAGAGAGCGCGGATTCCCGACGGGAGAATGACGGCGTTCTGGCGCATGGCCGGGTGCTTGATGACGATGCCCTGTTTTCCGTAAGAAATGATTTCCCCGCGGAGGCGGTAATTGTTATCCGTAACCACGTCGATGACGGAATTGGCCCAGGCGGTCAGCAGGCAGGCCGGGGCCAGCATCAGGGAAAGGCGGATTCTATTGTTCATAGATGGGTAGAAATCTATAATTAAGCGCGAGGGAGAGCAGGGCGGCGGAAGTGGAATATGCCGCGGAATGATCGGAAAGCCAGGACCCGTTGGGCGCCTGGGAGGCTCCCAGATAGCGCATATTTTTGTAATTCCATTCCTTCCACACTTCCTGGTCCGCATGGAACAGGGCCTGTGACATGTAATATTCAAAATAAAACGGATAAGTGGAATCCCGGTAGTTCAGGTGCTTTTTCAGGTAGGCCAGGGAATCCTTGAAGGACGGGTCCGTTTTAAGGCGCGCCAGGGACAGCGTCAGGGAACCGATGGCCGTGAGGGTGACGCGGGGACCCGCCGGCCCGGTGTAGCCGTAGGCGCCTTTCTTGTCGCGGCAGGAAGCCATATACTTGAGGCCGCGTTCAAAGGCCTCATCCGGCACGGGAATGCCCGCATTGCGCGCCGCGAACAGGGAGACGATCTGGCAGCCGGTCACCGTGCTGTCCGCGTCCGTGGATTCCGGGGAATAGCGCCAGCCTCCCGTTTTGTTTTTTTTCTGGGCGGTCAGTGTCAGGGTCACGGCCTTGCGGAGAGCGGGGCCTATGCGATCGTCCCGCACCATGCCGTAGGCTTCCGCCAGGGCGAGAGTGGCGAAGCCGTGGTTGTACATGGAATCCCCAATGTAGCCGGATACCTTGTTCTGCCTGGACAGGATGTAATCTACGCAGCGGCGCACCATGGTGGCGTACGGCCCCGCGTTCGGATCGTCTCCGTGAGCCAGCACGGACATAAGGCAAAAACCGATGATGCCAGGCTCCCTCCCGTAAGTTCCATCATAGGTTCCATCCGTTTTCTGGGCATTCTGAAGATAGCGTAGCCCCTTCACATACATCAGTTCCACCTGGGGCGGCACGGAAGAAGACGTTCTCATGGGGGATTGGGCCGCTGCGTTTTGCGGTGCGGCCGTCATGCAGCAGGTCAAGAAAGCGGTAAGCAGGAGGCGGGGATTTTTCATGGAAACGGGAAGTTGCTGTTCATGCGTGAAAGGGCTGTCCGGAGAGATGCGTCTCACTTCTGCAAAGTCTTGTTGTAGGCGTCCAGCGCCTTGCGGAATTCGGAAGGCATGTCGTCTGCGGACATGCCGGTGGATTTGGGAACGGAACGCGTTTCCGCAGCCGTGTCCGGATTGGAAACGCCTTTATCCTGGGAGGAGGCCATATTGGATTTTCCATTCGCTCCGCGTCCGGGATTGTTGCCGCTGCCTCTCTGGGAACCTTCCTGCCCTTTCCCATTCCCTTCCTGCTGTTCCGCGGACTGGGAGTCGCTATCCATGCCGAGCAGCTGGCGCAGCATGTCCATAAGAGCTCTTCCTCCCGGCTTGGGCCGGCCGTCGGCCCCGGTCATCTTGGCCTTGGCTGCCTGGTAAATCAATTCAATCACATCCGACTGCGCGGCCAGCGTCTGGCCTCCGGTATTGTAAACTTCCAGCAGGTCCACGGCGTCATTCATGGCATGGCGGCATTTTTTCAGCAGGTCCACTACCTCCTCATTGGTTTCTCCCAGGATAAGGTCGGAAGTGTCCGCCTGGAGCTCGTCCTGTTGTACTGCCAGTTTGGATGCCGTTTCCCTGTGCTTGGCGGAATATTCCGGAGCGGGAGCCGGAGCGGCGGCGCAGGGCAGGGAAAGCGCCAGAATCATGGCTGGAAAATTGGCGGTATTCATGGGGCAGGGGGGGGAAGTTTTTTTCGGTGTTCCTGTTCGGCGGCGCGGGTGCGCATGCGGATATCCTGTTCCTGTTGGATCATGCGGATGAGTTTCAGCATGAATTCAAACTCGGCGTCGGAAATGGAGGACTGGCTGCCTCCCCCGCCGCCGCCTCCCCCGCCGCCGCGGCGGCTCTTCTTATAGTCGTCTATCAATTTGGCCCAATGGCGCAGAGTGGAGGCATACAGGCGGGACTCGTCAATGGAGCGGGCTGTGATTGCGTTCAGGATATTGCCGTGCACCAGGTCCAGCTTCTCCCGGAGGGAGAAAGCGTTCATCTGGTTGTACAGGTCGCTGTAAATGCGCTCCCCGGTGCGTGACTTGTAATAGCTGAGGTCTTCCAGAATCCAGCCTATGTCCTGCGTGGAGGCATTTTGAAGGGTGGCGATGGTTTCCATTTCACGCCTGGTGGAAGGGTCAAGCTCCTCCATGGTCATGCCCGCAATGGTGTTGATCTGGCCGGCCAGCGCATGGGCGATGGAATCCTCCTTGGATGCGGCCTGCCTGAGCCGTGCCACGAATGTGCTGGCCTCCATGTCCTGCGCGGACTTGGAGAGCTGGTTCATGGTGTCTTTCAGCGCCTGTGTGGCTTCGGAATGGGAATTCTCCCCGTCGTCCAGGTCCTTCCTGCTTTCCTGCTCGGAGCGGCTCTCGGAGGCGGAATCCCGGAAGAGCTTCTGGGCCATCTTCATGGACCCGTCGGGAATGGGTTTGAGCATGGAAATTCCTTTCATGAATTCCTTCATGCCGGCCGGGTCTATCTGGGAATTGCGGGAGGCTTCCTTAAACAGGCTTTCCGAGCGGTTGAGCAAGTCTCCCAACTCGCGCCTGTTGGCCTGCTCTTCATCGGCCAGGGCGTGCAGGCGTTCCTGGGACTCCGCATCTTTCAATTTGCCGCTTTCTATTCCTTTCAGCCGTTTTGCTTCGTCCGCCATGGCGTCCATGCGGCGGATCATGCCTTCCAGATCGCTGGTGATGCGTTCCAGTTCATTGCGAATCATCTGGGCGTGCTCGGACTTGGAAAGGACGAAAATAATCATGGGTTCCGAATAAACGCGTTTGCCTCCCGGTTTGTAATCCTGCGTAAACCCGCGGATGACGACGCGCTGGGGAGATAGCTTCAGCGCCCTGGCCTGGAACAGGAATGTTCCTTTCAGCCCGGTCTGCGTGGGCTGTCCGTCCGCCAGCACTTTCTCCCCGCGGAGGCCGGGCGCCGGTTTGTCCGCACCGGCCGGTTTTGGAACTGAGGCTCCGTTTTCATCCTCATTGCCGTCGTAAAAGGATTTTTCACCCTGCCATTCCACCCCCATTTCCCGGAGGCCGAAATCGTCCGCCGCTTCTACCTCCAGCTCAATGCTGGTATCCTCCAGTACGTAGCGGTCGTTTTCGCCGCCTCTCAGGTAAATGGAAGGCTGTTTGTCTTCAATGGGTTCCAGTTGTATCTTCACGGGCCGGGAAGCAGCCAGCCCGTCGCTGTCCATCCAGTCAAGCTCTATTTCCCTGGGCTCTTTTTCCAAAAGGATGTTCGGAATGATGACGTTGCTTCCTTCCACCCGGAGCAGATGGCCCTGCGCGTCCTCCGCAGACTGCAGACGCTGGGAGGCGGACACCTTCAACGTCAGCGTAGAGCCTTCCGGGGCGGAAATAACTCCTGCTCTCATGGCTTCCCTGCCGTTGGCGCGCGCCATATAGGCAGGATAGGCTACGCCGGCTTCGGCTCCCAGCAGGGAAGGGCGCCCCTTCGGGATGATGTTCAGCCGTCGCACGGCATCCCCTGCAAAAAACTCCAGGCTGTCCGCCTGTTGCATGGGGGGGATGTGGATATTGTATGCGCCGTCCGCAAGAGGCGCTTGCTGGCTCACCCTGTTGCGGAAAAAATACTCTGCCGTCTGCGGGCGGGTTTTGGTTCCCTCCGCCAGCCGGATTTCATACAGGCAGCTCTCTCCCATGGGAATGACCAGGGAATCCGGGGTGGGGGCCAGCTGGGTGAATGTATAGCGTTCCGGAGGATTGAACGGGCGGACCCAGCGTTTCAGGGCATTCCCTGCCGCTTCCGGGCTTACCGCACATACGGCCGCCGTGCATGCGGCGAGAACCGCCAGCAGGACGAACAGCTTCCTGTGGCTGGGCCGGGGGATGTTCACTGTCAGATCCCGGGCGGACACTTCGCGGGCCACCTGCTCCATGGCCGCCTTTTTCAGCTTTTCGGAACCGTATTGGCGGCCGTGCTTTTCTGAATCCAGTTCGATGACGCCCAGAAGACGATCCCCCAGGGCCGCGTCCGTCCGGGAAATCAGCCGCGCCAGCTGGGCTTCCGTGCGCCTCTGCCACACCCACCGGAAACTCCACCAGGGAATAAACACCGCCAGGCCAGACACGGCGATGAAAAACAGGAGCCAGCCGACGGCGGGAGGCGTCTCCCACAATCTGTCGGAAAGGTACAGGAGCGCGTAGGAAAGAATGACGGCAATGCCTGCAAGGCATACGGCTTCCAGCATCTTCACCGTTCTGAGGCGGCGCCGGAAAGTTCGGAGCTGCCTGACCAGCTGGGGAGGGAGTTTGACGGTAGTGGAAGGGGGCATGCTTATTCCCGTATTTACGCCATGGACATCGTTTTTGCAAGTTTGCCTCGCGTGATGAAGCAAATTCGCATTTGCAGGCGGACGGGAGGATTTTTCTCGCTGGACTTTACACTTTGATTTCCTAAAATAATGTTGCGCTTTAAACTTGGCCTGGTTTGCGCATAGTTAAAAACCAACATATTAGGCCTTACCCATTGACTTCGCCATGCAACAGGGAAATAAAACAACGGCTCCGGAAATTGATTTCGGAGAATTCGCACCAGCCACATACGCCGAATGGCGCGAGGCAGCAGTCGCTGCCCTGAAAGGGGCTGATTTTGACAAGAAGCTTTTTACCAAGCTTGTGGAGGGAATTACCCTGCATCCCATCTATAACAAATGGGATGAACATTCCCCGGTAATGCCTGCCGGGCAATTTCCGTACCGCCGCGGAACGCGCGCCCTGGGCTATATGGAAAAGCCCTGCGAAATCGCCCAGAGCATTCCCGCTTCCTCTCCTGAGGATTTCAACGCCAAGCTTCTGCATGACCTGGAACGCGGCCTGACCGCCGTAAACGTCCAGCTCAACTGCAAATGCGGCCTGAAACTGCGCAAGCAGGCTGACTGGGATACGGCTCTCAAGGGCGTCCGGCTGGACGGGCTTCCCGTATATGTCACTCCCGGTTCCTGCGGCCTGGGAACCCTCTCCATGTTCCTGAACACCTGCAAGGCCGCCGGCGTCAAGACGGCGGATCTCAGAGGCGGCGTTCTGTATGACCCGGTGGGGAAAGCTGTGATGAAGGGCTCCCTTTGCGGGGGAAAAGGCATCTGCGCCTACTATGACCAGATGGCCGTAATGACCAAATGGGCCGTCGCCAACGCTCCCGGCTTCCAGACCATCGGCGTCAGCGGGCTGCCTTACGCGGATTCCGGCGCTTCCGCTTTTGAAGAAGTGGGCGCCATGCTGTCCACTGCCGTGGCCTATCTGCGCGCCATGGAGGAACGCGGCCTCTCCGTGGATGAAACTGCGGCGCACATGCGCTTTACGGTCTCCATCGGCGCCAACCTGTTCCTGGAAATCGCCAAAATCCGCGCCTTGCGCGAACTCTGGGCCATCATCGTCAAAGAATGCGGAGGAAGCGAGGAAGCTGCCAAAATCAAGCTCCATGCCCGCACCTCCTTCTGGACCCTCTCCAAGGTGGATCCCTGGGTCAACCTGCTGCGCGGCTCCGCCCAGGCATTCTCCGCCATCATGGGCGGCGTGGACAGTATTGACGTTCTGCCCTTTGACGCTGCCGTGCGCATGCCGGACGAATTCTCCCGCCGCATTGCCCGCAACTGCCCGCTGATTCTGCTGGGCGAATGCAATCTGGACAAGGTCGTTGACCCCGCCGGCGGTTCCTGGTACCTGGAAAACCTGACGGATGAAGCCTCCCGGAAGATATGGGAATTCTTCCAGGGCATCGAAAAGGAAGGCGGCATCGTCAAGGCTCTCAAAGCCGGCAGCATCCAGAAGAAGGTGAACGCCACCGCCGCCAAACGTTACGAACTGGCGGACCAGCGCCGGCAGTCCATCGTGGGCGTCAACCAGTATGTCAACCTGGCAGAGAAGAAACTGGAGGCGACGGAAGGCTCCTGCTGCTCCGCCCACAAGGGGCACGGCTGCTGCAAGAATGCGGATATCCAGCTCCCGGAAGTGGAAATGAGCGTGGACTCCGCCTGCAAGGCCGCCGGAGAAGGCTTTTCCACCTGTCTCATCAACAAGGCCCTGGTGGCCGGGGTTGACTGCAAGTGCGGCGAACCTCTGGAAATGGAAACCCTGCCGAAGCGCCGCTTGGCGGAACGTTTTGAATCCCTGCTCGCCAAGGCTGACGCCTGGGTGGAGGAAAAGGGTTCCCGGCCGATGGTCTTCTTCGCCAACATGGGGCCGCTTCGCCAGCACAAGGCCCGCGCGGACTTCTCTCGCGACTTCCTGCGCGCCGGCGGTCTGGATGTGGTTTATCCGTCCGGCTTCCAAACTCCGGAAGACGCGGCCAGGGCGGCTGCGGAAAGCGGCTGTGCCGTATGCGTCATCTGCTCCACGGATGACACTTATCCGGAAATCGTCCCCGCCTTCTGCAAGGCGCTCAGGGAGACCAGACCGGACATGATGGTGGCCCTTGCCGGTTATCCGGCCGACTATGTGGAAGCATTCAAGGAAGCCGGCGTGGACATCTTCATCCACGTCAAGGCCAACTGCTACAACACCGTTGAAGCTATTCAAAACAAAATCGGCCTCTAACAACCACCAACCTATTCCACCCAATGAGCAATATTCCTGATTTTGCATCCGCCTCCTATCCTGAAATCAAGGCTGGTGCCCCGTCCCCGGCTTCCGAAACGGAAACCTGGATGACCAATGAACAAATTCCCGTGCCGCCCACCTACTCGGAAAGCGTGTACGACGACTGCCTGCACCTGGACTTTACGGCCGGTGTGGCTCCCAACCTCCGCGGACCGTATGCCACCATGTATGTGGCGCGCCCCTGGACGGTGCGCCAGTACGCCGGCTTTTCCACGGCTGAGGAATCCAATGCCTTCTACCGCCGCAACCTGGCGGCGGGCCAGAAGGGCCTTTCCATTGCCTTTGACCTGGCGACGCACCGCGGCTATGACTCCGACCACCCCCGCGTGGTGGGTGACGTGGGCAAGGCCGGCGTGGCCGTGGACTCCATCCTGGACATGGAAATCCTCTTCAAGGGCATTCCCTTGGACAAAATGTCCGTTTCCATGACCATGAACGGCGCCGTGCTGCCCGTGCTGGCCTTCTACATCGTCGCCGCCCAGGAACAGGGCTGCACGCTGGACCAGCTCTCCGGCACGATCCAGAATGACATTCTCAAGGAATACATGGTGCGCAACACCTACATTTACCCGCCTGATCCCTCCATGAGGATTATTGCGGACATCTTTGAGTTCACCTCCAAGTACATGCCCAAGTTTAACTCCATTTCCATCTCCGGCTACCACATGCAGGAGGCCGGCGCTACGGCGGACCTGGAAATGGCCTACACCCTTGCGGACGGCTTGGAATATGTCCGCACCGGGATCAAGGCGGGCATTGACATTGACGCCTTCGCGCCGCGTCTTTCCTTCTTCTGGGCCCAGGGCAAGAATTACTTCATGGAAGTGGCCAAAATGCGCGCCGCCCGCGTGCTGTGGGCCAAACTCATCAAGCAGTTCAACCCCAAGAACCCGAAGTCACTGGCCTTGCGCACGCACTCCCAGACTTCCGGCTGGTCCCTCACGGAACAGGACCCGTTCAACAACGTCACCCGCACCTGTATTGAGGCCCTGGCCGCCGCCTGCGGCCATACGCAGTCCCTGCACACGAACTCCCTGGACGAAGCGATTGCCCTGCCGACGGACTTTTCCGCCCGCATCGCCCGCAACACCCAGCTTCATCTTCAGGATGAAACCACCATCTGCAAGGTAATCGACCCGTGGGGCGGCTCCTACTATGTGGAATATCTGACCAATGAGCTCATCCGCAAGGGCTGGGCCCACCTTCAGGAAGTGGAAAAACTCGGAGGCATGGCCAAGGCCATTGAAACCGGGCTGCCCAAGATGCGCATTGAAGAAGCCGCAGCGCGCCGCCAGGCCGCCATTGACTCCGGAAAGGAACCCATCATCGGCGTTAACAAATACCGCCTGGAACAGGAAGCCCAAATCGATATTCTGGAAGTGGACAACACCACCGTCCGGGAAGCCCAGATCGCCCGCCTGCAGAAACTGCGCGCGGAACGGGACTCCGCCGCGTGCGAAGCCGCGCTGGAAGCCCTGTCCGAATGCGCCCGCACGGGGGAAGGCAATCTCCTTGACCTTGCCATCAAGGCGGCCAAGGCCCGCGCCTCCCTGGGTGAAATCTCCTCCGCCCTGGAAAAACACTTCGGGCGTCATAAAGCACCAATCAAACTCATTACCGGCGTGTACGCCCAATCCTATGGTCAAGATCCGCTGGTGGAGGAAGTCCGCAAGATGACGGATGACTTCGCCGAACGCACGGGGCGTCGTCCCCGCATCCTCGTCGCCAAAATGGGCCAGGACGGCCATGACCGCGGCGCCAAGGTGGTCTCCTCCGCCTATGCCGACCTCGGTTTTGACGTGGACGTGGGCCCGCTCTTCCAGACGCCGGAGGAAACTGCCAAAATGGCGATTGAAAACGACGTGCACATGATCGGCATGAGCTCTCTGGCCGCGGGCCACAAGGTGCTGCTTCCCGCCCTGGTGGAAGAACTTGCCAGGCAGGGCCGTCCGGATATCCTGGTCTTCTGCGGCGGTGTTATTCCCGCCCAGGACTATGACTTCCTGAAGGAACACGGAGCTGTGGCCATCTTCGGCCCGGGCACCAACATTCCGGAAGCTTCCAGGGAAATAATGGAAGCTCTTAACGAACAGTACGCTGACTAAACGGAATTTCCTGTTTATCAGGTAAATACCTGTTGCGAGAGGCCGGATGAAAAATCCGGCCTCTTTTTTGCGGGCGGATTGACTATCCGCTGAAGCAGTTCAGCACTGCTGTAAAAATTCAGAAACAATAATGAGATAATTAAGTTGTTAAATGTCAATAACTTTCAAACAACATAAAATTCCTTTCTTCTCAATGAAATCACAAACATTTCTTGAATTCATGAATGAGTTGCGGAGCAAGATGCTTGCGGACATTTTTTGTTCTTCTGTATTTTTTATCAGGCTTTCCCTCCCTATTATCTGCATAAATTCTTTTAGAAAAAGTTGACAGCGGATAGTCAATCCGGCTATAAGCTGTCCGTGATGAAGAAATTATTTGTATCGTCTATTATGACGGCGGTTTTGCTGCCCGGGTGGGTCAACGCAGAAAGTCCTGATCTTGTTACGCTTCTGAGCCTTACTAAACCTCAGGACAGTGTTCTTTCCTCTGGCAATTCGTCATTGACGTGGAGTGAAGAAACAACAGGAACGTCCTTGGACAATTTCGCCATTTCTTTTCAGCTTACGGAAACAAGAAATACTTCCTCTCCCCAAAATATTTTCTCGACCTCACGTACCACCGGGGGGGCGTCTGATAATGCACTACAGCTGACTTCCTCCTCCGCAGACGGCGAGTATACCTGTTTATTCTCCTATGCAGGTCGGAGTTTTGATATGGCGGCGACAACTGAAAGAGGCAGTCTTCTTCTCACGCTGATTATGCGGAAAAGCGAGGATGGAAGCTCTGCCTCAGCTACCCTGTACAGCGGAACTCAAACCTTGGGAACAGTTTCTTTTAATTTCACCTCCGGTACAAGCTCTCTGAAATGGGATCAATCCAGTATCTGGACGAACACGGCGAAGGAGACATTCACTGACATTAAGCTGGCGACGTTTAATACCGAAGCCGCGGATACAGACATTCTCAACGCTTTTGGCTTGCAGGTTCCGGAACCGGCTACGGCATCCCTGAGTCTGCTGGGGCTGGCGGCCCTGATGGTTCGCCGCCGCCGGAAAGCCTGAAAACCTTGTCCTGCCAGCAGTTAAAGGCGTTTTTGCCTGCAAGGTCCAGCCTTGCAGGCGATTTTTTTAATGTCTCTGTTGATGAAGGAGGGCCGTCCAGATGACCGTTTTTCCTGGCGGAACTCTTGCTCCGAAGGAAATGAGGCTCCTGCTTCTTTGACATTGCGGGAACGTTCTTCATCCGTTACTCTTTGCTCCGCCGTGGAGAGAAATTATCATTATTGCGTGGAACGCAACAGGGAATTGATTCCGCCGGATACGGATATGTTCCGGGTCATGGACGGGGCGGGGGATGGAATTCCCGGTGTCTTTGTGGATCAGATGGCGGATCGTATTCTCGTCTCCACGCGCGGATGTTCCATTCCTGCGGACCTGGAAAGCGAACTCCGGGATACGGGCCTGCCCGTATTCCACAAAAAACTGGAACAAAACCAGAAAGAAGCGCCCGTCCAGATCGCCGGGCCGCTCCTTCCCCTGCAATTTACGGCCCTAGAGCAGGGAGTGCGTTTCAAAATAGACATGTCCGCCGGTTATTCCCAGGGAATTTTTCTGGACCAGCGCGACCACCGCCGCCGGGTGAGGGAAAAAAGCGCTCCGGGCATGAGGGTGCTGAATACCTTTGCCTATACGGGGGCCTTTTCCGTTTACGCCGCCCTGGGGGGAGCGCAGACAACCACGCTGGATCTGGCGCAGCCGTGCCTGGACTGGGCCAGGGAAAATTTTGTTCTGAATGGCATTGACCCCTCCGGCCAGTACTTTTGCAAGGGGGACGCGCGCCGCTGGCTGGAACGGTTCTCCAGGCAGGGGCGAACCTTTCACGGCATTATTCTGGACCCTCCCACGTTTTCCCGGGATGACCGCGGAAAGGTGTTCCGGGTGGAATCCCACTACGGGGAGCTGGTGGCCCTGGCGCGCGAATGCCTGGAACCGGGCGGCTGGATGCTGTGCACCAGCAACTGCCGCAAGCTCAGCCACGAGGAATTCCGCAGGATGGTGGCCCGTGCCGTTCCCGGTTTCCGCCTGACCCGTGACCCCATGCCTCCGGATTTCTCCGGGGAGGATTATTTGAAAAGATTGTGGATAGATTGAAAATGAATATTTTATGAAAAATTTCCCTCTCTGTGGCTGACGCATTTTGTCCTTTTGAAAATGCTTCCGCTTTGATAGAAAGCCGCCCAATTACTTTTTTCTATGAAAAAACTAGCCTATGTTGCTGGACTCTTCGCTCTCACGTGTGCCCCTCTTCTTGCCGCTCTCTATGAGGGGCTGGAGGTGGGAATGGACAAGGACCAGGTGCTGAAAACCCTGAGGCGGAGCAAGCAGCTTGAAGGTCCGCCCACGGATGCCCTCCTCGCACGCACCGGACTCAACGGCGTGTTTAAAACCAGGCAGGCCATAGGCGGTCAGACCTTTGCCCTGAACTTTGACTATGACCCCTCCGGCGGCTTGAGGGCCGTTGTCTTCTATTCCCGGAGCAAGCACCGCGGTTCCGAATATGAAACCAAACTGAAATCCGCCTATAAGGCCCTTCTGGTGGGCCTGACGGAACAGTTCGGGGAACCGGTGAACATGCCGGAATGGGTGGCCAGGGAATCTCTTCAGGAAGGCCGCATCCAGTACATGCACATGTGGAAGGTATCTCCCGGCGTTTTCCTCATGTCCGGCCTGGGCAACATGGGAGCCATGGAGGGCTACTTCCCCCTTTTCCGTTTTTCCGGTCCCTCCGGCATGCCTCCCAAGTCCAAAAGGGACAGGGAGGAACTGAAAAGGGAATGGGCGGCCATCCCGGAATTTCCCGGTTTGAAGGAGGCGGAACTCCACATTTCCGACGCTGTGCTCGCCATGGGTTCCAAAAAGTATAAAGATGCCTTTGAATGTTTCCAGCAGGCGGCGGAACTGGGCTGCCCCCGTGGCTACTGGGGCATGGCGTTCCTGTATGACCAGGGCAAATACGGCGTGAAGAGGGATAAGAAAAAAGCGGAGGAAATGCACCGCAAGGCCGGAGCCGCCGGCTATGCCCCTTCCGCCTCCAGATTCGGAGCTGCGTGGCCGGATGCGGCGCGGGTTCTGGGACTAACCGCTGCGGAAGCCAGGGAGCAGGCCCGCACGCGTCGCCGGGCGGCTGTGGAAGGCTATGCCTCGGAACAATATAACCTGGGCGTGATGTATCAGACCGGTTTCGGCCTGCCCAAGGACATGGCCAAAGCCCGGGAATGGTTCCAGAAAGCGGCGGATCAGGGAGACGTGCAGGCTAAAAGCGTCCTGAAAAAACTCCGGTAATTCTTTTTCCAATCCATGACCATCATGAGCTTATACGCACAACAACTCGTTCGCTACCCAGAACTGGGCATCTCCCTTGATTTTTCCAAACTTCCGCTGGACGATGCGTTCCTGTCTTCCATGCAGGGGCGGATAGACAAGGCGTTTGCCGACATGAAGGCGCTGGAATCCGGCGCCATTGCTAATCCTGATGAAAAACGCATGGTGGGGCACTACTGGCTGCGCAATTCCTCCCTGGCTCCCACGCCGGAATTGAAGGCTGCCATTGATGGTCCCCTGGCGGACGTCAAAGCCTTCGGACGGGACGTTCTGGACGGCAAAATAACGCCTCCCCGCGCGGAACAATATTCCGCGGCCCTCGTCATTGGCATCGGCGGTTCCGCTCTTGGTCCGGAGCTGGTGGCGGACGCCATTCCTGCGGCGGGGCTGGACATGTTCTTTCTGGACAACACGGACCCGGACGGCATGTACCGGGTGCTGGAATCCCTCCCTCTGGAAGAAACGCTTGTCGTCGTTATTTCCAAATCCGGCGGCACGCCGGAAACCCGCAACGGCATGCTGGTGGCCCAGGATTTCTTCAGGAAGAACGGGCTGGAATTCGCTCCCCAGGCGGTTGCCGTCACGGGAGTAGGCTCCCGGCTGGACAAAACGGCTGAGGCGGAAGGCTGGCTCAAGCGCTTCCCGATGGAAGACTGGGTGGGCGGCCGCACCTCCGTCATGTCCGTGGTAGGGCTGGTTCCCGCCGTGCTTCAGGGCGTGAACGTGGATGAACTGCTGGAAGGCGCGCGCCTGATGGACGAAAAGACGCGCCGGGACTGCGTGAAATGCAACGCCTCCATGAAGCTGGCGCTGGCCTGGTACAAGGCTACCGGCGGCAAGGGGGAAAAGGACATGGTGGTTCTTCCCTACAAGGATGCCCTGGTGCTCTTTTCCAAATACCTCCAGCAGCTCATTATGGAATCCCTCGGCAAGCGGCTGGATCTGGAGGGCAACGAAGTCTGCCAGGGCATTTCCGTGTACGGCAACAAGGGCTCCACGGACCAGCATGCCTATGTGCAGCAGCTCCGTGACGGCGTGAACAACTTCTTCGCCACTTTCATTGAAGTGCGCGAATGTTCCGCGGATGCGGTGGAAGTGGAAGCGGGCGCCACCTGCGGAGACTTCCTGCAGGGCTTCCTGCGCGGCACCCGCCAGGCGCTTGCGGAATCCGGCCGTTCCTCCATTACCATCTCCATCCCGGAGGTGAACGCCAAAACGCTCGGCATGCTGATCGCCCTGTTTGAGCGCGCCGTCTCCTTCTATGCTTCTCTGGTCAATATCAACGCCTATCATCAGCCGGGCGTGGAAGCCGGCAAGAAAGCGGCGGGTTCCTTCCTGGCCCTGCTGGGCAGGGTGAGGAGCGCTCTGGGAACCGCCCCGGAAACAGCCGCCCAGATGGCTGCCCGGCTGGATGCGGACCAGGAAGCCGTGTACCATTGCCTCGTGCACATAGCCTCCGGTGATTCCTCCGTCAAGTGGGTGCAGGCTGACTGTGCGGATGAAGACACCTTCTGCAAGGCGTAAAAAACAGGGCATATAATATTCGGCGGACGCCTATCCGGGTTGGTAGGCGTCCGTTTTTCTTTTCCGGTCAACCGTGAAAAGAAACCTGCTGCGCTTCTCTTCCCGGGTAATTCCGGGACCGCCGGAAAACAGGAAGCGGCGTTGCCCGGAGGAAGAGCGGCTCCGGACGGGACAGGCTGGAAAAGCAGGGGTTCGGCATGCTTTCTTTCTCCCGAAAACTCTGAAAAATATTTTTGTTTTCCGTACAATTTCGGATTGACAAAGCAAGGAGCTGAAGGCATCCTCGTTCGACCCTAACTCGCTATTGGGTCTTCTGTTGGCTCCTTTGGTCGGTGTTTGGGCAGAATCATTAATTCGACTACAATAATCGATATGTCCACCAATTCCTGCGCGTGCAGCGCATCTACTGACAAATTCGTCTATTCTTTCGGCGGAGGGTCCGCCGACGGCAATGGCAGCATGAAAAATCTTTTGGGCGGCAAGGGCGCCAACCTTGCGGAAATGGCCCGCATCGGCCTTCCTGTCCCTCCCGGATTCACCATCACGACGGAGGTTTGCACTTACTACTACGATCACGGCTGCACTTATCCCGCCCAGCTTGACGCGCAGGTCAAGGAAGGCATTGCCAGAATGGAGCAGATCCTGGGGCGCAAGTTCGGCGATACGGAAGCTATGCCCCTGCTGGTGGCCGTGCGTTCCGGCGCCCGTGAATCCATGCCCGGCATGATGGACACGATTTTGAACCTCGGCCTGAATGAAAAATCCGTGGAAGCCATGGTGAAGGCTACGAACAACCCCCGTTTCGCCTGGGACTGCTACCGCCGCTTCGTGCAGATGTACGGCGACGTGGTGCTGGGTGTGCAGAAAACCCCGGATGAAGACCACGAACCCTTTGAAACAGCCATTGCCGCCATCAAGAAAGAACGCTTCGGCAGCGAGGATGTGGAAGACACCAAGCTTTCCGCCGACGACCTGAAAGAACTGGTCTCCCGTTTCAAGGCGCTGGTGCTGGAACGCACCGGCCATGAATTCCCGGAATGCCCCTGGGAACAGCTTCAGGGAGCCATTGGCGCCGTGTTCGGTTCCTGGAACAATGATCGCGCCATCGTGTACCGCCAGAAATACGGCATTCCGTCCGAATGGGGCACCGCCGTCAATGTGCAGGCCATGGTCTTCGGCAACACGGGTGAGGAATCCGGTTCCGGCGTGGCGTTCACCCGCAACCCCGCCTCCGGCGAAAACGAATTCTATGGCGAATTCCTGATGAACGCCCAGGGTGAAGACGTCGTGGCCGGCGTGCGTACGCCCGCCCCCGTTGCTGCCCTTCATGAAGTGATGCCCGCCGCCTTCAATGAACTGGTGCGCATTCGCGAAGTGCTGGAAAACCACTTCCATGACATGCAGGACTTTGAATTCACCATTCAGGACCGCACCGTTTACATGCTCCAGACCCGCAACGGGAAGCGCACCGGCGTGGCCGCTTTCCGCATTGCCTGCGAAATGGTGGAACAGGGCCTGATTGACTGGAAGACCGCCGTGCGCCGCATTCCTGCGGACCAGGTGGACCAGCTGCTGACCCCCATTTTTGACCGTGAAGCCATCAAGAGCGCCAAGGTTCTGACCCGCGGTCTTCCCGCCGGTCCCGGCGCCGCCACCGGACGCATCTACCTGAACGCGGAACGCTGCGTGGAAGCCGCGGACAGAGGTGAAAAGGTTCTGCTGGTCCGTCTGGAAACCTCTCCGGAAGACCTGCGCGGCATGATTGCCGCTGAAGGCATCCTGACCGCCCGCGGCGGCGTTTCCTCCCATGCCGCCCTCGTTGCCCGCCAGATGGGCAAAGTCTGCGTTTGCGGCGCGGATGAAATCATTGTGGACTACAACAACCGCACCGTTTCCGTTGGCGACGTAACCGTCAGCGAAGGTGACTACCTCTCCATTGACGGAACGAGCGGCCTGGTATACGCCGGCAAGGTGGAAACTTCCCCCTCTGAAATCATCCAGGTTCTGATCTCCAAGACCATGAAGCCGGAAGACAGCCGCACCTACCAGAACTTCGCCAAGCTCATGCAGTGGTGCGACGACTGCACCAAAATGAAAGTGCGCACCAATGCGGACTCTCCCAAGCAGACGGAAACCGCTATCGCCTTCGGCGCCACCGGCATCGGCCTCTGCCGCACGGAACACATGTTCTTTGAAGGGGACCGGATCGACTTCGTCCGTGAAATGATCCTCTCCACCAAGAAGAGCGACCGCGTAGCCGCCGTTTCCAAGCTCCTTCCCTACCAGAAGGGGGACTTCAAGGGCATCTTCAAGGCGCTCAAGGGCCTGCCGGGCACCATCCGCCTTTTGGACCCGCCCCTGCACGAATTCCTTCCCCAGACGAAGGAACAGCAGCTTGACCTGGCCCAGAAAATCGGCATGCCTGTGGAAGTCATCATGCGCCGCGTATCTGAACTCCATGAGTTCAACCCGATGCTCGGCCATCGCGGCTGCCGTCTCGGCATTGCCTATCCGGAAATCACGGAAATGCAGGCCCGCGCCATCTTTGAAGCCGCTGTGGAAGTCTCCCAGGAAGAAGGCTTTGCCGTGGTGCCTGAAATCATGGTTCCCCTGGTGGCCTTCAAGAAGGAGCTGGACATCCAGAAAGCCATCATTGACAAGGTGGCCCAGCAGGTATTTGAGGAAAAAGGCGCCAAAGTGGACTACCTCGTCGGCACCATGATTGAAATTCCGCGCGCCGCCGTTACGGCTGACGAAATCGCGGAAACCGCCCAGTTCTTCTCCTTCGGCACCAATGACCTGACCCAGACGGGCCTGGGCATGAGCCGCGACGACTCCGGCTCCTTCCTGCCGCAGTACCAGGAACTGGAAATCATCAAGAAGAACGTCTTCGCTTCCATTGACCAGAACGGCGTCGGCAAGCTGATGAAGATTGCCGTGGAACTCGGCCGCTCCACCCGCCCGGACATCAAGCTGGGCATCTGCGGCGAACACGGCGGCGACCCCGCTTCCGTCAAGTTCTGCAACACGCTGGGCCTGACTTACGTGAGCTGCTCTCCCTACCGTGTCCCGACCGCCCGTCTGGCCGCGGCCCAGGCGGCTTTGGAACAGGAATAAACCTTTTTGTTAAGGGTTAATAGACAAGCCCGTGGTTCTCCGGAACCACGGGCTTTTTAGCGGATGGAATAGCCTTGGCGGATATGGCTTGAACCTGCGGGCCGATTGTTCCATGCGCACGGGTGGACATACCTTCACAATTCTCGCCTTTCCCGGAGGCCGCCAATTTCAATTCCGGCGTTTTTTATGCCGGAACCATGCTTTCTGGATATTCGAGCATAGGGTTCGGCTTGATGATTCAAGTATTGATGGTAAAGGCTGAAGAAAAATGACCAACAGTTCTTGCAATCCGGTGCGCTGCCGGATTTTCCATAGTTGGGAATAAACGCCATAGAATCCATTCCGGCTGTTTATTCCGGACAATGAAAACATGGTTTATTATCCTGCCAGCGCTCGCTTCAGCATTTTCCGGTATTCTTCCGCCGGCACTTCATAGGTTCCGAATTTCAGCAGATGCGGCGTAGTCCACTGGGTATCCAGGAAAAGGAACTGGTGCGCCCGCAGGTATTGCACCAGGGCCACCAGGGCAATCTTGCTGGCGTCCGTTTTCCGGTGGAACATGCTTTCCCCGAAAAAAGCTTTTCCCAAGGCTACTCCGTACAGGCCTCCCTGTAGCCCTTCCTCGTCCCAGCATTCCACACTGTGGGCGAAGCCCATCTCGTGAAGCTTGCCGTATGCTTCTTCAATCTGCCCGTCTATCCATTGTTCTTCCGGCTGCTCCGTCCGGGCGCAGGCATGCACCACCTCCGGAAAAGCGGTATCCATCCGGAGTTCAAAAGGTTTTTTATTCAAAGCCCGTTTGAGGCCGTGAGGGATGTGGAAGCGGTCGTCCAGCGGAATCAGGGCGCGCGGGTCCGGTTCGTAAAAGGAGATTTCTCCCGTTTCCGGGTCCGCCATGGGAAAACACCCCTGGCAATAGGCGGAGAGGACAAGTTCCGGCGTCAATCTGTCATTCATCTGATATGGTCCAGCAGTTTGCCCAGGGCGGGGGAGTTCAGCGCCTTGCGGTCCGGAGATGCCATGGGCAGCCCGTGGATTTTGTCCAGCGGCACGAATTCCTCTCTTTCCCTGAGGAGAGGCGTATCCGTCACATGGTGGATGTAGCGGGTCACCCTGTAGCGGGTAATGCTGTAGGTCTGTTTCAGGACATGGGGCAGGGAAAGGGTGTGGTCGTCCTCCCTCTGGGGGAAGCGGTACATGCCGGCATGGCGCTTGCCTTCCGGGCATTTGGCCAGCAGGACGGATTTGCCGCGGATGTAAAGAATGTCGTGGTGCTCCACCCGGGTGACTTGCGGCTTGGGATTTTTGACGGGAAGCGTTTCCGGCCGTTCCGCGGAGCAGAAGGGGCGCACGGGGCACAGCAGGCAGTTTGGGGAACTGATGCTGCAGCAGGTTTGCCCCAGTTCCATGATGGCTGAATTGAATTCACGGGCATGTTCCGGGTCCACCAGGCTTTCCGCGCGGCTCCACAGGTATTTTTGGCCTTCCGTGGAATCCACGGGAACGGAATAATTGTCAATGCGGGCCAGGACGCGCGCGACATTGGCGTCTACAATGGGAGCCGCCTTGTTGAAGGCGAAGGAGAGGAGCGCTCCCGACGTGTAGGGGCCGATGCCCGGCAGGCGTTTCAACCCTTCCGCGTTGTCCGGGAACCGTCCTCCGAACTTGTTGACGATTTCCCTGGCGATGGCCTGGAGGGAGCGCACGCGGCGGTAATAGCCCAGTCCTTCCCAGGAGCGCAGGGCCGTCTGCTCGTCCACGGCGGCCAGATGGCCCGGGGTGGGGAACTGGCGCATCCACCTGTCATATCTTCCCAGAACGGTGGGAATGGTTGTCTGCTGCAACATCAGCTCGGAAACCAGGATGTGCCACGGATCCGTTGTCCGCCTCCACGGGTAGTCTTTCCCTTCGCGCCTGAACCATTCTACCAGCGCGTTCCGGAAAGCATGGACGTTAAAATGGGGGGTGGCGTCAGTCATGTTTTTGTTCAAGAGCCCGGCGCATGGCGGAAATATCCGGTTTGACGCCGAACCAGCGTTCAAAGGAGAGGGCCCCCTGGTGAACCAGCATGGAAAGGCCGTTGGAAACTCTGGCGCCCTGAAAGCGGGCTTCCATCTGGAAGGCATCGTCATGCGTCTGTAAATCGTAAACCAGATGGTGGGCGGAAAGCAGTGCGGGAGGCACGGGGGAAGGGTCCGTAGGTTTCAGGCCGAGGGAGGTGGCGTTGACAATCAGGTCCGCATCCTCCACGGCGGCATTGAAACGGGGAGTATTGTTCTGGTGGGCCGCCAGGCGGTCGGAGGCTCCTTCCAGCCTGTGTTCGTCAATGAAAAAGGAACTCAGCCTGTTTTTAAGCTCCTGAAGCTTTTCTTCCGATCTTCCGGCCAGCGTCAGCCGTTCACAGCGCTGCATGGCGCAGGTGTAGGCCAAGGCTAGCCCGGCTCCGCCGCAGGAACCCAGAAGGGCCACTTTCAAATCGCGCAAATCCACGGAAAATTCTTCCCGGATGGCGCGGGCGAAACCCGGGCCGTCCGTGTTGAAGCCGGAGACGGAACCGTCCTTTTGAAAGACGAGCGTATTGACGGAACCGGTGACGCGGGAAAGAGCGTCCGTGTCGTTGCACAGGGAACAGGCAGCCTGCTTGTGGGGCACCGTCACGTTGGCCCCCGTGAATCCCCTTTCCCTGAGGAGCCGCACCACCTCCCCGAATTCTTCCGGAGAAGCCTGTATACGGATATAACGGGCGCGAATGCCCGCCGCGTCCAGCGCGGCCTGCTGCATGGCGGGAGATTTGGAATGGGCAATGGGAAACCCGATCACGGCCAGCTTGGCGGGAACGGATTCCCCGGCGTCAAACGGATGTCCTTCATCCAGAAGGTCAGCTAGGGTATAGTAGGGTTTCATGGAAAATAAAGGTGCGGCTTCAGGCGTATGCGGCGGACTATGAATGAAATGCTGCCGGATTTCAAGGCAAACGCCTATCATTCCTTTTCCCCGCGCGGCGGTTTCCGTTCGCTTTTTCCGGAAAGTTCATGCTGGACGGGGGCCGGGAAGACCGGAAAATCGTCTCTCCCGGAAAAAATACCTTTTCCGTAAATTCACCGGGCGGAACCCGGCAGCAGCCGGATTCCGCCCGGAAAGAGCGGGTCTGGAATGATCTGGTTACCGTTTATTCCCCGCAGCCGCCGTCCTTGTATCCGCAGGAGCGGCAGGATTTGCATTTGCCGTCCTGGACATAGGCCAGGGAGTGGCACTGCGGGCAGAGGGAGGCGCCGTTGAGCATCGTTCCTTCCGGAACCTTTCCGGCGGGAATTTCCGGCAGGGCCGGAGTAGCGGGATGCGCCGGAGCGGTGATGATGCGGGGGGGCAGCACGCTTACCGTCGTATCCGGAGCCTGGCCCGGAAGGCTGACGCTGGGGATGGAGAACACGTCCCGCAGGCGGTAGCCGTTGCTTTCCGGGAAAAGCCACGCCAGAATCTTGGCAATTAAATCCACCACGGAAGCGCAGGAGCGGATTTCCGTGCAGGTGTCCGCCTCCGTATCATCCCCCACGCGGCAGAACCCGGAGGGCTCGAAGGAGTAATTGCGGAATCCCTTAACCACTTCCTTGAGAGGCACGCCGAACTGAAGGGCGGTGGAGAGGAGCTTGCAGTAAGCTTCAAACATGCCGGAGGCGAAGGAGCCGACTTGTCCCAGGCGTCCGAAAACTTCCCCGCAGGTGCCGTCCGCATAGACGCCTACCGTCAGGTAGCCCGTCAGCTGGCCTCCCACGGAGAATTTGACGGTCTGGCCCAGGCGGCGGCCGGGCAGCTTGCGCTGGCGCGGCTTGGATGCCTCCGCGATGATTTCGTCAATGGCGTCTGAGCCGGCATTCACCAGCTGTTCCCAGACGTGGTTGGCCTTGAACATGCGCGTTTCCGGGGTATCCACCACGTAAACGGCATTCGCCTTGGAGCCGGCGCGGAAGATGGCGATGCACTTCACGCCCAGTTCGTGGGACATGATGAGGGAGTCGTAAATATCCTGCACGCCGGCGGAGACGGGCATATTGACCGTCTTGGAGCACGCGCCGGAGATGAAGGGCTGGAGGGCGCCCAGCATCAGCACATGGCCGGCGGGGGAAATGGCGCGGATGCCGTTGCCGTTGGTGGCGGCGCAGTCAAAGACCGGCAGATCCTTCTTATTCAGCCACGGAATGGATTCAATATGGGCGGCCCCGTTCACTACGGCTAGTTCGTCCGCCGTCAGCACGGCCATGTTGGCCGGGTTGCTGATATAGGCCACTTTTTCCTGAATTTCACTGCGGGATTCCGTGCCGGAGAGCAGGCGGCGCCAAGCGAGGCGCACGGGGCCGGCCTGGTCATTGCAGGGGTCCACAATGAGCTGGTTCACGACGGAATCCATATTCCCCTGGAACGCGGAAATCAGGCCGTCCAGACCCGCCACTTCCAGAGCGGCTTCATTGACGAAGTCTTCCGGGTAACCCAGAGCGCGGAGGCCTTCCAGGGCCAGGCGGTTGAACATCTTCAGGGAGCCTCCGCCCGCCAGCTGCTTCCATTTCACCAGCGTGTAGTCCGGTTCAATGGAAGTGGTGCCTTCATCATAGCAGCCAAGCGGGGCGGAAATGGTGCCCGTGGGGGCCATTACGGAAACAAACGCGTTGCGGTGCGCTGTGGCCTTGATCACCTTCGCCCACATGTCGGAAGCGGCTTCCGCCAGTTTGGCCGCGGGGGCGATGCGCTCCCTGTTCATCATGGTAGGGGCCTTGAAGCTCTTGAGGTAGGCATGCAGGGCATAGGAGGCGGTGAGCCCCTGCGCTTCCGGCAGGATCCCTCCGGCATTGGCGATGATGTTCTCAATCAGGTCGTCCAGCGTCTTGGAATCCTTCTGGGAGGGCAGGGCGCTTGCCAGTTTCTGGGCTGCGTTGTGCAGGCGCAGCACGGCGAGCAGGTCTTTCTTGCTGGCGGGGTATTCCACGTAGGAGCCCAGTTCCGCGCCCATTTCCGCGGAGGCCGTCCAGCAGGCCGCCGTCAGGGCGCTGCAAAGCTGGGAGGCAATCCAGCGGCCTTCGTCGGAATCGTAAGGCACGCCCAGGGCCATCAGAGAGCCGCCCACGTTGGCGAAGCCGATGCCTGTCGTGCGGTACTTGTAGGTGCCCTCCGCGATTTCTTCAATCGGGAAGCCGCCGCGTTCCACATTCAGGTCCGCGCAGACCATGGCCAGGCGGGCGGCGTGGGTCAGGGCGTCCGCATCAAAAACGGGCTTGCCGTCCTCTCCCTTGATCAGGAAGCGGTAGGCGTTGAAGGAGGAAAGGTTGCAGCTCGTATTGTTCAGGAAGACGTATTCCGAGCAGGGATTGGACGTAGTGATGGTGCCGATGGACTTGACGGGATTCCACAGGTTGATCACGTCGTTATTGTGCACGCCGGGTTCCCCGTTGTCCCAGATGGACTGGGCCATGGCTTCCAGAAGTTCCTGGGCGCGGAACGTCTGTTCGATGTGGGCCGGATTCGTGACCCAGCGCGTGTAGGTATTGCCGTTATTGGCGAGCGCCTGCCAGAAATCCCCCTTCAGGGAAACGGAATGGTTCGCGTTCTGGTGGGAAAGCGTTTCCCCGTACAGCAGGGCGTCCATGTGCGGGTCAAAACTGTTCCGGGTGGCCAGGGGAAGGGAAAGAATGACGCGGGCGGCGGCCTTTTCCGCCGGAGTGCCGGCAACCAGCTTGGTCTCCGCAATCTGCTTGAGCTCCACATGCACGTTGTGTTCGCGCAGGATAACCTTGGCGATGTCTTCCTGGCGGTTTTTCGTATTGATGAATTCGAAAATATCCGGGTGGTCGCTGAACATCAGGACCATGCGTGCGGCGCGGCGCGTCTTGCCCCCGGATTTGATGGCTCCGGCCATGCGGTCCCAGCCGCGGTCGAAAGAGATGGGGCCGGAGGAGCGGCCCTTGCCGCTGATGGGCTCCTTGGAGGACCGGAGGGTGGACAGGTTGATGCCCACGCCGGAACCGGACGCGAAAATACGGCCTTCCGTCGTCAGGTGGTCCAGAATATCCTCCATGCTGTCTCCCACTTCCGTCAGGAAGCAGGCGGAACACTGGGGGTATTCATACGTGGACTGGACCATGAAGGTTTTCAGATTGTTCTTGGTTCCCTTGGTATGGTAGGCCTTGTTGCCGTGGCCTGTGTAGTTTTCCCTCAGGTCCGGGCGTCCCCAGCGCCACTGCTCCCAGTGGCCGATGTTGAACCAGACGGGGGAGTTGGGCGCCCATATCTGCTGTACCAGCATGGCCTTGATTTCCTCATTGAAAATTTCCGCGTCCTCCAGCGTGGCGAAGTAGCCTTCCTCCCATCCCCATACGGTATAGGTATTGGAAATGCGGTCGTAGATATTGCGGAAGCTGTCTTCATATTCCAGGGAGCCGGGTTCGCTGCCGAAAAGGTACTTGTCCGCCGTGATTTTGACGGCGTTGTCATCCCAGTGGGCCGGAGCTTCCAGACCCAGGCGCTCGTAAATGGTCTTGCCGGTTTTCCAATCCATAATGCGGACGTCGCGGCGCGTCCAGTCCACTTCATCATAGGGGTGGACTTCATTGTGTGAAAATCTTCTGGTGAATTTCAAACCGCCCAGCAGGTCTTTCCTCTGGGGGAGGATGATTTCCTGGCCTGTGCGCAGTTTGAGTATGGTTTGCGAGTTGTCTGTGGTCATTGGATTGCGAAGTAGAAAGGTTTGGGAATAATCCCGTAGGCTTGCGCTTCGTCATGGGGCGGCGGCGCGTAGCGTGTGCATTATCTACTGAAAAATAATCCTGATGAAAAGGAAATATTGTACAGTATTTTTTTATATACACTATATATTGTATTGTTTGTCCTGTTTTCTAGAAAAAATTCTCCTGTCTTGCGTGATTTTTTCTGTCTTCCGCATGCTTCTTTTTTTGTTTGGCGAAGAGGGGGCGGCTGGGCGTTTTGCCTCTCCCACGGAAACGGGCTTTTCATAAAAAAACCTGGTAATAAGAGTACGTTAACGGCGCCCGGAAAGCGGAAGAACACGGTCTTTCTGCAAATACGCAACAATGGATACCGATTGTTGTTAATGAGTTAATTATGTTGGTTTGTGGCGGGAAAGGCCCTCCGATGCCCCTCAGTTGGTTTTTACCTGTCATGTGCCATCTTTCTGCCGGAGAAGCGGAAAGATGGCCCGGCGGAACCCCGGAACCCGCTTCCAAGGGCATGAAGCGACCAATTCCGGAGTTTGGAACGAATGTTTTCCTGCTGCGGGCGTCGCTGGTTCAAAGGAGGGCCGCCCTTGTTTGTTCAGGGAAAAGGGCGGGTACGGAAGGGGCCTTTTCCCCCTCCCCTAAATGGACTTGATGAACGGGCTGCCACGCGTTAATCTAACGGCCATGAGATTGGCTACCCTGATCTGGCTGGCCGGCATTGCATGCTGCGTGCCGGGCATGGCCGCCGAACCCCAGCAGAAGGAACAGACCGCCGCGGAAAAAGCGGACCGCCCCCGCCAGCAGGAGATATCCTTTCAATGCATCGCTCCGGTTCCCGGCTTGCCCGTTCCCATGGATTTGACGCAGGCGGACGGAATCCGGCTGAACGCGCTGGACGTTACTGTTTCCCTGAAGCAGCACCAGGCTTTCCTCATTTACACCTGCGCGCTGGATATTCCCAGGGGAATCAGGGGGAAAACCATTTCCGTAGGCGTGCCGTTCCAGTACGAACCGCCTGATGAACAGGCCAATGCCGCCAGGCAGGAACCCATACGCAGCCTCCCTTTTACGAAAGCGGTGCAGGACGTCGTCACATCCGTGGATGATCTGAAATGTGATTTTTCCCTGGTGGAGGGGCGGCATCTACAGGCGGACGCTCCCTCCATGTTTCCCATTGCCGGCATAACTCACTGGCTGGTGGCCCAGGTTCCCAACAAGGCGGGAATCCATGTTCTTACCTTCCAGTTCTCCGTTCCTTATACGCAGGACGTTGCCATTACGCCGGAACCGAAGGTCCACATGGGGGAACCGCGCCTGACGCTGCTTACCTCTCCGGTAATGACCTGGACAGGGGGCACCCCCAGGGCGGTGGTCAATGTGTACAGCTCGGAGATGACCAACCAGTCCGTCAAGCTGGATCCCTCTGCGGATGCCAAATCCATCGTGACGACGCCCAAAGGCGTTTATACCTGGTCTCTGCTGGGAGCGGACGGCAGGCCCTACGCTCCCTCCTTGGTGCTTACTCCGGGGCCCGGGTGGGTGCTGGACAAGGATGGGCGGATTACCGTCCGCGGAGAAAGGGGCGTCCTGACGGACCAGTATGACGTGACTGCCAGCTCCACCCTGGACAGGGACCCCTACGGGGTTCCATGTTCCCCGGACAATCTGAAAAAAAGTTCCGGTTATTGGGCGGAAAGCGTTTCCGGGGACGGCCAGGGGGAAACCCTGGAAATCAGGCTCAGGAAACCCGGCCGGCTGCTGGGAATCATGCTGGAAACCGGCATTTCCCCGGTGACCGACCCGGAAAAGGATTCGGAAGCCCGGAGGCACCCGAATATTGCCTACTCCATGTTCAGCCGCCCCAAAGGCATTCAGGTGACGCTGAACGGGACTTATACTTTTGACGCCACGCTGCGGGATGACTGGACTCCGCAGATCGTCGTGCCTCCGTATTACAGGCAGCCTGTGCATACCATCAAGATCAGGATTAATTCCATTTATCGCGGAACAGGGACATCGGACACCTACATCGGCATCCTCAAGCCGATTATACAATAAAGAACTTTCCGGGGCTCTTTTTTCCGGAAGCGGGCGGGCCGTTTTGCGGGGATTCCGTCGGAAGCGGCGGGGCTGGGAAGAAAGATTCCCTTTCAATGGCGGAACAGGGAACTGCCCGTGCGGCCCCTGGGATAACGGCGGAAGGGGAGTGTGAGCAGATACATCAGCGCCAGCGCCGGAACCTGCATCCACAGCAGATACCAGGGCCATGGCCCGAGAAAGTCCAGCACGGACCCTCCGGCGGGAGTGGCCACGGTAAACCCGTAATTGGTTCCCAGGAGCATGTTGACGGGATGAATGGCCACCAGGTACGCATTCGCCAGCAAAAAAGCCCACAGGAAGTCCCAGCGCGCCGGCTTCCATTCCAGAGCCAGAGGCAGGTAAAGCGCCGTGATGACTGTCACGCCGTGGGAAAGGAAAAAGGCAAAATACGTCCATGAGGGGAAATCATGGGCCACGGAAGGAGTCACCAGCCCCTGGAGGGTTGCGCACAGCACGCAGTAATAGGCCACGGAGCGCAGCCGCCGGGAGGGTATCCACAGGCTCAGGGCGCACACCACCTGCATGACGGAGCAGAAATGCAGGGGGAGCATCCATGTCCAGTTCTTTTCCGGTTCATCGGCCAGCATGGCGGCCAGGTCGGGAACCAGGCTGAACAGGCAGGCCGCCCCCAGCCAGAAGGTAGTGCGGTTTCTGACGGTTTTCTTGTAGGACTGCCCCAGCTCCAGGATGCAGGCTCCCGCCGCCAGGAGGACGGCCAGGGCCGCCCAGTGGGAAACCCCTGCGAATTCCAGTGGAGGGACGCCATTCATGCAACCTTCACCGTAACAGAAAGAAGGGGGAGGGGCAACGCGAAAAGCGGGACGGGTTTCAGGCTTGCAAATTCGCCTTCTCCGGGCATACTTGCCTGCGGATGAAACAGGGCTTGTTCATATTGGTCTGCGGTTTGCTGGCGGCCGGTCTGACCGGGTGCGACGATTCCAGTGAACGGCGCGCCCGTTATGCGGAAAAAAAGCCCGCTCCGCGCCCTCTGGAAAGGACGTTTGACCCTCCCAAAAAAGTCCTCCCTCCTTCAAAACCTAAGAAAAAGGCCCCCGTATGGATGGATTACAAGGGTGAGGACATGCGGCAGCTTACGGAACTATCCGGCCGCAAGGTGCTCCTTGTTTTTTACGCTTCGTGGAGCCGCCCGGCCATGGATTACGTCCAGGCGGTAAAATCTTATGCCGAATCGCAGGACGGCAAGGCATTTGCCGTGTTGATTGATGCGGATGCCTATCCGGACATAGCTCGCAAATATGGCCTGGAAGCCGTCCCGCTGACGGTTCTGTATCTGGAAGGGATGAAGCTGAAGGATATGGTTGGCGGCATTACTGCGCCGCGCCTGAACGAACTGATTGAGCAGACGATACGGGTGCAATAGAAGGGATGGGCTGCGGCAGCCTCTGTGCGGTGCGGGGGGCGGTTGATTCCCTGTAAATGAACCTTTTGTTTGTTGTGCCTTTTTTGCTCCGTACCTGTAAGGACTTCCCTTTCCTGCGTGGAGAACCGGAGAATTTCCGTTTCTGGAGGTATGGATTTTATGTGAACGCTGAAAAAACGCAGGCGGCAAGCCGGTAAAACCGGAACAGGGAAAGGGCGGCATCATTCTCCTGTATTCCTGTGACGGCCATTCCGCCCGCAACAGCATGCGGAGAGAGACGCTCTTCCTTCATTCGGGAATTGGCAGGAAACGGGGGGATGGCATTCCTCTTCCGGGAAGGGGCTGCTTTTTTTGCCGCATGAAAAAGCCGGTTCACGGGGACGTGAACCGGCGCGGAAAAACGAGTTGATAAATACTGAAAAATCAGGCTCCCAGGTTGAACGCCTTATGTACTACCCGGGCCGCTTCCTCAATATCGGATTCGTCCACCATCACGGCAATCTTGATTTCCGAGGTGGAAATCATGCCGGTCTTGATGTTGGCATCCGCCAGGGCCTTGAAAGCGGTGGCTCCCACGCCTGAGTGGGAACGCATGCCGATGCCGACCAGGGAGAGCTTGGCCAGCCCCGCTTCCGTTTCCACCTTGACGGTGGAGCCGAGGGCGGCCATGACCGGTTTAAGGGCGGCCTGGGCACGGCCCAGTTCGTTGGAGGGCATCGTAAAGGACTGGCGGACATAGCCGTCGTGGGCAGTATTGGCCAGAATCATATCCAGGTTGATTTCCGCTTCTGCCAGGGCGCCCAGTATCTGGGCCGTGTAGCCGATTTGGTCCGGAATGCCGGTAATGGTGACGCGGGCCTGGTTGCGGTCAATGGAAATGCCTCGGATGACGACGGCTTCCATGGAGGGGGTTTCTTCTTGCACGATTGTACCGGGGTTGTTGTTCATGGAGTTGCGAACTTCAAAGACGACACCGAATTTTTTGGCGAATTCCACGGAACGCGACTGCATCACCTTGGACCCGTTGGAAGCCATTTCCAGCATCTCGTCATATGAAAGGGTTTGTATCTTCTTGGCGTCTTTGACCACGCGGGGGTCACAGGTATAGACGCCGTCCACATCTGTAAAAATCTGGCACACGTCCGCTTTCAGAGCGGCCGCGATGGCGATGGCGGAGAGGTCGGAACCTCCGCGGCCCAGCGTCTGGACCATTCCTTCTTCCGTAACCCCCTGAAAGCCGGCGCAGATAAGGATGTTGCCTTCCTGCAGGTACTTGTTCATCAGCGTCGGGTCAATGCTGTGGATGCGCCCCCGCGTGTGGCTGCCGAAGGTGGTGATTCCGGCCTGCGCCCCCGTAAAGGACATGGCTTTTTCACCCAGTTCATGCAGGGCCATGCAGAGCAGGGCGATGGACTGCTGTTCGCCGGTGGCCATCAGCACGTCAAGTTCACGTTCGCAAGGCGTTTCAGACAATTCCCTGGCAAGCCCGATCAGCTTGTCCGTCACGCCGCTCATGGCGGAAACGACGGCGACCACCTGGTTGCCTTCCCTGGCGGTTTCATGGATGCGGCGCGCTACATTGCGGATGCGGTCAATGGTGCCGACGGAGCTGCCCCCGAATTTTTGAACGATAAGAGCCATGTAACAGGATGATATGTAGGTTAGGATTGAGGAAGAAGATGTTCTATGCGCAGGACGCGGGGTTCCGCCGCCACGCAGGAAATGCGGGTTATTTCCTCCAGAGCCTTCTGGAGCTGGCCCCACGGGCAGGAATGGAGGATGAAAACGAGGTCGTTCCAGGGGGCTCCGCCTTCATCAATATGGCTGGGGGCGGAAGAGGTGGCGGAAATGCCGATGCCGAAGGTGGCCAGAACGCGGGCTATTTCCGCAATGACTCCCGGCTGGTCCGCCACCTGGAAGCGGACGTAATACGGAGTGACCGTATCATTGATATGCATGATCCCGCAGGCCTTGGCATAGGGATTGAAGCCCGTATGGTATTCCGGATAGCGGCTTTCACGCATGGCGGTGATGATATCGCTGATGACGGCGGAAGCTGTGGGGTTCTTGCCCGCTCCGCGGCCGTAAAACAGCGTTTCCCCCACAATGTCCCCGTTGACGGAAATGGCGTTGAACACGCCGTTCACGGAAGCCAGGATATGCCAGTCATGGACAAAACAGGGCTGGACGCGCAGTTCCAGGGCGTCATCCTGCCCCTCATGGTACCGGATGACGACAAGGAGCTTGATGGTATAGCCCAGTTTTTTGGCGAACTCGAAATCCCGGCTGGTGATATTCTCAATGCCTCTGACGTAAATTTTATCCGGAGAAATGGTCGTTCCGTAGGCCAGCATCGCCAGGATGAGCGCCTTATGGGCGGCGTCCCAGCCGTTGACGTCCAGGGAGGGGTCTTCTTCCGCGAAGCCTAGCTTCTGTGCCTGGGCCAGGGCGTCCGCGTAATCGGCCCCGTGTTCCCCCATGGCGGAGAGAATATAGTTGGACGTTCCGTTGATAATGCCCACAATGGAATTGATGTGGTTGCAAATCAGGGAATTCTGCAAGCTCTGGATAATGGGGATGCCGCCGCCGGCGGACGCTTCGAAATAAATGGGGGTGCCCATTTCCGCGGAAAGCTTGAAAATCTCCGCTCCGTACTCGGCCAGAAGAGCCTTGTTCCCCGTAACGACGGGCTTGCCGGCACGGAGGGCCAGCGTCACCAGGTCGTAAGCCTGGCGCGTTCCGCCAATCAGCTCAATAATGATGTCTATCTCCGGGTCGTTTACCAAATCCTGCCAATCGTCCGTCAGCAGTTCCCGGGGAACGACGGTTTCCCTGGGCTTTTCCAGGTTGCGCACGGCGATGCGCTTAAGCCTGAAAGGAATCTTGCTCCGGGCTTCCAGAAGGGCATGATTGCGGCACAGCGTTTCGTAAACGCCGGAACCGACCGTTCCCAGCCCGGCAAGCCCAAGTTGTATAGGTTTTTCCGTCATTCCTGCCGGGGGATTATGCAAAAAAATCCCTGTAACGCAAGAGCTTTTACCGTCCCGGAATGCCGTGTGTGCGATGCTCATGGAATACCCTTCTTTCCGGCATTTCCCTCCACCCCCGCATGTTCCATGCGCGGCAGGACGATTGCTGGATTTTCAAGAATCTGTGCGGATGATGGGGGAATGGCGTTCAAGCTTGCTCCGGGAGAGGATGAATCCTGAAAAAAGGCAACAAAAAACCCTCCTTGAAGGAGGGTTGGATTGGCAGCCCCACCAGGACTCGAACCTAGAAATACTGAACCAAAATCAGGTGTGTTACCAATTACACTATGGGGCTGTCTGCTCAGGCGTTTCTGCCGTTGCGGGGCGTAGTAAACCACACGGGACGCAGTCTGGCAAGAGAAAAATGCCCTGTCTCCCTTGTTTGAAGGTCAATGCCCCGGCTTGATGATGCGTGTATAGCTCAACCGTTTGAACATCAGCATGGGTATGGCTACTCCGATAACCAGGGAAAAGATGATGAAGAAGGCGGTGATGCCGTTTTTGCAGATGTCCACAATCAGACGGTTCATGACGGCCGCGTCCTGGTTCTCCTGCATGAACTGCATCAGGGCCAGGATGGTCTTATAGGCGTACACGCCGGGAATCATGGGCAGGAGGGAAGGGAAAGCGAATATTTCCGCCGGGCACTTCACCAGCTTGGCCGTCATGACGCCCAGCATGCCTATGGTGAAGGCGGCAATGAAGGTGGCGCTGGAAATGTCAATGGTCCAGGAGTGCAGCATGTAAAAGCGGAAAGCGTGGCCGACGGCCGCCAGAACGGCGGAAACGGCAATGGCGCGCCTGGGCGGATTGGAGATGACGGCAAATCCCGTGGCGGCAATGGCGGCCATCAGCCCGTCCAGAAGGATGGAGGAAATAAGATCCGGATTCATAAGCTGTTTACCCCTACGATGAGCATGGTTGCGGAGAGGCCGATGGCGATGCAGGCAATCATCATGATGGAATGGATGCCGCGGGAGATGCCCATCAGGATGTGGCCGTGCATCAGGTCCATGATGGAGTTGATCATCTGGACGCCGGGCACCAGGAACAGGACGCTGGTCGCCAGGGCGATCTGCGGTGTGGAGCCTATCTGGAAAAGGACGGCGCACGCGGCCGCCATGGAGGCGGTGAAGGCGGAAAGGATGATGACCCCCAGCGGATTGTATTTCAACCGGGTAAGCTGCTGCTTGGCCAGAAAGCCCAGCATGGTGGCGGCGAACACGGTCAGCATGGCCCACAGGTCTCCGTTAAACAGGCGGCAGAAGGCGGCGTTGCCTACGCTGACCAGGAGCAGGTCCGTCCAGCGGGAAAATCTTTTGGTGCGCACCATAGAGCGGAATGCCTGTTCCATTTCCGCAATGCTGACGTTGTTGTCCACCGGGAGCCAGCTCAATTCACTGAGCTGCTGGATCAGGTTCAGGTTGAACGCCAGGGGTTTCAGTTTCCGGACGGAGGTGCGGCGCAGCGTCTCGTCATCCTTGCAGATCAGGCTCATGGTGATATTGCGCTGGAAAATGGTCATGTCCGCGCTGTATCCATACGCGGCGGCAATGCGGGAAATATTGCGCACGGCGCGGTTGGTATGCACTCCCGCGCCCATGAGGGTGGTGGCGTATTCCAGCAGGAATTCCGAAAGGGCCTGTATCTGGTCGGTATGCTGCATAAAAGGGAAAGGGGAGGTCAGGGCCGGGAGGCCCGCTTTCTGGAGGCGTAATCCTCCTGCTGGTCTTCCCCAGTGACGCCCACGGAGAAATAAGTGCTTTCCGGATGGGAGAAGACGAGGGCGCAGACGGAAGAAACGGGCTGCATCATCCATGTTTCCGTCAGGCTCATGCCCGCTTCCTCCCGGGCGTGGAGCAGGGTGAAGACGGTTTCCTTTTCCTGGTGGTCCGGCTGGCTGGGGTACCCGCAGGCAGGACGCACGCCGGACCCTTCCGGAATATTCCACAAAAGGCGCAGCTTGTCATGGGCGATGGCCGCGAAAGCCTCCACCAGGCGGTCCGCCAGAGAGCTGACCAGCAGGGCGCGGTAGGAGTCGTTTCTGGCTTCCCATTCCTTTGCCCAGCGGCGGGAGCCGTGGATGCTGACCGCCATGGCCCCCACGTAATCCCTGACGCCTTCGGGAGCAATGAAATCCGCCAGCGCCAGCCGGGGTTTCCCCTGTTTGTCCAGTTGCTGGCGCTGCGTCAGCAGCGTAGCCAGGGGAATGGTTCTGGATTCATCAGCCCAGACGGTGATGTCGTCATGGCTGGCTGTTGAATTGGCCGGGAAAATGCCTATGACGCCGCGCGCCTGGTAGCGGTTTTCCTTCACGGCCTGTTCCAGCAGGCGGAGGGCGTCCTGGTACAGCGCTGCGGCCGCCTCAGCCTTGGACGGGTCTTTGGTGCGGAACTCCCGGCGGGCGCGGTCCCATGTGCCGTGCAGCTCCCAGGCGTGGAAAAAAGGCGTCCAGTCCATGCGCTCGATAAGCTCCTGAACAGTTACGTAATAACGTGGGTCGTCACTGCAGCAGCCGCAGCTTACGGAGCTGTGCAGGCTGCCGATGGAAACCGGGCCAAGACGGGCGGGAACGGGGGGGAGATAGCCGCCTTCCGCTCCCTTCCAGCGCAATTCCCTGGCTTTCTCTAGGGGCAGGAGGTCCCGGGCGGGTTTGTTTTCATGATTGTTGCGCAATTCCTCCTGCCGGGCCTTCAGGGCGGCAATGTAGGAATCCTTTTTTTCTCCCACCAGGGAGGCGGCTGCGGGAACCACCTGGGAGGCATCCTCCGTATGCACCACGGCTCCTTGATAATGGGGGGCTATTTTCAGGGCCGTATGCAGGGCTGACGTCGTAGCTCCCCCCACCATCAGGGGAATGGTCATCCCCCGGCGTTCCATCTCCGCGGCTACATGGGACATCTCTTCCAGGGAAGGGGTGATCAGCCCGGAAAGCATCACCAGGTCCGCCTGTTCCGCTTCCGCCCGGTCCAGAATGGTATCGCAATGGACCATGACGCCCAGGTCAATCATTTCAAAACCATTGCAGCCCAACACCACGCCGACGATATTTTTGCCGATGTCATGCACGTCCCCCTTCACGGTGGCGATTACGGCTTTTCCCGCTTTGGCGGCTCCTTTGCTGTCCGCTTCTATATAGGGGGTGAGCCAGGCTACAGCCTGTTTCATGACGCGGGCGCTTTTCACCACCTGCGGCAGGAACATTTTGCCGTCCCCGAACAGTTGCCCGACGACCTTCATGCCGGCCATCAGAGGGCCTTCAATCACGTTCAGCGGAGACCCCAGCTCCTGAAAAGCCTCCTCCGTATCCGCGTCAACAAATTCGGTAATGCCCTTGATAAGAGAATATTCCAGACGTTTGGCAACGTCCTGCTCCCTCCAGGCCTGTACGGTTTTTTTCTCCTTTCCGTCTCCGGTTTTTTCCGCAGCCAGTTTTTCCGCGTAATCCGTCAGGCGTTCCGTGGCGTCCGTCCTCCGGTTCAGCAGAACGTCTTCAATCAGCTCCAGCCTGTCCTTGGGAATATTGTCGTACACCTCCAGCATCCCGGCATTCACGATGCACATGTCCAGACCCTGCTGCGTAGCGTGGTACAGGAAAGCGGAATGCATGGCTTCCCGCACCGGGTTGTTGCCGCGGAAAGCAAAGGAGACATTGGAAATGCCGCCGGAAATGTGGGCATGCGGCAGGTTCCGGGAGATCCAGCCTGCGGCCTTGAAGAAATCAAGAGCGTAATCGGCGTGTTCCGCAATGCCGGTGCCTACGGTCAGGACGTTCGGGTCAAAAATGATGTCTTCCGGAGGAAACTGCACCCGGTTTACCAGCAAGTCATAGGCCCGTCTGGAGATGCGGACGCGGTCCTCGTAATTGGCGGCCTGCCCCTGTTCGTCAAACGCCATGACCACGACCGCTGCGCCGTACTTTTTAATCAGCGCCGCTTTCTTCAGGAATTCTTCTTCCCCCTCCTTCAGAGAAATGGAATTCACGATTCCCTTGCCCTGCATGCATTGGAGCCCCGCTTCCAGCACCTCCCACTTGGAGGAATCCACCATGAAAGGAACGCGGGCGATATCCGGCTCTGCGGAAACAAGGTTCAGGAAGCGGACCATGGCCTGCGGCCCGTCGATCAGGCCGTCGTCAAAACAGAAATCCAATACCAGCGCGCCGTTTTCCACCTGCTGCCGGGCAATGGATACCGCTTCCTCGTAATTTCCTTCACGAATCAGGCGGGCGAATTTGGGGGAACCCGCCACATTGCAGCGTTCCCCGACAAAGAGGGTGTTTTTTTCCCGCGTATGGTTGTACGCTTCATATCCGGACAGGCGAAGCGCGGGCGTTTGGGGAGCCGGAACGCGCGGAGGCATTCCTTCCACGGCAGCCGCAATGGCGCCGATATGCTCCGGAGTGGTTCCGCAGCAGCCGCCCACGATGTTCAGCAGGCCCTGTTCCGCGTATTCCTTCATGAACCGGGCCATATCCGCCGGCAGAAGGTCGTAGCCGGTAGGGCTGAGCGGGTTGGGAAGCCCGGCATTCGCGTAAATGGACATGTGGCAATCTGCCAGTCCGGACAGTTCTTCCGCAAAGGGGCGCATCAGGTCCGGCCCCAGGGCGCAATTGATGCCTACGGAGAAGGGGCGAACGTGGCGGATGGAGTTCCAGAATGCTTCAATCGTCTGGCCGGACAGCGTGCGTCCGGCTTTGTCCGTCAGCGTTACGGATACCATGACCGGAACAGAGCTTTCCGGTTGTTCCTCAAAAATTTCTTCAATGGCGAACAGGGCTGCCTTGGCGTTCAGCGTGTCGAAAATCGTCTCCACCAGCAGCATGTCCACCCCCCCTTCCAGCAGGGCCAGCGCCTGATCCCGGTACGCCTGCCTGAGCTGGCGGAAATTCACGGCGCGGAAACCGGGATCATTCACGTCGGGGGACAGGGAACAGGTGACGGGCATGGGGCCGATGGACCCGGCCACCAGGCGGGGCTTGCCGTCTGCAGCTTCCGCTTCGTCGCATGCCTGCCGGGCCAGTGCGGCTGCCGCCAAATTCAATTCCCGGACAAGGGCCTTCAATTCGGGGGCGTCCACCACCTCTTGGAAATACTGCTGGTCCTTGTGGCTGCCTTCCTCCGGACGGTGCCAGAAATAATCATGCTGGCCGATGCTGGTAGCTCCGAAGGTGCAGGTTTCCAGAATATCCGTCCGTCCCGTGTCAAGAAAGCGGCGGTGAATATCAAGAATGATATCCGGCCTGGTCAGAACCAGAAGGTCGTTATTATTCTTTAAATCGTTGGGATAGCATTCCGCATCCGCAAAACGTTCTCCGCGGTAATCTCCCTCTCCCAGCCTGAATTTTTGGATATTGGTGCCCATGGCGCCATCCAGGATGACAACCCTTTTACGTAACTGGTCTTTCAGGTAATCAAGGCGTTCTGTTCTGGATGCTCTGCTCATATGGCGCGGAAAATCTACCGCCCGTCCGTCATTGGAACAAGGACAATTGTCGTCACGTTTTTCCCGTATTGCTCCGGGGAAATGGAAGGAACCTGTTTTCAAGGGAATGGAAAAGGTATGGGGATGATTTACGGAAAGTAAAAACGCCTGTGAAAATTTTATGTTTCATTCCGGATTTTCTGGAAGGATGGGAAATTTCCATTTTTTTATTCCGTTTCCGTATGTCCCTTTCCTGTTTCACGCTGTTCCCGGGAAAAAGAATGCGGGGACTGGAGAAAAAGGAAGAAAAATTATGAATAAAATGATAATAACATGTGTATAACTGGAATGACTATTTATGTTTCAATAGCGGAAAATTCATTCATGCCGAACATAGGGAAGGGATGAAAGCGTACTTTTTCAGTAACATTATTTGCTGGCAGGCATTCTGAATATTACCCGATAAAGAAACATTTTCTTTTCCAGAAATGAAGAGCGGATTTCTAATCCGCAACCTTCATCATGATAAAAAATTTTCAGGGAGAGAAGCTTTTCTCCTCTGAGAAGCAATGCTGGTCATTATGAATTCAAAGAGAAGGGAATCTTTGAAAACAAATGATTCCCGGATTTTGAAACGACATGAATAGCAAAAATTCCTTTTTCCTTCTTATACTTCACTTGAAAAAGAGAGAGGTTTTTTACTCCAAGATGGATAGCCCCGTGAAACATCGGGACTTTTTCTCAAAGCCTTTCCTTTCAAACTGGGAACTTGACCTCGGATTAGAAATCCGCTAGATTTGGATTCAGAAGGTGTTTTGGCATTTTTCTGTGTCAGGCCGCTTCAATTAACTACATGATATACGACGAGAAAAAACCGGGCTTCCCCGATGGAGGGAGGTCCGGTTTTTTTTCGTATTGGAAATGATTGATTGATGGAGTTTTATGGAAAATATCTATTTTCTCGTCGGCAAATTGATGATGTCTCCTCGGCGGGAAGGTAATCAAAAAACCTTTCAGTCCGCTTTGGCTGGGGATTGTTTTTTTTCTTCCGGCAAGATACCGGGCGGTATGAACAGCGCCGTGGCAGGAATGATGACAGGGGCGGGGATGCCCGGCCCGGACCAGGCGACGGACATATGGTCCGGGCCTCCATCCTCCTTGTGAATCACCTGAAGAAAATAAAACCGGTCAGCTTCCAGCTGGACAGGTTCGGAAGCCTGGTTGGGCTGGTTGCCCCAATTATGGATGTCGGAATATCCTTTGACGGTGGCGATGCAGGCCATGTCCTTCTGGGTGGCATCCTTGCCCAGCCATAACTCTGCGGAATCGTCGGAAGACAGGTAAAGGCGGTACTTCCCGCTTGCCGGGACTTTCAGCAGGGCGGAGTAACGGGCTCCGTACCTGTCTCCTTGGTTTTCCACATCCAGATGGCTGATCGTGCGGACATCCGGGGCCGCCGTTTCAAAAATCTTCCTGTGGGTCAGGTCCTTTACGGATGCCCCCGGAATGCCGAACCACAATTCCTGCACTACGCCGGGAGAAGGCTTTCCCTCCTCAGAAGAGCCGGAAGCTGTTTCCGTCAGCATGACACCGCACAGAAAGCTCAGGATGGGTAGAATAATGTTCATGGCCGGAGACTCCTTTCCTGCAACGACTACGGCAGGAACCAGGGCAACCTTTCAAAAACGGCGTCATTCCCGGGGTGCCTCCTGGTCATGGCCTCCGTCCTTCTGGCGGCTGGAACTGCTCCTCCAAATCATCCAGCCGATCAGGAATGCCAGAACGCCCAGTCCGGCGACTCTGCGGGGAGTGGAAATGCCGCTGTCCTCCGTCTGGGCCGGCGGTCCTTCCGCAACAGGAGTCTCCTGGGCGTGAACGAAACAGGACAGGGACAAAATTGCCAGAGCGCAGGCGAATATCATACGATGAATAAAAAGAGGACGTTTCATCATTTATGCAAAGGTAAAACAGGAATGAATCTCATTCAAACATATTTGTTCAGACTGTCCCTGTTTTCGTCTGTATGGGATTTGCAGTCCTTTCCGGATTCAGTATTTTCCGGAAAAAACATCCCGGGGCAATTTTTTTGTAGAAAAAGCTTGCATGCCCGCTTTGGAAATGATAATTTCTCCCCGTCCTCAACAGGACGCACCAAGACGAAAGTCAAAGGGGTATTAGCTCAGTTGGTAGAGCGCTTCAATGGCATTGAAGAGGTCAGCGGTTCGAACCCGCTATGCTCCACCAAATAAAGGCCTTAAAGCACAAACGCTTTAAGGCCTTTTCCATTTTGCCAGGCATGGATTAAAGAGCATGCTCATGAGGAATTGATCTATACCGGAAAGATTATCTTTATAGTCTTTACAAATTAGGTAAAACAGTTCCTGTTTTAAGAATATGGCAACTATCAGCAGACTTTTAAGAGAACTCGAAGCAGCGAGCAGAAGAGCGGCCCGTGAGGCCGCAAGGCAGGAAAAACTGGCCCTAAGGGAATTGGCTCTTCAGCAAAAACATGATGAATTAGTGAGAGCGCAAATGGAAGTCGAAAAATTTGAGGAGCGTATCAGCCAATTAACTACAATTCATCATGAAGTAGGCGATTCGTTTGACTGGGGGGAAATAGTTAATCAGCCCCCTCCGGCGTATCCGGTAAAAAACGATAAGGAAGAACGTATTGCTATGCAAAAACTTAGGATGTACAGGCCTAAGTTTTTCCACCGCATGTGCGGAAAAGTTGAAAAAATCAGATCCGATCTTGAACAAAAAGTCGTTCATGCGAAGCAAATGGATGAGTATAATTATCAAAAATCCATTGAGTGTTATGAGCTTAAATTCAGTCAGTGGTCGGCGCTTCATGAACTGGCGTTATCTATTAATCGGGGAGATACTTTAGCCTATCAGCAGGCTATTTTGGAAATTAACCCTTTGAATGAAATTCAGGAAATAGGATGCGAGATTCATTTTGCAATTCCTGATTCTGATACTGCTGTTATTTATTTGACGATAGATGGAGAGGTTGTTGTTCCCAAACAGATTAAGACCCTTACTGCCAGGGGCAAGTTAAGCGTGAAAAATATGCCCCGGACCAGGTTTTGTGAGCTGTATCAAGACTACGTATGTGGATGTGCTTTAAGAATTGCCCGTGAATTATTTTCATTCTTGCCGCTTTCAAGGGTGGCAGTGCATGTTCAAACGGATGTATTGGATCAGGCCACTGGGCATATGGTGCAACAGACCATTTTGTCAGTGTGTATGCCTCGTGCTATTCTTTCTCAAATTAATTTTAAGGCTGCCGATCCTTCAGAGGCCATGAGCCTTTTCCCTCACCGCATGGGCTTTAAAAAAACAAAGGGCTTTATTGGAATAAAACCGTTGTCGGAGTGGGAAATGCGGTCGTTTTAATTATAAAAAAGCCTTTTCTCCCAGCAGCAAATATCTCCGGGTTCTACTTGGAAAATGGGGTGGGGAAGAATGGAGGCCGTTTGCTGCAGCAGGGAATATTGCCGGGGGGACCTTTCCTTGAGCTTGTCCAGAAGATGAAGGAATTCGTATTCGAGCTGTTTATCCGGCAGGAGAAGGGCAGGGGGACGGTTTTCGCAGGGAGAAATTTTGCTTAAATCAAAATTGTAGCCTCTGCGGATGGATTCGTCATGGACGGTTTTCAGGTAGAAATCCAGGACATGAATGGGGTTTCCCGTCTCCCGGAAGCGGAAAAGCTGAGGATGATGGATATATCCTTTTGTCTGCCCCTGCAAAACTTTGCGTGCCAGGAGGCCTTCCCTCCACAGGGCAACCAGGCCGACAGCATCCAGGTAAGAGGGGTGGAGTGACCAGAGTCTCATGTTTTTTGGACTCAGAAAGGCTGCCTTTTGTTGTTTTGAATTATGCAGCCGACAAAAAACGGGGAGTTGGGAGGGGCAGCCTTTTGTGTGGAAGGGGCCATTCGTTTTCCAGCCGGTTTTTCATCTGAAGGAGATACGGAATCTTTCCCTTTGCGGGGATTATGGAAAGGGGGAGAGAGTTTCCTATTTATCGGCCAGGCAGTTTTTTCAGACAACGGATTCTGTTACCGGTGAACAAGGTGCCGGGAGGGCAGTTGTTACATAAGTATTGGCTGTTGGAGACATTTGCCCCTGTCAGGCCAGGGATATTTCTCCGGGAATGCGGTCCTCCTCCGGTTCGGGAAAAGATGCGGAGCGGACGGGAACCGTTTCTACAGCGGAAGATTGTTCGGTTCTGGTATTGATGGCTTCCAGAATCAGTTCCACCGTGCGTTCCAGGCCGTAATCGGACGTGTTGACGCACAAGTCGTAGAGGCGTGCATTGCCCAGTTCCTGCCCGGTGTAGTGCAGGCAGTGGGTGCGGCGGCGGGAGTCCATGATGTCCATGGCCCGGGCTGCCCCGCCAGGTTCTACCCCATAGTTTTCAATAACGCGCTGCATGCGCGTGGTCCGGTCCGCATGAAGGAAAACACTGAACAGGTTGGGTCTCCCTTTCAGGATGAAGTTGGCGCAGCGGCCCACGATGACGCATGCCTGACTGGCCGTAATGTCCCGGATGACTTTGCTCTGTGCCAGGAAGGTGGCGTCTTCAGGGGGCATTTCCTCCGCCGTGTAGGCATAGTTCTGGGCGTAAAGTTCGTGCAGGAAGCGGCTGGAAAGCTGTTGTTCGTGCTTGCGGATGTAGTCCGGAGTGAGGCCGCTCCGGGAGGCTGTGAGGTACACCAGTTCCGAGTCGTAGAATCGGATGCCCAGCTTTTCCGCCAGCATTTTCCCGATGGCATGGCCGCCGGAACCGTATTCCCGGTCAATGGAAATGACCAGAGGGGCGTCCGGAGCATAAGCGGCCGTTTGTGCCAGCGGAGGAAGCTCGCTTGTTGCTCCGGGGCGCGCCAGCCGTTCCAGGAGCCTGTCCGGCCAGAAGACGTGCCTGTTGAAAAAACGGACGATCATTCCCACCAGGACGGCGGCCACCACGGTTCCTTCCCGTATGCCTGTCAGTCCGGGCAGGAAGATGAGGGAACAGGACAGTCCGATGCAGACGAGCGTGCAGTCCATCCCGGTTTTTACGGCTCCGAATTCCCATTTGAAGAGTTTGACGAAGGCCAGGCTCATGCCTTCCCCTGCCAGAAGAACGGAATCCGCCTTAACCTGAAGAAAGACGCCGAACCCGATGACCACGCAGCTGAACAGGCAGAGAATAACGGACCACAGGTATCCGTCCGGTTCCAGAGGCGCCATGATCCACATGGAAAAGTCCGTCAGAAAGCCGAAGATAAAAGCTATGGGAATCTGGAGCAGATGCGCCGGACGGAATTGCCTTTTCAGCAGGGCCGCCTGCACGGCCACAAAGCTCAGGTGCATGAGGATGGTGACGGTCCCCATGGTTAGAGGGAATGCCAGGCTGAGCACATAGGGCGTGCAGGAGATGGGGGAGACTCCCAGGTCAGCCTTGGTGGACAAAGCGATGCCCAGAGACATGATGAAGAGCGCAGCAATCAGGACGGAGCAGCGCAGGACATGTTCTCCAAGGCTTCTCCGGACACGATAATCTTCCATGATACCGGATGTTATCTTTTCTGCCAGCGGCAAGTCAAGGGTTCTGAGGAAATGAGGCGTTTTTTCCTTTTTCTTTTTCGCCGTCCTCCGTTTCTGAAATTCTCCGCTGTGAACGGGCTGCACTGGGGGAACGGCGTTGCTGTCCTTACCGCTCTTTCAGAGAAATTCCCGTTTCCGTTCCAATTTTTCATGGGTCCGTTGGGGGGCTCGGCCTTGTCAAAGGAAGGCTTTTTTTCTATGTTACCGGGACGTTCCCTTTTCAAGTTTATGTCCAAAAAGAAGGAGGCAAAGACAAATGCCATGCGCCTGCTGGATGCGCTGCATATCCCGTACAGGCATTATTCCTATGAATGCCGCGAGTTTGTGGATGCGCGGCATACGGCGGAAGCACTGAACCTGGAGGAGGAGAAAATGTACAAGACGCTGGTAACGGAGGGAGCTCCTCGGCAGTATTACGTGTTCGTGATACCCATAGGCGCGGAGCTTTCCTTGAAAAAGGCTGCCCGCACCGTGGGAGAAAAGGCTCTTTCCATGCTTCCGGTGAAGGATATTACCGCCGTGACGGGGTATGTGCGCGGCGGCTGCACGGCTTTGGGGATGAAAAGGAAATACCCTGCTGTAATTGATGCCAGCGCGGAGGCCCTGCCGGAAATGGTGGTGAGCGGCGGACGCCTGGGGAGCCAGATTGAGTTGAATCCTGTGGATTTATGCCGCGCGGCAGAGGGTATTTTTGCGGATGTGGCGGATATTCCCGTTTCATGATGAACATCCCGGTTCCGGAAATGCGTAGAGAAGAGGGCAAAAAGCTTTTCCCGGAGGTCTTTTCCCTGTATTTTTTGTTGCGTTTCATCTTCCGTCGCCATGAGTAGCCGTTCTACATTCCGTCCCTGTCTGGTTCCGCTCCATGCTATTTCGGAAGATTCTGGCACGCCGGCGTCTCTTTTCAGGGGCAGAGGCTTTCGAATGTTGTACATTCAGGCGAGTTCTCCCTGTTCTTCCGTGCGGAATGGTTTTCTGCCGGACGAACATGCCGTTTTTTGGATGAATGAACGGATGGAGGACGCCGGCTTATGAGAAGAAAAGACAGGGAAGTAACCCGGCATGGGGATTTGCTGGGAATGATCGCCCGGTTTAAGGTGTGCCGCCTGGGGCTGTGGGACGGCAGGGAGGTGTATGTAGTTCCTCTCAACTTCGGTTATGAAGAAAAAAATGGTTCCCTGAGCCTGTTTTTCCACTGCGCCAGGGAAGGAAGAAAGCTGGATATCCTGCAAAACCGTCCGGAGGTTTCTTTTGAAATGGATGGGGATCATGTGTTGCTGGAGGGGGATATGCCGTGCCGGTACAGTTACGCCTACGGCTGCGTCATGGGGCGTGGCGTCGTCGAATTTCTCCGGGAGGATGAGGAAAAGATGCATGCCTTGCGCCGCATCATGCTGCACCAGACGGGCAGGGATGCGGATTTTACCCCCGGCATGGTCCGTTCCGTATGTGTTCTGCGTCTTAAGGTGGAGGCCATCAGCGCCAAACTTCATGCGTGCCCGGAACCTCCTCCCTCCCGTTGATGGATCTTTTTATGACCGGAGAAATGGCGCCCCTGTTTGTCCGTTGGAGCCTGCCGCACTGGGCTGCCCTGGGCATCGTGGCCCTGGCCGCAGGGGGGCTCCTGTGGGGATGCCGGCGGCTCCGGATGGAGAGCCGTTTGCTTGTGGGAAAGATTCTGGGAGGGGTTTTCCTGTTGACGTTTCTGATGGAAACATTCGGCCGCATCGTCAGAGAACATTGGGAACCCTGGCAGGACAGGCTTCCGCTGCATTTTTGCAGTCTGATGACGCTGGTCTGTTTTATTGCCCTGTGGTTCCGCACGCCCTGGGCATGCGCCGTGGCGTATTTCGGCGTGCTGACGGCGAGCGTCCAGGGACTGATTACACCCATGCTTCACGACGGTTTTCCCTCCGCCGCCTTTTTCGCCTTTTTCGTTGGGCACGGGCTTTTATTGATTTCCGCCCTTTACCTTCCCGCCGTCCTGCAATGGCGCGCGCGGCCGTGGGACGACATGCGGGCTCTGGGTTTGTGCGACGCCTACCTGGTTTTGATTATTCCGGTGAATATCTGGCTGGATACGAATTACGGTTTTACCCGGTATGCCCCGGCTGGAACTGTTCTGGAATATTTCGGTTCCGCTCCGTGGTATTTGCTGACGCTTCAGATTCCGGCCCTGGTTCTTTTGCGGCTGTTGTACCTGACTGTCCGCGTCAGGAAGAAATAAAAGGGTCTCTTCTGCGGGAATGATGATTACTGCGGAAATGGGGGAAGAGGCCTGATCCGTTATTTCAGCGTTTTCAGGTCTTCCTTCGTAAACAGGTGGATATCTTTTTCCCGCGCATGGCGTATTTTTTCCGCCCATTCCGCATCCGCCAGCAGGGCGCGGCCTACGGCAATCAGGTCAAATTCCCCTGCTTTCAGCCGTTCCACCAGAGGTTCCACACTGGCGGCCTCCGCTTCCGGCCCCCCGTCAAAGGCATTCGTAAAATCTCCCTTAAGCCCCACGGAGCCGACGGAGATCGTGGGCTTTCCGGTAAGCTTCCTGGTCCAGCCGGCCAGATTGAGGCGGGTACCTTCAAACTCCGGTTCCCAAAACCGGCGCGTGGAACAGTCAAAGATATCCACGCCCGCATCCGTCAGCGGAGCCAGAAAAGCTTCCAGTTCCATGGGGGTATACGCCAGCTTGGCGTTATAATGGACTGTTTTCCATTGGGAGAAGCGGAAGATGATGGGGAACTGGCTGCCCACTGCCTTGCGGACGGCATGGATGATGCGGCTGGCAAAACGGGTCCGGCCTACCAGGTCGCCTCCGTATTCGTCCGTGCGCCTGTTGGTCTCCTTCCAGAAAAACTGGTCAATCAGGTAGCCGTGCGCTCCATGCAGTTCCACACCGTCAAAACCCAGCCGCTTGGCGTCCGCAGCCGCCCTCGCAAAAGCATTGATAACCTCCTCAATTTTAGCGATGCTCATCGGTTCCGCCGTCTGTTCCAGCGTGTTTACGTCAATTCCGGAAGGGCCGATGGGCGGCAACTCCGGATTGGGCAGGTTTTCTCCCTTGAAGGGCCGGGCCATGCCCACATGCCAGAGTTGCGGGGCTATTTTACAATCCGTGGTGTGGACGGCTTCCAGCACCTTTTTCCATCCCCGCAGGGAAGCGCCCCCGAAGAAATTGGGATAGTTGGAGGAAGGCGAGGCGCTGGGCTCGTCAATGAAAGTGCCCTCCGTGATGATGAGCCCTACTTCATGTCTGGCCCGCCTTTTGTAATAAGCGGCTACCTGGTCCGTGGGAACCCCGTTGGGAGAAAATCCCCGGGTCATGGCCGGAAGGACGATGCGGGTGGGAGTGCTGAGCTTGCGTGAGTGGAAGGGCTGGAACAGGATTTCCATGTCCCTGATCTTGAGTTCGTCCTGTGCATTCATAAAGGTGAAAAACGTTATCTCTGAAGCGGCCGGGCATGGGAACCGGAACCGCACGGGAGTGAGACACCTTCCAGTCTTGTCCCGTTCATCCCTGATGCCGGGGGCTGGGGTGGAATCATTGGATGCGCCGTTTTTCCCTGCTGCCTGCCGGAAGGGACAGGAAGTTCCGGAGCAGCGCTTCTCCGTCCGGCGTCAGGATGGATTCCGGATGGAACTGAATGCCGTAAAGGGGGAGGTGCCTGTGGCGGATGGCCTGCACGTTTTTCCCGGAATCCCTCGCCGTGACAATCAGCTCCGCCGGCCAGGGAAAAGCGGCAAGGCGCCAGGAATGGTAAAGCGCGGCAGGAAATTGCTCCGGCAATCCTTCCAGGAGGGGACACTGCTCCGTCCTGCATATGACTTCCCGCGCTCCGTGAAGGGGGCGGGAAAGGTGTTCCAGACGGGCTCCGAAGCGCACGCCCAGGATCTGATGCCCCAGGCATACGCCCAGCACCGGGGTAAAGCGGGGCAGGCGGTCCAGAAGACGGAAGGTGGCCCGGTGGCAGGCATCCTCCACCGTTCCCGGACCGGGAGACAGGATAAGCTTTTCCCCCGCCTGAACCGCCTGTTCCAGTTCCGGGGATTCATTGGAAACCACGCGCGGAACGGCCATTCCCGTCATTCTGACGAGTTCCGCAAGATTCCAGGTGAAGGAATCCCGGTGGTCGATGATCCAGACGTTCGGTTGACTCATGGCGCGCACATGATAGAGTAATTCCCGACAATGTACACACGGGAACAGACCATCAGCCGCATGAATGCCCTGGGCCGTGCGGAGTGTCCGTTCTTTTTTGTCATCTCCCATGATATGGGCCATAACCTGCTGTTTGAACCTTCGGAAACGGAGGGGGAGCGCATGGCTGCTTTTTCCCTGCCGCTGGGCACGATGGGAAATCAGGACGGCGGCCCTCCGCTTCCGGAACGGCTGCGGTTCATTCCATCCCCCCATCCCGTGTCCCGGTATGCGGCATCCTTCGCCTCCGTCCGGAACCATCTGATGAGGGGGGATTCCTACCTGCTGAATTTATGCGTGTCCACCCCCGTGGAAACCAACCTGACGCTGCGCCATCTGTTCCGGTTTGCCCGCGCGCCTTACCGGATGCTGCTGGGGCCGGACGCGCGGATTTCCGGAGTGCACGGCCGCGGCTGCGTCTGCTTTTCTCCGGAACCGTTTGTCACGGTGCGCGGCCGCTCCATTTCCACGTTTCCCATGAAGGGAACGGTTCCGTCCGCTACGCAGGAAGCGCGCCGCTGGCTGGAAACGGATGAAAAGGAGAATAGGGAATCCGCCACCATTGTGGATCTGATGCGCAATGATCTTTCCATGGTGGCAACCGGCGTGAGGGTGAAGCGTTACCGCTATATCAGCCCTGTAGAAACGTCCAAAGGGCCTATTCTTCAATGCAGTTCCGAGATTTCCGGGCTGTTGCCGGAAAACTGGCGTTCCCGCCTGGGGGAAATCCTTCTGAAGCTGCTTCCTGCCGGGAGCGTGACCGGAGCGCCCAAGGAAGCCACCTGCCGGGCCATCGCGGAAGCGGAGGATATGGAGAGGGGGTTTTATACCGGAATTTTCGGCTTTTTCAACGGGCGGGATTTGGATTCCGCCGTCTCCATCCGCTTCATGGAGGAGGATGAACGGGGAATGGTATACAAGAGCGGTGGAGGAATTACCGTCATGAGCCGGATGGAAGAGGAATACCAGGAAGCTGTTGCCAAAGTTTATGTGCCGTTTGATTTTTGAAACCGTTAAATGGGAGAATGGCGCTCCCTGTCTGCTTCCCTGGCACCAGCGGAGGATGGAGGCCGCCATCGGCGTTCATGGTTCGGACGGAGCTTCCGTCCCCGATCTGGCTTCCGTTCTTTCGGACTGTCCCGGCCCGGAGGGCCGTGGTGTTTACAAATGCCATATCACGTATGATACGCGGGGAAGGGTGCGCCGCACCTCCTTTGAGCCCTACCGTCCCCGGCAGGTGAAGACGCTGACGTGTGTGGAAATGCCCGGGCTGGATTACTCATGCAAGTGGGAGGATCGGACAGGGCTTCTGGCGGCAGGGGCGGCGTTGGGCTGTGACGAAGAAGCGCTGATTCTCCGGAACGGGATGGTGACGGATACGCGGTACAGCAACGTGGTGTTCGGGGACGGGTCTTTCTGGGTTACTCCGGAAACTTTCCTGCTCCCGGGAACCAAGCGCGCCTTCCTGCTGTCCCGCGGAGACATTCAGGAATGTTCCGTAAGAGCGGAAGATATAGGCAAATTCCGCTTCTGTTCCCTGATTAATTCCATGCTGGATCCCGGCGATGTGGTGGTGCGGACGGAGGATATTATCCTGTGTTGAGGGTGGAAAACGGATAGATTGTTTTATCCGGAACCCTCTGAATTTTGGTATTGAGGGCATAAAAAAGCGGCCGTTCCATGGATATGGAATGACCGCCTGACGCCTTCTTAAATGGCGCCGCAGTAGTGGGCGCAGCACCACATGGCGCGGGGATGGTGGAAGAAGGATTTCCAGAGGCTCCCCTTGAGGGTGTTAGCCCTGGAACCGTCCTTGTTCAGATAGCCGAACCAGTCGCCATGCTGAACGTCCTGGAAGTGGGAGAAAGCCCAGTTGCGCACCATGTCGTGACGGATGGCATAGCGTTCTTCCCCTGTGAGCTTGTAGGCGAGCGTCATGGCGATGAGCGCTTCATCATGCGGCCACCAGAACTTCATGTTGTGCCAGTATTCCTGAACGGGTTTGTTGTACACGTCCGTGTAGTACAGCATGCCGCCGTTTTCCTTGTCCCAGCCGCGGGCGAATGCCCAGTCGATCATGTCGCAGCCCACCTTGATGAGTTCGGGGTCATTGCCGCGATGGCGGGCTTCTTCCAGCACGAACCACCCACCCTCCGTAGTGTGGCCGGGGTTCAGGGTGCGTTCGTCGAAGTGGTCGATGATGGAACCGTCCGTTCCCACCACTTCCATGACTGCCTGGATGTCAGGTTTCATGAACAGGGTGCGGAGGTCGTTGATGCAGCGGTCTGTCCAGCCGGTATAGAAGCCGTCGTCATCTTCCAGGTACTTGCGCATTTCCTGAGCTGTGTTCAGGGTAATCATGCGGGTGCCCAGACCGGTCGTAGGGCGTTCCCCGGTGAATTTGGGAACCATTTTGCCGGGAGTGAAGCAGTTGTCCGTGAAGATGTCGAACCAGTGGCGGGCTTCACGGGCGGAATCCCGGCTGCCGGTCGCCCTGGCGTGCGCTGCAAAGGCGATGGCGGCGAAAGATTCGCTGTAGGCGTAGCGGCGTTTGCGGATGGGGGTGCCGTCGGCAGCCACATGAAAGAACATGCGGCCGTCCGCCGGGTCAACGCACTTGGTTTTCAGGAATTCCAAGGCGCTTTCCGCCCATTTGAGCCAGTCCGTATTCTTTTCGATGCTGTTGTACATTGTCAGCAGCATCCATGCCATGCGGCCCTGGGCCCAGACGGATTTGTCGGAGTCCACCAGCGTGCCGTCTGCGTCAAAGCAGTGGTAAAGACCACCGTTTTTTTCGTCGTAGGCGCGGGGGAACCAGAACGGCAGAACGTCTTCCAGAAGCTGGCGGCGGTAGAACTTGCCCAAAGAGGGCATATCAAGAGTTGCAGCCATGTCAGTCAGGTTCCGGGGTTCAGTTTAAAGCCCACTGGAAGAAGCCGATGCCTTCCAGTTCGGAACGGAGTTCCTTCAGCTGATCTGCGGTCGGGTTGCCCTGCGGAAGTCGGGCGGGGCCAAGATCGACGCCCAGCCAGCCCATCAGAGCCTTGGCGCAGCCCATATAGCCCTTGGAGGCCAGGATATTGATCATCTGAACGGATTTCCACTGGCAGTCGCGCGCCGTTTCCACATCGCCTTCCGCAAAGGCTTTCATGAGTTTCTGGTACAGGGCCGGAGCAAAGTTGAAGGAGCTCCCCACAGCGCCCTTGGCCCCCACGGAAAGGGCGCCCGTAAACCATTCGTCCACACCCCAGGGAATATCCACGGTCTCGTCGTAATTCAGCGTGGTCTGGTACAGGGCCAGATCCGGATTGGTGAATTTGATGCCTGCGAAATTTGGAATCTGTTCCTTGGCCAGCCTGATGAAATCCACCGGATTGAAGCGTACGCCCGTCAGCACGGGGATATCGTAGTAATAATAGGGCAGGTCGGGAGCGCCGGAGGCGGCGAAGGCGCAGCATTCCACCAGGCGCTGAACAGTGCCGGGCTTGTAGTAGGACGGGGCCAGGGAACTGGTGGCCACGAATCCGCATTCCTGGGCAAAAGAGGCCAGTTCCCGGGCGTCCCAGACGCTGTTGGAACCGGTATGGGCGATAACTTCCACGCCATGCTTGGCGGAGGCTTCCTTCCAGGCAGAATAGATTTCCTTGCGTTCTTCAAGCTGCATGGAGGAGGATTCCCCGGTGCTGCCGGTAATGAAAGCAAGCTTGATGCCCTGGGAGGCAAGCAACTTGGCCTGGGCGTCAACGCTGGAAGGGTTCAGGGAACCGTCCGCCTTGAACGGAGTGTGTACGGCGGCCACCAGGCCGTGGAGTTTCAATGACGTGTCCATATTATGTAGTGATATGAAAATAATTCGGGGTGATGATTGCAAATCATCTTGGGAAAGACAATCCCTGAATCTTTCTGAATAAAAAAAGACCACATAAAAAAATGCGCGTTTCTGCGGCGGGGATGAGCGCTGATGCAGAGAATGATTCAAAACGCTGACGGACAGTCTATTGGTTCATGACGTGATGCATGGTTTCTGCCGGTGATTTGGCATGTTCCGGCAAGCAATTCTCTTCATAGCACCAGATTTCCGCACCATCCGGCTTCCGGGGAGAACTCATCGGCATTTTGTGATGCCGTGAAGATAGAACATTGCACGGCACAGGAAGCCGTTTTTTTAGAAGTGCGGCGCTCTTGATGGGGACGGCAGGATGGTTCCGCCGCAGAACGCCTTTCCTTAATTCCTTAATCCTTCCCATGCAGGGAGGGCACGGGAGCCCTGGCCGGGAGGGTGTACAGTTTTTCAATGTCGTCCAAGTAGCGGGAAACAGGGGTATTGGCCGGCTGTTCCTGTTCCCGGAGGATTTTCACGGCTGCCGCGTAGGAAGCGAATGTCTTGCCGGTTCCGGACCGCGTGTTGATTTCATACCAGTCCATATAGTCCCGGACGCGGCGGGCGGTTTTCATGGAAAGGTTTCTTATTTCCCGAAGCTGGCTGATTTTGGGGACGGCTTCCCGGCTGTTGACTTTCCCTGTTTGCATCAGGGCCACCAGCTTGGCATATTCTACAATGACGGGCCGGTATGAAGGAAAGGAACGCCTGCTGAGGTTGAGCAGGCTGCCAGCCACGTTGGAAAGCTGCCTGTTCAGATCCGGCAGGGAACGGGCCTGTTCCAGGTCATCCAGGGGAAATGTGACGGTGGTGCGGGTATCCGGATCATACTTGACCAGGGTAAGGGCTTCCTGGAGATGACGTTCCGTTTCCGTAATCGTGAGAGTTTCCGTCAGGGGAGGCGTCGCCATGCGGGAAAGCTGAAGCGTCCACCATTTATGGAGGGAAGTGGGGGTCAGGCTGAGCTGCGGAAAATGGCGTTTGATGAGGTTTCTGGGATCGTCATTGCCCAGAATAGCCTGGTCCAGAAGCTGTTTCATTCCTTCCGGACCGTTTTCCTGGTTCAGCAGGCAAAGCACCAGGGCTCCACAGGAAGTTTGATAGGCCGCGTAAGAGGTCGCATCCAGTTCCTTTTCCGGTTCCCGGCAATTCAGGATTTCTTCCGGAGTCATAATTCCGGACTGCTGGAACAGGGTGGAATACATGGCACGGTCAGCTTCATTATTGTGCCACAGAACAGCCTGTTCCAACCCGGCAATCAGCCAGGGGGGCAGCGTGACGTTGTCCGGCAGGCCTTCCGGGTCCACTGTGCGCAGCATCATTTCATAAAGCAGGGTGGAGACGATGGCGCGGCGCAGGCTGTCCTGGTTGATGCCGTGGCCCAGATGAATGAAAATGCTATAGGAGAGGGTATTGCCTACAATGACGGTTTGCATGCGGACGGGGTTGGCCGGAACGGGGCTTCCCGGCTCTCCTACCAGGCGGATGTTGATGCCGTTTTTCCATTCGTCAGGCTGCTTGAGGACTTTTAGCAGCGCGGTGCGTATGGCATCCGCCCGGGTGGCGATGGCCCCGGCCAGCAGGGAGTCCATCCCGGTGACGTGGAATTGCTTGGAGGTGGAAACGCTGGTGAACGGCTGCCTTTTGGCGGGCTGTTCCTCCGCTCCGGCGGCGGTCCTTGCCGAAGGTGAAGGGGGAACGACGGGGTTTACATTGGAACTGCCCTGCAATACTGGACGGTCCGAGGCGTCATCAATAAAATCCGCATCCTGGACGGATGCTGATTCTTCTTCCGTCTGCCGCACTTCCGCGGAAGAATCATTGCCAGGCTCCTTTCGTTCCTGTCCCCGGCCGGCAGGGAGCAGAAGAAGAGCCGTCAACAGAAAGACGCATGTTCCCCTGAATTTCATCAACGGAAAAAGTTAGTCGAATTGTTCCGCCAGACAGCTGAAATCCTCTTCCGCGCGACCTTCCCGGCACAGCCTCCCCATGATGGAGGAAACCAGGGCGGCAACAGGCGGGTGGATTCCTTTTTCTGCGGCAAGTTCCTGAGCGTAAATACTGTCTTTCCTCATGTTGTCCAGGGAGAAATGGGTGGAAAAGTCACGCTTTGCCATCAGGGGCAGCTTAAATGCAGCCAGAGGGGAGGCGATGACGTTCCGGGAAATGGCCTGGCCCAGCATTTCCGGGGAAATGCCGTACGCCTGGGAGATGGCCAGGGCTTCGCTCAAACTCTGCACCATGGTGGCGGAGACCATGTTGGTAACCAGTTTGACGACGGTGCCGGCTCCGATGCCGCCCAGGTGCAGGATGTCCCGGGAACTGTGCTCCAGCACGGGGCGTATGCGGTCCAGTGTGGTGGAATCCGTGCCAACGTAGTAAACCAGTTCCCCTTTTTCCGCGGGCAAACGGGAGCCGGTGAACGGGCAATCCACATACGTGCAGCCGATGGCGGAACTCATCAGGGAGAGTTTGCCGACGGTCGCCAGGTCAATGGTTGAATGGTTCAGAATGATATGCTCCGGTGTCAGAGCCCCTCTCATTTGTTCAAACACTTCCAGACAGGCATTCCTGTCTTTCAGGTAGAGCTGGATAACTTTGGAAGCGCGTGCCGCATCCGCCGGGGTAGGAACCGCTTCCGGAAAATCTTCCCGCGGAGTTCTGTTCCAGACGGTGACCTTGTCGCCCATTCCGGCCATATGGCGTGCAATCCGTGAGCCAATGAGGCCCAGTCCTAAAATGGAAACGTGATACATGGCTTTATTTAGTGGGAAAGGGAAGAATTCCATCAGGAACCGATTCGGAAACGGCTTTTCCTGCGCGGAGGTTCCTGCTTTTCCGGCTTGGGCGTTTCCGTTGCGGCAGTTGCGGCTTCTGCCGGAGGTTGTGCGGATGCCGCCGCAGGGGCAGTTTCCCTCATTTGGGCTGCCAGAGAGATGGGGTCGGTTTCCGGACGGTGGCTGACGACGACCTGTTTGGGACCGGCGGACGGCTTTTCCTGCGCATTCGGATCCTCCGCCACATGAGCAGGCACTTCATTGGCGTCGTGGGGAATGGCAGACGGATCGCTTATTGCCGCGGCCAGCTGGGGGCCGTCCTCTTTTGCGGCGGAGGCGGGATTCTGGTCCGCAGCCTGTTTTTTGCGGGGAAGGGTGGTGGTTCCGGTAATGGCAAGCTCCAGGTCGGAATCCGGCAAGCCTCCGCAGCGGATGGCTGCATCATAGCTTTTGCGTGCCTGCGCCGTGCGGCCCAGCCGGGAATAGGTCCAGGCCAGGTTGAAGTGCGCGTCCGGTGATTCCGGCTGGATTTTCAGGGCGTTTTCAAAGTGGGCCACCGCTTTTTCATAGTTCCCGGCGCTGGTTTCCAGGTTGCCCAGGTAAAGCAGGGCGGGAGCGTTGGCCGGATCCAGCCTGACCGTTTCCGTCAGGGAGGCGATGGCGTGGTGGTCTTCCCCGGCGCGGTATTGGGCCACCCCCATCATGAACCATGCGGGGGAGGAGGAGGCGTCCAGTTCCGTGGCTTTTTTCAGAAATTTGATGGCTTCCTCCGCCTTGTTGCGCTGAAGCAGAATGGTCCCCAGATTGACCAGGGCCGGAACGTGAGCCGGCTGGAAGTCCAGCAAAGTCCGGTACAGCTGTTCTGCGGCGGCATAGCGTTTTTTGGCGAAGGCTTCTGCGGCGCCTTGCCCCAGGGCTTCCGCCTCCAGCTTCCGGCGTACCGTGGCTTCCATGCTCCGGTTCAGCGCTTTTTCCTGGTCCGGAGTAATGGTTCCGGCGGAGATGGCGGCCAGGCGGGCCTGTTCGGCGGAACGGCTTTTCAGTTCTTCCATCTGCCGGGTGAGTTCCTCCACCTGAATGTTTTTCTGTTCCAGGGCCTTCTGGGCCCGCGCCAGGGCTTCCGCCTGTTTCTTGTCGTTTCTGGCGGATTTGTCCGCTTTGGTCTTCATCTGACTGCGCGCCAGTTCCAAATCCCGAGCAAGCTGGGCGGCCTTGCCGCGTTCCGCAGAGAGGGCCTGTGCCAGCTTGTTGATTTTTTCCTTCTGCTGATCCGTCAGGGGAACATTGATATTGTTATCCCTGGCAATGGCGTTGACAATTTGTTTTTCCGCAGGAGTGAGCTTGATGGCTTCTTCATTGTCCATCAGGGAGGCTATTTCCGCCGTGTCCGGATTTTCCTGATGCAGCCGCTTATAAGTGCTGATGAGCAGGGAGCGGCTCTGGTCCTGCACGGAAAGTATGCGGAGCTGCTTGGCGATGGTGGAGCGCAGCAGCTGGTTTTCTTCCAGAAGAAGCGGGCTTTTTTCCGGATTGGCCTCCAGCTTGGACAGTTCCACATCCGCATTGATGAGCTTGGTATTCAACTCTGTGATGCGTTTGCGGTAGCCGATGTTTTCATCCCGGATGGCAATCAGTTTCTGTTTCAGGTCTGCGGATTCCTCACGCGCCTCTTCCAACGCTTTCAGGTTGGCTTTCCGCTGTTCTTCGGAATCGGATTTGGCTGTTTCCAGAGCGGCGATTTTGTCCTGGGCATCCTTGAGCTGGGCCGCCAGCGTCAGGTTGCGGTCCAACAGGTTTTTTGTTTTGTCCGGGCTGTTGAGCTCCACCAGGGCCGCCAATTGGTCCCGGTCTTTCTGAAGGGCGTTTTTCTCATCCGTCACTTTGTCCAGCTTGTCCTGGTACTCCTTGAGCTGCAGCTGAAGATCGGCGATCTGCGCCAGATAACGGGCTTTGTCCTGGCTGAGGGAGGTGACATTTTGTTCCAGTTCCTCCACTCTCCTGGTGAGAGTCTGAATAAGCTTGTTGCTGGTCTTTCTTTCATCCTCCATCTGCTTTTTGACCTTGAGCAATTCATCTCGGTAAACGGATTCTCCGGCGGATGCCACGGCCAGTTTTGCCAGAATCTCCTCCTGCTCCCGGCGGGTGCGCTTGAGAGCCTGGATCAGAGCATTGTTCTCCATGGTGGTTTTATCCAGCAGTCTGCGGATGCGTTCGTAATTGCTCTCCACCACTTCCGGAGCCGCCCCGGGAGAAACGGAAGGGGACGGGATGGTATTGATCAGGGATTCTCCGGGACGGGTAGGGAATTCCACGCCCTTGTAGCCGGGAGGGAGGGCTATGTTGGGTTTTGGCCTGGGGCGCTTCGGCACGGAGGCCGGGCGTTCCAGCTCCAGGCCGGATGAAGAAGAGGCGGCGGCCTGCTGCTGGGCCAGCTTCTGCCACTGGTCCAGATTTTCCCTGTTGAGCTGGCGGCGCGTTTGCAGCAGGTTGGGGCGCCATTGGGGATAAGACTTAGCCAGGCGTCCGAACTTGTCTTCCGCCTGCTGTGTCAGGCGGATGGCTCCTATATAATCCCGTTTTTCCACCAGTCCTGCGGCTTGGGTCACCAGCCTCAACGCCTCCAGGTACATGTCCGTTGGATCCTGCTTTGTCCCGGCGGTGGCGGGCATGGGGCCGGGCATATACGACCCCTGGGCCAGAAGGGGCATGGAGCCGCAGGTCAGGGACAAAGCAAGGGTAATGCCAAGGGGGAGAGGAGTCATCATGGGGAGAAGCTTTGTTTACATACGGCACACCGTCCTGAATCGCAAGAATAAACCGTGTCTTGTGCTTGTGTTCGCGGGGGCGGGTGGTAGACTCTTGCCAATCCTTGATTTTTCCCATGAACATCTCCGTTTTAGACCGTTTTTTGAAGTATGTCTCCGTGGGCTCTCAGTCGGACGCGGATTCCGCCACCGTGCCATCCACCCCCGGCCAGACGGAGCTGGCCCGGCTGTTGGCCGGGGAATTGAAGGACATGGGAGCGCAGGCGGAACTGGATGATGATTCCGGAATTGTTTACGCCTCCATCCCTTCCAACGTGGAGGGGAATGTTCCCGTCATCGGCTGGGTGGCCCATGTGGATACGGCTCCGGGAGTCTCCGGCAGCGGAGTGAAGCCCCGCATCGTGCGCTCGTACGACGGCGGAGACATCCTGCTCAATCCGGAACAGGGAATGGTGCTTTCCCCCGCCGTTTTTCCCGAACTGACGGATTATTTGGGCCAGGACCTGGTCGTGACGGATGGAACTACCCTGCTTGGCGCGGACGACAAGGCCGGTGTGGCGGAAATCATGGATATGGCAGCCTCCTTCCTGCTGAACCCCGAACGGCCTCACGGCGAGATACGGATCGCCTTCACGCCGGATGAGGAAATAGGACGCGGAACGGATGCCTTTGACGTGGCGCGATTTGGTGCGGATTTCGCCTATACCGTGGACGGAGGCGCCCTGGGGGAAATTGAATACGAAAATTTCAATGCGGCTTCCGCAGTGGTGACGGTGCAGGGCTCTTCCATTCATCCCGGAAGCGCCAAGGGCAGGATGTTGAATGCCTGCCTGGTTCTCATGGAATTCCAGGGAATGCTGCCCGCGTTCCAGAATCCCGCTTTTACGGAAGGGTACGAGGGCTTTTATCATCTGGATTCACTCCGGGGAGATGTGGAACAGGCGGCTGCGGAGTACCTCATCAGGGATCATGACAGGGCGGCCTTTGAGCGCAAGAAGGAATTCATGCAGGAATGCGTGGCCCTGCTGAACCGTAAATACGGGGAGGGGACGGTAAAGGCAGAGATTACGGATTCCTATTACAACATGAAGGAAAAGATACTTCCGCACATGCACCTGGTGGAACATGCCTGCAGGGCCATGGAAGCCGTGGGAGTGAGGCCGGAAATCGTCCCTGTGCGCGGAGGCACGGACGGAGCCCGCCTCTCCTTCATGGGGCTGCCGTGCCCCAACCTGTGCGCCGGAGGCCACAACTTCCATGGAAAGTATGAATACGTTCCTGTCCGTTCCCTGGAAAAAATTTCCGCCATCCTTCAGGAAATCGTCTCCGGTTATGCCAGGTACGGCCTGGAACCGCCGCCAGGGGAATGAGGAACATGGCGATAAGCGGAGATGTTGCGATTCCGGCATTCGGAAATAAAAATTTTTGCCTGTTCCTGAAACTTTTATTGGGAGGGAGGCGCAATACTGAATCAAGTTCATAAAAGGAATGGCTTTGAATTCCCCGGCGTCCCTAATCCGTGAAGCTGCGGGAAAGTGCTTGCTTTTTTCCCTTCCGTCATGATCATGGCGGCTCACCGTTTTTGATAACCCCCGCATATACACATTTTGATATGAGCGTGATTCCCAATGTCCTGGCTGAAAGGTACGCCTCCGCCGCCATGAAATCCATCTGGTCCGCAGAGGGCCGCATCATTCTGGAACGCGAATTCTGGATTGCCGTGATGAAAGCCCAGAAGGATCTGGGGCTGGATATTCCGGACGGGGTGATTGAGGCCTATGAACGGGTGAAAGACCAGGTAAATCTCCCTTCCATTGACGCGCGTGAACGCGTGACGCGCCACGATGTGAAGGCGCGCATAGAAGAATTCTGTGAACTGGCCGGATGCGAGCATATCCACAAGGGAATGACCTCCCGGGACCTGACGGAAAATGTGGAACAGCTCCAGATATGGAAGTCCATGCAAATCATCCGGGACAAGGCCGTGGCCGTGTTGAACCGCATGAGCGCCCTGGCTGAACAATGGAAGCACGTGACCATTGCCGGACGCACGCACAATGTAGCCGCGCAGACCACGACCATGGGCAAGCGCGTCGCCATGTTCGGGGAAGACATCGTGCACGGCCTGGGTTCCTGGATTTCCCTCATGGACCGTTACAGCGTGCGCGGACTGAAGGGCGCTGTTGGAACCCAGCTTGACCAGCTTTCCCTCTTCGGGCAGGATGCCGGCCGCGTGCTGGAACTGGAAGACCGCGTGTGCGCCCACCTGGGTATCCCTGCCAAGTGGATGAATGTGGGGCAGGTATATCCGCGTTCTCTGGACTTCTCCGTGGTTTCCGGGCTGGTGGAACTCACCTCCGGCTGCTCCTCCTTCGCCAAGACCCTGCGCCTGATGGCCGGCCATGAACTGGCTACGGAGGGGTTCGCCAAGGGACAGACTGGCTCCAGCGCCATGCCGCACAAGATGAACGCCCGCTCCTGCGAGCGCGTCAACGGCTTCCATGTCATCTTGAAGGGTTTCCTGATGATGATTTCCGGGCTGGCCGGGGATCAGTGGAATGAAGGGGACGTTTCCTGCTCCGTGGTGCGCCGTGTCGTCATGCCTGATTCCTTTTACGCTGCGGACGGACTGTTTGAAACTTTCCTGACCGTGTTGAACCAGATGGGCGTGTATGAGGCCGTGGTGGCTGCGGAATTGCGCCGCTACCTGCCTTTCCTGATGACAACCACCATCCTGATGGAGGCCGTCAAGCGCGGCATTGGCCGGGAGACCGCCCATGAGGTGATCAAGGAACATGCCGTGGCCGTCTCCAATGACCTGCGGGCCGGGAAAATCATGGAAAACAATTTGCTGGACCGCCTGGCGGAAGACGGGCGCCTGGGAATAGACCGGGCGGACCTTCAGCGCATTTTTGATTCCAATTCCTCCGCTACGGGCATGGCTGACGCCCAGGTGGAAGCATTCCGCTCCATGGTGAAGGAAGTGACGGACAGGTTTCCGGACGGAGCGGGCTACCAGCCCGGGGATATCCTGTAAAAAGAACCTCGGAAAGAAGCCGGAACTCCCGGTGCACGCGTTTTTTCCAGACGCCGCCCTTTTCGGACGGCGTCTGTATTTTTATGCCGTCCGCATACGTGTTTTTTCAATTTCTTTACGTCAGGAGAGCTTGACGAATCAGAAGGATGCCAGTAAGCTTGAATTCAGTAAACGGGCGCGTACGTTGCATGCGCCTTTGCAAGCAACCCCCTGTTAAACAATTTTCAATATGGAAAACCAGCATCTCAGCCTTTTGGACCGTGTGTACACCGTTCTCAGAAAGAGAGGGGAAGAAACGGAATGGATTACTTCCGCTGATGACCACAACATTAAGACAGGCATCGCATTCGTCCCCTGTGATACGTTCACCCCGGTGAGCCTCCTGTACACCATGATTGAACGTCCGGAGACGCTGGTCATTGACGTGCTTTTTGCCGCCAAGGTTCCTGAAAACCGCCGTGTGGAAGTCAGCATTATCCTCAGCGAACTGAACGCGGACCAGACGGCCGGCGCCTTTCAGCTGGACCCCAACAGCGGGTATGTTTATTACCGCCAGTCCTTCGTTCTGGAAGGCATGGACCTCACGGAAGCCCAGTTTGCCCAGTTGATGAAGAATATTGAAACCGTGGCTGTGGAAACGGCGGAGGCCTATTCCCACATCATGGAGACGGAATATCCCAAATAACGGGACGCGTTTCCCCCGGAGCTGTTGATGAGCGAGGCCCCTCAAAAAAAGGGAACGTCCTGGTCCATAGGCATCGGCCTGGGGATTGTGGCGCTTCTGATAGGCACGGCTATTGTAACGGAGCCGTCCGTCTCTTTTTCCTCCTCCGGAAACAGGGGCTGCGCGCCCGCAGGAACGGAGACACCCCTCCGGCTGCAGACGAACACTCTTTTTATTTCCGCGCCCGGCATCGTGAAGGCCTCCTACCTGACGATGCTTTCTCCCAGCGTTTCCGGAAAGGTGGACAAAGTGCATCCCCTGTTTAATGTGGGGGAAATTGTCCTGAAGGGAACCCCCCTGATGGAATTGGAAAAATTTGAATACCGCGCCCGGCTGGCGAACGCTCAGGCGGAACTGGAACAGGCCCGCCTGGATGTTTCTACGGAGCAGGCGGAAGCCCTGAAAGCCATCAAAAAGACATACAGCTCCGTCTCCAAAAGCGGAAAGGAATCCGAACTGGTGCTCCGGGTGCCGCAGCGCAGAGCCGTAAACGCCAGGCTGAACGCCGCGGAGGCGTATGTGGCGGAAGCAGAACAGGCCCTCCGGGATACGGTGCTGGAAGCTCCCTATACCTGCCAGGTGGTGGAATGCTCTGTGGGAGCCGGTGCCCGCGTGGTCGCCGGGCAGCCGGTGGGGAAAGTAATTCCTCTTCAGGAGCGGATGATACGGATTCCCGTTCCGCTGGAAGAATTTTCCGCATTGCCCAGGGATGAGCAGGGCAAGGTGAATACGGCTCTGACCGCCTCTTGCGTGCTGAATAATGGAAAACGGCTGCAGTGGCTGGGCCGCGTTACGGCGGTGGATGCGGCGCTGGATTCCAAAAGCAATTCCGCCGTGTTGATTGCCTCCCTGGAGCCGAATGCCTCCCATGTTTCCGAGTGGCAAGTGGCTCCCGTCAATATGGCTCTTCAAGTAGCCATCAACGTTCAAGTTCCCGTTTCCGCGTGGATTCCCGCTTCCGCCGTCAGGGACGGCAGCTCCATCCAGGTAAAAACGCCGTCAGGAATGCAGGAACGCAAGGTGCAGGTAGTGGCGTTAAAAGACGGCAGAGCCCTGGTGACCGTTCCGGAATTCCAGTCAGGGGACGCTCTGATTCTTTAATTCATTTTTTCAAAGGGATATCCTTTCCCACCCATTTTTCTGCCGCGGGGGAATCATTCTTTTCAAAAATTTCCCGTTGGAGGGACAACTCGTCCACAAACTGGAAACCGATACGGCCGGAAGGGAAAATACGGCATCGGGAAGGCGCGGGAATTCTGGAATGCGGAACGCGTGGGAGTCTTTTGAAAAAATATTTTTGGGACCTACATACTTGACTAACCAAACTATTTTATAATATTTTCGTCACATCCTCATTATTTGAAGGTGAACAATATAGAAAAAAGGAAGATCGTAAGTTGATCTTCCTTTTTTCTATCAAACCCTCCGTCTTCTCAAAATAATACACATAATTCCTAATAGACTCATGGTAGAAGTCGATGGTTCGGGAACAACGTCATATCCTATTAATTTGAACCATCCCTTTCCCGATTCCCCTTCTTCATAAGTTAATTTATATGATCCGTCAGAGTTGAACATATCAATATCTGAAAGATCATAATTCGTCAAATCGCCCGAAAATAGTTGGAATTCATCACCGGAAGAGATCATACTCAAAATTTTCGTCTCATCAAGATCAAGCCTTATTTGACTACTCTTATCCATGAAAACAGAACCAGCGGATATATAGTAGAACTTATCTCCATTTCCGCAATTAAATGTTAAAAATGAATTCTCATTTAGTGATAGAGAAAACAAAGTAGAATTTTTAGTTATGTTCCAACTTGATTTTGTTAAATTTATGTTAATTGAACCATCATTTTCTTGAGAAGTATAACCATCGAAAGAAGTACCATTCTGAATATTAACAGTTAAGTCAGATGAAGCGGATATTCTCTGATTTTTAGATTTAGACAAATCCACGTTATTAAGACTAACTTCTAGATTTCCTGCACCTGAAATCAGTGTGTTGTTATTAACTGAAGAAATAGATGAATTTGTAAGAGATATAGTACTACTATCTCCAACCAAGACCCCACTGGTACTGGATTTTTTATTTTCAATATGTGTGTTATAAAGAGTTACTTTTGAATCTCCGCTTGCGGATATAGAAGCCCTATTATCTCCTGTTGTCGATATTCTAATAATTCCATTACCTTTATTTGATATTGTAGCGTTTCTACTCGCGTGGATCGCCGTATCTGAGGCATTATAAATTTCTACATTATCAAGGAGAAGGTTTGAATTATTCCAGAGGCGAATACCTGTTCCCTCATCTGCGTAATTATAAATTTTCGTATTGTAGATAGTAGATGTTTCGGTCATGTCACTCAGTTCGATCACTGAACTGTAACTACCCCACACGCCTCCCTTTGATACGGTAACTGAGGACCAACCGTAATTCGCTCCTAAATTGAGAAATTTTCCTCCTTTTGAGTAAATCGCCGCATCCCCAAAAGAATTAGATCTACACACTGTAGAAATTACAATATTAGTTCCGGTATAGGAAGATCCTGAAGAAATCAATAAAGCGCATGAAACATTTGAGGAGGTATTATGATGTTTTTCGTTATCTTCTATAATATCTCCATTAATCGTGACATCGGCAGTTTTTGCCGCCAAACAATAGGGAATGGTGTATGAACCAAATAGGCTTAGGGAAATGAATAAGGCCTTTACTGATGATAATGTCTTCATAGTTCTTATCTAGGTTTGTTCCCATTTTAGGAACATTGAAGACCTATTACCGAATATCGAATGACTTGTAAATACTTTTGTACCTAAATTTGGTACAATCTTATTCTCTGTTATTGTTCCAAAATGAGGAACAGAAATAGTAATGAAGAGAAAAATCTTCGTAAAATATTAAAAGAAAAACGTTTAGAGTTGAATATGACTCAACGAGACTTGGGAGAACTCCTGAATACACCTCATACCTTCATCAACAAATATGAAGTAGGAGAACGGTATCTTACATTCACGGAGGTCATCAACATTTGTAAAAATCTACAGATAGATGTGCATAGTCTTCTGGATGATGTGATGGAGAAGTCTTCCAAAGAATAGTATCAAGGAAAGTAGAGTTCAATTTCTTCAACTCACCAATTCACAATACATCATTCTCTTACCAACCATTTTGGTAATCGTATCTCC
>OLWF01000015.1_pt1 | contig 158042 bp, 180 predicted proteins | sample 1644131 | NCBI WGS metagenome assembly OLWF01 (sample SAMEA103958163, study PRJEB25191) | human gut metagenome
ATTATATATATTCACAATCCTTTCCTTAAATTCTTTAATAGATAAATTACTCTTCATTACATTAATCTTATCCTCACAAATAACAATATTCCCTTTTATATATCCTTTATTAGAATCTATCCTATCCACAGAAGGTCTATAATCTTTTGAAAATGGAACTCCAGAATAATAACATTTCCCCTCTTGTGCTTTATACATCTCATTTAAATATTCTTCTGTAATATCTAATTCCTTTTTTATATTATTTTTATTACTATAATTATATTTTCTATACTCACAATTTCTTTTACATTTATCTAATAACCACTTTCCTATATTTTCCCATTTCTTTTCTTCCTCTTCATCTCGTGCACACTTACTACATAAGAAATTTCTATGCTTATCAAATTTAGAAGGATCTGTTTCTCCACACTTTATACATAATTTATCAGAGTGTTTATATATAACCCTTTCTTCAGTATTCTCACCTTTTAATAATTTAGAATTAACTTGATATCCTTTAGGTGTTTTTAAAAGAGTGTACTTAGGATGTGAGATTTTTAAAGTTATATCTTTTGTATTCTTAAGTATTCCAAATAAACCTTCTGTATTAAATTCTTTTAATCTTCTTGTAATATTATAAATAGTTCCAATAACACAATCTATATTATTATCATCTAAAATTCGTTTTAATTCTCTAGCTGGAATTTTATCATATGATGGTAGAATGTTATAAAACATTAGAATGAAAGCTTTGTTGTTTAATGTTAGATCTGGATTAATTAAAAAATCTGGACAAGATAATGATGTATGAATTTTAAATCTTGGAGCGAAGCCATTGCTGGAATAATCTTCAATATCTCCAGATGAAATTAAATGTTTTGTGGATACTTTTATTACTTCATCACTTATACCGTAAGTAGATAATTGAGAAGATAAAATACTTGCAATTTCGTCTTCTTCTTTAAATGCATTAAGGATTCTTAATACTACTTCTAATTTAAAATTTTCAATTGTTTTCATATTATGTTTTTTTTGTTGTTTAGTTATACAAAGATAGAGTAGATAATCTAAATAAAAAATAATTTTTAAAATTTTTTTGTATTTTAAAGTAGATAGGGTTTTTAGTTTTATATTGTTCTATAATAACTAAGCAAAAATAAAAAATTTTTTATAAAAAATTTCTGCAGCTCTGAAAATTTAAGATCTATCACACCTTACACCCCGTGACCATCTTTGAATAAAAAACATTAATTAAACACAAAAAATCATGAAAGGAAGAACTTCATTTTCAAAAGGGTTATCAAAAGAGTTATTAAACTCTCCAGTTATCGTTCGTAATGCAGAAGGTGGAAGAATGCTGGGAGATATCGTAGACCTCTCCGATGCATCATTCAATCCTGAATATACATTCGTAACCAACGATGGTCAAGAAAGAACCATCCAAGCATTTGTTCGAGGAGAGGGTGATAATCAAACAATGGTAATTTCTCTATCACAACTTGTTAATAAGGTTAATGGGTTAAATGAAGAGAAATCCGGCCTTATGCAGAAAATTCGTAAATGTTCATCCCTTGGTGAAATCTTAGACGTCATGGATGACGTTGAGAGAATCCAAGTGATTGAGACAAAAGTCGTTCCGAATCGCTTCGTTCCTGGAACTGAGAGAACTCTCTGTTTATGGGATGAGGCTTAAATATAAAGGATAGCTAATGCTATCCTTTATTTACATCATGTATTACTATTTTAAAATTAACACAAGATTATGAAAAAGATTAAAAATTTAACACAAGAGGATTATAAAGAATTAAGCCAGAAACTTAACTCGTTTAAAAGAGAAAATCTCCATCACTCAATGGAGAAGTCTTATGTAAGAAAGGAATTATCTAAAATTCTCCCGATTAGAGAAGGGTTAATTTTAAAATTCTTATCTGAGGTAGGAATTTTAGAAAGTACTTCCACAAAAACAGTGGACTGGACTGATGATGATCCTATTTATATAGGAAAGATTAAAAATGCTCTGGAATTATTCAGGAATTATAATCTAGAGTGTAATATGAGTATTACAGAAGCAAGAAAACAAAAAGCATTTTCTATTGAGGATGCAATAAAATTGTTACTTGAAACAGGAGAGTATAAAATATATAAAAGAAAAATCGAATGGGTTGAAATATGACCTATTCGATTTACCTAGAATGGTTTAATGAAGGTTCGATTCCTTCACTAGGTACTAAGGGAGTTTTAATAATATTTTTCAAGTGATTAGAAAAGTGAGAGGTGGAATTTTTGTGACTCTAAACCACAAATTTTCCCCTTTTCACAACACTAATCTTCAACACTCACTAAAAATTTTCTCCGTAGTTCGTAAAACCACGGAAAATCTTGTGTTAATGAAAGAGGTGAGACAAGTTCTAATCTTGAACCCTAATCACCTCTTATTTTTGTCTCCTAGTATCAATAAATATATAAGCTGTCGTGTCTATAATTTATAACTTTAAATTTAAAATTATGGAACCAATATTAATTATTTTAACAGTACTTAATGCAATATGTATAACTGCGTTAATAGTATTATTACAAAACATTAAAAAGACAGCTAGTCCTTGGACGTATAGAATTTATTTATTCTTTACAATATTAGCTCTTCTCTTTTGTTGGATAAGAGTTATAATATAAATCACAAGGACTGTTAGATAAAGATCTATGATATATTATCTAGATCAACATATTCAGATCGCTAGAAATATGATTATGATATATGCTCAAACGTATGATGATAAGTATATAAAGTTATATATCTTATCTAAGGACACGTAAAGGTCCCATAGCGTAAAGGTTAACGCAAAACACTCATAATGTTGAGATTCTAGGTTCGAATCCTAGTGGGACCACGATATTAATTTTCAGGGTTTCTGTTTAGAATTTCTGGTTAATATTTTTTTTTAAGTTTTTCATAATTGGTGTTTAACATTAGCATTTAATATGTCCTCCATATTAATGCATGAGATGTGATATCTCCTTCCTTTAAATTAAAGGAGAGTTTAATACTCTCCTTTTTTAAATTTGTTTATATGAAAAAGATAGATATAAAATATATAATAACAGTAATAGGAATATTTATATTCTTAGTGTTACTATTCTCATTAGAATCCATCATTAATTCTATTTAAATAAGAGCGAATATCCAAATTGGTTAAGGGAATAGTCTGCAAAACTATATTGTGAGAGTTCGAGTCTTTCTTCGCTCTCTTTAACAACCATTAAACACAAGACCATGAAAATAGTAATTAACAGATCCGGCGTTGGATTAAATCTCTCCTTATCCGCGATAGAGTACTTAATTAAGTACAAGACAATCAAATCCTTATCTGATGTGGAAAACCTCGATCGATCCAACCCAAGATTAGTAAGATGTATTGAGGTATTAGGCGATGATTCATCATTAGATATACTAACCGTGATCACAGTCAGAGATGATTTTAAATATAAAATCTCTGAAATTAAAGTAAACAATATCCACAGAGAAGTTATTCTTGTGGAGTAAGATATTACATATGTAAATCTAATTAGTGTACAATAATTAGATATTCCAAGCTCTACTGGTTATAGAGTATAAATATTTAAACCTGAATTTTTAGATTTTTTCAAATTGACCTAAATCTAATATCTTAGGATTGGATATAAAACAATCCCGGATTTAAGATAAGCGTGGAATACTTATTGTTAAATCAACTTCTTAGTAGTTTAACTGGTGAAAACGTCACGTACAGTAGAAAATATTAGTTCGAATCTAATCTAAGAAGCAATAAAGAAACTCATATAATTCATATCTTAATATTAATACTAACCTCTTCCGAAAAAGGGTAATAGTAGGATTGGAGTGGGTTCAGTGCTCTTGAGATAGTATCAAAATCAGCAGTATTGCAGATGAGCTGTAACCACTCCTTTTAAATATTTAAATATGTCAGCTAAATGTATTGATTGTGGAATGTCCTATGATGGATTTGATTCTCATATGGTTATGTTACATAATTATTTATGGGAAGAAGTTAGTGCTGGAGATTTAGGGATTTGTTTATGTGATAAATGTATAGAAAAAAGATTAGGAAGAAGAATTGCAAAAGAAGATTTAATTCCAAATCTTCCGGTTAATGATTTATATATACAAATGTATTTAGAGCTATGAAAAGGAGAAAATTACCGAAAGAGATAAAGAGATGGATTAGATTCTTTATGAAAAGTAATGCTTATTTTAATTATGATTGGGCATTTATGTTATATATAGAGAAAGAAAAACTATCTCAATGTATTAAATTCTACACTATTTATGGATGTCATGTCAATAATGATAGAATAATTTCAAGAATGCAGCTGGCTATAAGATTATTAGATATTGTTATAGATGATGATGTATTTTTTGAGGGTTATATAAACTCCAAAAATATAGATAGATTTCTTCCTAAAGATGCTTTATCCATTTACGAAATAAACATTCTCCCAAGTCTCCGAATTCAGAAAGCTTGGTATTTATATAATAAATTAAGGTATTATTATATGAAAGAGTGGTGGGATTAAATACGTTTTATTATAATTTAATTTTAACATTTTAAAGCAGCAAAGTTAGTGTAGTTAGATATAAAAATATACTCGCAAAATAGTCTGTAGTCCTTAAAGGATAGCGGTGATACTAAGCCAATTATTTGTATTTAAATATGAATAAGGGTATATAATTCCAAAAGCTGCGAAATTTAAGATGGAATCACCATGTAAGAAAGTACATGAGATCTCTGATAATCTATAGTACCTTTATAGAAAAACAGAGAGTGAAGTTAAGGTACAGCTTCATGGGTATCATGAGATACCCGGTGCAGGAGATTTTATACATCTCTGAATCTGAATATTTAATAGTACTTTGCGCATCGGAATGCACTCGGAGGATATCACGAGGTTAAGGTTCGACTCCTTACAAAGTACCTAAGTAGTAATTATTTAAATATTCATGTTATGGAAATTAGAAATGAGAATAAAGTATTTTTTGGAGAGAGTGGTATTACTTCTACTTCTGCTACATATTTATGTAACATTGCTAGAGAGTTATTAAAGGATATAGAATCATCTTTAAATAATATCTCCTTCATTACTGAGGAAGTAACACTCTTTGGATCTGAGAATAAGATTAGAACTAAAGAAGGATATAATTTATCCGAACTATCTGATCTAGATTCTAAACTTATTAAAGCTGCACAACTAAAAGCATTTATTGCATGGATGAGTGAAGGAATCAAAGCAAAAGATGTGGAAAGTGAGAAACTTAGAGAATATACTTTATCTGATTTTATAAAGGATTTCCCTGAATATGTAGTACAGAGGCCTAAAGATTCTACACTAGATCCTAATTATGGACTTGGGAAATTAGATGTTTCAGAACGAGTTAAATATCTCTTCTCAGAAGCTTTAACTTCTTCAATTGGGAAATATATTCATAATATTGGTGCTTTAAGAAAAGCTTATAGCGAGCTTTTAAATATTGCACATAACAAAGTGAATATAACCACAGAAGCAAAAGATTCTATAGTTGTAGTCACTAATAAAATCCCGAGTGTGGATACTAAAGAAGTAGAGAAGATCATGCTTAAATATCAAGATTTACGAAGAGAGAATGAGAAGATTCTGAACTCTTTGAAATCTAAGATAAAAAGTTATGATCATGAATATCAAATGTATCTTACCCTTGAAGATAAAGCAGCTTCAGAGTCGTATAAAGAAAAGATGGAAGTAGTACGTTCAAAATATAATGAATATGTATTAAATAAGAGATCGGAAATTGAGAAACTAAAAATCATTATCCCAGATGGTTTAAGGAGTATTTATAACGATCTTCATACCATCTCAAAAGAAAAATAAATAAAGTAGGTAATACTTAAATCCATTTGGATGGAGGTATTTTTATATGTATAGATTATATATAATAAAATTTGGCTAAATAATATAGGCGATAATATAAACTAATAATGCGAAAGAATCCTCAAAAGATGTTTTTATTTAAATAAATATACTTATTTAAATATAAACTATACTCCTCTTTCTGTCTTAACCTTAGTCCTTGAGAGGATTCTTGCCCTTGACATATTCTTTGGCTGTATTTATATAATCTATACATAACTACTTTATATAAAAATATACATGGGAAGGTCCTGGTTTCCTATGTTATTACTAAAATCATAATTACTTTAACTCAGAGAGTTACATAGAAAATTTCTCTATGTAGCTTTCTGAATTTTTTATTTAAATTTGAATTAAAACACACTATTTCTAATTTTCCTGAGTGGTTGGAGTTAGAAGTAGAGTACTCTTTTTTGTATATTTTATCAAGCCTAGATACTCTAAAACTATTTTTAAGTCAACTACCAGATATGGTATGTTTGGACTATTATAGATTTTCGGAGTTCTAGGCTTTTTTATTTTCATTTTTCAAACTCGGATTTTCAAGTATGATTATCGTGAATGTATTAATTAGATATAATGATCTCGTTTTATTATTTAAAAAGAGGCATAAAAATGTTTGGGATTCTCTTGAAGGTCCATTATTTAGAGCTGAAACAATGGAATCTTGTGCTAGTAGAATAGTGAAAGATTCTATTAATCATAGGTTTAAAAGAGAGAAGTTTATAAGGGTTGATAGAGACAATGATTTAGATGGACAGAGATATTTCTATTCTATTACTTTAGATCATATTCCGGAATTTATACAGCTTCCAGAAGATTTAATTTCTTGTAAATGGTTTAGTCTGCAGGATTTAAAACATGTTAAAATATCTAAGAATTTAAAAGTATTGTTTAATTAAATATTATTATTATGGCAGAATATAAAAATGAAGATAGTGCTGGAGTAATTGCTTTTGGAGTTATTTTAATAATCTTAACTCTTTTAGGAGTAATAAATCCATGAGAATAACTTCCAGAGAGAGATTTAAGGATTATTTTAAATCTACTAAGACTATATATGGGAGAACTGTTAGAGGTACCTCTGATATATTAGATCTTAGAGAGAATAGGGTATTTAAAACAAATGGTAAATTTGGGGTTAATTGGATGGGATGGATGGTGTTAAAATCCTCCGGATTTGGATATTGGTCTATCTCATCCATGAAACCTCATCCTATTTATTCTATAAAAGAGGATGGGGATAAATATGATTTAAATGTGATAAAAGATACCTTAAATGAGAGAAGTGCTAAAGATTATTCCAATTTATCTATAAAAGAATTATTCGATATAATCTCTCCAGAATTTAACGGAATGATTTATATAGGAGATAAGCTTGATAGGAATCAATCATTCTTAAATTCTCTTAGATATAAATTAAATCCCAAATTTGATTTAAATAGTGTTAAAAGTAAAAAGATGTTTATATATTAAAATATACAAAATATGAATGAAGGAGTTACTAAAGCTACATATTTAAATAGCATCATTTCAAGTTTATCTGACAAAATTGATACTAGATTTATTTCGGATGGAAAACATACATTTGGGGAATTATACGATTATATAGCATATTTAGAAGCTTTATATTTAACTCAGACCAATGTATATAAAGCAGTTAAACGTACCATAAATAATACTACTTTTATAGTAGTAAAATCTCGTGAATTCCCTCAGGGAGATGTAATTCAGACAAGTAAACTATATCCGATTAAATATATAGATCTATTTGCAAATATTCCAGAGGATAAGGAAATATCTCTAGTTAATATTCCACTCACTGATTTTTATATATAATTATGAGTACAGAAATACTTTCATATAATAAATTCCAAGAGATTTTAAATCCTTATAAGGAATTTTGTGTGGAGATGTGTGAGGTTTTAGATACTACAAGAGTTCTTATATCTGAAATATTATCTATCACTCCTCTTAATTTAGAGCTTCCGGATATAAATAGAATTATTGAAGAGAATCAATTAGATTTAGATTTAACAACTGAGAAATTATTACTTGAAATTGATAAAATATTTGTGTAATGGATATTATATATTTAGAATGTGAGTGTAATTGTTCTGAACATTTAATACGCTTTATCTCTTATGAGGGAGAAGAGGAGATTTATATAGAATATTATTTAAATCCGGAAGTAAGTTTTTGGAAGAGATTAAAAATTGCTATTAAATATTTATTTAATAAAAGATGTAAATTCGGAGCTTTTGATGAAGTAATTGTAAATAAGGAAAGATTAAAAGATCTTTTAAATAAATTATAATAAAATGTATATTATTGTAGGTTTTATATTATTATTATTGTCATGGGGTATATACTACCATGCTGAGAATTACTGTGAGTTAGAGCTTGGAGAATTTGAAAAGCTTATAGCCATAATACTAATGATATTCGGTCTACTATTAAGTTCTATAGCAATATTTCAGAAATTATTATGATAAATATAACGAATATAATAAAAAGATTTCCAGAAAATTTTGAGTATTATAACACACTTACTGGAATTTGCACAGTAGAAATACTTGAGAATGATCGTATTAAAATTTTCCCAGGAAATATTATACTAAATAAATACGGACAATATTCATCTTTTGAAACTTCTGAATGTATCTTATTTCCTAAAAAAGACCAACGGGATTGGGAGGCTTATTTTATTGATTCTGGATATAGAATAAATATCTTTTCTAGATTAGCAGGATTAAATATATCTAATAGAATGTTTTATTATGAGGGTATTGGAGATTGCAAGATTAAATTGAATTTCGAAAAACATACTATTGAAGTATATACATCTACTTCACCTGATTGCGTAAATATATTAAATGAATTTGGATTTGGTTACACATTTTTAAAACTTTCTAAATATTCTTCTTATTTAGACTGGTTGAATGTTCCTAAAGAGTTACCATTTGGAACTTTAGTAGTTGCATCAAATAATAAAACATTTTGGTCAATAGGAACATATGAAGGAAATCAATGTGTAACTACAACTTTTCCAAAAAGGATAAGTACAAGATATCAGTATATAGTTCCATATAATTCATTCAATTTAGTAACAGGAGAATTTCCGGAATCTAAAAATTATGGATGTGTTAAAGGATTAGAATGAAGTATATTATATTCATTATCGGATATAGTATAGCTATATCTACATTTATTAAATATGAAATATATAGTTTATACAGATGGATCTTACAGAGCCTCCAAAAAACAAGGGGGATATTCAGCAGTCTTTTATGATTCTGATATGAATCTTATTAAATATATATTTAAAGGAATTAAAAATACTACTAACAATCGTTGTGAGTTAATGGGATTTATTTCAGCATTGAAACATCTCCCATTTAATTCTGAGGTAGTAATATATTCCGATTCTGAGTATGTATTAAATCCGATTAAGAAAGGGTGGATTTATAATTGGATAAAGACTAATTTTAAAGATAAAAAGAATGAGGATTTATGGAAGGAAATTATAAATTTATTACCTCATTACAAATTAACTCTTGAGTGGGTTAAAGGACATGAGAATGATGAAGGGAATAATTTCGCTGACATGTTAGCTCAACATTCATCAACAATTGAATTAGATAATAATGAAGACTAAGAAGAAAACATTGAATGATTTTTTAATATGGTTAAATAATGATGGATTATTAGAGGAATATTTTAAAGTAGTTACCTATATAATAGGTTCTCGTAATATTATATTAAAGAATTTAGATGCGAATGATCCAGATACTTTATTTAATTTTATTTTTATGAATCCAGAGTGGGAATCGAGATCAGATAAGGACTACGATTGGGAATATATAAAAGCATTATATAATAATTGGTTATTAGGTACTGAGTAATATGTGTTTAGTTAAATCTCATAAATTTCCGAAACGTGCAAAGGAGGATATAATATGTTTTAAGAAACTACTTTGCGATAATGGTTCATTCTTTACATACTTTATAGGAGAACCTATTACTTCTCCTATACAGAAAGGGAAAAGTAATAAAATATCGCAATTTATCCGAATATTTAAATCTTTATTTATTAAATATATTACAAATGGATTCGTTCATGTGTACTCTAATAGATGTGAGAATATAATGAATGTATTATTGAACACTACATCAGAAAATACAACATATTTTATTTGCAAAATCCCAAAAGGAGCTTTTTATTATCAAAATGAGAATTATACAGAATTAGCAGCAACAAGGATCCAATATTTAATAAGAGTAAAGGGTACAATTAAAGATGCAAAATTTCCAAATGATATTTTTTGGAAAGTTTTACAAAATCCAGATCTTTTTAAAAATAAATTTGGAGGTCCTAGAAATTTCATACATGAATTACCTATTATTAAATGAATCTACAGATGTATAAGAGTTAAAATTAATAGAATATTTTAAGTATGGTTATAATAGAAAACGATTTCAAAATAGAAGAGGGTTCATCTCCTGCTAGATATGATCTATATCTAAAAAAGATCATAAATAAAGGGAAGAAAGATAATTCTGGAAAAAGTTTAGAACGTGAAGATTGGACACTAGAAGGATATGATATGTCAATGCCAACAATTATCAAAACTCTTTCTCATCATTTAACAGATAAAAAGTTAAACGAATGTTCCTTAAAAGAATATATAAAAGCATATAAAGACACTATTAATCATTTAAATACTATAATAAATGATTGCTGAAATAAAAGTAATAATCAATAAGGAAGAGCTTGAACAAGCGGATAGAATGGGAGTATACAAAGAACCAGTCTATACTACTACTCTATTTGGATTTCATTTAGATGATGTAGAATTATTTTATTTAAATGATAATGAAAATAAAGAAATGACACTTAGAATAGATAGAGAATATTTTGTTATTAAATATGATCTTTCTATTTTAAATAAATTAAAAGTTAAATTTAATAGTTAATGAAAAGTTGGTATGTATATATTATAGATTTTAACTCTACTAAATTAGAACAATATGATGTAATGCCATATTTCTTAGAATGTGCAAGACAGCAGAAATTTGAATCTTCTGATTTAGAAGAGTGTAAAAAATTTATAAAGAAAGAAGGTATGTATATGTTTTGGGCTAGATGTGAGTGGGAAATTCTAATTTCTCCTTGGCCTTCTGTAAGAGATAAATACTTTAAAATAGATGTCTGGGATCAGATAAATATGAATTTAGATGTTTTTGCAACTGTATTTATTGAAAATTTAAATAATAAATAAAATGAAAGAAATAATACAATATATAGAAGATGTTTTTACTGATAATAATGGGTGTCAACGAAAATTTATTATCTGTGCTGTAACCATCTCAAACTCATCTGGAAAATTTACTCGTTTCGGGATTTCTGTAGCAAGAAAGGAGGATATGGCTAAATATTCTTTAGAGTTAGGAAAGAAGATAGCATACGGAAAGGCTTGTAAACGTCCTTTTATATTCGTTGAATGTAATAGAGTAGAAGGAATGAATCAAGAAATTTGTAATGCTTATTTAAAAACATTTGCTAAATATTTTAAAGAAGATCCCTCGTTTGTTCTTACATGGTTTAAATCTCCACGTAATAATAAAAAATAATGCCCCGAATTTTTAAGAAAAATAATTCTTATATATATCCTACAGAAGAATTTATTTATGAAGTTTTATTATATAAACGAGAAAGTAATATTATCTCAATTCAAGATAGTAAAACTTTAAAATCTAAGACATATATTCCGGAAAAGACAATAGCTCCTAAAAAGTCTAATACATTTACATATATAGATTTAATAGGAGCTCCAGAGGAGTGGTTATATAATAACGGATATATAGAAATAGACTCCGAAGAATTAATAAAAAAGAAATTCAGGAAAAGTAAAAGTAGTATTTAATAATAATACTTAAAAAGATATTCTTCCGAACTACTTGGAAGTGAATTATATAGTGAAGATTTATATTAATTAAAATACGTTATGCTACTTATTATTGTTATTAGTTTTATTATTATAGGTGTATATATAATAATAAATATAATTGATAGAGGACCGAATTTAAAAGATTTTATCTATTTTATTTTAATTATGCTTGGAGTATTTTTGGGAGGTATGATTGAAGACTACAAACAAGAATCTCAAAACAGTTTTAAATCTAAAATAGACCACACAAAAAATTCAGAAGTGTTAAATAATATAGATACTCTGGTTACATACAGAGATAGTGTTCTCCTTATATTTAAATAAAATATATTTATGAACACAAAGATCTTTAATGTTAAAGGATAATAGAAAGGTTTCTATTGTAAATCTATTTCTTATTCTAGAATATCTAAAGAATATAATACTATTTGAATAATATGAAAGTAAAACTATTAAAAAAATTAAGAAAAAAATCTATTAAAAATATTTATATACGTCCTCCGAAGGCTTCTTGGGAATCTTATGAAATTATTACTCCTATACAAGATAATGTAGTAAGAATATCTTTTTATACTTCAAAAGATATAGAAATCAGTGAAAGAATGCTTATAAATAAAAGGAGAGAGTATATCTTAGATGTAATTCATTTTATGCGATCGCGATTTAATAACATTATAGCGAAGAAATATTTTACTAAAGAATTAAATAGAATTAATAAATTAATACCCTAAATTTATGTGGATAGCAAGAGAAGAAAACGGAGATCTTTATCTATTTAGACATAAACCTTATGAATCCCAACGATACTGGTATTGTGATGAAGAAGACGCTACCAAAAATCGTTTTAGAATAGATCGAGATTTATTCCAGAATGTAGATTTTTATAATAGTCCTGTAGAAGTTGATATTCAACTCAAACTAGATAAATGTAGTTAAACAGTAATGAATTTTATCCATTATGAGAAAAATAGGAATATTCTTAGGAAATTTTGATCCTCCTACTATATGTCATCAGAATATAATTAGGAATGTAGTAAATTACAATCTTTTAGATGAAATTTTCATTGTCCCTAAATATAGAAGTATCAAAGAACCATACTCTACACTTTTTACAGATAGAGCAACTATGTGCAAAAGAGCTTTCAAACCATTTAAAAAGGTTACTATATCTAGCATGGAAAGCTTGATAGCTTCTATAGATATGAAGGTTTATAGAGAAGGAGTTCCATCGTGGAAAACTATAGACTTTTTTAAGAATATAAAAGACATAGAATTATATATAATAACCACATACTCAGGATACTCTAAGATTTCAAATTGGGATAAAGGAGAAGAGATATTAAAGAATAATAAATTTATAATCCTTTGTGAGGTTAAGGACTTGGGAAAGTTACCTGGAGATATTATTAGTATACCTTTATATGATCATATTAATATCACATCTAATAAGGTTCGAAATTATATAAGATTAAATTCTAATCCATTTCCATTAGTTCAAAAGGATGTGTTAGATTATATATATAAACATAATCTTTATATAGAATGAGATACTATATAACAGGACATAGAGACTTATCTAAAGAGGAATTTAATAGAATTTACCTTCCGAAGATAGATGATATTATCAGAGAAGATTCTAATGCAGTCTTTTTAGTTGGAGCATGTGAAGGTGTTGATTTATACACTAGACAATATTTAATTAAATATAACATTAGACTTCAAATCTATGGACCATATTTTGAATCCAATCATATCAATAATATTACACAGGTACATTTTCTTGTAAGTTATGAAAATGCGGCTAATAAGATGATTGAAAACTCAGATATAACTATCGGGTTTATTAAACCTGGTAGAGAGTCAAGTTTTACTGCTTTAAATATCTTAAAAAGGTATATAATAAATAAATCTTAAATTTAAATACTATGAATAGAAAAGAAAGAACTATCTCCGAAACTATGGAGAAATTAATGGTAGACCAAATCGCAAGAGAATTGTATAATCATAATGTGTATAGAACTTATGCTAATTACTATTATGTAAGAGGATTATTTAAATTATATCTTTATTATGAGATGAGGTCTAATGAAGAATATAATCATCATCAGTGGATTGTTGATAGATTATATAGAGCAGGAGTAGACTTTAATTATCCAGAAGTGCCTGCTGTTAAAGCTAATCATGTTATACTAAAGCCAGAAGATAGTTTCCAGAAAGTAGTGGATTTGGAGATTGAGACTACTATGTATATAAATAAAATGATAGAAACTGCGAAAGAGGAGAAGGATTGGCAGACGGAGGGGTGGTTAAAGAGGACGTTAAATGAAGAGCAGATAGACTTTTGTCTGAAAGTATGGTAACATACAGGTGAATAGATCAAAATCGGTGGAAACTAAAGTTTAAATACTATGTTAATACCGAGGTAAGTATGAATTTAAAGGATTCATACCACTGTAACGCGTAGGTGTTGAAACTATATTTAAATATAGAATAAAATATACCCAAGAGTGATCTACTCCTATTATTTAAATAGGATGAAAATGTACGCTGAACCGTCTGATAATTAAATCAGAATATCTTTATTTATATCTTCAATAAAGTAAGGAGGAAACTCCCGGAAGTGAGGGATAAAAAACTTTCACGATAACAAAATTGGGAAGAAGAAGATATTAGTAGAACTATCCAAGCTATGGCAGAAGAAGATACTGATTGGCAGACTAAGGAAGATACAATTCTCTCATATTATAATAATTTAAATAGAGTAATAGAAGGAGATAGAGATATTATTGACAATAACTCTTTTCTTAAACAAAGATAATAATTTAATATAATAACTTATGTTAGTTCTAAATAATATTAATTCAGTCTCGGATGTAATTACAAATTCCTCATCGGAATTATTTGTAATAAACGATAAAAATACTACATTAGACCATCTTAAGAATATAATCAATCCTATATTAGATGGTTATTATGAACCATTTGTATTTAATTTAGATACGTTTAGAAAATGGGTAGAAAGTTCCGAAGAGGATAATTCTACGGATATAGACGCATGTTTTCAGACTATATACGACTGGTTCATTGATTTAGAGTATCCTAGTGGTTTAACTTACTATATTTGGGATACTCTTTATAAGTTACGGTTAGAGGACTATATTAAATTAGAAAATAGTCTACTTAAAGAATTATACGCGGAATTAATTAAAAAGTATGATACTGTTTATTTCTCATGTAAAGAAATTGAAGCTTTTCTTCAAACATATGATGAAGACAAAATAAACAAAATCATAGACTATTTACTAAATACAAATTTCGAATATGACATTCGAAAATTAAATGGAAAGATTATTCTCCTTTCCGAGGAGGAGAATTCCATTTCATGTAGTAGAAAATTTAACCGCTCAGAATTTGCGGAAGATTCTGATGTATTTCAATGGCTTGAGCATAATTTTAATATTACATATTATCATTTAGGGTGAGATTTAAAATACATTCAATATCAGATATTATAACAAACAGTAGTTCAGAAGTATTTCTTGTTTCTAAAGATAGTGAGATAAAGAATATAAAAGGATTGCAAGAGAAACTGAATTTAGGAGACGTATCTGATTTACTAAAGTTTATACATACTTATAGTTGGGGTATAGATAAAGACTATAATCATGGAGATTTATGTATAACACTTGATCATATACGTGATATAACTGATGCTTTCAGTAACTACTTCAATGATAGTGACTGGGATGATAATATCTCAAAAATAGGTATATTACGTGATGAGATGTACAAAGTATTTGCTGAGAGTTTTAAGGATATAGTAGCTATAGTAATAGATAATGGCTATCATTATGAATTTATTGCAGATAATCCAAATTTAAAATATGAAAACTTTCCATATTAAAATTCATTCTATTTCAGATATTATTACTAATAGTAGTTCCGAGACCTTTTGTTCTATTTATAGTGAAGATATATCTAAAGTATTAAAAGTATTATCTCCTTATTTTGGGAACTATGATGTTTTTGATGAATGTTGTGCACAAATATATGGTCCTTTTGGAGATGGTATAGAAGATCCTTATATTGAAATTAGATGTTCTCAAGATTATCGACCTTCGTTACTAGAAGAAGGATTAAGATATGTATTAGATAAAAATAATATTGATTATACAATATCAAAAGATGAATAAAAAAATATCTTCATATAGAGTCAATGATAGAGTTCCGATAATTTTTGTATTTGATTCTAAATACTATAATGAAACTACTATAAGTAATATATTAAATAGACTATTAGAACTTGAGGGAAGATCATACGAAGATTTCTTTGGAAAGATCCAACCAGCTATTGAAGTAACAACATGCTGCAATCCTAAAGACTTAGCAGTACTAGCTTATGAGATACCCTATTGGATGAGACTTTATTTAAAGAATTTACATAATGTAAAAGGTTATGGTTGTTTAACTTTATAAATTAAGAGATGAAAGATTTTAAACACTTTGGATTTAAGTTTAAAGGTATAAGTAGTTGTAATTATACCGCAATATGGAGTAATTTAACTACAGTACGTTTTGGAGATAAAGAGATTAAAGAACTTCCAGCAGATAAAGCGGAGTTCTACGATGTTTCATTAGGGAATAAGTGTGTTACTGGAAAATGTAATTTCTGCTTAGTGCCAGAAACACATATACTTACTAATGAGGGTGATAAATATATAACAGACATAAAAACAGAAGACTTAGTGTTTTCCTATAATGAGTGTAGTGGAGATATTGAGTTAAAAAAAGTAGACCAAGTATTTGAAAGAGTATATGAAGGAGAACTTATTGAAGTAGTTACAGAAATTGGAACTTTAAGACTAACTCCGAATCATAAGATATATACTAGAAATAGAGGATGGATTGAAGCGTGTAATCTACAAGTGTCAGACGAATTGTTAGAATTTTAATATCCGAAAAGTTGGAAGTATTAAAATAGATTATTATTTTTGTATATAAAATAATAACTAATTTTAATACTTATGAAAACATGTAAATATTGTGGATGTGATATATCCCATCTAAGAGCCAATGCTACCATTTGTGGATCAAGAGAATGTACAAACGCGTATAGAAGAGAACTTAAATCAAAACCTAAGGAGCCTAGGACCTGCGAAATTTGTGGAACGTCTATAGATGATCTTCCTGGACAAAGACGAATCTGTAAAAATCCAGAATGTGAAGCGGAGCAGAAGAGGAGAAAATACGCACAGGCCTTAAAAGAAAAAATATGTAAAAAATGTGGAGATACTTTCCTCGGCACTTCTAAACAAACCTGTTGTGAAAACTGTAGAAAACACAAAGATATAACATTTGAAGTTATAGAACAGAAAGTAGTTTGTGAAGATTGTGGAGCTTTATTAAGAACCGAAAGTAAAAAAGTTAATGGAAAAACTAAGGAGATTATAGCAAAAGGAATGTGTGATGCTTGTAAACAAAAACATAGAGAGAAACTTAGTTTACAAATGAAAGAACATAATCCTATGTTTGATCCTGAGGTAGTTAAAAAAACTTTTGAAACAAGACGGTATAAGTATCTACAAAAATGTGAAGAAGAAGGAAGGCTTCCTTATGTAAGAAAAGGATGTAAAGGTGAAACTAAGGAAGAAAGAGTTCAAAGAATGAAAGAACACAATCCTATGTTTGATCCTGAGACTAGAGCAAAGGTTAGCAAAACTCTTAAAGAAAAAATTTTATCTGGAGAAATTGTTTATGCTAAAGGTCCAGAACATCATTTGTGGAAAGGTAATAGAAATTTTAATAAGGCAGTACGTATAGAATTGAGGAAATGGGTTAAAAAACAAATGGAAAAGGTTCATTATATATGCCAAAAATGTGGAAAAACACACACAGAATTACATGTACACCATTTACATCCATTAAGGGATATAATTTCGGATACTTTAAATAAAAATAATTTAACTATTATAGATATAAATAGTATGGAGGGTTCAGAACAATATTTTGATATAATTAAACAAATAGTTGAATATCATTATCAACATAATGATATTGGGATTGTTGTTTGTCCCCAATGCCATAATGAACTAGATAGTTATTATAAAAGAAAAACCCATGAAAATAATAAGTATAAAGAAAGTTAATTATAGTGGAAAGGTATATAATATTGGAGTAAGAGATAATAATAACTATTTTGCATCTAATATTTTAGTACATAACTGCTATGTATCATCTAATCCAAATGGGGAGTATTATACTAATGTATGTGATACATGGAAGAAGTTTATTGCTACATTTGTTCCAGATAAGAAAGAAAAGAATTTCACTATCACAGAAAAGCCCTTTCAAATAGCGATTGGGTCTGAAGGTTCTGCGGACGAGTCGCCGGAGTTCTGTGATTTCTTAGAAACTGTATATAATACTGGAGTAGTTCCTAATTATACTACCAATGGAGTAATTCTATCATATTATGATAAACCTGGAACAGAATATTATGAACTAGCTAATAAAATCCTTAAATATACCCACGATTATGTAGCCGGAGTGGCAGTTTCATTTGGAAATAAATCTCTCCGACCTTATGCAGAAAATGCTATAAAAGGATTATTAGAGAAAGGTGATTGTTATGTTAACATTCATCATATAATATCAGATAAGGCCTCTGTACAAGACTTTATAAATAGTTGGTATAATTACTCAGATGATATAAAATATCACGTCCTACTGCCTCTGATGCCTTCTGGAAGGTCTACTAAAGGACTTGAACCAGAAGCATGGAAAATTTTAGAGAAGTCAATTAAAGATTTAAATATCACAAATGTTGCTTTTGGAGCACATTTTTATGATTATTTAAAAGAATCCTCTATTAAAACCTGGATTTATCCTCCAGAGAGTTTAAGCAAAAATATGATTCTTAAAAATGGTAAAGTTATTATTACTCCAAGCTCTTTTAACTTAACTCCAATTAAAATATTTGACTTTAATGAGAAAGTATAAAAGGAAAAAGAACAGGTATAGATCAAATAAGGTCTATCCTGTTAATGATATGCTGATAATGATGGTGAATGAGGAATTAAGACCTTACAATAAAACAATAGATGATATAAGGGACATTAAAGAATGGTATAATTTATATACTTTTAACACTAAATCTCAAGAAAAAGTTTGGAGAGATTATTGTAATAAATTAATTCGCAAACATTTATATCCTTGGTATATAGATAAAAAACATGCGAAAAAAGAGGTTAGTTGGGTAGCACTACAAGTTGGATTATATTCGGAATATTTAAAACATGAAAATTAGAGTAATAGGAGACCTTCATGGAAGAGATTGGTGGAAGAGGAAAGTTGAAACTGGAGATTCTAATTTAAATATTTTCTTAGGAGATTATGTTGATTCTTATACTGTTTCTGATAAACAAATAATAAATAATTTATTAGATATAATTGAATTTAAGAAAAGTTATGAGGATAAAGTAATATTATTATTAGGAAATCATGAATATAATTACATTTCTCCTTATATAGGTTATTGTTCTGGATATAGATATAGTATATCTAATAAACTCCAAGGTATTTATAGAAATAATCTACACCTATTTAAATTAAATCACAATATCAAGATATATAATCCAGAAACAGAAAAGATAGATAGAACTTACTGGTTTTCTCATGCCGGAATTACAAGTAAATGGTTATCTTTTTATGGGCAAATATTTAATAATATTGAGAATGAAAAAGATATAGCTTTTAATCATTTATACTATCCTAATCTCTGCGAAAAGATAAATTTATCTATAGATTCTCATAGATATTTATCTCAAGTACTGTCTATATCTATGCATAGAGGTGGTAGTAATTTCTATGGAGGACCATTATGGGCGGATATGTTAGAATCTAAAAGAGATTTTCTTAAGTATGATCCAGAAATTCCTTTATATGATGCTCCAGTAATACAATACGTAGGACATACTCCAGTGAATCCAGAAGAACAAACAGTTTTCAGAGATAAAGACTCAGGAAGTGAAATTCATTATTGTGATTTTGAAAATAATGCAGAATATAATGATATTATAATTGAAATATGAAGAATAATATTAAGTTAACAGAGAATCAGATAGAAGAATTATATAATTTGCAGAGTGTTTCGGAGATTTATTAAGCAAAGCTAAAACATTTATAGTATGAAAGATCAAGTTTTATCAATAGATCAAATGCGACATCTAAAGACTTAAATATAGATACCAGTAAAGCTTCTTTATATTGGGTACGTCGTTGTCATGGATGTAAAATCGACGACAATTCTACAGGAGAGTGGTTTCTTAGCCTACAAAAAGAGTTCCTAGTAAGTGGATTCACATCTTATGAAATAATTCCAACTTTTATCCTCCAAGATTTATTGAATATTCTCCCTTCCAGAATATATTCTAAATCATATGAGATATATTCTCTAAGAATAGATAGGTATTTAGATGATTGGGAAATATATTATAAAACTACTGAGGACAGTGATGGAAGTAAACTTTTTACTCCAATTTGTAGAAATACATTATTGGAAGCCGCCTATGAAATGCTTTATTACTTTGCTGAAAATAATTTACTTAAAAAAATAGAAATTATGACGAATAAGGACTAATAATATGGGATATATTGAAAGCTATATAAAAAGGAGACTATGATATAAGAATTTGAACAATTAAAGAAACACTAAATATAACTGACATGAAAAAAGAAAGCAAACCAGTTAAAGCCTATAAAGGATTTAACAAGCACATGCAATGTACGCCCAATGGGAAAATTTTCCAGTACGAAATTGGTAAGGAATATAAAGAAGATGAAGCTTATTTATGTCATTGCGGTTTTCATGCTTGCGAGAACCCTCTTGACGTTCTGAGTTATTATAATAACATTGATGACAAATTCTGCGAAGTAGAATTAGATGAAATTGATCCGAATAGAAATAGAGATTCGAAAATATGCGGAAAGAAAATAAAGATTGGTATTGAAATAGGATTCTTAGGCTTATTTAAAGCGGGTATCGAATGGATTAAGAACAAAACAATCTTTACAAAAGAAGATTTTGAAAAATTACCTTCCGGTGATGATGCTAAGATAGGCTCCTCCGGTGATTACGTTCATATCAGTTCTTCCGGTAATCGCGCTCAGATCGGTTCTTTCGGTGATGATGCTAAAATCAGTTCTTCCGGTTATAGTACTCAGATCGGTTCTTCCGGTAATCGCGCTCAGATCGGTTCTTCCGGTAATCGCGCTCAGATCGGTTCTTCCGGTGATGATGCTAAGATAGGCTCCTCCGGTGATTACGCTCATATCAGTTCTTCCGGTGATGATTGTGTCATAATGTGCGCTGGTATTAATTCATCAGCTAAAGCAAAAATAGGGTCATGGATTACTCTTGCAGAATGGAAGTATTCAAAAGAAAAACAAAAATATATTCCATTTTCAGTTGTAACTAAACAAGTAGATGGAATTGAGATAAAAGAAGATGTGTACTATACCTTACAAGATGGTAAATTTAAAGAATTAGAATAAATGGAAAATTTTGTCTGATAAAATGCTATAAATATTAATACTTAAAGATGAGAAAATGACTAGTATAAATCTATGTAGATGTCCTTATTGTGGATCCTACCATTATGAAGTAGGGTATTTTACATCTAGAGCTAACTGTAGATGTTGTGATTGCGGAAGTCTGTTTTGGTATAATTTTAGTTTGAATACTTAAGTAAAAAGTTATAACACAGGAAGATAGAGATATTAGAATATCATCAGCACTTGCAATTCTATTGTTATCTATTTTCTTAGGAATGTTAATCAATACTATAATTACACCTACTATAGAAGATTATATTCATGGTAAAGTGAGAGTAGAAATAAACCAAGTCTATGAGAATGGAGAAGTTGTAAGATGTGATACTAATTATTATAAATTATAAGTTATGGCATGGATAGCAGTAAATAAAGATGGTAGTGAAACCATATTTGCTTTTAGACCCTATAGAAAAGACCCTGATATATCACGTTGTAAATTATGGGAACCTGAATATTGGAGTGATGAGAACAGTAGTGAGTATGATAACGAAGATACTGGGATTATTTTACCTAAGGGTTCTATCAAGAAACTTACAGGTAAAGATTTAACTTGGAATGATGAATCTATAGAATTAAAGGAGGATTGAAGGGAAGACAAAGAGCCTAAGTTATTAATAACTAAATAACAATATTATGTGGATAGCAAGAGACAAAGATGGTAGTTTATGGTTATCAAAATCAGATAAACTCACTAATACTCATGTGTCAAGATATTTACCTAATTATAATAGAGTAGAAATTTATGATGAAGATTTTTGGTGTATATCAAAGAATTATTCAAAAACTAATAGTAATCATTAATTATGGAAGTAAAGATTCAAATACCAGACAATTGTGAACTCATCAAGGATGGGAACACATACATTGTAAAAGAGAAGAAGAATGATAAGCCAAGAACTTGGGAGGAGTTTTGTGAGATGAATCCGATAAAAGCTGGAGAAACGTTTATAGATTATACTGATGATTGTAACCAAATTACTGAGGCATCATTTTGTGTCGGAATAGAAAACCTTGTATTAAGTTTCAGGGAGTTGATAAAAACCTATGAGAATGCATGTGAAATTATCGAAGTAATGCCTGAGATAGATTGTGATAGTAAATCTGAATTAGCACGTTTGAAACTAATACGGATTTATGAAGCCTCTAATGTACTAAATCACTGGAAGTTTGCTCCTCTGAAAGCTCAATTAGGATTTTACCCTTCTTTTATATTGGAGAAAGGAAAAATAGTATTCCATGAGATGTGTAGTAATATAATATCTTTTTCTAGTGATCCCAAATTATGTTGTGGTTCTAAAGAAGATGCTTATTATATAGGGACTCATTTTATAGACTTATATAGGGATTATTTATTACCAGAATAAAGAATAATTATAATTAAATAACTAAGATTTCTCCAAGATTACAACTTATTAAAAGCTATATAAACTCACTTGATAATAATACTACTATTACTGTAAGAAGGTGGCCAGATGGGAAAATAACATATAAATATAAATGCAAGTTGATAAAGCAGTTTATTAATATAAAAGACCCTATTATTCATAATACTGATTATAGGTACATTATTCTAATAAGTAATAATCCTTTTTGCTCACCTGATTTTGACTTCGTTATATCATTACAACGATACTTTCCAGAATTTAATAAAGATAAGCTTGCCCACATTGCACTAAATACGATGGTTATTGGTGGGATATTGATGATATAGACTCAAGAATACAGGCATTAAATAAATTAATAAGTATATATGAGAAAAAACTAGATAGTTTAGACTTTTATAATAATGACTAAAGTTATTATATAACTAAACAGTTATTTAAATTCTTACTTATAAACGAAAGAATAAAAATTTTTAGTGTATAACAAAGATATTTATAAACACCCAACTCCTATAACAGCAAAAGTACAATTAGTAGAAAAAGAAGAAAGTTTATACAGTACATATGTATTTAAAGATTTAGATCTGGAAAATGAATATTATATGATAACTAAGTATCCAAATTGGAATCAAGGTCCTATAAATATCGGGGATATTGGATATGTTACTTATTATATAATAATCGCAGGAGTATCTAAATGGTATGTTAATTCTGGAGAAAATATAAAAGAAGTATATACTCCATATAATTATACTCATTTAGCTCTTGTTAAATTTATTAAAGATAATTCTAATATAATTAAAAAAGATAAAGATAATAAACTTAAAATAAAAATTATTTAAACACATAAAGTTATGACATTATTAAAAGAAAGACTATTAGAAGCACAAGAAAGAAAAGAGAATGATATTAAAAACTTTACATGGTTATATCCGAAAGATAGAGATAATGGAAATGTTCAGAATGAGGTTAAATTAGTATCTTGTACTGAGGAACAACTTAAGGGTTTTTATTCCCACTGTAATAAAATGTTATATAATGACTCTAAGGAAAATCCCGGAAGAGTTAATGTGTTAAAAATAATTCAGGACCAAATTACAAAGATTGGAGTCGAGTTAATGCTTCGAGATTTCGAAGCTAAGAATGAGAATTTCGATAGATTCTCTTTCGCATTATCTATCGATGAATTCTTGGAAAAGAATAAAGATGTAGATCCCAAAGTTGCTACAATTAAGAACTTTATTAAAGTAGCTAGGAAATATGAAGATTTAACTTTACATTCTGTATATGAAGGATGTATTGGGAAGTTGGGATTGTTTGAGAATCCTCATATCACTAAATCTTTTATTCTTAGAATGGGGCTATGGATGAGTAAAATGGCTGGAGATCATAAGAAATTAAAAGAGTGGGCTGAATTAAATAAATTATCCAGCTTAAATCCTATGGATAAAGTATATAAATATTTAAGACTTAAAGAACATGATAAATTAAGATCTAATCCAACCGGATTAACTTTATCTCAGATAAAAGGGATGTTAGAAATTACTAACCATCCTAAAAAGTATAGTGAATTAACTACAGAACAGCTAACAACTCTTAGATATAGGGTATTGTTAGACTTAAGAACTAGTGTAAGAAGTCATATCTCAAGATGGGAAACTTTAAAGCATCAGATTGAATTGGTTGCTGAATCTAAAGGATTTAAATTGCTTTAAAATGGATTATGAAGTATATGATATAGAATGTTTATCAAACCTATTTACATATACTGGTTATGATTTAGATTCTAAAGAATATTTTCAATTTGTAATACATGATTCTAAAAATGATTATGAGTTATTATATAATCATCTAAGAGGAAGAAAATTAGTTCAAATTGGATTTAATAATGAAGGATATGATTATCCTGTAATACATCATTTATTAAATCATTATGATGAATATGTAACTAAATCTGGACATCTTCTCTCTCAATGTATTTATCAAAAATCTCAAGAAGTAATTATGATGGAATTTTCTGAGATTGCAGATAGAAATAAATTTATTCAACAAATAGATTTATATAAAATACATCATTTAAATAACAAAGCTCGAATTTGTTCTCTCAAACAACTAGAGGTTTATATGCGAATGAGAAATGTAGAGGAAATGCCATTTAATCATACTCATTGGTGTTCAGAAGAGGATATTAAATCTATTCTTTTATATAATCTTAATGATGTAAAAGCTACTACTTTATTCTTTTTTATGACAATTGGAAAAACTGATAATCCAATATATAAAGGAAAGGATAAAATATCATTGAGATTAAATTTAAATAAAAAATATAAATTAGGATGTTTAAATTTCCCAGATGTTAAAATCGGAGAACAACTTATTCTTAAATTATATTGTGATAAAACTGGATCCAGAAAATGGGATATAAAACAATTAAAATCTCCTAGAAATAGTATTAATTTAAAAGAATGTGTTCCGAAATGGGTAGAATTTAAAACTAAGGAATTTAATCAATTGTTAAATAAGATTAATTCTACGGTTATATCTAATACTAAAGGGGAATTTAATGAAAGTGTTATATTTCATAATATTAAAATGGAATATGGTACCGGAGGTTTACATTCTAATGCTGATCCCGGAATTTATAAATCTAACGATGAATGGATTATATATGATCAAGATGTTGGATCGCTATACCCCTCTTTAGCTGTTACATTAGGATTATATCCCGAACATTTAGGTAAAATCTTTACTGAAATTTATAATGAGATAGTAAGTACTAGATTAAAAGAAAAAAAGAAACCTAAAAAAGAAAGAGATATGGTTATTATGGAAGGATTCAAACTTGCTGCTAATGGAATTTACGGTAAGTCTGGAGAAGAGTCCTCTTTCTTATATGATCCTTTATATACAATGAAAACAACAATTGCTGGACAATTATTTTTATCAATGTTTACTGAAAAATTAGTAAATGCTTGTCCAGAAATTAAATTTATACAACATAATACTGATGGACTTACGTATTTAGTTAAAAGGTCACATTTATCTTTAGTTAAAGAAGTAACTAAAGAAATGGAAGATTTAACTGGATTATATATAGAAGATAATATGTATAATCTCTTAGTAATGAGGGATGTAAACAGTTACTTGGCTAAATATGAATCTGGAGATATTAAATATAAAGGAATATTTGAAATAGACTCCGAATGTTATAAAAATCCTTCGATGAGAATTGTACCTTTAGCTTTATCTAATTATTTCCTTAATAATATTCCAGTATCAGAAACTATATATAATCATAAAGATATATTTGATTTTTGTATGTTACATAAATCAAATTCAAATTTTACAAGTTTTATGAGAAACGGAGAAGATATTATTAAATTAGATAGAATTACTAGATATTATATATCTAATAAAGGGTATGAATTAATAAAAATAAAATCTAATGGTAAAGATTTAAATTTATCTAAATTTAATCAAGGAGAAAATAGAATTAATGTCGGATACAGAACTACATTATTTAATAAATATATAGAACTTCCTATTGATAAATATGATATAAATTATAAATTTTATATTAGAGAATGTAATAAAATTATAGATATAATAGAACCAAAACAAATGGTATTTGATTTTTGGAAATTATAAATATTTATATGGTAACTAACGAAGAATTATCTCTTAAACTTGATCAAGTTCTTAGAAATTAGGAGGAATTAAAAACAATAGGATTAGTAACAATCCAAATTCTAAATAAATTTATAGAACATGAGAAAGGCTCAGAAGATTTTATCAGAAATATAATAGCTAATATAGCCGGAGATGAAATAGAATGGAATAGAAGAAGACAGTATATAAAATAAGTTAATATGATAGAGTTAAAAATACTTCCAAAATTTTATGATGATATTATATATAAGGATAAGAGATTCGAAGTAAGAAATATTATAGATAGAACATTTAAACTCGGAGATCTAATTCTTTTAAGAGAATATTACAAAGGAGAATATACTGATCGAGAATGTATTGTAAAGATTATATATATCTTAAAAGATCCTAAATACTGCAAAGATAATACATGTATTTTTGGATTTGAATTAATTACCACTAATCAAATGTAATGAAAAAAGAAGATAGAATAAAAGAGTTAGTAGAACTCTGGAGAAAAAATAATGGAAAAGGAAGGATAATTCTTCCTAATCAATTCGGGAAACAGTTATTAGTATCTAAAGTATTAGAGCTTTTCTTAAATAAAAATCCTTCTTCTGAGGTATTTATTATAACTCAAGATTATTCTTCTTCTTATCAATGGAATACATGGTTATATACTCAGAAGTTGCATAATAAATGTAAAGCTTATAGTATTTCTTATATATTAAATAATTTATCTAATTTTACCAAATTTCCATTTTTATTAATTGATGATATAGCTGCGGAAAAGAGCTTATATAATATCTTAAAAATTCCACATAAATTTCTATTATCTATAACTACTTTCTATGATTTAAATTATCTAAAGTCCCTTCCAGTTGTTGGGGAAGTTACTAAAGATGAAGCAATATCTAATAAATGGATTAATAATTATAAAGAGTATAAAGTTATTATAGATGTAGACGATTTAAATTTATATAAAGAGCATGATCAGAAATTTTATAAATACATGAAACTATTTAACTATGATCTTACTCTAGCAATGAATTGTTTATCATCTAAGAAAGCGAGAGAGGAATTTAGTAAATTAAAAAATTGTAAAATCGAATTAGTTAACGCTTGTACTTTTGGAGTTTATAGAGAGCTTAAATGGAGGAAGAATTTTGTATTTTTTCATCCGAAGAAAAGAGAATTAACTGAAAAGATTTTAGAATATAATAAATTTAAAAGAGTAATTATATTCTCTCCAACTATAGAAGAGTCTTATAAATATGGAGATATTCAATATAATAGTAAACTATCAGATAAACAGAAGTTCGAAGCATTGAAGCATATAAATTTCCCAAGTCCGATATTAGTATCTGCTGTAAATGATATTTCTCATGAAATAAAGTCGCAATTTGATGTGGAAATTATTACATGTAATAATTCATCTAATATATTAAAAGAGAATAGATTAAAATTAATAAAAGAAGAAGGTAAGATTTTTACATTTGTTATAAAGAATACTATGGAAGAAGCTTGGTACAAATTAAGTACTTTAGATAATGATTATATAACAATCACTGAGAAAATGTTACAAAGAGTCTTAGAAGGAAAAGAAATCTTAGAAGAAAGAATTGAAGGTCCGGAAATGATTTATAATTATTGATTATGAAAGATTTATCCCCGAAAGTAATATTAAAGAATTTATTAAGATTAGATCTTCATAAATTCTCATTGGAAGATGATGGTGAGAGATTTGTATTAAAAACATCTTCTTCTGATATTACAAAGTATATTATTAGTTTTTATAAAAAGACTAATGTAATCTTTTTTACAATCTCTAAAAATGTACAGACTTTTAGTTACATGATTATAGAACAGGATATTGCAAAAAAGATACGTACTTTGATAGATACTATAGAACTAAGTGTCTTAGCTACTAGTTTATGTGAAATACTTGATATTCTCGATGAAAATGACAAAGCGGAAGAATCATCCACGAAAATATGTGAGGCATGTGGATTTCCTATAGATGTAACTACATATACTAAAAATGGATGAGTACGTACTAGATGTAAAAATTGTAAAATTTAAATATTATGCCATATTATAAAATATTAATGAATGTACCATGTACACAAGTTAAAGAAATTGAAGTATATGCCGAATCAAAAGATGAGATTAAGGAGCTTTTCGAATATGATATGTGTATAGATAGAGATCCTGAACCAGGAGAATTTGGGGATATTGCATATTATGATTGTATAGAAGATCTTGTAGAGATATCTACTACCGTAGATACATACTATGATGAACCAGTTATATACGAGGATCTTGAATCTATAACAGAAATTTCAGATTGATTTATGCCATATTACGATATATCGTTAACCATTCCTTGTGATGTAAAAGTCTCAACTACTGTGTATGCAGAGTCCGAAGAAGAAATTAAATGTTTCATAAATAAGGGCTATATAAATAGAAATGCTACAAATATAATTGAAGATATTGGTAACTTTTATAATGCTTATGATTTAGTTGAGCTTGCTAATATAGTTGATATAGAACCAAACGCAATTGGAGAACAATATATAGATCTTATAGAAGAATTAAACTAACACTATTCCATTCACGTAACATCTAATAAACTAGAATTAACCGTGCTTGTTTGTGTTATATTGTATAACAATATAAACAAACATTAATGGAAAAAATCTCAATCTCATTAGATCGTGAATTAGATTTAATGACACAGTATAATCTATCAGCCGAGGAATGGTGGATTATACAATTATTATTCCTCGCTCAATATCCTGAGGGAAGGATAGATCCTTTAGAACGATATAGTAAGATCGTTGGTGGATTTAAATACGATATAATTGAATCTCTCCAATCTAAAGGAATTTTAAAAAAGATAAATATTAAAAAAGGAGATCATTTTGAGATAGATGATTTACAATTTAACTATGTAAAAGGTGAAAATAAGAAAACATATCCATTAGACATCCCGTTCACTGCTAACTTTATTAAATCGTATTTAAAGCATTCCGGAGAATTAGGAAAAGAGTTATTCCTAGAATATCCAACCTTTATTTATATCAATAATTCACCAGTAAATGCCCGTAACATTACCACTGGAAACCATTTCGGATCTATGGAGGATTTTTTCTTCTTTTATGGAAAAACAATAAAATGGAATCCAACATTACATAGAGAAATAATTGATTTACTTCAATGGGGCAAAGAAAATGATATGATAAAGATGGGAATTTCTACTTTTGTTATTAATCAATCCTGGATTGCTTTGAAAGAAGCTAAGGAGAAGGGTATGGGGTCGGTGGATATAAATACTCTTATATGAATTTAATTGATTCTTTTTATCAAAAAGTAGAGGAAGGGAAGAAAGGGAATAATATGGGTATACCTTCAGGGTTTCCTAAATTAGATAAATACATATATGGAATACAAAGGCGATTTATGTCCGTTATTATCGCGGACTCAGGTGCCGGAAAGAGTTCTACAGCTATATTTATGTATATCTACAAACCCTTAGTATATTCCTTAGAACATCCAGAAATACCTGTAAATATCCTTGCATTAAGCTTTGAAATGTCAAAAGAAGTACTTCTTGCTAAACTTCTTTCTCTTTATATTCTTGATAAATACCATATTGATATTAGTTATTCTGAAATATTCTCTTTAAATAAAACAATCTCTGATGAAAAGCTTAAATATATCTATGATGCTAGGGATTGGTTAACTAAAGTAGATGATAAATTAACCATCTATGATACTCCTTTAAATTCTACTGGAGTATATAATATCCTCAGAGCATGGGCTGGATATTTTGGGAGATTTGAAACAGATGACAATGGTGAGAGATATATAAAGAATGATAATAATCAATATCTAATAACAGTATTAGATCACTGTAAACTATTAAAGAATAATGGTTCGGGAATTAAACATGAGATAGATGAAACAGCTAAGCATTTTATTTATTATCGTAATTTATGTGATATGACAATATGTGCTGTTCAACAAGCCAATAGACAATTTAAATCTATGGATAGAAGAAATTCCGAACATAATTATCTAGAATTACAGGATGCCCAAGACACTGCTGATATGACACAAGCGGCAGAAATTGTTATTGGTGTATATCATCCATTTAGGGAGAAGAAGGCAAAGTGTGAAGGGTTTGATATTAAGAAACTTAGAGACAATTTTAGATTGATCCAATTGCTTATATGATTACTAGGAATAGGATTTAAATATCTCCAGTAAGTACTATGAGCCTACTATTGAAGATAGTAGAAAACAGGGTGAATTGCTGGGAACTCCAGAAGTGGACAATCAGCAGCCGAGCTTAGGTAGTAATATCTTTGAAGGTTCAACGACTAACGATCGAATCCAAACAAGTAAGGTTGAGGATAGTAATATCGACACGAGCACCCTGCATGATATCTTAGATATCAATGATGATATAGTCTAATCTATACATATAACAAAAAGAAAGTATAGAGTATAGGATAAAGAGCCTATAGATAAAACAAATGAAAGGAAGATTTGGACAATCTGATGTTGTTGAGGGGTGTATTTTCCAAGGAAGTATAGGATATTTTAAAGAATTAGATCCTCCAGAAGATGGAAAGAGATTTGATTACGATAGAGTTCTGAGAATGGATTATTTATTCGAAGAATTTGATAATCAACAAAAGAAAAAAGAAGAGTTAGATAGAGTTATTAAAGAAGATGAAGAAGATGAAGTACTTGAATTTAATTTTAATGTATAAATGGCTATAGTATTACCAACAAGTAAAATACAACCAACAGAAACTGAACCTAGGGTATTAGTTATATTCTCGAAGCCAAAATCCGGGAAATCAACGGCTTTAAGTTTATTAGATAATAACCTAATATTAGATACAGAAGGAGGAACAGCATATATTGAAGCATTAAAAGTAGATGTTTCCTCAGTTAAAGATATATTAGAAGTATGTAAACAAATTAAAGCAGCAGGATATCCTTATAAATATATAACTCTAGATACCTTAACTTCTTTAGAGGAAATTCTACAACCGTATGCTTTAAATCTATGGAAGAAATCTAACGCATATAATCCAGAAAAGAATCCGGAACAATTAAAAGTAACTGATGTATATACTTTACCCTTTGGATTAGGGCAGAAGTATATGAGAGATTCATATTTAGCAGTAATCGGATTATTACAACAAGTATGTAAGAGGATTATTCTAGTATGTCATTCAAAAGATGCGAAAATAAATGAGAATGAATTAACTATAAAAGATATTGATTTAGCTGGAAAGTTATCTGATATTATTGCATCTAAATATGATGGAGCTGGATATTTATATAGGGATAAAGATGATAATACTATTATTACTTTTGATATAAAACAGCTTGCAGCAGAATGTAAATGTAGAGTCCCTAGATTAGATGGTAAGAAGTTTGTATTAATCGAGAATCGAGATGGAAAATTAATACCTCATTGGGATCGTATTTATTCTTCCGAACCCTATAGTGGAGAAGATGTAATTACTACTCCTCAGATTAATGTTGCAGATATTTCAGATGAAATAGAATTTAACAAAGAAGATCAATCTGAAAATTCTAATACATCCGAAGAGAAATCTGAAGTAGGTGAACTTTCAAATATAGAATTATAAAATGGAAATAGAACTTAATCTTGTAGTTACTCTATCAGATAATTTAAAAGTTACTGGAGTTAGAATTAATAAACCATCTGATTCTTTTGAAGAAGCAGCTTCTAAAACTATTGCTGTAGTAACTCCTAAAAGATCTAAATCTAAAAAAGATCAGGATACAATAGTTCTAGAAGATAATAAACTAGTATTAACTCAGAAGTTATTAGATATAATTAATGCTGAACCAGGAGATAGATTACTAGTCTCTTTTAAAGAAGAGAATGGTATTTACTTTCCAGTAATTGCTAAATCAGAAGTTTTCGCAGATCCAGAATCTGGAAATAAATTAACTAAAAGTCTTACTCTTTCTTATAGAGGAAAACAGAGAGAACAGTTATTAATCTACGGTACAAAATTTAGATTCGAGGAAACTTCCGAAAATTCTAAAACATGTAAATTAATTGGAGATAAAGAAGTTAAAGCAGATGATAAAGTTATTAAATCTAATAAAGATATTGTAACTTTTGATTCTAATGAATCGGAAGATGATACAAAGAAAACTTATACAAGGGAATTAAAAACTCCTTTTGAAGTTACTTTGGAAGATGAGGGAGATTATGAAATTCCAACAGATCTTAAAAACTTAGATTTAGAGGGATTAGAAGAAATAAATCTAGATGATGAAACACTTTTTAATTTAACTAATTAATTTATTTAAACATTATGGCACTAAATTTTGGAGCAGATTTTAACAATGCAGGAGAACACACATTAGCTAAAGGAAGTTATTTACAAGGTGATAAAATTCATATTGTTAAATTAAAAGAAGCGAAAGCTGATAGACAAAAATTAAAAGATGGAAGGGAAGTAGATACTATCAACGTAGTATTTGAGGATGAAAATGGAGCAACTTTTGAAGATAGAACCTTTGAATTAACACAAGACTCTATTGAAAGAAAAACATTTGAGTGGGGAACTTCTGCGTCTATGTATGATTCCGCATTATTAAAGTTCCGGTGTTATATTGAACACTTCGCACCTAAATATAATGAAAAACTAATTAAAGGAGAAGTAAAACTTGAAATGAAGAGCTGGAAACAATTCCGGGATTCGATGGTTGCAATTCTCCAAGCTGTTATTAAACAGAAAACTCCTGTATGGTGTAAACTTAAATTAATTAAGAATAGCTCAGGATTTGCTAGTCTTCCTTTCTTTGCAGCAGTAGATAAAGAAGGAAATGCGTATGTAAACAATAACTTTATCGGCAATGTAGAAATTTTGAAACAACAAGATAGGGATATTGCATTTACTGCTTCTGAAATCAAGAAGATTAGAGCTAGAGAAGAAGCTTCTTCTGGAACTACTACTTCCACAGAAGAATTAATTTCTTCTAATCCGGAGGAAATTTCGGATATTAATATGGAAGATTTTGAAAATATGACTCTGTAATGGGAGTTAACCTCAGTAAAGTAGATGTTTCTAGTCCTCCTTTAATAGCTGATTACGATTCCATGTTCTCTGAGAAGTTAACTCAAGAATTATTACTTAGATATAATTCAGAAGAAACTTATATGGAACATTATTTGGGAATTCCAGTTAAAAAAGGGTTATTTAAGTCCCCACTTAGAAAAGATAATACTCCTACATGTGCATTTTTTAGAGATAGTGCAGGAAGGCTCGTATTTAAAGATTTTAGGGGCGATTTTTATGGAAATTTTATTGAGGTAGTTAAGTATAAATATAATGTTTCTTATTCTAAAGCGTTAGCAATTATTGCTAATGACTTTGGGATAAGAAAAAATATTAACTTTCCAGTTAATAAATCTTGTATAAAAGAATATACTAATTCGAAATTTGAAAAGACAGAAGGATCTATTATTAAAGTTAAAGTTAAGGATTTTACGAAAGAGGAATTAAAATGGTGGGGAAAATTTGGAATAAGTCTGAATACTTTAAAGAAATTCTTTGTATTTTCCTTAGAACTAGTATATTTAAATAATGAAATATTCTCATTTAGCACCTCTAAAAAGTTTCAGTTTGGGTATTACTATCCTACTAAGGACAAAGAGAAGCAATTGTGGAAAATTTACTACCCGATGAATAAAAAATATCGCTTCATAACTAATTATAAGAAAAGTATAATTCAAGGTATTCATAATATGCCGAAGAATGGAGAATATTTAGTAATAACTAAATCCCTTAAAGATGTTATGTGTTTATATGAACTTGGAATACCCGCAATTGCACCTAATTCAGAAAATCAGTTTGTGAGTGATGTTTTATATTCTAAATTAAAAGACAGATTTAAGAAAATATTCTTATTTTATGATTCTGATTTAGCTGGGATTAGTAATATGAATAAAATTAGAAAGAAATTTTCTGATATACTTCCTATATATATTCCAAGGAAATATAAGGCTAAAGATATATCAGATTTTTATTCTAAATATGGAAGTTTAAAGACTTTCGACTTAATAGAAAATACGAAAAGATTATATTTAAATGGATAAAATACAAAAAATAGAATTAGAAGAGTGTATAGCTGATATAGATGCTGCTTTACATAGTATTTCTAATTTTAGAAATAAATATTACAATAGTATTTTTAATACCTCGGAGATAATACATTATCTTGAATTGATAAAAATATATGCAGAATCTTTAGAGCATCTCCTAAAAAATTTAGTAGAAGAATAACAAATATTTAATACATAGAGAAAGATTTAAAGTAATTTATGAAAGATTTAAAAATCATCTGTGATATAGATGGAATAGTTGCAGATTTTATAGGACATTATAAAAAATGGTTTAATGTAGATACATATCCATCTAGATTACAAGAGTATGCAATATTAAAAAATGTATACAATTTAAGGAATAATAAGAAATTTTGGACAACCGTTCCTAAATTAAGAGATATTAATTTCCCTATAGTTGCTTATTGTACTAAAAGAATTAATTCTAAATCATATACTAAGGAATGGATAATTAAAAATAATCTTCCTGATAAACCTATTTATCAAATGGTATGTTATTCAGGTAATAAATCGAGGTTGATTAAGGGGAAATGTGATGTATTTATTGAAGATTCTATAGCTAATTTTATAGAGTGTAATAAATCCGGAGTATTTACATTATTACTGACTACTCCAGAGAATAAATATTACGATACTCCTCTTAGAATTGATTCATTAAATTACCTAGATATTATAAATAAATATGAAGAATATAATTGAATATAAAAACGAATATGAATCGAGCATAAATAGTGCTATTTTACGATGTTTAAATGCTTGTACTTCTACTAATGATAAAGAGGGATTTTTAAGTCTTATATATTATCTCAAAGAAAAGTATGAAATCGAAATGTATGATATTGAATACTATATTCTGTGTGCATTTCAAAATGATTCAATAGATAGAGTTCTAGGAAATGTATATGAGAGTATATTTAATGAAATAATTAAGAGTTTATTAGATGATGATGCTTGTGATATATGCAATTTCATAAGTTATCATATTTCAAATATTAATTCCGAGTTTGGATTATCTATAGAATATTTTACATACCAAAATTTTTTAGAGGGAAGAAAGTTCTTTTTTGGTTTAGAAGAAGTTCTTCCAGATATTACTATACGTGAAACTATAGATGGAGAACTGCAAGATAGAACTAATATCTAGAAGCATTATCTAAATTCAAGGGTAACAGTAATATTTAAATTGAAACTATATAACTAAAACAGAAAATATGCTTACATATAGAGAAGAATATAAAGAGTATCTAGATGATAACATCCTGAGATGTTTAACTTGTATCCAAACTGATAATGAGGTAAAGGGATTTTCATGTCTTATTCATTATTTAAAGGAACGATATAGAAGCAACTTATTTAATATCAAATATTATATATTGAATAACTTTAAACCAACTGCGATTGAAGAAGCCTTAGGAAAAATATATGAAAATACATTTATTGAAATAATTAAGGATTTATTAGATAATAAATTTAATGAAATTTGCGATTTTGTAGACTATTCTATTCTATATACTAATTCCAAGTTTGAATTATTTATAGAATTTTATACGGATATAAGATTAACGGAAGGGAAGGAGTTTTTCGATAATTTAAAACAACTTATTCCTGATATTACTATACATAGAACTGTGAATGGAGAACTTCGGGACTGATTTAATATCTAGAGAAGTATTATCTAAATTTAAGATAAAAATATTATCAATAAATAGTTTAGATATAACTGATGAAGTATATTTTTCTGATAAATATTCTAATTATATATCTAATTCTAAATTAAAACTGATAAATCCTAATGAAGGAGGATCATTTAAAACATATTTAGAAGGATTAAAATCTAAATCTACTGGATCTCTGGATTTAGGATCAGCAGTTCATGAGTTAGTTCTACAAAATGAATCATTTGAATTAAATTCTTATATCAAACCATCTGGTAAAATTGGGAAAGTTATAGAGGTTGTATTTAAATATAGAAATAAGGGATATTCCATATTAAATGCAATTCGAAAAGCTTCCGAAGAAGTTTCTTATTACATATCTCAATTAACTGATACAAGAATATCTAATATAATCTCATCTGGATTTAAATATTATCTTTATTTATATAAAAATAAAGATATTAAATATGATAAAGAACAAATAATCTTGGATGAAAAATCTAGGGAAACTTGTATAAAATGTGTAGATTCTATTAGAAGAAATTCTGATGCAATGAATCTCCTTTCCCCAGATGAATTTTCATTAGATCAATATTTAAATAAGAATGAAGATACTATAGTTATGGAAATAGTAGTAACATTTCCTAATAGTACTTTTGATCCGAATGCAGGGGAGGTAAGTATCTTATTAAATTTAAAAGCTAAGATAGATAATTGGAATTTAAATATAGATGAGGGAGTATTAAACCTTAATGATTTAAAAACCACGGGGCATGCCTGGTTTGCATTCCCTGGTTCTACAATACAGGAAACAGGGGAATTTGTTGAGGGTTCCTTCCAACATTACCATTATTATCGTCAATTAGCAATGTATTATTGGATGCTATTATCTTATTTAAATAGAAAAGATTATAAGGTATCTAAATCATATTTAAATATTATATCAGTACAAACTATTCCTAATTATTCTACTGTAGTATTTAGAATCCCGAATAAATGGTTTACTAAAGGATTAAAAGAATTTAAAACATTACTATCATACGCAGCTTATGCCGAATATAATAAAGAAAAAATATTATCATGATTCCATATAGAGATGATGTTTTAATATCAGAACAAATAGTACAAGATTTAGTTAATCAATTTAATAATCTAACTCAAGAAGAGAAGGAGAAATTTTTTAAAAAGGTTTTATGTATTGGTTCTTTAGCTGTAGACTCTTTAGATACTGTTACAGCTTTAATATCTATACTTATTGCTATATATAGAAAATATGCTGAGAAGCATCCGGATGTTTCTATAGAGAAGTTTACTAAAGCATTTTTAAAAGATACTATATCTACCTATGATGATTCATGGATGGAGAATTTTTTACCTTTATGTAAAGCCATTACAGATTGTAAAAAAGTAAATCTGTGTGGGGCAAAGAATCTTGAGGAATGTAAATCTAAGATAAATAGTGTATTAGATAAACTACTTCCATTTTAATATAGGAGTATCACTACTTTAGATAAAAACAATACCTCACTAGAAATTATTAATAAATTTTTAGTGATTAATATTTTGATAACATTAAAAATCCCCTTATCTTTGTGCTATCAAATTAAGGGAAAATATAACAACTTAAATATTTATTAACCTATAAAATTTTTAGAATTATGGCAAAATTGTTTATGACCAATGTAAAAGGATTTAGTAAAGAAGAAGCAATGTGTGAACTTCCGTTAGAAATTAATCAAAATGCAACTGCTAAATGGCGTGCTGCCGGAGAACCTACCTTTGGTTCAGATGATTTCCGAGCATTCGCTGAGAATTTTATCAGCAACAAACATATGATTACCGGAGCTGGTGCTTATATTCAGAAAACTTCTCCGGTTGCTGATACTCGTACGAAACCTTATAAGATTGTAAATTTCAAGAAAGAAGGTAAAACTAAATGGGAAACTGTATATAATGTTTGTGAAGCTGAATTTTCTTTGGATAAAGAAGGTAAATTTAAAGCAATTAAATCAATTGGTATGCCTGTAGACCAGTCTGCTGTTAATAAAGCTGATGCAGAACGTAAAATGCGTGAATTGATTGCTCAGAATAAACGTAACTATGTAGTAAGAAAAACTAAAGAAGTTATTGAAGACGAGGATTCTAAGAATGGAGAGATTTTGTGTGCAGGTGTATATACTCCATCAATTACTACTAAACAAGGAGAATTTTACGTATTTGGATTGGTTAAAGAATAATCTAAATATAATACATAAAATACATAATAACTTAGAAGGGTGTAATATTAATTTATTACACCCTTTATTTTTAAAAACATAACAGTAATAATTTTAACAGTGTCGCTACTTAAAGCCGTGATTAAATATGAAACTAGAATTATCTAAATCGATCTTAGAATCTATCTCAAGTAGAGTAAATAATGATATTTTTACATTTGATGATGTAGAAAGTGAATATAAATTGGATAATATTCAAGAAAAATTATATAATAGATTATATAAAAACTATCAGGATTTAACTCCACCACAATTTGATTTAGATACGTTTAGATTTACATATAAAATACTTTGTCAAAACTCTGGAGTGAAGAAGACTCCTCAGAAACAATTAAATAAAGTTAAGGATAGAAAAATTGTATATGATGCTACTACTGATGAATCTTTCGAAAGTAGAATTGTTGGTTCATCTGTAAGAGATATAGATGGTAAAGTAACGCATTATGAATTTAGGATTCTTATTAGAGATAAAGAACCTTTTGAAGGTACTCTCACATTATCTGAAATGCAGGATATTTATGTTGGATATTCTAATAGAGGATATAATTTATCAGCTAGGAAATTATCTGAGAAATTCCCACAATATGATTTGATTCAATTAAAGAAGATTTTAAGAGCATTTCAGATTACTAAAGATTGTTACCCATTTGCTCCGCATATTGCAGAAAGTAAGAGTAAAGAGGAATTAGAAAGGATGTTATTGGATTTAAAATTACATTCTGCTTCTAAGAATGCTGATAGAGATGAGGTACAAGATAAGAATAAATATATCTTAGAATTAACTAAGGAACTTAACAAGTATAGGGATAAAGAAACATTTGTTAAGGATTTACTTAGAATTCCTGTTAAATATAATACTCCTATAACGCCTTTATATTCCGATGCTAATGAATATACTAATACGTTAGTTATATTCTTATCTGATATGCATATTGGAGCTTATAATCCTAAATATGGATTTATACAATTGGAAGATTATAATAAAGAAGAAATTAGTAGGAGATTAGATAAAGTATATAATTTTATTATTAATAAATTATTTGATAATTTAATTATCTGTAATTTAGGAGATAGTGTAGATTCTTATAAAGGTGAAACTGTTAGAGGTCATGAATTACCTACTACTATTACTCCAAAAGAACAATCTAAGATGTATTTAGATGTTATGTTAGAGTTCTTTAATAAATTACTTGATTATGTAGAAAATTCTCATATTAAATATATTTGTATTGGAGATTCAAACCATGACGGTGACTGGGGATGGCTAAATAATGTTGTTCTTGCTTCTAAACTAGAGCAATTAAATATAGAATCTTATATCTCAGATCTCCCAATTGATAAATTCGATATTGGGAACAATTCTATATTGTTTATGCATGGTGATATAATATATATCTAATATTGCCGTCTATATGAGGAATCATATAGAGAATTAGAAACCAATAACGGGGAAGGCTGTGATGTCAATCCCGTGATAAGTACAGAAAGTAAAGAGTCTGTGCCATCGTAACGCGTAGAACTTGAACCTCGAAAGAGAATAAAATAGTTCCAAGAGTGGTTTCTATCCCAACACTTTTATAAGTAGTGGATAAAAAGGTACGCTGGACTATAGCAAAAAGAAGCTATAGAAGTTAGGATAAAAAGCCTAACGATAACAAACTCGAAAGACAGTGATTCTCAATTTAAAGGAATGCCTCTTACATTGAATGATAGAACAATAAATTGGGTAAATGATTATATTTATGATTCTGGATTAAAATTTAAAGACAATCTCTATGTAGTAAAAGGAGATTTACATCAATATGCTATAACAGAATCTAGAAGATTTCAATATATTTCTGTTCCAAGTTTATATGGATCTTCTAATTATATAGCTGCTAATTTTGGGAAAACTAGATGGGGAGTAGGTTTTATGGAAGTATTTAATGACCATGTAACAACTGGAGTAATTAAAGAATGATATGATAAGTGGAACGTTCGTAGGAGATAATGCTAAAATGATAATTTCTCTAAGAGATAAAAAGAGTATTTATAAGTATTGCCAAGAACAAAAATATGATACTTCTTTACCATTAAGTTGTGATAGTTCTATTGGATTAAAATATACACTTTCTTTTATTCCAAAATCAAATGAACAATCTAATTATTTTATTCTTTTAAATCTTGATGAGGATTTACTTAAGATGTTTATAGAAAAGGAAATGACTCTTGATGAAATTGTTTATATAGTTGAAGAATCAGAAAAGTTAGACGATTATGAATTATTTCTCTGTTGTTTATATTATTTTCATAATTATACTAATTTAGAAAATTTTGAATATGCACTTGAATCTTTTTCATGTAAAGTAGAAGATGATGAAGATTATATAGATTTATATCTTAGTATATATGGAGATATGATAAAAGCAACACCATTATTTTCTAGATATATAGACTTTAAAAAGTTCTTTTTGGAACAGTATACCACTATTAGCTTTAATAATACAAACTATATATTTTTATATGATAAAATTTAATATAAAGAGAAATGGAAATTCTATTGAGTTTGATAATATTCAAGAATTTATTTAATCCAAAACAATAAATATGTATCTATATAAATCGAATTATTTAAATAAGGATATTTATTATATACTTAAATAAAATTTTATATAAACATGGGCTTCGTTTATTTATGTGATACAAAGAAATCAGATACAATTGAAATAGATTATAACTGGTTAGAATCAAATCCTTCTTTCTACTCCTTACTCTGGAAATGTATAGATAGTGATGAAACAACAAATTCAATACGATTTGTTGCAAAGGATTTAAAATACTCTAATTATATTATTACCATAAATCCTAATAATATAAATCCTAATTTATCTGATCTGTTAAAAACTAAAGATTGGAGTATTAGCGAACTATTTTTAATAGCTACAATTCCATATTATTATTACGAAGAAAATATATTTATAATCATCTTAGCATATATTAACTCTATTATTACTAATCTTGAGGATTATTAATATGCTTTAGATAATTATATAGGGAAAATACAAAATCAAGAATGGATAGATTTTATGATAAATACATTAAATATTACTATAGATCCTCGAATATATGAATATGTAGATGCATGTACTTATATAGAAGATAATTTTAATTATGCAAGTTTTAATAACTGCTGTTATATATTTGGATATTAATACATGGAAGTAACTTTAGAACAATTATTAAAAGGAAAAGCAACGCAAATAGGAAAGAAAGAATTCTATTCTACTAAAGACTACATAGATCCCTTTCTTCAATCAATGAGTAAATTTACAGATGAATTTATATGTAAAGTAAAAGAGCCAAAACAGATTAGTATTGGAGAAGAAAAAGATATAATGTATAATAGAGTTTATATTCAAGCAGTTTTACCTAAAAACTATTGGGAGTATGAAGATCATCAGCAAGTAATATCTTTAATTTATGGATTAGATTGTAAAGTCCCAGTAGTAAAAATTTTTAGGGGAGGGATTAATATGGCGTGTTTAAATCTTTGTGTGTTTAATGCTACATATTTAAATACACAAGTATTAGAGCCACAAAAGATGTATGATATTTCTCCCATTAAAAACCTAATGAATTTAACAGATGATTTAGGAGTTAAGATTAAAAAATTAAAGAATACATTTATATCTAGAGATAAAGTAGATATGACTAATACTCTAGGTAAATGGGTAGATTTTTGTATTAAATCTGAGTATAAAAGTGATTTTGGAAAAGCTAAATTATCCCCAACTACTGCAATATCTGCATATAAAAATTTAGTTTTAAATCCCGACTCAGAGTATTATATTCCGGAAGATGAAGAAGTTTCGTTATTTACTGCATATAATGCATTTACTGAATTATTAAGGGATGATAAAGATGTTGTTAATCCCTTCGAGAAAAATTTACTTTTAAATAATTTATTCGAAATTTAATATGTACAATGATCAATCAAATGCTTTAGGAGAGTTTATATTCCAATCTAAATACGCTAGATATAATCCAGATCTAAAAAGGAAGGAAACTTTTGAAGAATCTGTTGATAGAATATTTCAGATGCATATGAAACATCTTGGAGATAAATATCCGGAAGCATTAAATAATGCAGAATTTAATAATGATTTTCTAGAAGCTTTTGATGAGTATAAGAAAGCTACAGTTTATGGTTCTCAAAGAGCATTACAGTTTGGTGGGGATCCTATTTTGAAGAAAAATGAGAAAATCTTCAATTGTTCATATACTTACATAGATGATCTAGAAAGATTTAAACAAATTGAGTATTTACTGTTATGTGGAGCAGGTGTAGGTTGTTCTGTTGAATATAAACATGTGAATCTACTTCCAGAGATGCCTGAAATACTTAATAGTTCAGTTGAAGAATATATAATCGGAGATAGTATTGAAGGATAAAAACATTTTATGAGTTTGAATGTGCCTGTCCTTGTAAAATCCCTCTAATTGCTGGAAACTCCTAAAGATAAAAATACTACAAATAATCTAAAGATTGTTTTGAATTAGTAAAAATTTTTTATATGTTTGTATCCATAATTTTAAACTTATTAAATATGGATACAATAAATGGACAATCAGCAGCTAAGCTCCTAAACTTAAATACTAAGCATGGGGAAAGTTCAGAGACTATCTCGGAAGAGAGTAGAGAAGAAATTCTCGAAACGGGGGAAATCAATATCTTTTTATACAGATATTATTATTTAGCAGATCCTAGAGATAATATTCCTAGATACGTAGGAAGAACAAGACAATCTTTACAACAACGATTACGTGGTCATATTAGTGAGTCTTTATATAACATAAAGAAGAATGGAAATGGAAATAAAAAAGAAAATTGGATACATAAATTATATCTTGAAAGTGTTAAACCAATTATTATCGAAATAAAAAATGAAATGGTTACTATTTATGATTCTGCTATTACCGAAAAAAATTTAATTTTAGAGTATTTAGAATTATATCCAAATTTACTAAATGATGAAGATCATGGAATCGGATTAGTTTTTGGTAATTATAAAAGTAAATACGTTTATCAATACGATTTAGAAGGTAATTTTATAAAACAATGGTTTAATGCAAATACAATAGCTTCAGAATTAGGATATAATGACGGAGATATAGGTAGATGTTGTAAATATGAAGAACATGAAGGACAGCGTTCTGCCTATGGTTATTATTGGTCATATATTAAATATGATAAATATCCTATTAAAGAAGTAAAAAGAACTACTAAAAAAGTTTATAAATTTGATAAAAATAAACAATTAGTAAATATTTTTAATTCTGCAAAAGAAGCTAGTAAAGATGCTAATATAAACTATAAGTTTTTTTGTAGTAAATGTAATAATTGTAAATTATGTAATAGTTATTACTATAGTTATAATATAGATTGTACTCCAACACAGAAAACTAAAACAGTTTCAGTTTTATGTTTCGATAAGGATAATCAATTAATTAAAGAATATGACTCAATAAACGAAGCTGCAAAAGAACTAGGTTTAGTTAATGGATCTTCTATTATTCAATGTTGTAAAGGAAAACAAAAAACTGCTAAAGGATATATATGGAAGTATAAAGATATAGATTAAGATATAGTCCAGCTATAATTGAAAAATTATAGGTTATTGGGGCAAACTCTATTAACCGTCTTATTCAACACTATTTTAATTCAGACATATCTTATCCTAAATTTGATTATTCTAAAATTAGACCTAATGGAAGTTTAATATCTGGGAATTTTCTAGCTCCGGGTCCTGATGGTTTAAGAAATGCTCTGAATAAAATAGATTCTTTATTAGATAATGTTCATAAAACTACTAGAAAACTCTCTCCGCTTAATTGTGCGGATATATTATCGCACTGTGCTGACAGTGTACTTTCTGGTGGCGTCCGTTAGACATTGGCGGCTTATAATAGTAATATTATAATGATAATTCTGTGAACTCAGGGGATATCTTATATATAAATAAGACAATCCTGATCCAAGCACTTAAATATAGTGAAGGAGCAACGACTATCCCAGACGTGGGAGTAGGGTAATATCATCTACCCGAAGCGCAGAACATCCTATTAAAGGATGATGATATAGTCTAAACTATATAGTAATATATAGAGTCTTTGCGATGTCTACGTGGAGACGATGATGTAATAACTAATAAAGGATTGGTTAAATTAAAAGATGTTAAAACTGGAGATTTAGTATTAACACATGATGGGTCTTTTCAAAAAGTTATTAATAAAGAGAATAACGGAATTAGAAAAGTAGATAGAATAACTACGAATTTAAATATAAATTATTCTACAAATAATCATAGATGGTTAGTATTAAATAATCTCTCTGGAGAATTTAGGGAAGTATATGCATCAGATTTAAAAGAAGGAGATGTTTTGTTATTAAATAATAGAAGTATATCGGGAGAATATCAGGATTTTCCTAAATATACTGATTTAGAATTACCTAAGTTAGATGAAGATCTAGCTTGGTTTATTGGATATTTCCTAGGAAATGGTAGTGTATCTACTAGAATTAGATCTGATAATGGATTTGAAGATAATAAATTTAGAGTTTGTATTCCGACTAACTACCCTACTATAATTGATAAGGTAAAGAATATCTTCGAAAGAATAGTTGGAACATATAGTATACATAAAAAGAAAAATGCTATAGAACTTACATCGAGTAAAAAGTGTTTTGTTGAATATTTTTTAAATATTAAACAACCTAATACTCCAATCCAAATTCCGGACTTTATAAAACAGAATACTTCATCTATACAATCAGCATTCTTAGCTGGAGTATTAGATTCGGATGGTACTGTTAGAAATGATACTAAGGACGGAAAAGGATATGGACAGATTACTTTAAATAGTTCTAAATATTCTATATTTATTACTCAACTTCAAGCTTTGTACAATTTAAATGGAATTATTACTAAAGTCCAAACAAAAGTTAGAGAAGGAAGATCTAATGAATATATTCTCAAAACAGTTTCATTTAGATATAGAAAAGAATGTGTAGAAAAATTAAATCTGTATTCTGAGAAGCTTAAAGAGGATTATATTTTAGAAGAAATCTCTAAAGAGAAGGATGGAATTTATTTTCCTAAGCATTTAGCAATAAGAGGAGAAGGTAATAGAATTTGGAATAGTTGTAAAAGATGTTCTTTAAATAAAGTGTTGGAACACTATCCAGACTTAAATTATATTCCCGCTGTAATTACTAATATAGAAAGAGATGTAGAAGAAGTAGAAGTATTTGATATAGAAGTAGAAAATAACCATAACTTTTATATAAATGGAGTACTAACTCATAATTCTGCTTTAGCTATATTATTCTCTCCTAATGATGAAGAAATGTACAATTCTAAGGTAGGGAATTGGTTCTATGATAATCCTCAACGTGGGAGATATAATGCTTCTGTTGCTTTAGAGAGGAGTGATAATAATAAAGAAGTATTTAATAAAATCTTTGAGTCTACTAAGGAGTATGGAGAACCTGGGTTTTTCTTTAGATCTGATTCTGGTGTAGGTTGCAATCCGTAAAATAATGCGGCTATATATAGCGATATATATAGAAAACTAGGTTAATTCGGGGAATCTCTTATTTATAATAAGACAATCCCGAGCTAAGTGATTGAGTATTCAATCTAAATGTGTAACGACTATCCTGAAAAGGAGTAGAATCAAGTGATTCGAAATGCCTAGCATCTTATATTAAATATATAAGATGGTGATATAGTCTAATCTCTATAGTAATATAGAGGATCTTTAATTGATCAAATGAGAAGTAACGAACTCATTTAAATATAATGGTTTCGAGATAGGTTTTAAACCTGTATTAGAAACAACCAAACCAGATGGGGTATCTAAAGAAACTGGTATCGAATTTTGTAATTTAGTCTCCATTTCAGGTAAAGAATCAACGACAAAAGAAAAATTCTACCAACAATGTAAAGCAGCAGCTACTATTGGAACAATTCAGGCTACATATAACTCTTTCCCATTCCTAGGAGAGGTAACAGAACAATTAGCTAAAAATGATCCATTAATTGGAGTATCTATTAGCGGAATTATGATGAATCCTGATATACTACTTAATCCTGATATATTACAGGAAGGAGCTAGGATTATTAAGGAACAAAATAGTAAAATAGCTAAGTTATTAGGAATTAATCCTGCTTCAAGAACTACTTGTATTAAGCCTAAAATATTGGGCATTTAAATAGTAATATTTAAATATAAACACCGTGAATTGCTGGAATGATTTTTTATATATAAACCTAATCAGCAGCCAAGTTAAATCGGGTTCAACGACTATCTAGAAATAGAGTACAGTGTAAGCTAATGACACTGGAAGCGCGGTGCTCCTATTATTTAAATAGGATGATGATATAGTCTAATCTATATGGTAACATATAGCAGTTCATAAGAGAACGTATGTAAGAGTTGCGTCTTATATAGAATATAATGGATGGAAATATAAGTACTTTAACAGGAAACACTCCGGGATGTCATGGTCAACATGCGAAAAGATATATTCGGAGAGTTCAGGTTAATAAGGAAGAAGAAGCAGGTAAGGTATATGCTAAATATAACCCCAAAGCAGTAGTGGAATCTGTTTGGTCTAGTAATCATACTGATAATTGTATCATGTTCGCAATTGAATCAGATGATAATGTTAGAACTAAACAAGAATTATTAGGAATAAAACAACTAGAAGTAGTTAAATTATTATATAATAATTGGATTATTCCAGGAATGGTAGATCCTACTAGTCCTATATGTAATAATGTATCTAATACTGTTACTGTTCCAAAAGGACAATGGTATCTTATCAAAGAGTGGGTTTGGAGTAATAAAAACTTTATAGCTGGGGTATCTTTTATCCCAGATAGTGGCGACATACAATATACTCAGCCCCCATACACAGAAGTATTTACTCCAGAGGAGCTGATAGAAATGTATGGAGATGGAGTTATATTTGCCTCCGGATTAATTGTAGATGCCGAAAATGTATTTGGAAATTTATGGAAAGCTTGTGATACATTTAACTATAAAGGAGAGAAGCTATATTCTACTGTTGAAGATGCTAAAGAATTTATTAAAGAACTTAATATAACAGAAGATCCCTCTTATTTAAATAAACCTCATTCTGAATGGGTAAAAGCTAATTCAATTCAATATAATAATTGGGTTAAAGTATTATCCACATTGGGATATACAGAAGAATTTATAGATGAAATTTTAGATTCTGACATAGAAATTCCAATTGCAGAAATTCAGAAGTATTTAGATAAAACAGCATTTACTAATGTAAAAAATCTAAATGCTAAGAGAGATATAATGCGGAGAATGAAAAAATTCGGAGATACATATTTTGGAGAAGATTATAACACTATGATTGAAGCTCTTAAATATGTACAATTATATCACGATTGGTGTGATATAACTAGAAACTATACTCCTATCGACTGGACTACAGTTAAATGGAAAAAAGTACTGATCGATGCAGATACAACAGGAGCTCAGGCCTGTTCTGGAGGACAATGTGATATAACTAAAATATAATAAGTATATGAAATACAGAATTACCTATACAGTATCTTGTGATTCTACATTTTATGTAGATATCGATGCAGATAATGAAAAAAAAGCAATAGATAAGTTTAATTCTGGATACTGGGATTATGATGAAGAAATACTTATAGACTCTTCTTGTTTAGATCCAGAAATAGAAAATATTCAAGTAGTAGATGAGGAGGATGTTTGATGAAATATACTATTCACAATTTAAACAATGGATTGTACTGGGACGATACTTGTGAGTTATTTAGAACTGGAGGATTAGTTCCATTATATAATACAGAAGATGAAGCTAAAGATGTTATAATTAAAAAAGAATTGAAAGAATGTGAAGTACTTCCTGTTTTACTAATTCCAAATCCTGACGATAATGATTAAATCTTTTTATGCTATATATAATCCTAAATTGTCTAATTATTACAATCCTATAACAAAAGAGTTTGGAGTATATAATACTAATGCCATCTATGATAAAGATACTGTTTAAAATATATAAATAGAGATGGATTAAAGGATTGTGAGTTAAAAGTAATCTACAAATATTTTAAATCATGATATTAAATCTTATATATAATAGTCTAGATTCTGATTTTGATCCTATAAAACTAGATCTTATAGATAATGATATAGTTCCAAATTTAAATATAAACTTCTATGATATATCATATACTAAAGATAAGAAAAAAGGGAGAGCTATATTAAATAGATATGCTGCGAGAGAACTTCCAGCATTTGAATTAACTGACGATAATGGAAATTATTTATACTTCTCTTATGCAGAAAGTAGGTTATATAAATTAACTAAAGAATTTATTTTATCTAAAGTAAAAGAATATACCGAAGAATAAATAATTTTTAAATTATGTTAGCAGAAGATCTAAAAATCGGAGATATTATACTTGTAGAAGGCGGGATGAATAATTATAATATAGAGGTTTTGGACATATTATCCTCTAATATTAGATATAGATATACCGATTTACCTAAAACTAGTAATTGGGTAGATTTTTCTACATTTGATAAGACTTTTAAAGTATTTGAAGTATTAAAAGAAGGAGATGGAAAAAGAAAAGGGAAAAGAAATAAAACTATAACATCATCAAAGAAAGTCAAGAAAAAATGAAAGTAAAAATATATAATAAATCTAACAACGAATTACCTAAATATAAAACAGTAGGAGCTGCTGGAATGGATGCGAGAGCTAGTTTTAGTAATATAGATCCTAAGGATTTAATTAAATATGGATCTGTAGTATATACCTTAGATACTACAACTATGAAGATTAAATCTATATCTATGCAACCTGGGTCTAGAGTATTAGTACCTTTAGATATTTATACTTCTATTCCAGAGGGGTATGAGGTTCAAATTAGAATGAGAAGTGGATTAGCTTTAAAGGAAGGATTATTATTAGGTAATGGTGTAGGAACCATCGACGCTGAAAATTAACAAATTTTAATACTTTTTAGGTAGAATAGTCGGCGTCGTTAAATTGGGCAATAACGGGGAAAGCTGTGATGCTAATCCCGTGATAAATTCAGAGATTACGAAAGGCTCTGAATCATCGTACAGCGTAGAAGGTGAATAAATATAATCCTTCCAAGAGTGCCCAACACGTTATGTGAAAAGGTACGCGGAGCTATAGCAAAAAAAGAAGCTATAGAAGTTAGGATAAAAAGCCTAACGATAACAATTATTGGACTATAGAGGAAATTATGGTGTTATCCTAGTAAATCCTAGTTGGAATTCTGCTGTAGATATCGCAGAAGGAGATAGAATTTGTCAATTAATTCTCCAGAAAGTAGAAGTATGCGAATGGGAAGAAGTAAATAGTTTAGAGGATTTAGATAAAACAGATAGGGGAATTGGTGGATTTGGATCAACTGGAAAACAATGATGCTTATATTAGAAATATTAGGAACTGAATTTTCTACTCCGAATAAATCAGGATGTAAAATATTATTCGATGAAATAGAGAATATAGATCTTATTAGGAAAGCTTCTAGATGTATATATAGTTACCAACAAGATTTAAATTTTAAAACATTACAGAATATATTCTTCTGTAATCTTAATGTAGATCAAGATTTAATGAATTATATAGAAGTAATGTCAGAAGATTTTGATTATATTTCTAACATAGTAATACATACTGTAAAACATATAAATGAAGAGATTATGTTCTAATGGAGAATGCAAATAACATATTTTCTGAATTTGGAAGTGCTTTAATACAAGAAAAAGAAGATCAAGAGTTGGAATCTGAAATAAAAGGATTCCATACTCTGGATTTTGAATTATCTTGGGAACAATTATCTGCAATTAAGAAAATTATTAAGTTTATAAATAATAAAAACATTAGTAACAAAGACAATACTGATAATAATAAATTATTATTATCTGGAAAAGCTGGAACAGGCAAAACTTCTGTTATATCACAAGTAATAGCATATTTAGATAATCATAGCTATGATTATGTAGTGTGTGCTCCAACTCATAAAGCTAGAATTAATTTAGAAAAACTTACTAAGACTGAAACATTAACACTACATCAATTATTATTATTAAAACCCAATCTAGAAATTGAACAATTAAATATTAAAGAATTAGAATTTCAAAGTGGATTAAAACATAATTGGAAAGCTAGAATTCCTAGATTAGTAATAGTAGATGAATGTAGTATGATAACTTCTGATTTATATGAGTTTATAGATAAAGAGTTAGTATCAAAAAGAAATGTAAAAATAGTTTTTCTAGGTGATTCAGCACAACTACGAGGAGTTAAAGATTTGGAAATATCTAAAGTATTCTCTTTAAAGAATAAAATAGAATTAACCAAAATATATCGACAGAAAGACGAAGCTCCGTTATTATATTTATTAGATGAATTAAGAACATCTCCGCATTTTGGTAAGTTTAAAGAATTTAAATCTGACTATGGGTCCTTATATAACTGTAGTAATGTAAAAGATTTTATAATCAAAGCTGGAAAGAATTTTAAGAAGGCTATTACTAAAGAAGATCCATATCTATGCAGAATTCTTACATATACAAATAAAAGATTAAATGAGTATAACACTGTACTTAATAAACTTTTATTTAATAATAATGAAGAATATAATATTGGAGGATTTCTAACTGGATATGATAACTTTGAGCCTGATGATTATTTTGGGAAAATATATAATTCTCTAGATTATATAATAAAAGATGTAAAACCTTATATTAAACCTCCATCTCAAATATTTCCTCTAGAATTAAAGGGATTTATATTAACTTTAAGAGATTTTATATATGAGGATGATATAGAAGTATTTATTATATCTAAATATATAGATCCTGAAATATTAAATTCTTTTATATCCTTATTTGAAACAACTAGACTAACCGCTCTAAAAGTAGACAAAAAAGTAAATTCTAGATTATATGGAGCATTATGGGGTAAGTACTATAAGTTACAACAATACTTTGCATCTCCAATTGATTTATATTATGACGGGAGATTAATAAAATCAGCAACGCTAAAGCCTGGATATGCTATTAGCACGCATAAAAGCCAAGGAAGCTCGATTACTAATGTTTATATAGATATGAAAGATATTTTAAGGTGTAAAGATGAAGAAGAATTGAGACAATTACAATATGTAGCATTGTCTAGAACTAAAAATAACATTTATTTATTAAATTAAAATGGATTATAATATAGACTTAAATTTTCCAAAAGATATTCCTGTAGAAATCTATACCCCGGAAGGAGAATTACTTACCACTTTAACTACTCAAACTGAACTTTTATATATCACAAATCAGATTCGATCACAGAAATTAGAAGGATTCTATATTAAGTTCAAAGATTTAGAAATACATATAACTAAAGATGGAAATTTAGAAAGTACTCCTGAGGAAATGTTCTATAATTATCGTAAAATTATTAATGAGACTATGTATGGAATACCCGTTGAAGAATATAATAAAGTAAAGATAGAGATAGATGAAAATGGAGTCTTAACCGAAGTATATTATAAAGGTAATTTCTATGCTAAATATCTTTCTAGAATGAGTAAAGACTCTTTTACAATAAAAACATATCCAGAGTGGATGGATGTGATGACTTCTACAGAAATGAAAGGAACAACTCAAAGAAAGATATTAGAAGAACTTTCTAATGGAACATCTTTTACAACTATATGTAATCTTTTACTATCTAATGAGAACAACGTACAAGAATGAATTAATATCTAGAGATTCTAAAGGAAAAATTAGAGTAGTATATGCTAGTGCTAAATACCTTCCTCTAGTTAACGAATTTAGAATCTTTAAAAAAACTGGATTATTTAAAGGAAAACTTATTGAACAGCCTGAGAAAGTTATTACAGAAGGTAAAGCTAAAAGAACTGTTCATCAACAAGGAGATTTAGAATATAATTCTACTATATCTAAGTATTTAGATAAAGGGTATAAGAAAGTAGAAGAATTATTCACAAAGCCTTTAGATAAATTATCAGAAGAAGAAATAAATGAAAAACTTCCGTTAATAAAAACTAATGCTGATAATGTTCCTATTCCAATGGGATGTAAAAAATATACGGAAGTAGCTACTAAGGCTTTTGATAAAGAATATTTAGCTTCAAGAAAATTAGATGGAGTAAAGTGTATCTTCTATCAAAGAGACGGGGAGATTAGGACAAGTTCTAGGGGTGGTAAAGACTACAATATAGCAGCAGAGCATTTAATTAATGATCCTGCTATGATAGAGATATTTAAAAAGTATCCTGATATAATGTTAGATGGAGAAATTTATAAACATGGATGGTCATTACAAAAAATCTCTGGATTAGCTAGAACTAAGGAAATTACTCCTGAAAAATATCAAGATATTATCCAATTACAGTATTGGATATACGATATCGCTGATGATAAAATGAAGTTTGAGGATAGGTGGGAATTAATGCAGGAATTAGAACCTATTATATCTAAATCATCTCACTTAAAATTAGTAGAGCAAACTCCGATTTCTGGATGGTTAGGAATCGATAAATTAAATAAGAAATATGTAGCAGAAGGATTTGAAGGAGTAGTCATTAAACGATTAGATGCATATTATGGATACGGAAAGAAGACTAGTGCAGCTATAAAGATTAAAGACTATAAAGACGAAGAATTTCTTATTGTAGGATGGGTTCCTGGATTGCGGCCAGAAGAGGATATGTGCTTTGTTATGGAAACTAAATCCGGAAAAAGATTTAAAGCAAAACCTGTAGGGGATAGGAATACTAAATTAGATTATGTAAAGAATATATCTAATATTATCGGACATATGGGAACTGTTACATATTTTAGTATGTCAGAAGACGGAATCCCAACTCAGCCAGTATTTAAAACTATTAGATATGAAGAAGATCTATATAACGATTTTAAAGAAGAGGATTAATTAAATATATTATGGAAATCTATAAAAGAAAAAGTATTAATGATAAATTAAGTAAATATACATATTCTACAAAAGATAATTCTTCTTATATAGAAATCACTGAATGGAAAAATGGAGGAGGGTGGGATATTGATATAGATGGTAGAAAACATATCACTTTAACTCTTGGGGAGTTAGAGGCAATAAATTATCTTGTTAAAGCGTTAGATATAGAACAGAAAGATTAAAAATGCCAAATTAAAATTATTTGAAGTAAATATAGAGATTACTCCGGACCTTTAAATATAACCTATTATAGAATCTTATAGTAGGTTATATTTATATTAAAATTAAATAATAAAATGAAATTAAAATTTTTTAACAGAAATTGTAATCCTTTTTATTATTACTGGAAAGTTAGGAAAATATTTAAAAAACCTAAATGCCATCTTATAATTAAGAAAGATTTATGGTTTTTTGGACTTCCGATTAGAAAAGATTACTATAATCCTATTATCACTATAAGATTTTCTGGGCTAGGATGGAAATGGAAATATGATGAAGTTAGACATGAATGGGACCCTCATATCCAGATATGTTTATTTAGAAAATATCATATTGTATGGATATTTAATTGGGTAAATAAATATGATACAGTAGATTCTGGTGTAATAAGTATGGCTACATGGGAAGCTATACTAGATTATTTATATAACCATAAAACTATACAGGAATGTATAAATTATCATGCTTGGGATAGTAATGGAAGAACTTTAACTATAAAAGAAAATATAAGAGAAAAGTATCTAAAAACTTTAGAATAAACTAACTTAAATCGAAATGAAGTATAGAAAAAAGCCTGTAGTAATAGAAGCTGTACAGTTTTTAAATAATGACTCTTCTATATCAGAATGTTTAAAATTTCTGTTTAACGATACTCCTACACAGCATTGTATAGATCTTATTAAAAAACAGGGATATTTATTTATTGAAACTCTGGAAGGGGATATGAAGGCCTCTTTTGGAGATTATATTATTAAAGGAGTGAATGGAGAGTTTTATCCCTGTAAACCGGATATTTTTGAAAAAACATATGAAAGTATTGAATAATATGAGGAAAATATTTATTTTTATAACATTAATATCATTAGTATTTTTATTAACAAAATGTAATGGAGACATATATAAAAAGAATAAAAGTGAGTTAGTTAAAACACTTTCTTCTATGGATTTATATACAGTTCCAGTAAAAGAAAATTTATCTACTATAGTAACATTCGGAAAGGATACTTTAGCGATAACTAATACTCCTATAAATATATATATTCCAAATGTATTAAATAGATTTAATAGTCTTAAATTAGATACTATTGCTATAGATACTAATAACTTATTTAGTCAATATACTCAAACCATATTATTTGAAGATATAGAGAGTAAAGATTATGATTTTAACGATCTTGTGATTTATATTAAAAATAAATGTAAGTATTTAAATAACAAAGATTACTTCTTGCAATCTATAGAAATCCAACCTATTGCTCTAGGAACTACACAGAATATAAAATTAGGATGTGTATTAAGTAACGGTTCTGAGTATATTATATCTAATAATGTTAGAGAAGAGTTATTTAATAATCATAAAGGATATATAAATACAATATCAGGAAAAGGAAATATTAAATTTAAATCCTATTTAGCACTTGATAGTATTAGATTAAATAAAGACTCTAATCCATATATTGCTTGGTTCATTGAAATAAATAAAGCTAGATATTATTCAGTATGTTCAGAAATAGATTGTGAGGAATATAATATGTTTGGAGATAGAGATATTCCATATGGACTAGTCTTTTATAATACTTTCATGTATTCGGAAGAAGGAAGTCCTATATTTGAAGTATATGAGGACTTCTATCTTTGGAGAGATGGAAAAAGATCTTCAATAGGAGAATATTCTGATTCTAAATGCTATAGGTATTAAAATATCATTTAAATAAATGAAAGATTTATATAACACTATAAATAAAGTAATTAATAACAAATCTTTAAATTCTGAGGAAGCAACTAACTTAGTTCATATATATATTACAGAAGAGTTAGGAAAAGAACCAACTTCCGAAGAACTTACAGAAGTATTAAAATTACTACAAAGAGGTATATTTGATTTTGAATATATGTTGGATATTATATTAAAGAAACCCCATGTATATGGATTATATACTTGTAATATTTATTCTCCGTTAGATGAGAATGGGAATAGAAAATTTATAAAAAGAACTCTTTATAGAAATTAGAATGGAAACTTATATTGATTTTGATGAACCTTATACATCGGATGTATTTGATGATGTAGATCCTTTATTGGAAGTAGAAGAACTTCCGAAAGAAATTAGAAATGAATTATTTAAAGAAATCGAAAAAGAATTTGAAGAGGAAGAGGAGTCCGATTTATTAAAAGATTGATTATGAGAAATTTTAAAATTGCTTTATCAACCGAAGAAATTATTTCAGAAGAAGAATTACTTGATATTATAAATTATTGTTATGATACTAATTATTTAACTTTTTCTGATATCCCAAAAGAACTAATAAAAGAATATATAATTGATGAAATGGGAAGTATATTTTCTTTCGAAACCTCTAATATAGATATTAAAGAAGTACATTGTGAAGAATAAATATATTGATATTACTAGGGAAGATTGGATTAGTCTAATCTCCCTAGATAAAAATAATCCAATAAATAAAAAATTGGGAGCAAAATTTATTTGTCAAGAAGAAATTAAGAAGACGGAGGAAACTATTTTATATAGAATATGTATAGAAGATATAAAATCAAAACGATTATTTTGTGTTAAATATATTCTATTTAAAGATTCCGAAGGAAAGCCTGATATAGCAGTAAATACTGAATATACTGATAAGTTATATAAAATCTAATAAGATGCTTACATATTATTTAAGAAACTTCTGGCAAGATTGTAGAATAGATTCAATTCAAAGAATTCGAGAAACGATTCCAAATATAAACGATGAAACACTTCTAGAAATTTTAGAAGGTAAGAAGAAAGCTGTAACTGAGGATGGTATACATTTTACTATAGAAGATGATCATAAGGAAGATGAAATGTATTTAAGTAGAGATCGTATACAAGAATCTTTTGAATATAAATTTATGGACTTAGCTTCTCAGGTTATGGGATATTCAAAAGGATTGCATCTTGATACAGATGAGGATAGAAGACATTATTACTCTCTTTTAGAAAATACTTTTGAGAAGATTCACAAATTAGAGAATAATTGGAAAGAGTTTTGTGCTTTGATAAAATGTAATATAAATCTAAAAATTGAGGATTATCTTTATGACGAAGATTCTTTGGAAGTAGATGATGTTGATGTATTTAATTATGTCGAACATTTAGATTCTCCTAATAAAGCTTCTTCTTACAAGGACCTTGTTTTTGAATACCTATCCACACTAAACTTTAATTTTAAATATGCTCTAGATTATTTAATAAGAGAACATAACTATCAAACTATAGAATTATTAAAATTAGATTTATCTAACGGATTAAAATATATCCCAGAGCATAAAAAAGCCCAATCTGAATTAGACACCCTTAGAGGAGATGATATCTTTCCAGAAGATATTCTTGAATGTATATGGAATAGTGGTTGGTTATCTCCAAATGGAGAATTATATGGATGTCCAGATTATGATCATATAAATTTCTCTGATAGATTAGTTAAATATTTAAATTTATCAGGAACAAATTCTGATAGAATATTAGAGACTAATGGATATATTAAATTCTCATGTGGCAGATGGTTGTATATAGAAGAAGATCTCACTCCTACTATAAAGCAACTAGAAACTATTCTTAAGTGGAATGAAGAGCGAAATAAGGGACTTAAAATTTGTATTGGAGGGCAACCAAAGATGGTTAATGTTGATATTATAGAATCGAGGTTAAATTCTTTATGTAAAGAAAATGAAGGTGCATAATTTTCCAATAGAAAAAAGATTGGAATTATTTAATCAATGGTGTAAAAAACTAGAAAGTAGTTCAGAGAAAGATTTATTTAATACTGGCAATGATATTTATATAACACCATACCAATTACAAGATCCTGGATATATTATTCCTGAATGGGGTATAAAAATTCCAGAAAATCTTAGGAAATTATATCCTAAAATAGGGAAATTATGTAGAGTTCCAGAAAAAGATTTTATTGGATACTTTAGTGGAATAGTTTGTGATTATATGAATTTCTATTATAGAGTTGTACTAGAAGACGAACCTAGAAGTATTTTACATTCATGTGTTGGAAAAATAGATTTTATTGATTAGTATTAATATTTTAAATATATTTATTATGGATTATTCAGAGGTTATGGAATTACTAACTGATGAGATACTTGAATTGTATGAAAAGAAAAATAGTGATTACGGAAATTCTTTTTATAAGCAATTAGATGAGGATGGATTATTAGTATCTAAGATCAGATTGCAGGATAAATTAAGTAGATTTTCATCTATTATTAAAAAAGGTACTATAGAAGTAAAGGATGAGAAGCTTAGAGACACATTAATTGATCTTGCCACATATAGTATAATGACTGTTGCATGGATGGATAATAAGTAAAACATGAAGAAAACAATTAGAGATTTAAATCCAGACGATATTGTATGGGTCATCAGTTTTAATGAGATTACTGAACATAAAGTTAAATATTGCAGACCTTATAATGATCATCATTGTTTAGTAATTAAAGATTTCTCCACTTCTAAAGGATATTCAAATCTGTTAAGTGAACATCCTGTAGATTCGGATAGAAGTGTTATATATAGATAAACATTATATAGTACTTAATAAAGAGGATATTCATAAATATCAAATGAAGTGTCTTATAAAGCGAAGAAACAAATTATATGGATTACTAAATGGAGTAAGAAAAGCAGAACGTACTTATATAAAACAAATAGATGAGGTTGAAGATTTAATAAATAAATGCAATGAATAATTTTGAAACTGCTATAGTTAAATATATTTGCCCCATATGTGGCAATGTTGTCGAAGAGAACATTATAATGAACTCCAGATTAACGGAAGAAGATGCTTCTAAGGTACGAGAGCTTCATAATAAAATTGTAGGTTATTCTGATCATGCTTGCGAGGAATGTTCTAAATATAAAGATGCTGCGGTATATTTTATCGAAATAGATTCGGAAAAGTCTGTTGGTAATGATACGTATAGAACTGGACGAATTATTGGAATTAGAAAAGAATCAGAATTAGTTACGGCTGCCGAGGAATATATAATTACTTTAGAAGATGGAACTAGGTTTTGTTATATAGATAAAGAGGAAGGAAAGAGAATTGGAATGTGGAATGATTAAATTTTTAATGAATGAGACTAATTAAGCCAAGTGTTGAAATATGGGATCAAGAAGAAGGTTTAAATGGGGTATATAAAAGTATTGAACGTGCGGGACGTATTTGTTATAAAAGTTCTGATAAAATAACAAAGGATTCTGCTGAACCTTTTGTAGATAGAATGATTAAATCACTACATCACTCTATGCTAGAACAGGGTACAGTATATCTTACTATTCCAAGAGAAGATATTAACTACCATATTTATTTAAGTAAGTACAGAGATAATCCATATTCAGAATGTAGAGTTGCTCAAACTTTAGAAGGTATACCAGTTGGAAGTTTATATATTAGCACTAATTATAGAGTAATTATAGAACATGACTGGACAGATGATTTAAAGTATCTATGTAAACCAACAAAATTTCATGAGAAGAGAATTAGTGTTCATTTTACATTAGACAGGGCTGTATCGATGGAGTTTTTAAGACATAAAAAATTTAGTTTTGCTCAAGAATCTACGAGATATTGTGTAAGCGGAGATACTTTATTAAGATATAAAAATCCTCACAATAAATATACTATTGAAGAACTTTACAGAGATAAAATAGGTCAAAATAAGTTATCTAAATTAAAAATTGAAGTTTTAAATTTAGATACTGGAAAATTAGAATATTCTGAGATTAATAATATATTTTATAATGGAATCAAACCTATCTACAAAATTATTACTAAATTAGGATATTCCTTAAAATGCACTGGAGATCATAAAATATATACACCAAACGGATGGAAAGAGCTTCAAAATATTAGTTCTGGAGATTTTATTTATGTGAACGGGAAGGATTCTGTCTCTAATTTTTTATATAGGGATAAAGATTGGCTATATAATCAATATGTTACTTTAAATAAAACTGTTAAAGATATTTCTATTGAATTTAAATACGGAGAAGATATATTAAGAAAATGGTTATATAAATTTAAAATTTACAAACCTAAAGATGATGAAAAACCATTATATACTAATTATGATTGGTTATATAATGAAAACATTATCTTAAATAAAACCTTTGTTCAAATCTCTAAGGAAACTGGATATAATGTTAGTACTCTTAAAAAATGGGCTTCTAAATTAAATATTCCAAAAAAAGGAACAGGGTACTTTAATATTGGTAAAACTCCTTGGAATAAAGGATTAACTGAGGAAGATGACCATAGAATTAAAAAGCAGGCGAATACTTTAAGAAAATATCATCATAATAATGGGGATTCTAAAACGATTCTTAAAGAGGATACTTCCGAATATCAAAAATATAAAAAAAGTTATTGTGAAATTTGTAATACTACAGAAGATTTAGAGGTGCATCATATTGATCATAATAGAACTAATAATTTTCCTATAAATTTAATAACTGTATGTAGCTCTTGCCATCAAAGTATTCATAGTCAGAATTTAAAAATATTACATGCTGATGAGGTACTTAGTATTGAATATATTGGAGAAGAAGATGTTTATGATCTAGAGATTGATCATTATCATAACTATGTTGCTAATGGAATAATAGTTCATAACTGTAATTTCTCTAAGAATAAATTCAATAATGAGATCACTTATATAATTCCAACATGGTTAGATATTCCAGAAGGAAAAATTACTATTAAACCTCACATTGGGGGAGATTGTATTAAATCAACTCCATTTATTGATGATGATTCATTTATATCATATCATAAAGAATATGGTCCAGATAAACAAAGAGGAGGATATTATATAAATGATTTCCATTTAAGTGATATAGATAATTCTCCTATATCTCTATTTATTAGATCTTTAGAATTTACAGAACAAGTATATTTAAATCTAGTTTCTTCTAATTGGACCCCACAGCAAGCAAGACAAGTACTACCTAACGCTCTTAAAACAGAACTTGTAATGACTGGATTTATTTCTGACTGGAAACATTTTATAGATCTTAGATATAGAGGAACTACTGGAAAACCTCATCCAGATGCTTTTTATTTAGCTGAGAAACTATATAACTTATTTAAAGAAAAAGGTATTGATATATAATGAAAGAATATATTCGATTCGGAGAGATTCCTGACAATGAACGTTCTGGTATATATAATAATGAGGGAGAATTAATTGGAAGAGAGCGTGGAGTATCATGTTATGAATGTATATGTTTTAATAATCAATATAGAGTCCTATTACCATATAGACCTACTAGATATACATGTATAACATTACATAATCTATATGACCAATATTTTGGCGGAGACATTAACATGTACATTGTAACAGGAATTGTAGTTGGATACGGAAGTGATAATGAACCATTATTAAGAAATGTAAAAGTAGTAAAGAAATTTAATATAAGATCTTTTAAATCTTAGTTTTTATATATTAAATTAAACATAATATGTCAATAAAAATAAAATCTAAAGTTTTAAAAGCTTCTGAATATACTCATTCCTTAATATTATTCTCTGATAAATTCTTGGAAAATGAAAATTTTACTTCAAAAATAATATATTACACAGCTAAAGGTATCTTAAATCTCTTTTCAGTATCTAAATTAGGAGATTTTTTATCTGGATATGTTCTTCAAAAAGTATTTAAACATAGAGGGATATTTGAATATTGGGTAAAAAATAAATGCCAAACTAAAATTATATATAATATACCTCGCTATCAATTAGACACCCTTATCGAACGTTGTGATAAAGAAAATATTCCAACCTATCAAGATATCGATTTTAAAACAAAAGAGTGTGTAGGTCTTTATATAGGGCCTTATTGGACAAATAAATTATATTATGTCTTAGATAACAGAATCATCCAAGAAAAATTTGAATCGGATTTAGATATAAAGAATGATGATAAAAATATGTAAAATAGATTTTAGAATTTAATATGAATAAAAATAAAAATCCTTTCGTATCATATTCGGAGTTTTTTACTAAATTAGATCCTAATACAGAGAAAGTATCTCCAGAAATATTAGATATGAAATTTAAAGATTTAACAAATGATAGAAACAATATTTCTAACAGCCCTAGCAATAATGATTCTGGGGTATCTACTAACAGCAGCTCCGATAATTTTAATTTTACTAAACCAGTTGATTCTAGCAATTGGGAAACTAATAGAGCCAATGTGGGACAAAATCAAAAGAATGAATTAAAGAAGCAGATTACTTCTTATATAAATTCTTTAGACATAGAAAATGATTATAAGAAATATTTAATTAGATTAGCTGAAAGAGAGAGTAATTTTAATCCAGAAGTAATAAATGCACAAGGATTTAAAGGATTATTTCAATTTGGGGATGATGCTTTAAGAGATATTGGGATGACTACTTCTGATTATATGTCAGACTGGAAGAAGCAGATTGATGCTGTTATTAAATTTACTAATTTAAATAGAGAAAGACTTAGAAATACTCTAAGAGGAACTAATGGAAAAGATATAGATGGGACTAAAATAAATGAATGGGGCTTATTAGGAGCTGCGCATTTAGGTGGTGTTGGAGGAGTAAACAAGTTCCTGTTTAAAGGAGCTAATCCAGTTGATGCGAATAATACTAGTATAAAAGATTATTTAATATACTTTAGTAAGTAATGAAATATAAAGATATTGTATTAATATTCTATTGTTTATTAATTGTAATATTAACATTTGGAATTGGAAGAATCTCAGGAAAGATTTCATATCAAAGTGATATATTAAAAGAGAATTTAAATATACAAAACTATCTTCCATCTATAGATATTAGGAGATATTCTCCAGTAAGTGAGACCGAACAATCTTTATTAAATAAAATGAGTAAAGAAGGTTATTGTTTAGTTGATGTAACAACTGAAAATGGAAGAGTATTTTACTATTTTCAAAAGATAGTATATAAGAAAGAATTTAATTTAAAATAAAGAAACCCTAGCAGTGCATTATGCATTGTTAGGGTTTTTTCTTTTTTATTTAGCTGGATATTTTTTATTAGATATGTATTTTAAGAATTTAAATTGAAATAATCTCCTAGTATTTAAATATTCTGGATTATTTTCATTATATCTAGCCTCAGTTTCAAAACATATATTTTTATACGCCATATTATATGGAGGTAGAATTATTTCTATAATCCAACATATTACATATACTAATAATGGAAGTAAAGGAGTAGCTAAAATCCACCATAAAGAGAGATTAAATACTAAACAAGATAGAACTGCTACAATAATAGATGTAATCCAAATCTCAGTCTGTTGATATACATGAATTGTTTCATGTCTAAAAAATCTTTCATTAAGTCTTCTAGTATCACCTTTATATTCACTTCTTATCCATAAAATAAAAATAGTTACCATAGCAAGAAATCCTTTAACTGGAATTAGCGGATTATATATTACTAATGGTAAAAGTTTATGTTTTTGTTTTTGTTTTGATGTAGTCATATATAATAAGTATTTATTCTTCCGAATTTAATAAATTAAACACATTCTGAGTTTGTTTTATTACATAAAAATTCTTAGGAACCTCTTTTCCAAAAGAACTTTCTCCTTTAGCTATTCTAATAGTAGAGTCTTTCAGTCTTTCTAAAAAACTAAGAGCTACCGGAGTATCTAAAGAAAGTTCTAGAGGAGCCCAAAATACAAGTTCGTCAGTAGAATTTAATAAAGTTTGTCTTAGAATATTCTTAGTTAAGGGATCAAATTCTTCTCCACTTTCTTCTTTATCTTCCATTATTAATCTAAATAATAATGCAAGTAAAGCAGCCCACATAGAATCTGCTAATAATTGTCTAGCATTTCTAATTCTATAATCTTTATGTTCTAAAATTGCATCAGTATCTTTATTTATATAATACTTAAATAAATATTGCATGTAATAGAAAGTACTATTCACCATTCCTTCTATAAATCTTCCAGACCATTCCTTTGCAGGAACATCTGTAACTTCTGTAGTTTCTATTAAATGAGATTCCCCATCCTCATCTACCACAGATTTCAAATAAAGTAAATTTCCTTCTTCATCTGTTTTTTGTTTCCATTCCCCTTTAGGTGTTTTATCAGTTCCTCCTAAGAAGAATCTTTCACGAGTAGATGAGAAATAAGATTTAAATTGGAATAGTATCTTACCTACAAATTTATGTCTAGCAGCAAATGCATTTTCATGATCCATATATCCGAATAATGAATCGGCAGAAGATTTTATATTTCTCTTTTCTGCTATAGTATATGCGGAAGGTAATGCTACTGGATTAGATTCGTTAAATTTTAATTCTTCCCAATCAAGATCATTCTCATGTTCAATATTAAATTGAGTTAGATGTGCGATATAATCTGCTTTTTGTTTATTATATAAAGGATGCGATTTATCTCCAGATGCGAATATAGAATATCTCCCATCTTTAGTCCAATCATATATCAATTCTCCATCTTTAGATATATGGTGAGCTTTCAAACAATCATCATGAATCATTTGAGCTACTATAAATACCATTCTATTTAAAAAATCTGGAGCGGTAGTAGCCCAATAAGCACCTCTTCTTAATAATCCTTTATAACCTTTTCTATCAGAATTTAATTCGTACGCTAAAGAATTAGCATCCATTCTAGTCATCCCATAAAAATGGTTTAAAGCTTCTACTAAAGTCCAATTATCAGAACTTACACCGATATTTCCCATAACTATACCATAAGCTTTAGCAGCATCGGCAGTAGTAAAACCATTATCTCCTAATAACCGTCCAGCAGCTCTAGTCATTAGAAGATAAAATCCTTGAATTGGCTCTCTAACTAATGAATTAAGATTTAATGCCAACATTGAAACTCGTGCAGCAGTAGTAATAGGTTGAAATACTTTATAGAATTTTTGATTGGATTTTTCTATAGAACTTTCTCCGAATATAACAGTTTTTAAATAAATATCAATTTGCTTATTTAAATTCTCGAAATTAATATTAGTATCATAAGATTGTAAATAGATAGCATGTCTTATATCATTAATAAGGGGAAGAATAGTATCAAAAGAAGATTTCCTTATATAAGCATGAACAAATACATCCTCTAATAATTCTAAGTTAGTCTCCCAATAAGAGGTATCTTGCTCTGAAAGATATTTTTCTCTAGTAGTTGGAGAGACGTTTAGAAAATTATACATTGTTAAATAATCATTCTTCCCAGCTTCGGAATCCTGTTCAATTGTCTCTTCTTGTGCTTTAGTAGCTCTTCTTATATCAACTTGTTCGTTCCATTTATCTTGTATCCACGAAAAGAATCCTTTACTTTTCAATTGTGAAAATGCCGTACCTCTCAACAATGGGATATCAAAATAATGTCCACTTTGAATTAATTCTTGAACTGGAGTAGTTTTTATTGCTTCTTCTTCTGTCAAATTATAATCAACTCCGCGCTTTATTCTATTTACATTCCATAAGAAAGATTTCAACCATTTTCGCTCGGCTTGAGAAAGATCATTTGTCATGTCATAAGGATTCTTTGCTCTAAAATTACGAGCTATTCTTCCAGTAGAATCTCTCTCAAACATATTTTTAAATGCGTTAGTTGAATCTTTAAAAGTCCATCGTTCTACTTGAGTAAATCCTTTTGATTTATATAACTCTAACACTCGTTGTAAAGATTTCTCCTTATATTTCTCAAACCATTCACGCATCTTCTGGAATTGTAATTCAGTTAAATCTACTATATCTTTCATTAAAGGAATCATTTCTGGGTTTTCTACATAATACCCTCCTAAGGTCATAGTTTCAGATATATTTTTGAGATTGAAACTTATTTGACTTATATCATGATCTGAATCGAAATAGATACGTTTATAATGTAGAATAGTCCTAGATATTTGGGAATATAATAAAGATAATCCAGTTGGGTCAGAATCATAATTATTATCTGCTCTAATAATTAATCTATTTCCAGCTACTTCCCTAATAATCTCTTGTAGTTTTCTTAATTGTTCTATTTTATACTTTCCTGTCTCATTATCTAATTTATAATTATTATAGAAATCATAAATTAAATCAGAAGCTCCTTTTACTAATTCTGTTCTATCTTGTCCTAGAATAGTTAATAGTCTTAATTTTAAAGCTTCTATCCTATCTGCAATTATTAATTCTGATTTAAAGTAATTTGTAATATCTAGTTCCTTAGATAAGATATTAAAATTATGCGTTAATTTATTTATATCTATAGGATAAGATTGTCCTTCTTTATAATTAATTACTTGAATATTTCCTATTTTAAAGTTACTAAAATAATCATGTAATTCATTTATAACTAACATTGTCTCTAATAACTTAGCGTTTCCTACAGTATTGGATAATAGATTTTTTAATTTCTTATATTTAGCCTCAGATCCTAAATTTCCAAAGATATTATGAGATCCATTATTCCAATTAAGTTTTTTTGTTAAATTTATATCTGTCATAGATATAATATCTACTATATTATTGGCTACATCTCTAAACGCATAAATCCCTATCTCCGCTAATTCTGGAAGATCTAATACTTCATATCCCGGATTATCTATGTAATTACAAAATACTCTAGTTAGATATGTATTTGCTTTTTGTGGAAGATATTTAAATTTATTTTTATCTTCTAAAGATTCAGAAGTCTTTTTTAAATAATCAAACTCTTTCCATAAAGTAAAATAGTAAGATTCACTTCTATCCTCCATTTTTTCTTGATACTCTCTAGCTTTTTCTAATAATTCTTCTTTAGTTGGAGCTTCTATTACGGGAATATCTTGTCCCTTTCTTTTAGATACATAATCATTAAAGAACCATACTTTTCTATAATTATCATATTTAGCCACCCTCTCTACAAATTCTTTCGGAGTTTCTTTAGATAATTTCCCAAAAGCGATTTCTGAGTATTTAGCCACATTTTTAGTAGCTTCTGTATTATAACTTACTTCTGATACATTTGCTCTAATATGTTCTTGTACTATCCTAGTTATGTATCCATTAGGATAGGATAATCTTTGCATAGATTTTCCCTCGGTAGTTTTGTTTATAGGTTCTTCAACTTTATAAGATGTAAATGTCTCATTAGTATAATTTATATCCGATATAATAATAGGAACTATATTCAAAGAAGCTAACTTTACTCCAATTCCATTATTAGCTAATAACGCTCTATATGCAGCTAATTGATAATCTATTGTTAATTGTTTAGAAGAATACCATGTTTCATATGGTTTATTTGAGATTTTAAAATCATAAATTTCTACATTTCCTCTTTCATCTATAGCTAATAAATCTAATCGTCCTATGATAGGATCAGATTCATCATCAGAAGTTTGTAGTGTTAATTCCGGGATAAATTTATACTTTTTTCCTTTACTAATTTTAGATTCTAAATTCTTAAATGTAAAATATAAATTTTCGATTGTATCATATGGAAGATCAACAATCTGAGATATTGTATTTAAATCCTGATTTTTGAAATATAACTCAGCTACTTTATGTACTTTATCTCCAATCTTTGCTAGATGTCCCCAATTTTCTATATCAAATTCTATCTGTCTCTTCGCATCTTCTTCTGATAATCCTTCTTTAGTTAAAAGTTTTAACTGATTCTTTTTATATTCCTCTACTTTAAATTCTGGAATTACACGATCTCCATTAGAATTTAGCCAAGTAGTTATAGCTGTAGTTACTCCCAATCTCTTAGGGGTAACTACTTCATTTTCTTGTGTTGATTGATTAAATTTGGACTCTTGTATAGTAGAATTTAACGCTAAGAGTTTATTATATATAGAATCCTGAATAGTATTACTTTCATCAAATACCGCATCTCCATATTTATTATAATAGAGCATATTTCCATAATTCTTGGCTATGAAAGCATCTAAGTCTCGTTCAGAATTAAAGGAATGCTTAGATCCGTTTATTGTTAAAAAATATTTACATGCCATACTGTTAACATTTTTCTAGTAATTGTGTATTTGGATTTTTAGAATTTAATAAACTACTTTTTATATTAGTAATATTTCTATTCTTAAATGCTTCTGATACATTTTCTGGATTAAATAAAGAGAATCTCTTATTTCCGGCAGAGAGTAATAAACTATTAAATTCTGTTATTATTTTTTCAATTGGCATCTTACTCAATTCTCTACTTAAAGTTTCTGATGTTTTTTCTGGAAGAGTATTTAAATCTAGAGATAACGTAGAATCTAATACTTTTAAATATTCTCCAAAGAAATCTGTAGAAGATAATAAATTATTTATATTAAATTCCTCACTACTAAATACCCCACTTAAACTATCTGCTATAAATTCTACGAAAGCTTCTTCTTTAGCATCGTTTAACGTTCTATTAGTAAGTATATTTCTAAACCTTTCATTAAATTCCGGAAGAGTAGCAACTTTATCTAGTAAAGAGGAATATAAAGAATAATTCTTACTTCTCAATGCTCCCATTATTAAATGCATTAATTCATGTAATGGAGATGAGATATCAGCTTTGTTAATATTTACATATATATTACTATTCCAAATAAATGCCCCAGCTCTGGAAAAGGAATCTGCTAAAGTACTATTAATCTCTTTAGAATTGACTAATTCCTGAATTTTAGAATCATCTATTACATTAATAATATTATCATAAGTTAAATTAATATTTTCTATAACTCTATTTAGAATTTTCTTTTTATCAAACTTATCATAAGTATCAGTAAAGTATTCCACTTTTTTTACTTGGGGAACTTCATTTGTTATAGATAAATTCTCTAATTCCTTTTGTCTAGTTTTATTTATTGGATAGTATAACTCCGAAATAATATATTTTCCAGATTTAATATCATTGAAATTTATATACCATGAATTATTATATATTTCTCCATTTAATCCTACTATCTCAGATTCTAAATTAATACCTTTATCCGTTATAGATTTAATTCTTAGATATTTAGTATATTTATCATTATATTTAATCTTAACGACATCCTCTACCTCTAAGATATTAATAACTTGTTCTGGAGAACGTTGATATATTCTAGGATCGTAATAAAATCCTGTAGAATCACTTATCTGGATTCCAGTTCGTATATTTTTTAGTCCGTATATTTTAGTATCTTTTATATCATTAGCTTTTATATACTCAGAAGTAAGATCTATTAACTCCCCATTTTTAATCATATTTAATATTGTTGGAGTTAATAGTACTACTCTACCATGAGGAAGAGTTTTCTTTTTTGAATCTTGATATCTTTCTTTAAATTCTCTTTCTGTAATATTTTTAGGAATTACATACGCTGCCTCTTGTTCAATTACCCAATCTTGGGATTTGTTCAGGAGGCTTTTCTTTTTTAAGATTTCTTCTAGAGAATAACCATAAGTGCTATGATTTAAATCATATAATCTACTTAAACGTTTTTTATTATATTCAGAAATCTCTTTATGTCCAATTATTCCTAATTCATAATTTGGATTTATAGCAAATCCGATATATTCTAATTGCTGTGGAGATACTATTTTCCTAAAAGATCTCCCTTTTAAATATCCAGATCTATAACTACCTGGAACAATAATAGTTCCTGTTATAGGATCATAATCAGATACAACTCCAATAAATGTTATATCATTCTCTTTAAATCTAATAATATCTCCTCGCTGTAATTTAGCTGCTTCTTGTTCTGCATTAGAAGAGTCTATATTTATAATGTGATATAAATCTTTTAAAGGAATATAGTTAGAATTAGGATCAAATACTATTTTATCATCGACTCTAGTAAAAGCTTTACTAGCATTCTCCTTTTTAGTATTTAAATCTTCTACTAATTCTAAATCGGAAGTATTATTATAATGTATAGCTGATAGTGATGGAATATTTATTCTCTGTCCTTTAGAATTTTCTGATAATGGAAATTCTGTTTTTAAATCTACAAATCCTATTTTTGGAGCAGAGTCATTTGTTGTTCTATTTAAAAAGTATATTCTATCCCCACTTATCCCAACTACTATATGTTTACTAATAACAGGTGATCCATCAGTTCTTTTTAAATCCCATTCAATAGAAACAGAGTCACCAATACGTAAAGATCTAACTTTATCTCTTCTATATTTAATAACAGATTCCCTATCTAAATTATCAGAGAAATCTCCTTCTAATTTCCGATAAGGTTGTTGATCAGATTTTAGAATATTTAAATTGAACCAGATAGATTGATATTTACTTTTATCTTTAGTATTTAAAGAATAAGTATCATAATCATTAATGAACTGATTATATATATTATCTAAATCCGGATGATTTTCTTTAGTAAATATCACTGTCTCTATATTCCGAAAGGGAATTTTTTTAGTAAAGTATTTACCATCTTTATTCTTTAAAGCTACTTCTACTATTGTACCTATAGTTCTAATTACAGGAGCATAATATGTAAAAGAATCCCATTCACTATTCTCATCCTCTTTATTCCAAGATCTTAATTTAATTATATCATTTTGACGTAATTCTTGGGTTATAGTAGCATTAGTTCCGTTAGAAACATCTAATTTAAATCCTGATTTTCCTACTGTGTAATACTTGAATGAGAGTCCTTTTCTGTCGAATCCTATAGATTTAATCAGTGGTTGATTATTATAATCTTCTGATTCAATATTTCTTTCATAAGTATCTCTTACATTCTTTATTAAATCTTCCGGAAGATTTGGATCTTTCAATGCTCCATATAACTTTCTAAATACAATTTGTTTGTTTTTTTCTAGAGATAATTTAATTAAATCAGTATAAGATATAGTAAAATGTCCTACATTAGATCCGTATTTATTAACTAATGTAATAAATGTTTCTCCATTTCTATTCTTCCAAACAGATTGAATTGGATGATATTTAGCATAAGAGAAATAATCATCATCAAATTTACCGTATATTATATTCTTATCTTTACTAAAATTTGGGATTAGTAATAAATCTCCTGGGATTAAAGAATATAATTGAGCTTCTGTGGTTAATTTAACAGGTTCTGAGTAATTTAAATTATATAAATCCTTCTTAGGATTACCTTCCGAATCTAATACAGTTGATTCATAATTCTTCCAGATTATCTCTGATATTTGTTGATAAGATACATTTTTAGATTTCGGGATTTCGAGTTCTATATAATAAGAATCATTTTTACCAACAAAAGGAGGTTCTTCATATTCTTCTTTCGTATTAGATATAATTTCTAAGTTCTGATTTAATTCTTGGATAAAAGGATTAATACCCATAGAGAATAATCTCCCAATAAATTCATTAAATAAATCAGAATTATTTATATTTAAAACATCTCTATATTTAGGTTCTGATACTAAATATGCAATAAATTCATTTAAATCATAACTAGATCCTTTAGATACTTTATTAACAAATTCTTTTATATAAGGATCTTTATCCTGATTCTGTTTAGCGGTGGTATATATATTATAAGCTATTTCATTTATTCTCTCAAAATTAGGATCAGATTTATTTATTTTAGAATAATATAAATGAAGTAGTTCGTGATATAAATCTCTAAGAGTAGCTTCATTAAATGTTCCATTAGTTTTTAAGATAATAAATTCATTATTTAATAAAGTCCCTCTAACATCTACATTTCCATCGATATTTAATGATTCTATATCTTCATCTAATAATAATATATTTGGTTGAGATGGATTAATAGCATTCATATCTATTAACTTATTAATTAATAGAAGAAAATCTTCCTGTAAAGATTTATTAGGTACATAAGAAACTAAAGACCTAATATCATTTATAGTAGCGTTTCCGATTAAAGGTTCTCCATTAGAATATACTACTTTAGTAGATAAAAGATTTAAATCTGAAAGAGTACTTAATAATGTATTTAAAGAATCTATATCTAATCCAGAAATAGCCTCACTTAAACTAACTGCATTAATTTCGTCATATGAATTTAAGTTGGTAGGAATAATCCCACCAACTTTTTCTTCTCCATCTACAATATATTGTATTTCTATGTTACATCCCATATTTAACAATTTATAATAAGTTTTATTTTATTAAGTCTCATTAGATCATTTAGAAGTTCAACTGTCTTAATAGCTTTTTCAGATTTATTAATAGTTTCTTTTAATTTATAATTGTAATTACTTCTTATTAGATAATATCTCTCATCTCCTAAAAGTTCTACATCCTTATAGCTCTTATTCTTATTATCATTTCCTAATCTTTCTTGTAATTGATATTTACCTAAGTTCTCATTATATACTTTTACATATTTATTATTTGAAACAAGAGCTTCGAAACTATCTTTAATTGGAGCCATTCTAAGAAGAACATCATCTATATTAACATCATCCATTGTTACTTTATCACTTTTTGAATCATAAATTACTCCCGGAGTTATAGTATTTAAATCTAGTCCTCCAATGTATTTAAAGTAATCTACAATTAAACTTCCCGGATTAAATACTGATCCTTGTAATACTTTTAATATACTATCCTGTCCTTTTCTTCCTTTATGAGTAATTAGATTATATATAAAAAACAAGTCAGATAATTTAATACCTCTAAATTCAACATTTTCAATTTCTCCAAATGCTGAAACTTGTTTATCAAACTCAGGATTGTTTATAGTAGTAACCATATTTATAGATGGTCTATAATATATATAATTAGATCCATCTAATTTAGAAGTATTATCAGTTATAATTAATCCATTTAAAAATGCGTTATTAACTAACTGAGATCCAAAAGTCATTACTCCTTTAGAATTAATTGTATATCCACTCTTTAACATTGGGATTACATAAGATTCCATATATAATTTAAAGGATGCTAAACCATCGTCATCAGATAATGAATAAGATGTTTGCTCAATAGCGGTAAGCATTTCCCCATTTAAGAAATAATTTTGGCCTTTAGGAACTGAAATAGATAAATTTTTATTTTTTAAATACTTTCTAATTATTAATTCATCTATATAATCTCTAATAATATTTAGTTGAGATTCAGATAATTTATTAGGCATAGTAATTTTACCAATCCTTCTTCTCATTATTATATTTTCTAAATTATCTATAATAGCGTTTGATAATGCGTATTTAACACTTCCTAATTTAGAATTTTGTTCATTTATATAATAAGCATTAATAAATGATTTATAATGTGGAAGAGAATTTATTAAATCAAATACATTTATTACAGACTTTATTAAGTTATAGAATTTAATAACAGATTCAGCGTAATCAGGTTGTTCTAAGAATTTAGCTATATCAAACTTCATACTAGAAAAAGTTCCATTTGAAGACATTTTATCTAGAGCATCTCCAACTATAGAAGATAATTCTTGGTCTGTATATATATTCTCAATATTAGGATTATATTTTTTTAATGCTCCAATGAAATCATTAGCTGTATCTCCAGTTAATTGAAGTTTATCTAATCCGTTTTGAATTAATGTATTAAAGGACTTACTGAAATTATATCTATCATATTGCTTAGTCTTTATACCTCCATTAATTCCTAAAATTTGACCTAACGTAGCTATTTCTTTTGCTCCAGTGTAAGCTTTTACAAAGGTAGTAAAATTTGTTTTAGATTTTACTGATGAATCAAATAAATCTTTTAAATCCTTAAATTTCTTCACTTGTTTAAAATATCTAATCAAACCCTGCACTACTTCCTCAGAAGATCTAACTAATGCTAATTCATCCCATTCTGACATAGAATCTAAGAATGTTAAAGCATACTCTTCATCAAGAAATCTCTCATTAACAAAATTATATTTAGTAGTTTCAAGATCATTTATAATTTCGTTTATATCATTTGATGTTAGTTCATTAAGTTTAAATGCGGAGATTATCTTAGAATTATATAATGTATTTAAATACAATGAAACAGATTTCACATATCCTTTTCCAATAAAATTTGTAAGTGATGGTCCTTTTTCTATATTTCTTAATGTGGAATCTATAGTAGCGTATTGATCATACATTCTATTAACTGTAGCTGCTTGAACTATAGCATTAACCTCTGAACTAGTCATAAGATCTGAGATATTATCAAATGATAAGCCTTGGATTAATAAATATACATATACTCCAGCCAGGTCAGGACCAGCGTTAATCTTTGATAAGATCAATTCTTTAGCATTGTCAGTAGCAGCTGAGATTAAACTTGAGATAACGAGAGATTTGTCTTCTTGAAATCTATTTTGTGTAAGATCTATTGCATCATTCACACTAATACTTTTATCTCTAGCCCCATTTAAAAGATCATATACAAACTCAATATCATCAAGATTAATGTTAGCCAAACTATTTGTGAATAATTTAACGAGTTCCCCATCACTCTTCCCTTCATTTCCAGGAATATTTTTATAAATCTCAAAAACATTATTAAAATATAAATTTGATTTTAATAAATCTTCTACAGTTAATCCTTTTTCAGTTAATTTTCTTATCTCCTGATTAAAGTACTGAGTTGCAGCTAAAAATACCTTTTGTCCTACAGCACTTATACCAATAACTTCTTTTCCGGCCATATTCTCGAAGAATAAGTTCCATTTAACAGACGGGCAAAAGTCAGTAACTGTTTTTGCATAAGCTCCAGCTTCTGATTTAGCAGCAGCAGCTTGTGGATCTCCCATACTAATAGGTGATTCAGCAGCTACAAGATTTTTAAAGTTATCGGAGATTTGATATATTTTATTATATACGAAATTCTTTGTAGCGGATAAAAGTTTATTTGGACTTATTTCTTTAAGATGTCTAGAGATATCAGTATCTAAATCCTTTATCATATTAGATATAAATATTCTAGCACTTTCTATATCTTCATTCCTTGATTTATCGTCAGGATTTTCTTTTATATAATTTAAATCATTAACTAAATCAGGATTATAATATAATTGTATATTAGTTTGTTTAAATCTATCTACCTTATTTAAAACATCTACAGCTAATTTTAATCTAGTATTATCCCCATCATATTCTCCGTTTAAGATAGATGAGATTTCAGGAGTTATATCTATATAAGGTATTTCCGGATTTATTTCAGAAGTTATTGTATATTTTAAATCTGAATTTGGAAATGGTAATTGTTTTGAGAGTTCAAATGATTCATTATCTCTATAATTAAATAATAATGACCATGCTTCATAAATTCCATTTTTATTTATTAAAGGCATTGTCATGTAGACTTTATCTATGTCATAATCCATTTTCTTACTTTCTAGTCGTTTCCACTAGATATCTCTATATTTCTATAGAAGTTGAGACTATCTCTTCACTGTAATTAGTGTTGCGCACTTCGATTTCACTTGAAACCTACGCTTAGGAAACCTAAGATTTACTAGTCGTTGAGCCTCTCTCCCATTCGGAGAGTTGGTTGCGGATTATCCAATATTTAAACTTTTTACTGTCTCAAAGTGATTAGCTTTGCCCTATATTATATTACTATATATAGTTAGTATTTAAATCTCTAAGGACTTCCCCGCAGTTCACGCAATTTTGGGTAGCAATTTATGACATTTGTAATTTATACTCCATAGATGGAATAATATATGGAGAAATAAGATCTTTAAATAATTTTCTACTCTCTGCTTTAATATATAGAGAATAATAACATTCTTTAGTTCCAGGAATTAGTTTTGAACTATTCTCTTTAGAATATCCTTTATATTTATGAATGGATGTTTTTATATTATATGTATTTAATAACCATTCTTGTAATAGTTCGTTTTCTTCTAATGAGAATCCCATAGTATACAAACTTCCAGAGTTACATCCATCGTCCATAAACCAATACGCTAAGCCTCTTGGAGTAATATGTGATAACCATTCCTTCGTTACTGTTTTAATCTTGTTACTATATATAATATTATAAATTTCAGTAATCTGAGGATGGGTTAAAGTTTTTGCATGATAACTAGGAAGATATTTTTTTAGTCTTTTATCGTATCTAGGTTCTTTATGAATATTATTGCTTAATATAGTTTCTAATATTTTGCATTTATGATCAAAATAATCCTCTTGTCCTCCTCCTTGATGGATAGTTATCCTAGCATTTTTTGCAGAAAGTTCTATACATAAATCTCCGAGTGAAGATCCATAAATTAAATCTAATTGAGATTCAGTAAGAATCGGATTATTATAATCTAACGATGGTTTCTTAGAAAAATTTGGACTTAATCCTAAACCTTTAATATATTTTCTTACTGTTTCTTTAGATATATTTAGAATACAAGAAATTTCAAAGTTAGTTTTCCCAGATAGAACCAATTCTTTTATATTTTCTATGATAGAAGACTCTTTTAATTCTAAACTGTCAGTAGGAACATATAAATATTTTGCAACTGTCCCTCTACTAAATCCAGTTTCTTTACTAATCTGAGTGTTATTTAACCCTTGTTCTTTTAATTTTAAAACTAATTCTTTATTTATCTCTGTTTTTAACTCTTTTAAATTAAGGTTCAGTTCAGATAACTTTCTTGATAGTTTTCCTACACTTAAATTAAAGAATAAAGCAATTTCTTCTTGAGACTTTCTTTGTTTTAATAATTCTATTATTACATCTTTGTCTATATTCATAAGTATTTTATTTATATTTAACATAGAACAAAGATAATAATTTAATACATAATTATCAAGATTTGGTTACAAAAAATTATTTACTACCCTGTAACCATATCTGATACAGACTAACATAAGCTTCATTACTTTCTGCATCAGAGAATCCTACTACATCCATTGTCATAATAGACTGAAATGCTTGTGCAGGAATACGATTCGCTGTTATTTTTAAACTCTCAATAAATGATCTATATATCTTCTTAGAATTTCTTTCGATTCTTCTATTTATATAATCATCATATTCATCTTTTATCTCTTCTATACTACTATTATTTATAGCTAATTCTTCTCCTAATCTCGAATCTGTCATATTTATATAATCTCTTAACTCTTTAATATTATCAGAATTAAAATTATACCATATTCCTATATAATCGTCAGAAAAATTAAATACATTAACTAAATTCCCTAAATTAGAAAGATCTACAACAATTACTTCTTGAACTATTCCATTACTAGTATCCTGATAAAAATGAAGTCCAGATGTTTTATATACAGCTTCTCCATTTTCATTTAATCTCCATTCTTCTCCATCTATAACTTCTGTTAATATTTCCATTGGAGTTAGTGAAGATATATAATTTTCAGAACTAGGCTTATTTATAATAATTCTAGTATTATCTAAACTATTCTTTAAAAATTCTATATCATTTGGAAGGGGATCTGATTTAGCTTTATTATACGTTCTTAATAGTTTCTGTCTAAAATACTCTCCATCACTATTAATAATATTCGCAATATTATCTCCAGTCCGTAATCCAAATATAGATTGATATACTTTAGATATTACAGCCTGTGCTCTTTTTATATTTAAATCATGTATTCTTACTCCTTGAAGTCCTTCACCAAATTCTATTATATCATTATTATCTATAATTGTTTGATATTCAGGCATTCTAGGATCTAATAACATAATATTCTCATTCAACAATCCAATGTATCTATTAACAAAGTGTTGAAGTGCTAAAATTTCCTCTTTAGATGCTTTAGACTCTCTTAATCTAAACATATCTTCGATTATCGGATGGTCATAAATATTATATTTCTTATTTATCCCATCAATACTCCAAGTAGCTCTAAAAGGTTGAAGTTCTTTTCTAATTCCTTTTAAATTAGTTACTGTAGTATTTAAATTCCGATAATGTTTAAATTTATCATAGGTATTAATATCTACTTGTTCTCTAGTAATAGGATCTAATATAATATCCCCAAACTCTATTAAATCAGTAGATATTTCTTGCTCTAAATTTCCTGTTTCTAAATATCTATCTAAACTAGATTTAAGAATATTTCCATTTTCATCAATAATAGAATAATACCCAGCTTCATTGGCTATATGTATTAAATCCTCTTGGGAATAATATCCTTTTAAACTATTTCTATTAGAATCTAATAAATTCTCAGACCCATCAAAGTAGTACTGTTTTATAGATCCATAAGAGGGAATCATCACAGCTCCCATACCAGAGAATGTTCTTTTAATACTATCAGAGTTCATTTTAGATGCTAACATAGTTATAAAAGAACTATTTATACTTCCAGAACTAAATGGAATTTTAAATCTTAAATCTCTAGCATTGAATAACTCATTATTTAAATTCTCTTCAAACTCTCTCGCAGCTTCCTCTAAATATCCGGTAATTACTCCATCTCCTGAACTTCCCTCGAAAGCTTTAATAGTTGCTTTAGCTAAAAGTTTGTACAATAATGTTTTATTAGCTTCTCCTAATTCTGTAAGAGTTTCTAAGTTATTAGCTTGATTATGTGCTTCAAAATACTTCTTTAAAGTAGTATTTACTACAGAACCTAAAGCTCTATAAGCCGCATCAGCTAAATCTGATGTATATCCATTAGCTGCTAAAGTACTAATAATCTGAGTAGATTCAGTAACAGTAGATAAATCAGCATGGTGATCTGCATCCATTTGAATACCCATAAATTGTGTACCAACTCTGCCATAGGATAAAGGAGTATCATCGTATCTAGCACTAGCTGGATTTGTATTAAACGCTCCAACTTTTATTGATGTTCCATTTGCTAGGTAATGTATATCAGAGTATTTAAGAGGTTGATATATATAATTCTGATCTAGTATTACTCTTAATTTTCTTTGTTCGTCTAATATATAACTAGAATCTTCTGGAATATTGTTAAATGTAAATGGAAGATCTTGTTTAGATATAATTGTATTTAATAAATCTAAATCACCATTAACCATATTTAATAGATCCCTCTTAGTTATATAATATCCAGTTTTATTCATAAACTGTACTGTAGCATTTACAGAAGCCTCTCCTTTATCTCCGGAATTACTTAAATAAGGATCTAAAGGATTAGAATTATCTAATGAATAAGAATACTCTCCACCTAGAGCTTTCCATAATTTATAATTACTATCTATTACTACAGTTCTTGTTACATTTCTACTATTCTGAGTATCTCCCCCGTTATTATTAACTCTTCGTTCTATAATATTATAAGTATTATTTCCTAGAGATTCTAAATCAATTATTCTATAATATTCTCCATCATTCGTATTATAATAATATAAATCCTCGGATATAATATCTCTAAGATGACGCTCATTACCGTTAAAATCTTGCATTAAATTAATAATAGGAATATCCCATTTTCTATCAGTCATTTTTTGCAACAATTTAACTTTCTCCGGAGATTTTCTCATTCGATAATTAGTTATAGAGAATATAGCACATTTCATTAATAACCCATTACCAAATTCAGGATCTACATTATATCCAAAATTCTTTCTATTATATCCAGCACTAGAGCTAAACATTGAATTGTTCTCTAACACATTCTGAAATGGATTACATTTCATAGAGCCATCTAATACCTTTACATTATCAGTCTCCCCAGAAGGATTAAATACAGGAGCTTCTATATCTTTGATAATTGCTACATTTATAGTTGGAGTTGTTCCTTCTAATGCTTTTTGATAATAGTTGTGTATAGTAGCCTGCATAGCAACCATACGTTTATATTGAGCTAATAATCTATTAGCATGATCCCGGATAAAATATTCCGGATTTATAGATCCATCGGAATTTAAATAATACACGCCTCTTAATTTAGATGGATGCGCATAAGGTTCTCCAACACTTACTTGAAGGAATTGGTTAGATAAGAACCCATCTAAAAAGAAATATTTTTCTAATATAGGATTCAATTTCCCATCTTTTTCTAATATCATCATTCCATCTCTGCCAATCCAATTTTTTAGAGAAGGAATATCTTTTAAGAATTTAAATACTTTGGTATCTACTTCAATACCTTTAGATTTTAAATCCTTTTTAAATATCTCTTTTGATCTATTTATAAAATCCTTGTAATAAGAATTATCTGTAGTAGATACTTGATAGATATTAGCCATATTTTCTATAAATGGATTTAATCTAAATACGCTATTACCTTTAGACATTTCCACTTTAGAATAATGAACTTCTTCTATAAATTTAAAATTAGGATCTTCTAAACTTAATTCTCTAGCTATTTGAGAGACTTCCTTCCATCTAGTAGATAAGAGATTATTTATTGCGATGATATTATTATTTATAATCTCAGCTTTTTCTTTCTTATTTTTAATTTTAGGTATGGAATCTAATAAAGAAACACCTAGTCTTTCACCTATTTTATAATAAGATTTAAATAAATTTGATAATAGATTAGTATAATAAATCTGTTGACTATTAAAATTCTCTACTTCTATCTGAGCAGCAGATGCAGATTTAATATTCTTCCCATCAAATTTAATATCCTTAGATATTTTAATAAGAGATTGATTAGATTTATCTGCGTATACAGTTGGAAGAAATTCTATATAATCAATTTGATCATCCATTAGATTTTTGAAATAATCTAATATTATAGATGATACTCCGTACTCAGAAACATTGAATTTATTCTTTTGTACTATTGTTCCATTTGGAGATATAAATTCTGTTTTTAATCCAATTCCTTTTAAATATTCTGGATTATTATAGAATATATTAGATTCGAATATATTAGATATATTAGAATGTTTTCTAATATTATTCTGATAGTCTTTAGTAGTATATATAAACTCGTGTATGTTTTTAACTAAATTCATCAATCCTATAGATGGTACATTATCTCCGTCAGAGTTTTTATATGTACTTGGACTAGCTTCTCTATTTAATAAATTTATGGAACTGACTACAGCTTTAAATATACTAGATCTATCTCCTTTAGAATTTAAATTAACCTTTAATCTAGGTCTAGTCTTATTAGATGTGAAGAATTTATTAAAGGTAATATCCTTCATTGTTTTAAATTCCGGAAAAGATTTTTTTACTTTGGATTTAAATTCTTCTGGAGTAAGACTAACTTTACTAGATTCTTTATATATAGAATCTAAAGTATCAATTGTTTTAAGTGTTCTATATAGTAGTCCTAAGAGATCTCCTTTTAAATTAGATTCTGCTTCTACTTTGTATTGAGATTTTAATATAGAATATAACTGTCCAGAACTATTTATAAATGGAATGTCTGTAGATAATTGTAGTAATTCAAGTAATCTATACCCATTCATGATAGACTCCGATAACTCTTTTCCATTTATTATAGTACTAACTTTCTCAGGACTTGGAATTGTAATACTATCTAACAACTCCTTATTTAAATCTTTTCCAGTTATTGCATCTTCATTAGCAGTATTTAAATGATCATTTATAAATAATGTCCTAGATCCAATAGTAATTGAAATAGAATCATCTAAAACTTTAACTTTAAATTTATTTCGCAATACATTTAAAACAGTATTATCATAATCACCATTTCTAGCTATAGAATCAACGTATTCAGTTAAATTTCTTTCTTGTCTAAATAAAGAGGATTCATAAGTTAGATTTGAGAATGTATTTACTTCATACTCCCTACTTTCTGAATTATATTCATATGATATATATTCTGATCCATCCTGTTTATTCATATAAGCTAAGACATCCAAGAAATAGTTAAAACTTAAATCTCCTTGGTTATCTTTAATTATATTATATAAAGATTTAGCTTCTGGAGTAGAGTCAAAGATGTATTTATATATAGACAATAATGCCTTTTTAGTATCTAAATTAAAGTCTAAATTCTTCTTAAATTTATTTATTTTTGATGGATCAGTTTTTCCATCTGTAACAAATAAAGAATTAAAAAATTCTATATAAGCTACTGTAGGATTTAATTTACCTAATTTTAATGAATTATATTTATTAGAAGATTTAATAACAGGATCTCCGATTCTAGATATAGCATTGTTAAATTCATTAACTGTCATATAAGATATCTCATCCCATTTCCCATCAGAATCTAATAAAGGAATATTTTGTATAATAGCTTTAGTTAAACTAGTAGTCTCTCTATTTATATCGGAATCTTCATTAACTCTAAAATGTTGTCTTAATGCATTTTTAGTGAACGGAAGATATTTAATTTCATTTCTATTAGTAGATTTAATTCCTAATTTAAATGGATCTATTGAAATTAATCCGTCTGTTAATAATACTATTAAATTATCAAAATTCTCTAAAGTCACTAAAGCGTTATATGCATTTAGATAATCTTGATTAGATTTAGATAAAGGAGTGTATAGAACATTATTAATCGAATTTAATTTTGATGTAGGATTATGTTGATCATAATATTCATTTAATCTAGATATAATAGTAGTAAATTCTGTAATATTAAAAGATCCATCCTGATTATATAAAGGAATAATATCTTTTTCTCCTAAAAATTTTGTTATATGATTAAATAATATTTGTTTATATTCTGCAATATTATTATTTAATTCTGAATAAGTTTGAACAATTTTTCCAGAATCTAGATTTAGAAAGGAATTTTTAAATATCTCTCTTTTAAATGTAGAAACAAATCTATTATATAAACTATTATTATTTTGAAATTTAGTAATTAAATCTCTATTAGTCTTTATTTCTTCATTATAGGTAACGTTTTTTCTACTTCTATTTAATTGTTCTACATATTCTTTCGTAGCTAAATCTCTATCCTCCTCCGTCACAGATTCATCTTCTTCTATAGTCTTTACTTCATTCTCTAATGTAGTTACTAGAGGATCTGGATTTTTATATTCTTCCGGAGGTAAAGTTTTTTCTATATTCTTAGTTAAAATTTTATCTAAGGAATTATTAAGTATTGTATTTAATTCCGTATTATAGGAAAATAATCTTATATATTCCTTTATTGCATCTACTAAATTTTCATCAGAATCAATGATAAAATCTTTTTGCAGAGAATTTTTAATATTCTGAAATTGTTGATCTGAAATAGTATCTCCCTGAAAATTAATCCAGGGAGATAGGTTTATTAAAAATTCTGGGCTTCTAGTGTTTGAATCAAAAAATTTACAAGCCATATTTAACAAATATTATATTTACTTCTTATCTTATTTATATCAGATAGTATTGTTTGTATATTCATATTAGATAAAATTAAATTTACTGTATCGGGGATGATTTCAGATTTAGTTACATAGTTTATTAATAAATTATTATTATCATAAGTCAATAATACTTTTGTTATATTTTTTAACATTTCTAAATCTTTAGGATCTGATACTACATCAAACATTTTTCCAAATGCTTGTGACAAAGATATAATATTTTTATCAGAATTACTATCTTCTCTTACTAAATTTTCTTTATTCCTAGAATAGATGTTTAGAGAATCTTTTTCAAAGTTATAGTCTATATAATCCACTTCTGTTGTAGAATCTAAACTAATAGATTCTGATTTAAGACGATTATTTACTAATCCTAAAATATTTCTTATATCTTCTGAGATAGAAGTTTCCGAACGTCTAGCAGGATTAGTGAGAATAGATCCAATTGAATCATCTATAAGATCATTTAGATCATTATTACTAGTATTTAATTTACGTCCTATTTCTGCTCCTAATATTTCTAATGTATTTATAGGAGCTTCTGATTTGGTTTCTACTTCTGGTTTAATTCTTTCAACTCTAGCAATGCCAAAATTAGTAGGATCAGCTAAATCTCTAGAAGGTTGGAATACGAATTGTGGGGTTTGAATATCTCTATCTATATAATACTGCCCCTCAGGATTTCTTGCTTCGTAAAAATATTCTCCTCCAGTATAATCGGTTTTCTTATCTGTTAATTCATAAACTGGAAATGGAAAAATTCCATTTTTAAATAAAGGATTATAATTAGGAGCTTCTACAGAATTAATACTTCCATCAGGCTGTTTATAATTTTTTCTTCCCAACATAGCAAATTCCATAAAATCAATTATATCTAAATCAGTAATTCCATCTTCTCTATTCCAATCCTGAAATATTCCACCATTCTCTTCATTTATAATTGGAGAAGAAACTAATAATTCAGGATGTAACCTTTGATTTATCTTAAACTCTATAATTTTATTTATAAATTTAAGTACATCATTTCCGTTAATAGTAGAAGAATAATTTTCCATCTTTTTTATCTCTTCTGGAGTAGTTTCCATATGTAACCTCTCCATTATTCTTAGGATATGAGGTAATCCAAATTTAACTTTAGAACCAGGAAGATCAAATGGATTTTCCACATTTCCTTCTTTGGCAGCAAGTGCTGATAGAGAATTAAGTAACTTTTCAGCAATTTTTATGTGCTTAGATTCCGGCTTTCCAGTAGTTTTTAGGTAATTATAATAATTATATATAGATAGTAATGTATCAAATCCTATAAAATCTCCAAAGTAAGATTTATAAAATTTACCATTATATTTAGCTACTCCAGAATTCTTTTTATATGAATTTATAAATTCTCTATATTTAGATATAAAGGATTGGAATGTTTGTCCTTCCGGATTTAAAATGATCATTCTAATTTTATCTCTTCTATCTAGATCATTATCATATTTTCCATTCATTTGGTCTATGTAATAATCTCCATACTGATCTTCTGAGATAATATTATCATCCTCATCAAATATATATTTACTATGTGTAGCAAATACTACTGCTTTGCCTTTGATATTATTCTTATTTATTTCAGCATTTAATCTCTCAGATTTAGATTTTAATATAGGTTCTAATCTAGATTTTTGAGTAGTATCTGCTTTATTATATTCCTCTAAAGTTTCATAATAATCATTATATAGAGTATTTAATCTCTCGTTACGTTGAATTAATAACTCATTCCGATTAGATTTACCGTATCTAGTATTAGTTACTATATAAGGTTTGGAGAAGTAAATTCCTCTAAATTCAGATTCTTTAGATTCAAATGGAACATGTGCAAATTTTTTCTTATCTGATCCTTTATATATAATACTATTAGTAATTCGTTCTAATTCGAAATCATCTCTAAGCTGGAAATATTTATTAGATTTTCCACTTTCATCCAAAATGAAACTATTCATTATTTGTCCATAGAATTTTTGATATTCTACAAACCATGCTTTAGAAGCTCTTTGTTCTGGAGTATCAGAATCTTTAATTCTAAAAGATTCATTATTAATATTTGGTAATTCTACTATATAAAGCTCTACAGTATTCTCTTCTGTAGAAGAATTTAATATAGGAATTTCATATATAATTCTAATAACAGAATCTTCTTTTCCTATAGATTTATTAAAATATTTAGTTGCTTTTAATACAAACTTCCCGTTAGATAAATCTAATGTTCCAGTATTTCCAGATATGTCATTATATAAATTAGATAAATCTTGTTCAATATTATAATCTTTAAATAATTTATTTCTTCTGGATTTTGTGTAATTATATAATATACTCTTTACTTCTAATATCTTTTCATCAACTCTTTCGAATTGTGTAGGATTTAAACCATCAATTTCTCCATTAAAGAATGCTCTATGTTCACTATTTGAATCTAATCTTAGCATTATAGCGGAATCTTTAATGCTATAAGTAGTTATATCACCATTAATTTCTGCTTTAGGTTTAATTCTTGTTCTATAAGAATAACATATAAAACTATCAGGAGAATGTTTCTCTGTTTTAGATTCTATTCTTTCTAATTGTTGAATTTCTCTATTAGCTTCTGGAGAATCACTAAATGCAGCGTCTAAAACTTTTCCTAATTCTACATTAGGCTGACGTGTTGAGATTGATGTAGTAGAAGATTCTTTCTTTTGAGGTTCTATAGTTTTATTCTCTAATGAAGCATTAAGAGCTTTCAATCTTAATTCTGAGAAAGATTTAGCAGCTTCATTATTTAATATAGAGGATTGTGTATAACTAATTCTTTCAGATCCTTTAGTAAGTTTAGTAGTTAACCCATTATTTATAATAATAGTACCTTCTTTAGATCTAGTTATAGCAGTATATAAATCTCTAGTAGCTTTTTCTACAAATTCTCCATGAGATCCGAAATTAAATTTCTTATCTACTATAAAGTATTTAGCTTCTGAACCTTGTACTTCTTCAAGTTTAAATTTCCTTATTTTTCCAGGATTCTTTTTTATATAAGTATCTATTAGCTTATATGTATCAGAATTTACATCATCATATATAAATCCTACTGGCTCTTCTGAGTCACGAACTAATTTATCTAAATCAAAGGTAGAAATAGATCCAACAATTTTATCTCCAGAGAGTTTTACGTCGTCTTCATAATATTTTAGACTAGGTACGTTCTCATAGTTAGATAACGCTATTCTTATTCCCTCTTCTAAATTAAATTCTCCTGTAGTATAGTAATTATCTACATTTCTAACTCTATCAGTTAATACTCTTAAAGAATCTAAGTTATCTTTTTTATGAATATTAGTAATTCTTAAAGATGTAGCTAAAGTAGGTGTGTATATTAAATTAGTATCTACATCTATTCCTAAATATGCTCCATCACTTCCAGCATAACCAGATTGTAATAAATCACCAGAAGTAATTAATATCTTATCATTTTGTTGAGCCCATGAAGATAATAATTCTAATTCAAATTTAGATAATTGTGTAACTTCATCAATAAATATCAATCTCTGATCTTGGAATATTCCAGATTTAAAATTAGAAGGAGTTAAATATTTAGGGTTTATTCTAACAACTAATTCCTTGTCTTGAGTTTCTAGTATATCTATAACTCTCTCATTCTCCGGAATGGTTTTAGATTGAGAATCATTAAACTGTTTCTTGGCCTTTTCTATTATTTCTGGGGATACTAAAATAGAATTTAATAACATATCAGCAGTAATTGCTGTTAGTTTTTTATTCTTAATAGCATCATTTATAGTATTTAATCCTTCCGTTTCAGAATAAGATTCTCCAGTAATTGAATCTAATAAATTAACTGTTTGTTGTACCTTAGGTCCAGATATAACAGCACCTTGTTCTCCCAATAATTTATTAGCTAATTTAAATACTAAAGAATTAACACCAGTAGTCTTACCTACTCCGGGAGCTCCATTTATAAATACTGTATTTTGTAGTCTAGATATATAATTTTTATATTTATCTCTAAGTGCCGGATTTGTAATACTATTCTCAAACTCCTTAGTTAACTCGGTAGAGTTGTTCATGAAGTTTATATCTATAATACAAGCTAACGCAATCCTTGCAGCATATTCTTGAGAAAATATAGGAATTATAAGTTGTTTATCTGATCCCAAGGATTCATTCACTATATCTCTTAATGCATTATTAAATGTAGATGCTTTTGTGGTTAATATAGTATGATAATAAATAAATAAATCGGAGGGAGACATCTCAGTTATTTCAGAATTTAAAGAAGCTGGATTATTATAAGCTTCTTTCATTAATTTAGAATAATCATAATTCTGAAATAATTTAGATATTAAATGTTCTTTAGATACTGTATTATTTTTAGATAACTTAGTAGCATTATCATAAATTCTATCTTCTACTTCTAGAATAAGTTTCTCTAATGAAATATATTCTTCATCGGTTAAATCTGAATTATTTAAACTATCTAAATTATAATTAGATAATATATCATCCACTCCTTCAAATAATTCAGGAGCTCTATTTTTAAATAATTTATCTTGATAATTCTTTATAAGAGCTTGTCTAGTTTTTATAGCTGTAAGCTTATGCTCTTTAAGTTTATTACCTTTATTTTGCTCAGATAATTTTTTATAAAATCCTAATTTATTCTTTATCCTCTCTAATTCTTGTATAACTTCAAACGCGGAATTAGATTCTATTTCTGGAAGCTTTTCTGATACTCCTAATTTTTCTCTTATATAATTTAAAGTAGAATTAAATCCATATCCCCCATTTTCAATAGTAGAAGATTGCATCGAAGATACTACTGATTGTAGTGCATTAATCACATTTATCGCAGTATCAAGTTGTTCTAATTTAACTTTTCCTTGCAAGACATAATCAGAAAGTATATTAGTAGATTTTAATAAATCACTTTCATTTGATAATAATTCAAAGATATTAATGTTTCCAGCAGATTCATCTATATTTAAATATATCTCAGACAATAAAGTATTTAAAGGATTCTCTATTAACTGAGAAGAATCTATCGAAGCTTCTGATAAAATATTTATTTCTGATAAAGATGATTTTGTTTTAGATTTATTTGAATCATTTATACTTTCTATAATGATCCTTTTCTCTACATCATTTAAATTAGAATTTTTTAATAAATTCGCTATTTCAAACCAATCTTTTACGTTTTTTAACTCTTCTGATATTTGTATTATCTCTTCTAAATTATTAACTCCAATTTCTTCAAATCCCTCTTTCAAAGCAGCTTGAAAATCCGGAGATTGGGATTTTATATTTTGTAAATTATAATTAACTAATTCCCCAAGACTCTCATCCACATAAGATAAAAGATTAGATACATAAGAAGAGTAATCTAATTCTACTTTATTATCAGATTTTAAATATGTTTTTATATAAGAATATAAATCTTTAGTCAATTCTATTCCCTCATTTCTAGCACTTTCAATTAAATTCATCATTGATCTAGTTCTAAGTTGGGGAATTAGATTAAACTGTAATAATCCAGATAAATTAATAAGAATCTTTCTAATATTAGATATCGCTTCCTCTGGAGAATTTAAATTAGGAAGATTTAAATTATCTTGTATATAAGATTTAACTATAGAATTAGAAACGTTATCATTTAAAAATTCTTCTATAGATTCTCTTATTACGAAATTTTTATCTAAAGTAGGATTCGAGTTTAATTTATTATTAATAGAATTAGATAAGGTATCTATTTTCTGATCTATATTAAATATTGTATCAAATATATTAGATATAAATTCTCCAGAATTCTTATATGTAGAGAAAATACTACCTACATCAATTCCAGATCCATCCTGATTTATTGAATTAAAGAAGTTTTTAATTATATTCTGAGTATTTATATCAGATAAATCCGTATTTCTATATTCAAATATATAATCAATTCCTCTTTCTACCGGAACCCCTAATTCAAGTCCTAATTTTCTCGCTAAATCAAAATTACGTTTTGCATCTTCATCAAGATTAAGTAAGGCCTCTTCATCTATTCCTGATAGATATCCTTTTATTTTATTTAATAACGGTAACTTAGATACTATATTTATAATATTATCACCATATTTCTGTGATAATGACGTAAATATTTTATACGCTTTATCTAATTTCTCGTTATTATCTTCTCTATAAGCTTTATATCTAGATTTAATTTCCTCTCTTTCGGATTCTGATAAAGATCCGTACGGTTTGCCAAGAATATTTTCTGTATATGTATATATATCAGAAGAATAAATTTTATTAGATATTTCGCTTATATTAAATAAAGCTCTTTTTAAATACTCTTCGGATTTTCCTCCTCGTAATAGTATATCCTTCTCTGTTCTTTTTTGTTGAAGTTCTTCATTTATTATATTTAATCTACTCTCCAACTCTGTTTTATTCGGAATTTCTTTATTAGGAGCATTTAATTGATTCTCTATATCTTTCTTTTCTAGAAGTAAGTTTCCTATTTCTTTTCCTAATTGATTATAATCCCTAATAATATCTAATCTCCCATCAAATTTAATAAGATCTTCTACTCTCCTATCCCTTAATGCGGATAAAGATATTAATTCCTCGTCACTAAGGCGTAGATTTTCTTCATTAATAATAGCATCCCATTGATTTATTAATTGTAACGATAAGTCTATTACAGCATCATTTTGGGAAATATCTCCAGATTCTACAGGAGAGTAATTTATATTCTCTCCTTCTATTGTTCTATTAGTAGCAGAAAGATTTTTTGGAGCTACACCTTGTTGTCTTAATCTCTCTAATTCTGAGATTAATTTAGATTTACCTCCATTTCGTAATATATAAAAGATATTATCAGTAGCTTGTTCCGGAATTCTTTTATTTATATCAGATAAATTATTAGCAGCCTTAAATATAGCTCCACCAATAGCACCTCCAAAACCGGCCATTAAGTATCTTTCTAATGGATTAGAGGATAAGAAATCAAAAGAAGCATCTTTTTGTGTACCAGAAATTCCTGTGAATACATCTGTAATAGCTTTAGACATATCCATAATAGCTTCTTCTGACATTTCCTCAATTCCCTCAGCTACAGCATTACTAGCTATTCCAGAACCGGAGATAATATTATTTATAGGTTCCTTTACTTTTTTAAATGTATTTATAGCTTTCTTTAATACAGAATTAAATGCAGCTTTATCTTTTGTATTATTTGCAGTATAATGTAATAATTCTCTATTTTCTTCAATAAACTTCTTTCCAGCATTTCTTATAGCAGCTCTTTCACTATCAAATCCCAATCCCTCTAAAGCTTTCTGTCCTATTTCTGTAGATTGTATCATCCAAGTAGTAGCACCCATAGCTAAGCCGGCAGTTAAGGCTGCTGTTCTTCTATCATATCCAGCATCTAAAGCATCATTATAAACATCCATTGTAGAAGTTCCGGACATATAGAAATTAGCCATAAATCTACCTAAGAAATTATTTCTTATATTAGCTTTATTTATTGCATTTATAACAGCAGGATCGTTACGGGTAATTGTATTATATAATCCTCTATTTTGAATTATACTACCATCAGAAATAGCTTGTATTATATCATCTCCATATTTAGCTTTTATAGCTTTTAGAGCAGCCATTTCAGAATTTCCAATACCAAGCCAGTTTGGAATTTGAGCTAATAATCTTTGTTGGAATAATTGACTGCCAACATCTGAGATTAATCTCCCAAAATTCTCAAAGGTTAATATTTTTTCTTGGGATTTATCAGATACACTAGTATTAAATTGATTGGCTTTGGCTTCTATAGTATTTAATATTCCATAATTAGGATTAGGATTATTATTAATAAACCCATCCATCATTTTATATAGAGTAATACCTAGCTTAGTACCTTCTCGAAGTACTAAAGCTCCAGCATAAGCCTGACCTACATATGGGATAAATAAAGGAGCGATACTAGCTATAGTTTGTGCTATAGTAGATCCGATACTAGATTCTTCTCCATCATTATCAAAAAAATCAAATTTATTCCACGTAGAATTTTCTCTAGTAATTACATCAAATGCACTTAATACTTGTTTACCATGAACCTCTCGATTACCAAGAGTTTCATAATAAGGCATTCCACTTTCATCTAATTTTATTTCTCCTTTTTTATGTTGTATTAATCTTCCTGTTTCTGGATCAGTTTCTTGTATATCTCTATCATATTGAGCTAAGACTATTGGAGTTTTAGTTACTGTTCCCCAAAATCCTAAATCCTCTGGAGTAATATCCATCCACCTATTATTCTCAGTATCAAAAATTTTATTTTGTTGAGCTATTTCTCTAGTAGACATACTAGTCATTTCTGTCCCTAGTATAGTATTTAATCCGGTGCTTTGAATAAAAGGATTTTTAGTTTTTATTATATCTAAAGAAATATCTTGTACAGGAGAAAGTTGAGATTTAAAAGGAGACATTATATCATATTGCACTTTGGGAAGATCCTCTTCTGTAAACTGTCCTATAGATAATGTGTTATATGAGGATAATGCTTTATTATAAAATGTATCAAATGCGTTATCATCAAATTTTCCATCGGGTGCAGTAAATGCCTGAACAATCTTTTCGTTTTGTTTATATTCATCCTTTGATTTCAATTCTATATCATTAGGAGTAACTCCGTTCTGTAAGAAGTCTATATAAGTTTTATCTTGGTTTGAGTAATATAACCCAAACCAATCCTTTTTTTCTAAATTATCCATATTATTTAAATGCAGCTGGATTTAATCCTCCAGTTTGTTGTGTAATTTGATTAGTATTTCTTATTACATTTTCATAATCTAAATTAGATTTAGTTGTTTGAGGAGCAGTTTTTCCAGTAAATAAGATTGACATTAACTCATCTTGTACAGGTAAGAATATAGAGGATTTATATATATCATCATCAGGTCTATACCAATGTTCTGGAGGTATGTAACCATTAGCTCTCAACATTTTATTTTCTAGATTAGATCTAACTCTAGCATACATATCTCTAGCCTTATCCTCTAAATCATTATTTAATCTCTTAGTAATACTATTTAATTGAGTTTCCTCTGCCACTTCTTCTGGAATTAGAGATGGGATAACCATAAATTGATGCATATAAGATAATTGACTTTGTGCTGGTTCTCCGCCTCTAAGTATTAAATGATCTACATTATGTGCTCTGTATATATTTAATTTCTGATCTTCTGTAACTGTAGGACCTATAGCAGAAATTTCTCTATCTGCATCTTCTAAACGCTTTAATGCTTTTAAATCTACTACTTTAGAACCTGTTTTAGGATCTGTTATATATGGTAACCATGTCATCGCTACTCTATCTCCTTCATATAATATCTTACTTAAATCATTCGGATTTAAAGTAACCCCAGTTCCAACAGAAGCTCCTGAAATATCTACTAAAGAACCTAATCCTCCGTTAGTAATTATATCAGATAAATAATTCTCATTTAGTACTTCTCCTTTAGCTCCTATTAATGGTCTAATACTAGCTTTAGCATCAAAAGAATATTTATCTCCTACATTTACTACATATTTCTGATTTTTAGGATCTGATACATAACTCATTAGAGGGTTAATATCAGTTAATCCTCCTTTACCTCCAGAACCACTTCCTGATTTACCTTCTATATTCTCATCTTTTAATGATTGGGAATAAGAGTGATCAGTTCCGAAGATGAGGATATTTTTAATACTTTCTATAGCATTTTCTCTAGGATCTCCAGTATTATTAATAGCAGCTCTTGCGATTAAAGTATTTTTAGATTGTTGGTCTAAATTATTCCATATGTAATTTAAAGCAAGATTAGCATTTTTTCTTTGTGTAGCAACTTCCTCAGTTAATTTAAAAGTTCCGTCAGGAGCGGTATTTAACTTCTCACTTACAATAGCTTGTAATCCTTTTTCTAATTGAGTAGCTCTAGCTTTATCAAAGTAATAATCAGAAGATTGTTTTTCTACTCCTATAGATTTAACAACCTCCTCTATTCGTTTACTTATATCATTTATATTTAAACTTCCAGCAACCGTTTGAGATAAGCTGTTATCAAATATATAAGCTTTACTATTATTCCTTAGAGTTAAGAGATCATTATTAGTTAATACTCTATACTCTTCTCTACTTTCTGAGTATTGATCTGGAGTAATCATAACAAGTTCTCCATTAGAGTTTTGTGCGAATAAATTTCCAGAATAATCTATTGCCGCTTCTGAAAGTGTCCCTTTAGATAGTGCATGTTCTTTTGCTTGATCAAATATCTGTTTATTATTCTGAATCTCATTTAATCTAGATACTAATCCTGTATATTGTCTAACGCTAATAGGTTGTCCTAAAAGATCTGTATCAGCAAAGATATTACCAACTTGTTCTGCGAAATAATTAACTTCATTAGTTAATCCTTTACCAACCATTTGACCTATAATATCTTTTAACTGTTTCTGAGAATTATCAATCTTAGTATCACCAGATTTAGCAGAAGAATTAGCTACAGCTGATGTCCCTTCTTCTCTTCCAATAGGTTGAAAGAAAGGAGAATACCCAACCCACGGGGCCAGTTGTCCTCCTTCTTGAAATTTTTTAATATTTAACTTCATATTATTTCTTAATTATTCCTCCGAATCTAAATACTTTAGGATATTGTCCAGATAATCCTAATTTTTGTAAATCTATACTCCTCTTTAATCCTTTAAGTTGTAACTCTTTTTGAGCGTTAATAATATTCTTATATTCTGGATCTAAGAATAATTTAGTAGGATCTTTCTTATATTCTTCTTTCTGATATAATGCGTCTAATCTCCTCTGTAAATCTGATGCAGTAATAGAATCCTCTGTAGATAACCTAGCATTTTTATATTGAGAATCTAAGAGTTGTTCATTTACTTTTCTAGCATTATTTGTATTTATATACTGCTTAGTTTGTTCTGTTACATCATGTAAGAATGTATCCCAGATATTAGTATTTTGTCCTATCTTCTGAGCTTTTAAATTCGCTAAAGTATTTAAATACTCTGTAGTAGCTAAACGATTTCTATTTGCAGCTTCCTCTCTTCTCATTAAATTATTAGCATTAACTTGAAATGCTTTTTCTCTGGATTGTTGTATAGCTTGTTCATTTGCTAAATCTCCTTGCAATCTTGCTTCTGCTGCATTTTTAGCTACTTCTAAATTGTATGCTAATTGTCTATCGGCATCTGAGGTTAGAGGTGTTCTAGTTAATTCTTCTAAATTTGCTGCTTGTTTATAATAAGCTTGTCTAACTCCTTCATTTCCTTGAATAGAATAATTTAAATCTGTAGGGAGATTTATTAAAGAAGGTCTTAGATCTTTTTTTAATGTTTTATATATCTTATTATTAGCTGCTATTTTTTGTATAGCAGAAGCTAAAGAAGATATAGTAGTTAGAGGAATACTTTCTAATGACGATTTAGTTGGAAGATAATTTTGAGATTCAATATTAGAACCAGTTGAAGATTTAGTGATAGGAGTATTTAAAGAAGATGTATTCATTGGTTTTAAATTAAAATCAAAAGTATTATTATTTAAAACTCTGGAATCAATTCTTCTTATTCTAGAAGGCGATTTTCCAGTTACAATAACTTTTTCTAATATGTTAGTAGGTGTAACTCCTCCATCTTGGTATTTAATAACTCCCCCATTTTTAAATTCCTTAACTTTTTTATTTGCTTCAATCCATTCTTTAGAGCCTAATTCATATTTATCTCTTTCTTTAAGAAGTTTATTTCGAATAAAGAAGTAATCTAAAGTACCTCCGTCCTTATGTTTTTTAGGTAATCTATCTCCTACATCTTTACTTTTCTTCTTACTTATTGTTTTCTTTTTAGAGAAATGTTTAGATGCGGCTTGATATTCTTGAGCGTTTATACGTTTTCTTAACGCTGCGTCCTCTTCTGCTTTAATTAAGAGATTTAATATTCTTTCATCGTTTTGATTACTAATACTTTCGTTCGGAGTTGTAACTATTCTAGATAAATTTTTATTTTCTTCTTTATATCCTAATTCGTTACGTCTTTTTGTTTCCTGACCTTTTAAATATGCTAATTGTCTACGTTTTTTAGCTTCTTCTAGTTTTTGCTTATTTTTAGCTATTTCTGCCTTTCCTTCATTGCTGTAAATATAAATTTTATCTCGTGCCTTTTTTACATCAGATTTAGTCATTCTACTAGCTCTTCCAGAAGGTTCTGCTAAACGATGCGTTGTTCCGAAAGGTGTAAATTGCATTTGTTCTAGTATAGAACTATTTAATTCCGCATCTGTAGGTCCTTTTGTTGGATTTACAACATTATGTATTAATTGCTCTTTTTGCTCAAGTATTTCAGATCTGGGAGCTCTTAAATTAATTTTTCCAGGAGCTTTTTCAGTTAATTTTCCGTGATATACTACAGTAGGAGCACCTGAAATTTGTCCAAGATAAATATTATTATCCTCTAATTGTTTCTGGATATTACCACGTCTATAATAAGCCTGTTCTGCTACTAATCCTTTCTGGAAGGATGAAAGTTTATTATTCTTAATCTTATCTAAAGTTTCTGGCGTTAATTCTCTTCCAGCTACTTTAGTTTCTTTTACTTTTCCAACTCCACGTGTGAAAGGATTATACCATTTACCTTTAGGTATTTTTATATTACTTAAATCCTCATCAGTTAAATCCGTATATTGAGATTTTAATTTAGTCTTGACAGTAGTTAATTTATCCTCTGTCGACATCTTATTAAATCCCTCTACCTCATTATTCTTAAATAAAACTTCTTTAGTTTTACCGTTAACATTAACTTCTAGAGGTTTAGATAATTCTCCTGCACCAGCTTTTTGAGTATATAACTTCTTCCCAGCAACATTTCTACCGATACCCGTTACAGCATTTAATCCATTAGCTAACAATCTCCAGTCATTTATAGTTAATTCTTCTCCTGACATTACTTTACCTAAAGCAGTAAGAGAAGTTCCTAATCCTAATGCAGTGAATGCTTTACGTAGTATTGGAGCTGCTGTTTTTATTGCTTTAGTTACTTTAGCTCCTTTAGCCATTGTTCCTAATCCGGGAATTAATGTTGCTGCATCCATTCCTAGATTTAGTATTAAATTTCCAGTATCACTCCATGACCAATCATCGTCACGTTTATAATCAGCAATAGCAGTAGAAATTGTAGATCCTAATCCTGTTGCAGCTCCCACAGCATTTCCTACACCAAACGCAGCGGTAGAAGCTAAGCCAGCTACATCTAATGCTAATGCTGTTAAATCTGCTTTATCTGCTGCACTTAATGATTCTCCAGAGAATACATCTGACATAGAAGCAGATTGTTTATCTTGTAGATCTGAGGAGATTGAATTTCTTAATACTCCACCCTCTTGATACATTCCTATCCCACTTGGTATATATCCGATACCAGCATAGTTACTCATTGGAGCATGTTTTAATCCTAAAAATGGTTTGATCTCGTTATTATATAAACCATATTTAGAATATAAATCAGCCAAAAACTTACTTCCCAAGGTTAAATCTCTCCCTTCAACTGGATTGACATTAAGTTTATTTAAATTAATAGAGGAAATTCCCGGATAGTTTGATGTCGGACTAAATTGTAAATAACCTTGGTTATATTTAAATTCTCCAGGAATTATATCTCCAGTCTTTTTATTAATAGCATAAATCCCCGTCGATTTATATGGTCTACCACTACTTAGATAACTCTCAACATTCTGAGGATTATTTATTCCAATAAATTCATAATCTTCAACCGCTTGATTATCTCCTATATAAGGATTAAAATAATCAATACCATATTCTTCTCCTTCCGGAAGATTTAATAACTTAGCTAATTTATAGTAAGCATTATAACTCTGTTCTTTATCCCAATCTTTCTTATATTTAATATTCTCAGCATTCTTTCTCCAACTATATACTTCCGGATTATATATATCATTTAAATATTTAACATTACTTCCTACATAATCCTTAATCTTTTCATAAGGTATATAATCAGTATCATACCATCCAGATTTTAACATATATGTAGCTGGGTTAGATTCAAACGGAAAATAGCCTCTTAATCCCACAAGATTCCCAGAAGAATCTTTTTCTCTTAATCCTTCTTTAGTGACTACTATATTTTTTCCGTTAAAATTATAACTTAGAGGAGCATTTTCTGGTAGATTATTTGTTTTCCTTATTTCATCCTCTTCTTTCTTAATCTGTTCTTCGGATTTAGTAGATCCTTGAGTAGAAGAATTTTGTTGATTTGAATCTCCAAAAATATATTTCCATATATAATCACCAAAACGCTGATTATTCTTCTGTTCTTCCCAATCAAATTCTGAATTAGGATCCCCATTTCTACCTTGAGATAAATCTTCTATAAATTGATCGTACTCCTGTATAGATTTAAAAGGAAGATTCTCATATCCCTTAAATGGAGTTTTATCTTCTGATGATAAATACTCATAAAATCTTCTTCTATTATTTTCTAAAGCCCTAATTACATCATCAATCCTTTCAGAAGTATTTTTCCTATTATATACTTCCTGATTAATCTTTCCTCCCCATACGGAATTAATTAATTCTCTAGGATTCCATGACACATCTATTTTATCAGGTTCTTGTAAAGTGTTAGAATATTCAGTAAGATTTAAAAAGTTATTATCTATAGCTTTAGCTAAATAATCACTACTATATTTATCACCTAAATTAAATCCTTCTGAGTTGTTATATTTAATATCAAATCCACTTGGAGTACTATTAATCTCTTGTATATCACCTTTACTTAGAGCGTCTAAAAATCTATTATAAGAAGCATCTACTCCAGATCCTCTTCTTCTATAAGAGTTTTTTAAATTTCGGGAGTCATCAGAACTAACCCAATTCTGGAGTTTTTCTTTAGCTTCTTTTATATCGTATTTTTTACCGTTAATAGTAATTGTCTTTGTTTCCTGCTCTTTTTTATTATAAAGGTCTTGTAATTTTTGCTTCCTTTTATTATATTCTTCTATATTTGAAGGAGATTTACCTCCAGTTTCAAATTTAGGAACTTGTGCCATAGTTAATGATTAAAGTAAAAAATGGAGTATTATATTTAAATAATACCCCATCTAAGATAATTTATTGTCTTTTCTTTACTACTAATTTAGTACCTTTTCTCGCTAAAACAGGCTCTGTAGGAGCTTCTGCTTGAGCAGCTTGTCCCTGAGTCATTTCGACTAACGCTGAACATACCGCCAATGCAGCTTGACAATCCTGATTTTGAGTTGCCTGAGCAGCTAATTGAAGAATTTGCTGAAAGATTTGTTCTGGACTAGGTTGAGCCTGAGTAGCAGGTTCTGCGGGCATAGTTCCGCCCTCTTGTAAGATTTTTACTTTAAATTTTTCGTTTACTTTCATTTCTTTAATATTTAACGTTAAACTTGTACAAAGTTAGGATTTTGTATGTGAAATTCCTATTGTTTGGTAGTAGATAATAATTCTGAATTATTTACCACCTTTTGAGCCTTTACCTTTAGATTTGCTTTTAGATTTACAAGCCATAGTGTTTAAGATTTAAATTTGTTAGATATATAATTATTCACCTCATCTACTCTATTTAACCATCCCTTTAAAAATTTATTCTGTGACGGTTTTCTATCTACAATTGCTTGATAATATTCTTTTCTTTTGGAAATAAACTCTTGAAGCAAATTTTTCGAATTACATAAATTAGCCAATCTAATTGTAGTAGGTCCAATTTTCCCATCCACATCTAGAGAATGCCCTAAATTTAAAATAGCTTTTTGAAGGCATTTAACACCATTAGAAACACCAGCATTAACAGAATGGTCTAATAGATGGGCTGAGATATAAATGTTGCTTATATTGTCTATTTTACATTTATCATAAAAATTATCTTTATAGAATTGTTCTACTAAATCTTCTAATTCCTTAACTGTTGTTATGATTTGTTCTCTTTTTAACGGTTTAAATTTATCAATAATCTTCCATCCTTCCCATTTAGGGAAATTAACTCTGGATATTCCGCAGTATGTTTCACCCCCGGAGTCTAAATTATCCAGATCCATCCAATAACCCCCCTCGTTTCTTAAGATCATTGATATGAGAATATGAGATTTATTCATTTAAATATTTAAATTATTTATATTTTTCTATTAATGCCTTTAATTCTGGATTATTTTCAATTACTCTAAGTCCTTTTTGTATAGCTTCCGAATATTTAGTAGGATCAGATCCGTTATCATATTTACTATATGAATCACTATTATACATTTTTGGATTTTCCTGAAAATATTCTAAAGCATTTTCAAAAGGTTCAAACTTCTCAACAAATTTTTGAGCTTTATTTAAATTAGAAATAATAGTGTCTGGAATCTTATTATCTTTAAATCTTTCCTTTAAATAATTAACAAAATATTCTTTCCCTTCTGGAGTTAGACGATATTCTTCTCCGCCATATCCATCATTATGTATTGTTATATAATTAATTTCTTTTTCTCCAGGTTTTGGTTCTGGTATAAGTTTAGTTAATATTTTTATATAATCAAGCTTTCCTTTTCTATCTGGATGGTCCAATCCAACAAGTTGATCTGGAGTATATGTAGTACTTTCTTTATATCCTACAATATTATAATTCATGGCATCAGTAACATCCTTTTTCGAAGCATTCTTTCCTCCTAAATATCCATATCTAGAAGGATTAACTCCTAGCGTAGATTCATTATAAGCTAATGCTATAGCTTTTTCAGGCGTCATTCCCTTAACTTTTTTAGAAGCTTTGATTATATCTATTAAAGGTTGTTTATATATAGGAGGAAGATTAATATTATTTCCATTTTCATCCTTAGTTATTCTAATAACATCTGATTTATCTTTAATCTCTCTAATTCCGTTACTTTTAGTATAGAGAGCATCTTGGAGATCTCCGAATAGAGTATTTAATGCATCGAAAGCAGCTGTCTTAGTGTCTCTTGGATAATTATATCTGATTGCTATTGCCTTATCTTCTTGTTCGGGTGTAAGTTGTCTATTATCAAAAGCTTCTTCCCAATCTTCATTTATATAACTAGTATTATCTCTAAGTTCTTTAGTTGTCATAGGTCTGGTAGATCTATTAATAACTAAATCTCTATATAATTTATGTAATTGTTCCTTAGTATAATCACTCATGTTTTTTAGTAGTTACATATTCCGGATCATTATTATCTTGAATTTTCATGTATTTAAATACAGACTTACCTAATCTCTTATATGCAGAATCGGTTTTTAATTTCTCTGCTTTCTTAGCTTGACGAATTAAGACTCTAGTATTCTTCCTAGAAAATATTCTCTCTCCACCTTTTATTTTATATTGTACTTTACCATTGGAAGAAAGTATCTCTAGTAAATCTTCTAGATCATCAATATCATTCTCTATCCTATCTTTAGGAGATTCATCCTCTAAATCCTCTAAGTAATCTAATCTTTCTTCAAGTATTTCATCTAATCCCTCAAACTCTACACTTTCTCCAGATCGAATTCCGGAATTATTAGATACCTCTAATACGAATAATACATTCTTTTCAGATATAATACTTGTATCATTAGGCTTCCCTTCTTTATTAGATATTACTTTAAATTCTGGAGAGATGAAGATTATATCTAAATATAAAGGAGTATCTTTCATCCAATAATTTACTTCTTCTTGTACCTCTGGATATATAAATAGAAGTCCTTGATTTTCTGATAGATTCTCTGTATTCATAAATCCATGTTCTCTCTCCCATTCGTCTATAGCAGTATCACAGAGGTACTCTTTATTATGTACTTTAACTTTTACTACGGATTTCTTTAATTCTGACATAATTATATATTATTTAAAATAAGGATCTTCATTATCAATATAATAATTCTTCATATTATCTCTTAATAAATAAGAACCTATTTTAGGATTAAATTTAATATCTTCTCTTATTTCTAAAGCCTTCTCTCTTTTAGGAATAGTATATTTCCCTGTAACTATTGAAGGGAAGTCATATGTATCATTTACTTTGATAGTATTATTCTCCTTATCCCATTGGATAGTAAAATTCCCAAAAAGATCTAATCCGGTTGCCCAACGCTGATTCTTATTCGGACGTTCTATATATTTAACAGTTAATCCTTCATTAACTACTTTTGGCTCTCCGGATTCTAGTACTTCTTTTCCGGTTTTATATATCTTTTCCAATCTAGATTTACTAGGTAACTCTGGGTATTTTTCTATGTATTTATCATAATTACGTAGAATTTTACCTACATTTAAGGTGTCTACCATAGATTGTACTCTACGGGCTACTGGTTGCGGGATTCCTACATATTCAGTATTTTTAGGATCTTTATCTTTGTCAGCAGTTATCCTAGCTTTAGAAGATTTTATTAAATTTGAATCCTTTCCTAAATTTAAATAATGTTTAAAGAAAGCCTCTTCAATAGGGGTTGCCAATTCTCTCTCTTCTCGGATCGGAACTGAAGTATTGGTATAATTTAAATATGGGAGACGTATGTAATAAGGAGCACTCCAATAACCATCAGCTGGATTGAGGAAATTATATACCCTTTCTGCTTGAGTTTGTTTTATATTACTTTTTCCTCCATTCTGATACTTTTGTATTAAATAAGAATTTACTCTATTTAAATTTAACATAGCATTATATATAAAAGGCTATATTTAAATAGAATATATTTCAATTCTATTTAAATATACCTACATTATTCAGTTTCTTTAATTACTTTACCCTTATCGATAGTATTATGTAATATCTCCTTAACTAATAACTTTCCTGCCTCAATAGCAGCTTCATCAGTATCTTCTTTATATAATTCTTCTAATTTCTCAGTGACTTCTAATCTAAGAATCAACTCTTCCCGTTCTATTTCCGCTACTTGAGATATCTTATCCCCTTCCTTTAATATAACAGGAATACCTTTTCTAGATATATCTTCTGTATCTAAATGATGAAGTTCTTTATGCAATTTACCTTCTGGGATTATATTCTTTTCTCCAATCTTACCACCATCTTTATATTTAAGAATATTTTTCTGAGATTCAGCATATTTAATTCTAAAAGATTCTAGGAATTTAAATCCATCTCTTCCGAATCGGATATTATTTAATCCTCCCGATTGTTCTAGTTGTAATTTATTTGCGAACATATCAGAAGAACTTGCTGCTCTTGCTGATTTATCTGATGCATCTGTTAAGATATCATCTATAGTATCTTGATATCCTTGAGCTTTATCCATTTTTTTATTAGCTTTTTTCCTAGCTTTATTGGAAAATAATCCATATTTTTTTCCGGATAGACCTCCAGCATCTGTAAGGAATTTACCAGTTCCTGTATAAGAAGAGTTACTAGCAATATTTTGATCTACAGTAAATTTTCTAGATTTTTTTCCAAATGCGTTATTTATTAGTCCTAAGCCAGAAAGATTAAAAAAACTACTTCCTAAAATAGCATCTGCTGTAGTCATTTTATCTGTACCAACTCCTAATTTCTCTAATCCATTTCCAACTAGTTTACCAGCCTTCATTATACCTCCAATAGCAGGATTTATACTCATCATTATACTAGATACAGCATCATATCCAGCATCCATTCCAGCTGTTATATTTCCCTTCTTTCCAGAATAATCTTTTGGCATTAAAGATGTTCCGAGGTCTAATAAAGAAGAAACATTATTTATATTACTAACATTAGTTCCGGGGTTATTAGATAAATTATAAGTAGCTACTGTACCCTTTAATTTATTCCATCCTCTACCTAAAGCTCCAGGTCCTGTTTTTCCTAAAGTAGCATTTTGTAATGCCATTGTATTTAATTTAAGAGGTTCGCTAGCACTAACTGCACCAATTAATGGTTCGCTTGATGTAAGTACTCCTCCAATATTAAATTTTTTCATTTTAATTTATTTAACAAAAACTTATTTCAAACATTGTTTGTAATGCGGTAATAATAACTCTCTTATCTCCACTATATTTAACTCTAATCTTTATATACTTATCTCTAGGTCTAGTTTCTTCAATTTTTAATTTAATATTCCCTTTACTCCCTCTTTGATATTTAAAAGGTTCTAAAGTTACATTAACAAAATCTTCTTGATATCTAGTATTACCTTTAATAATACCACAAGTGGACATATCCTTAATAGGTTGAATCCTTCTTAAACTATACTCAGATAATCTATCATCATAGAATATAATAGCAGAACTTCCGATGTTATTATTATTACAATCTTTATTATTAATGAATTTTATATAATTATCTACTTCATTTTCTTCTTTCTCTCCCTTTTGTACTAAATATGAACCTTCTTTTAAATCTGGGATGTTAGAGAAATCGTAAGCATCACCAATTACTTCAAATGAGACTAATTCTGGGAGGACATTATTTGAGATGATAAAGAGATTTGTGAAAACTTTATGGTATCCAACATTTTTATTTACAACAAATTCGAATTCAAATGGATCATAGGATAGAGGTACTCCTTTTGAATCTCGCTCTTTATACCATGAAGTTGGATAGATTTTTTCTTTGTTGTCAAATATCCCGGCTACTCCATGTCTCCAGAAATAAGTAGGATTTTCCCAAGTTTTGGAGAAAGTTCTTATATAAACTACTCCAGTATAAATACTACTGGCATCTACTTCTAATTCCTCTATATTTGATGCTATAGACTCATTTCTTCCTCGAATTAATTCTGCTTGGATATTTAGATTTATATACTTATCCTTTTCTAAATATTTATTCCTAATAGTACCGTCAGATGATTTTAGTACTAACCATGTTTGTCTATTTGAAACTTTATTATTTATTTTATCTTCATGCATATATAAATAAAAATCTTCATTATCTGGATAGATATCATTATTTATAAATTCATATTTAGCATATTTAATTCTAAATTTATCAGGATCTACATCTAATTTAACATCTAATAATCCTACTGCAATATCCTTTCCATTTATAATAGAAGAGGTAAGATCTGGAATCTCTATTCCTTTATATGTAACTAAAGGATTATTAATCGGATTTAATATACTTCCCCAACTTACTTTATTTGAATAAGTAGTAGGATCTCTTAATATAATCCCTTTAGCTGCAACTGAACCCTCCCATGTAACTGAGACTTTAGATATATTCCTAGAATCTTCTTTATTATTTGTAAAGAATACATTAGATATATTTTCCGACATTAATGGAATCCATGAATATCTAGTTGTCCATAGTTGTAATTTTTCATTATAGCATAAATTCCATTCTTTAGTTGTTATAAATTCTCCTACTGGATTTATATCTTGAATATCATCATAGAATGTAAATAATACATCAAATTTAAACTTATTAAAATGTGTTTTTACATTTCTTAGACCTAAAGTAGTATTTCTCTCCCTTTCTGTTAGTGAAATATTATCATTTAAATACTTTTGAATCTTAAAATCGGATATAATTTCAAACGATTTTCCATTTGTTCTCCAAATTTTTTTAGCGAAAGTATCAACACCGTATACATAATTATCTGTTTTTAATATAGAATCTTTCCACTGAGAGCCATATAATTTAGATAATAAAATAGGACGTTCTGGGAGAACATTATTGGAATTTAAATATACTGGATTATTTAATTCTCCAGCTGTTTGGATTCTTTCATTTATTGGTATAAGTCCAACTCCCTTTTCGAATACTACTACTAAATCTCCATACCATTCGATAATAGATGTAATAGTTCCATATTCTTTATTATAATCTCTATAATTACTTAATTGAAATACTCTATAATTATTTTTAAATGCGTCAGATATGAATATATCAGAATACATTATTCTATTAGAAAAATCATTTTTTATATATGGAACATCCGGAAGAATAAAATAATTCTTATCTGATGTAGAACTATTATATCCAGAATTATATACTGTACTTTCAGGAATTTTATACTCTCCAGATGCATTAAATCTAGATATAGGATAAAATGTTCTAGGATGTCCATTTAAAGCCGCTTCTGAGGTATTAGATCCATCTTCACATCGTAATGCTAAATTTATATTAGATAAACATTTTAATGTAACCCAATGTCCAATTTGAACTGCATTAACATCTCCTCTATTTATCAGTTCTGCTTTTTCTAAATCTAAAGCTCCATCCTCTAAACCAGTATAATTATCTCTCCATGTATAAGGATCTACAATAGTATCGTTAGTAGGACTTTCCGGATCTTGGAAGTTTCTACACATTCTATGAGTAAAAATACTTATATAACAATCTCCTCTATAACAAACTAATTCTTCACCTTCTAATGAATCCCACTCATATCTATCACATATAGAATAATATGGAGACATATCACTAAATCTAGCTTTAAAATAATCGACTAACATACCTTCATTATATCCCGGAACCATTATATCTACTAATTTACAGTATGATTGTAGTCCTTCAATTCCTACATAAGAACCCCAAGATCCCCGTAATAGGTTTTTTGCTTTAGCTTTTTTATCTTCTTTACCTAGATATTTAAATTTATATGCAACTTCGGCTTCACCAGCTCTAGAAGAAAAATCTTGCGTTCCGGATGTTTTTAATTGAATATTATCATCAATATAAGTTAAACTTATATTTTGATACCAAGATCTACTACTATCACCTTCTTTATTTCTAGAGAAATTCGGAAATGTATAATGTCTATCATCTCCTCTTTGGGTAATATAATTTTCTGTAGTATCGTATGTTAAATACGAATCTCTAAGAACAAATTTAGATCCATTAAATATCTGAGAGTATAATTCATTATTTAATTCCGCTTCTGGAACAATAGCAGCATTTGATAGGGTATCATTAGAATATAATAATCTATTATTAATATCATTTTCTAAAATACTATCCCCATTACTATTAGCTATGAAAGATTCAGTCATTCCTAACGGATTACCGTCTCCACGTTTTACTGGAAGAACAGGGATCTTAGAATTTAAATCTAATCCTATAGTTGCTCCTTGACAATATACTGTTGGAATGCGTTTTTGACGTACAAAAAAGAATCCTTTAGTATATTTTTTTAATTCCTTTATTAAATTCTCAGTATCCTTCCAAGTAGAATAATCGGAGTTATTTTCTGAATTCTTAAATATGAATTTAATACCTACTGGTTTATTATTTCCATCATAAGTAGAGTTCTTTTCAACACTTAATTTAACTACACCTTTAGCATTATCCAAAGAAGATTTTATAAATCCATTCTCTAAAACTTCTATATAATTTCTATCTCCCGGAAGTTCGGTATCTTTATTCCAATTATATATAGATTCAATTTTTTCAGTATTCTCAATTCCTAAATTCCTTCCCCGGATATTAAATACTGGAGACAATGTAAAGTCATTCATTATATATACTATTCCAAATCTATATATATCTTCCCAATATCCTACTCTATGATAGATATTATATACATTATAATACATTCCGGAGGTTTCTCTACTAGATCCAACTGGTGTGTAATACCCATTATCTAATAATATATCTCCAACCTCATCTTCTGTATAAACTTTTGGAATAATACGCAAGGATAGGTCAGCTAATTCTTTATACGGAATAGTTGTTTTATTTACATTACTTAAAAATAATCTATTTTGTACTTGAGCCTGAGATTTAGCATTTTCTACAATACTATATTGGATATTAATATCATCTAAACTAATTTCTGACACAGGTTCTATACCTGTTATAGTAACAGTACATACAGTATTTATTACAGAGAAGCTATTAACTAATTTATATGCTTTTGTAATCTCTGTTCCATTTTCAGTACTAGTGGATCTTGTATAATAGATATTTAGATAATCATAAGAATCGTCTATATTAGTTATAGTGAATCTAATAGTTTTATACGCATTAGTATCTAATATTCCACCTTTTATAGTTTTTATATCACTAATATCTCCTATATAAACAGAAACAATTCCTGATTCAGCAACAAAATCAGTCTCGTTTCCATCAGAGTCTTGATATTTAAAATAAAATACATAATTCCCAACCTTTAATTCCCCTCCAGATTCTACACCATCAAATCTAATAACTGGAAGAGTTTTTATAGTTTTATATAGTTTAGTCTCTCCGTCTAAGGAATTTTCATCATATATATTAGTATCATTATTCCCATTTCTATCTATAATTTTATACATTCCATTTTCAGTTGGAGTAAAACGGGAATTTATAAGTCTTGGGGGATTTAAATCATCATTAAGTATAAGATTTACGCTTCCGTCATACGATTCTTGAATCTCTATATCAACTGGATTATTTATACTAAAATTTAAATCTTTAGTACTAAAATCAACTAAATCTCCTTTTCTATTAGATGTAATCAATCTTCCTTCATTATTACCTGGATTACTAACTTCAATTTCTTTTTTGCTATTAGTACGAACCCATTCTCTTGGACTTAATGCTTGTCTTGGTGTATATTTAAGAGAAGAGTATTTAGCGGTTGCTTCTGAATATCTACTTTTAACTTCATCTGTATTTATATTACTATTATTAGAACTTATTATAAATAAAGTATCTATATTTTGATCAGTAATATAGATTTCTTTTTCTTTAAATATTCCAGTATCATTATCTATAGGTTCAATTATTTTTAAAGTAGCAGGAATTTCAATGTCCCCACTTTTTATTACATATCTTCCATCAGTAGTTTTAAGATATCTATTTCCGGATAATCTTAAATTTCTAAACGGATTATATTCATATGCTAAAAACCCCTCTGTTTGAAGAGTCTTATACATAATTTTAAATGTAATATCAAAATTTAAGGTTAAAAAAGGGGTCATATATAATTAAGTAAAATTAACTAAATTCACTGGTTTACTAAAATTAGACCCAGTTATATTTCCTCTCACCTGTAATTGTTTGCTAAATACCAGATCACCTGGATTTCTAAGTTCAGCATTACAACAATCTTCATTATCTGATAAATTTCTAAAAGCATACCAGTCAATATATCTAGATTCCTGATTACTTGCTCCAAAACCCATTCCTATCAGATGAATGTTATTATTTAGAATACTAAAAAGAGGATGTACTTCAAATTTATCTACTCTCTTAAAATATAATTTTTCATTATTAGTAGCGTACATGTTATCTAAATCCTTAGATATATATGTAGTGTAACTACTTGCTTCGAGATATATGTTTTTAACTTTATTTAAATTAGAGGAAGTTAAAGAAGAACTAAATATATATCTATAAGGTATGCTAGCTGAAAAAGGAGCTTGTGTAGTTTTTATTGGTTTGTAATCTTCTAATTTTGTTTTATCGGGGACAGTATCTGTACTTCCATATCCAATATAATACTTATTATCCTCTAATGAATCTATATATGTATTTATTATTGTAGTAATCCTGTCATTTAGAGATATAGTACCATCATCCGTTTTTATATTAATATTTACTGATGAAAATGATCCAGTTAATTTTATCTTTCCTTCTAATGTAGTATCATAAAGATTATCATATTTAATTGTATCAGGATTAGGTATAGTATAAGGATTATTGGATGCTCCAGATACTTTACTTGCTCTATATAAATTATTAAATAATGTATTAAATTCTGACCTTATATCATCTGCTGACATAGTATTTCCAACCCTAGTTCCGTATATATTACAAATACACATTGTATTTCCGTTAAATTCTATTATAACAAAGGTTGATGGATAATATTTAGAAGAATTTTTATTAGGATAAAAATATAATTTATTACAGGTTCTACTTCCCCAGTTATTTACGAAAGCTTCTAGAGAAGTACCAAGACTATCTCCAGCAAATGCTAATATCCCTATTTTATTATTCCCTAGTCTTGATTTTATTTTATTTACGACTGTGGTTGGAGAATTTCCTGCGTCTACAGTGTAATCTCTATCATAACCCCCTTTATTTGGATCTTTAGTAACCCACTTAGATGATACATCCTCATCTACAAAAATATTATCTACTCCATCCTTAACACAGATCCAATCTCCAGCTCCATCATCGTTATGATAATAAGGTATTCCAGATGATACTTGTAGTCCATCCCACCCTAATAATCCTACAGGTTCCCATTTATTATATTCTATTTTATCTCCCGGAATATTTGTAGTATATGTTCCGGATTTTACTTGTTTATTTAGGGTTGCAGTTATAGTAAGTTCCCTAATATTTTCATCACTTTGAACTTTATTATCGGTTATAATAGCTGACGGAAAAATTAATGGAGTTCCGGAAGTAGTTAAACTATAATTAGATGTATCAGATGAGTAAATTATATCAGCATCTAATATCCCAAAATTAAGCTTATTTACTTTCCTAAGTCTATATTCTGAATTTACGGTGACACTATTTTCTATAGTAGTTTCATATTGCGTCTCGTGTTCCCCTTCTTCAATTAAATCGGAAGCTGATGACAATGAAGGTTGTAGTATATTATCTTTTTTATGGATAATAGTTGGTCCAGTAATACTCTTTTGGGATAAATCTATAGCAGAATCCGATACTACTGTTATATAATTATCTATTTTAAGTGTTGAAAAGTTCTTAGTATCTTCTGTAATAGCAGAAGTATAATAAGAATTAAATTGTCCATTTGTGAAAAGAGTATATAAAGCATTATATTCCTCAACCTCAAATCGGTGTTTTTCTGTATCCTTATTAAAGCTCAATCCACATATTCTACATATATAAAAATTATTATATCTTAACCTAGTATATTCAGAATTGTATACATAATTATTTTGAGTACTAAAATTCTTATATATTCTAGTACCATTTCCTAATTGAGGTTCTATTTTATATATCCACGGTAATCTAGGATTAGATATAGAAGGCTCTTTAGTATTTATACTCTCTTGAACAGTTTCTCCAGATACTATTTTAAAATAATCTTCTAATCTTGAAGAATCTAATAATAAATAATAATTAGTGCCAGAAGATTCTAAATAATTATTTTTGAAATTTGTAATAGCGGAATCTATATCTTCCACCTCTTCCCCGTTTTGATAATAATAAGGCTCTACTTTTAAATCTTTGTCAAAACAATCTATAGAGAAATTATAGGATCCTGAAATAGATTTAGATAAAGGATATATAAGAGATGCATTTGCGGATACATCATAAAATTCTATATACACTACATCACACTTATTTAATCCGTTTGATGTTCCTCTAACAAAGAAGTCTGTAGTAATAGTAACCCTTTTAACTTCTCTTCCTTCTATATTAGTAGTACTAGTAGTAGAATATCTCCATATATTAGATTCTTTACTAGTTAATAGATCTCGATAATTTAATACTGTTGTATATTTAAGATTCTCAAACCATTGGAATCTTGAATATGGTTTTATAGTTATACGTGTATCTTTTCCTTTACTTAATTTTAATAAATCATGTTTAATTGATATTACGGGTTGTGGAATATTCTCTCCGGGCTTTAAAATAAACTTTGAATCTATTTCTTCATCCTCATAGGTACCTTCTTCATCTTTTTCTATTCTTACTCCATATACATTATTATAACTATTACTTTCACTATTAATAGTAAGTTCTACATCATAATCGTCCTTACCATTTTCAGTTACATCTCCTATCTCAATATTAAAAAAATCAATAGGTTCTATCTCTAATACTATAATTAAATATCCATTAAATCTAGAACTATATGTATTATATAATGAGGGATCCTGAACTGTTTTTAATTGAATATTACCCCCAAATGCTTCGCCTTCTGTATAAAAAAACTTTCTAACTTCGTCTGTAAATACATTAGTTTGATCTTCTATATAAGTAATAGATCCATTTTCATTTACAGTGGCAAGATGTAATGAAAAAACTCTTCGTTGAAGTTTCCCGTTACTGAATGTAGTATTATAATTTTTATAAGTTTCTATAAAGTTATTTATCGAAGAGTTACCAGTACTAGGAGTTATATAAATTAGAAATTTATCCCCGGGCCTTAAAACCATTCGTTGCAATAAAGAAAAATCAGCTTTTAAATAAGTAATCTGTAATCCTTCACTCTTCCCTTTTGAATATAAAGTACTATCAAGTATATCAGTATTTATATCATCCATAGATAATTCTTCCGAAGATATATTCCTTTCTGGAGATGGAAATGAACCTAATTCACATTCTCCAGTAAGAGGATTCATCGATGCTATATATATAATCCCTCCATACTGCTTTATTCCAAGAGGAATAAAATCCTTCTTTAATGCACAAGATTCAACTCTCCCATTTCCAGAGTCATTTTGTAATATAAACTCATTACCATCAAAAGTTATAATCGTCCCATTTAAACAATCTGTTAATACTGTATTCGGAACTACAGTATCATTCATATCCATTAATAATCCTCCATTAAAGGAGTTTTGAGCTGTTTCCATATTAAAATTCTGTTAAATCTTCTCTAGTTATATTATCAATTTTAGTAAACTCATACCCATCAAAAGATCTTTTCAAAAAATATTCTGCATCTTTAGTAGAATAATTCTCAAAAAATACCTTATATCCAGGAATTCCGTATAATTTAACTCTAAAGAAATGGTCATAATTTAAATTAAGTAAGCACTCATCGAGCACTCTATATAAGCATACATCCCCAAAATTAAACGTAATATTTCTTTTATTTAAATAAATGGATTTAAACTTCTCCTCAGTTAATCCAAAATAACAATACCCCCACCATTTAGTTCTACGCTGTCTATATAAAAACCTCATCTTAGTAATCATCTTACTAATAGCGTATCTAATTTTGTGAGCAATACTTTGAAATGTAACTCTTCCAATGAGAAATTTAAACATCTTACCATCTATTTTACTAGATAAATAAACATCACTATTATTAGATATTACATAATATAAATATCTATTCCCGTATTTAATAATAGTAGTTAAATCTTCTATACTAAATTCCGGAAATTTTTCTTGTAATATCGGGAGATAATCCTTTAAATACTTAATCTTATTAGCCATACTTATTACCACTATTTACATTATCAAAAAATTCTTTAGTTAAGGAGTAATTTAACATTACTCCTCTAGTTAAAGTTCCTTTTTTACCTTTCTCATAGAATAATTTAATTTGTGGGTATTTATACTCAGAATCAAAATAATTGTACATTGTATTTGTAGAAGTCTTTAGATGATTTAAAAGTTCTTCTCCTTTAAGTATTTCAATCCCTAAAATCATTCTTTTTCTGGTTGTAAATACGAAAGTAGTACTATTTCTGATAATATCCAATATTACTAAATATAAAAAGTAAATATAAATTCTACAACACCATAATCGGAGTTCTGCACCATTTTTATAATTCTTTTTAAGCATTTTTCTAGATACCTCTAACTTCTTTAAATCAAATTTTTCAAATAATTCAGGTGCGGAGAATGTATAACTAAGAGAAGATATTGTTGTATTATTATATTTCATTACTTCTCTGGTTTAAATGATTTTCCGTAAGATTTTCTATCAAAACTAGTCATTACATCTAAAATCCTATTCATATCGTTTTGAGATACTTTTTCCGGAACTCTAGCTCTTTCACATAACCTAGCCCATTCCAGTTTTATATTTTGAGCCATTTGATATGTGTTAGGATCTCTTGTTCTAATAGCCTGCTTATATAAATCAGTATAAGCACAATATGCTGCAATTGCTTCGGCCTCTTTAGAATTTATATAAGGAAACCCTTCCTCATCTAGAATTTGTTTCCTATATAAAACCAATACATTCTTATAATCCTTATCAAATAATAAAGTATTTTCCCTCATTTGGTAATTTAATAATACTCCATAATCATATAATAAGGATTTATTATATTTCCAGTATTCTATATACCGTTCTATGTAATTAGTAATAACTTGAGGCCAACGTTGTTTATTAGATGTTTTTTGAGAGTCTATAAAATTCCCAAACACTGCTTCGATACTAGTAACATCACATGGGAGTTCTAATTCCCCGTTTACAACGTCTCCAACAAATTCTTTTATCTCAGTTTGTTTATTTCCTATCTTATCATATGCAATCATTCCTGAGGATTCAAACTCTAATTGATCTATATTTAAACCATAGTTAGTTTGGATATACGTATATGCTGTGTGAAAGTTTAAATTCTTCATATATATTAAGTTTTAGCTACTTGATCGTTTGGTAGGTTAGGTGCGGCTAAATTTTTGTACCACCTCACTTTTTTTTCCGTAATCCTTCTCTTAATATCATTAGTCAAGAAGTTCATATTAGATACCTCTTCTGCATTACAACAAGTAAATTGTTCTAATTGTCTAGGATCTTTAAATACGGCTATTATAGATAGTGTTTTAATCAACGGAGCATTAAATATATAACAATCATACATCCCATTTTCATTAGGAGATGTATCTATATAAATATAAGGCTTTCTACCTAACCATCTATTATATTTATGATATTGGTAAGATATATCAGTATAAATTTTAAACGGAGTATTCCTATCAACAGTTCCAAAATACTGAATAGCATCAACTCCTAAATCCGTGACAATTTGAGGAATCTCTACATGAGGAATTTTAGTCTCTCTAATATTTAAATTAGAATTACATAAATTACAATTCTCTATAGATTTGCAATCTATCTCTAAACAATTAATAGATGTAACTAAATCCTTAACTGGGAGAAGCCCTTTTAAAGCATATTCTTTTATTATAGTTAATCTCTCATCTATTATATCATCTTCTAATTGCTCAACAGATAAAGATATATTAGATGTAATCCCTCTTAATCCAGATAAAATATCATTTAAAATTGCAGAGGCTAATTTATTTAATTCCATATAGTATATATTTAAAAAGGCAGATAAGAATATTATTATCTTACCTGCCTTTTATTAAATAATATATTTCTTTATATTAAGCGGTTACAGTTACATTAACAGTCAATACTGTAGTAGCTCCTTTTTTATAGGTTACAGCTACAGCAGAATCTGTAGTAGCTTTACCAGTAATCTCTGTTCCTTTTACCGTAACCTTGGCAGGATCGGCAGAAGATACAGAATCATATTCGGTAATCTTAATATCTACATATTTCTTCTCATTTACTTTCAATGTCATAGTCTGAGTAGCCGCATCCGTACCAGTATTATCGGAAGCTTTTTCTACATCATCTATAACTACTCCAGCAGCTTTTACAGCAGTTTCGAAAGTATCTGAGATAGAGGTATTAACCCAGAAAACAGCTTTAGTGATAGATACTAATTTCTCACCTACAGCACCCATACCAGTATGATCTCTTTCACACTCATAATCAAATACGTATTGATTATAAGAAGCACCCGGTACAATCTTAGAATCATCATTATCCTGATTAAAGATTCCAGTTCTAAGAGAGGTTTGGATCTGTACATTTTTCAACATCGTCCAATAAGTACCAACACCTTCTTGAGCAATTTGGGTATTAGTTCCTGTTAATATAGTAGTGTATACGGGTTCTTTAGGATAATAATTACCTAAAGCAGCAGTACTAAAATCTTCCAATTTCTGTACTTCCAACACATTAAATAGTTGAAATTCATTAGCAGAAGTTATAGTAATTTTAGCACCATTAACAGTAGCTTTAAATCGTAGATTATTATAGAAATTACCTTGTTTCTTTATAATATCAACCAATTTACTAGCAATAGTAGCAGCAGTATCGGTATTAACTACATCTAAATTAGCATAAAACATTCTCCGACGCCTATCATCCATAGTTTCAGCGAAATATGAATCAGCAGATCCGGAAAGCTGCATACCAATAGCTAATCTAATATGATTTATTACACCAGCAGTTGTGGGTTTAACAGCATCAGTAATAGTAATTTCAGATATAGATACCTGAGGATTTGAAGCTGATGTCTTATATATCTTCCCACCTTTAATATTTGCAGTTTTATAATCTCCTACACGAAGAACCCTAAAACCTTGTTCACCACTTATCTGATTATCGAACTTATTAAGTCCACTAAGCGAATCTTTCGCACTATTAATAATTACTTCATTTACAAATTCAAACATGTTTTTAAATTTTATTTGTTAGGGGAAATTGGTGGAGCTATTGTTTGATTAACTATAGGATTAGTATTTAATCTAGGATCTCTATGTCTCTCTAAAAATAGTTTCACCATAATATTTATTATCTCATAACATACATATTTAGGAAACTCTAAGTCCTCCAGAATATCATCTTCGCTCTCTAAATCATTCGGAGTTAGGATTAATTCATTTGGATATTTAATATAATCTATAGATATATCTGAAATACTTATATCTTTATTATCTCCATAAAACAATTTCATAACAACAGGAGTTCCGGTTTTAATTTGTCCGGAATCATCGTTATATATGTAATAATAAGGTGTTTTATATGAAGGTTTAAAATAATAATTATTTAATATTCCAGGATATTTATCAGATGTTAATCTTCTCGCTCCCTTTTTAATTACTGAATTAGAATCACATTTAGAATTAGGATTATTAAATGTAATTACACAATTTTTAAGATGAAAATAATCACTAGGTAGAGTAAATAATATCTTATCTCCTTTATCTATTATACTTCCTCCAGATAAAGTTGCTGTCATATTTAATACTCTAAGATCATCATCCTCTTGTTGATTCATATCACAAAAGTTATATTTAGTATTTATATACTGAATAACACTTTTATAATAATAATAATTAAACTCGTCTAAGAGCATACTGGGAGCTTTTTGTTTTTCTAATTCTATAAGTACTGCTTGATAGACTTGTTTTAAATTCATATTATGTATTATTTACTAGCTTTACTAGTAGGTTTACTTTTATTTTCTAATGGAGTTTTTTCAGCATCTTCTAAATCTTTTAATATTTCAGAATCAGACTTAGAATCATCCAAAAAACTTTGTGTTGTAGATACCTCATTCTGTGCTTTTAAATCTTCAATTCTTTTATTATCATCGGAAATAGCTTCTATAATTACATCCTTATCCTTTACAGAAATCTCTTGAATTTCTCTTAAAATCCTATCAGTAATAAGTTTATTCTTAGGATTTTTCATAAAATCAATACAAGAATCAGCATCTCTACCTATGATATCATTATCATTATATGTATACAATCCTGCTTTCTGTCGTAAAATACCTTTCTGTTTAGCATATGTAAATGCTATTAGATATTTAGTATCATTACTCTCAAATAAAGAAATAATCTTATCAGCGTCTTTTTTAGCAAATTCTGTTAGAAACTCTTCAATTTCCTCATCGTAAGCATCTTTTATATATTTACCTAAAAGCATTGCTCTAATTCTTAAAGCGTCTCTTGAAGCATTATAAATATAATTTAGTGCTTTATTTAATTTTCTTGAAGCCGTATTACGTTTTCTAGTATCTTCAACAATCCTTTCTACATAATAAACTGCTTGAGGTCCGATTTTTTCATTTGGCCCTACTAACATTTTACCACTTTCATCAAATTTCCCTTTACTATCAAAAATAAGATCAGAAAATTTAATAGCTTCCCATTGTTTAGATTTAACAGGATTACTTAGATCAAACTCATCCCCATCTTTAATAAAAAATCTATCAGTAGTTCTAACAAAATAATCCAAAGGATCATCCTCTTTACCTAAGATAATATTTCCAGACGAATCTACATTTCTGACACAAGAAGGAAATTCTCTTGTTAGAGGATTCTTAACTGGGGAAATTGACATCCCAGCATGATTAGGACCAAAACGGCTACGTAAATGTATTACCGTATCAAGTTCCTCTTTTAAAGCAGTTGTACTTATACCCATATTCATTGATCATTAAATAGTTTAAATTTAAAATAAAGAGGGTTATTAGCCCTCTTTATATTTTATTTATTATAGCGGATTCTGTCTAAAGATAACAGAACGATAGGGTGCGTATACTGATACGCCGCTGTAACCCCAGTAAATCATTTTCTCGAGCCTCCTGATCGCTTTTGATCAAGAATCTTCATGTTTCCATGAAGGATAGACTATATTATCACTTCAAAGAAGTGTCTCCTCTTTCGAACTTATATAAGTTCTATGCCTATTTAATAGGACTTACTAGTCGTTGAACCTTTTTCTTTATTTAAAGAAACTTGGCTGCGGATTGTCTAATATTTAACCTTGTTACTATACCGAAGTAGTTACCTTCGCCATATAATTATTGCTAATTATATTTAGTAGTTAAATCTCTAAAGATGTTCCCGCAATTTAGGAGATTAGGATCCAAAATGATTCAGATCCTGCAACTGGTGTGCTGGCGGTTCCTCCTGAGATACCGTCTAATCCACCCCGGAAAGGGTTTTCTTATACTTTCATATAAGCCAGACTATATCATTAACTTATATCCTATTACCGTTTATAAGTTACCTCCCGTTTCCATATTTAATAATATGTACTCTACTCATTTATTCTCTAATATATTTCTTATTAGATATATTTTCGATAGTCGTTGAACTTTATATAAATATTTAAAAATATTTAAATCTTAGCTGCTGATTAACATATAATATTTAAATATAAATATTATTTAGCCTTCCAGCAATTAGAGAGGTTTAGTTTTTCTACATATCACTATGCAGCGGCGCAAGTGGATTTGTTTACGCCAATTACATCAGTTTTAATCATATCACAGCCCTTGAACGTCCAAGATTCAATAGCTGGTTTTCCGTTAGCTAAGTCCGGAGTTAAGTCAAGAATAAATCCAAATGCTTGATCAGGATATTCTATATTTAAAGCTTTATCCGGCATGAAGGTGCAGTTTGTTATCCTATAGGCTCTTTATCCTACAGCTCATATAATTTATCATCTTATATGCTCAGACTATATCATCATCTTATATTTAAATAAGATGTCCCACACTCGTGTCTCTATTATATTCTGTATTGCTACAGTTTCAAGAATTAGTCGTTGAACCGTCATGAGTTGTTAACCTCATGCTAGGCTGCTGATTATCCATTTAAATTGAAGGACTTCCAGCAATTCATGGGATTTTACAAAGTGAATCACTTCACTAAGCGACCATTTGATCGTATTACCTTGATATTCATAGCTAACAAAAGTATTACCTACTTTAACACCATCAACCGTTTCACCTACTTTCTTCTTCATACCAGAAGATTTACTATACATCAAAGTAGCGGTAGGAGTCCACCTTCCGATTTCATTCATCAAGTTATCACCAATTTGATTCCAGAGTAAAGAGTTACAGATTAATACGTAATCATTACCTGTCAAATTCTTTGATTTAGAGGTCAAGAAACTCAATGCTTCTTTAAAGTGTGAAGTAAGTAATTGGTCGAAAGAGATTAAGTATGCATATCTTTCTATTTGAGGAATTATCATTTGTGTTAGCTTTATGTTACCATAAAGATCAGACTATATCTTAATCTTATATATTTAATTATTAAGATCCCCTCCATTTCGAGAAATTTTTCTCTACTCCATATTGGATAGTCGTTGAACGTTTCTTATAAAAGACTTCGCTGCTGATTGTCTTTATATTTAAAGATGTTCCAGCAATTAGAAGGGTGTTTCAGTATTTATCACTAAATAAAGCGGCAAATTTTTTACCGTCGCCTATATACACTATTTATACTTTATATCACTATAAAGATTAGACTATATCATCAACTTATCTTGTAACAATTATTTTTATTTAATTATTTAAGTTGTTCCCTGCTTCCATATATAAATATGTACGTCCGAAGACTAGTCGTTGAACTTTCATTAAATATGATATAAATATATACAATATTTAATGCTTAGCTGCTGATTGTCTTTAAGTAGCAGATTAAAGATATTCCAGCAATTCAAGGAATTTAATTTATCATACTGTTTCCAGTATGCGACCCATGTTTAACATAGACGTTTGTTAAAATTTCCCAGGTCTCTGCGTTTGCGAATCAATTATAGTCGGTTTTCCGTTCTTATCTACATTACTACGTGCCCAAAGATCATGTTTAGCTTTAACTTCCAAGAAATTCTCAATCAAGGTCTTTTCCATTGAAGTCATAGTAAACAATTTCTCACTTCCCTTAGTCTCAGTATCACTAATTTTCAAGAATACATCTTCATTAGCTAAATAAGCTTGAGATGCATCAATATCATTTCTATGTAAGGTCAAGTAGTTACGATGAACCTCCATATTAGACTGATATTTTGTGGTCATTTATGTTAACTTTACATCACTATAAAGATCAGACTATATTTTAATCTTAATGTTTCTAAGATTCTCTCCCTTTCGAAATATTAAATTTCTACTCTATAATAGATAGTCGTTGAACGTTTAATAATATTTATCTTTAAATATTATTACTTCGCTGCTGATTGTCTTTATATTTAAAGATGTTCCAGCAATTAGAAGAGTTATCATTTATTTATTACTAAATAAAGCGGCAATACAAAATTCACCGAAATCGTGATAATCAAACGGATGAGCATTTGATAAGAAGTGAGTAGTCATACCAGGTTGACATGCAGAAGTATCAAGATACGACATATAATCAGTATCAATCAATCGAACAGTGTATTCATAATATTTATTACTTCTCCAAATCGGACGAGCAGTAACATAACACTGTTGATGTGATTTATCTATCACGAAAATATCATGTTTATCATAGTATTTTTCTTTAAACAACATCCGAATTTCAGTTCCTCCAACACCATCGCCTTCTGGAACAGCAACAAACGGAATACGTTTAATGAACCTATTCTATTTAAAGAACTTAGACTATATCATTTACTTATTAGTATGATATTTAAAGATATAATCTTTATAATATTTATCTCCCATCTGGATATTCTTTAATTTATTTGATGGGATATTGTATTTTTCTCTTACTTCTTTTATAGTATTTAAAGTCTCTATATAATTTCCGTATTTATTATATACATCAATCATTATCCCCTTAGAATAATATTTAGCTGGAACCTTAGACACTTCCGTAGTAGATAAATAATAATCCTTATACCATCCCTCATTATAAGATAATATATTCCTAATTTTAGTCCATGAATGGAGGTTTATAACCTTCATTACTTCTTTCCCTTTAAATCGTCCTATATAATTCCCTTCTTTATCATATACATAATAAATAAGATTCTTACAACTTATCCTAGCTTTAGGAATAAATTCATCTACTAACTTTTTAGATATATAATATTGATTTTGTACTAAAGACTGATTTTTAATAGCTTTACTTATATCTAATATTCCTATATATTCAGCACATTCCTTTTCTGATTGAAACTCATTTAAGAGCTTCCCTTTTTTAGAATATAAATATACAGAAATAGGTGGATTAGATTTCTTACAATATTTAATAACATCTATCTCTGGTTCTAATGCCCAATAAGAATTAAGAAATTCACATTTCTTATCTATAGCATATTGAAATTTTTTAGGAGATTGTCCGTAAAAATCAAATGCTTCTAAAGAATATTCCCATTTCTTTTGTAACTCTCCAGATGTATTAAATTGATAAATTGTTTTATATAAATCTGTATTTAAATAATTATAAGTATGATCCGCTTTTAAATACTCAGTATTTATTAACTCAGATTCTTTATTATACGCCTCTTCTAGAGTATCATAAATATATAAAGTAGTTCTCTCAAATGCTTTTGTTCCATACTTTTTAACTGCATACTGGAATGGAGTTTTTGGGTACATATAAGTACTCGGTTGGTTTATATAAACTCCACAACCTAAATATCCATCAAAAGTATTAGGATCATTTGTTTGATGCACTCCAATATAAATTTTATTTAACTCTCCAACTTTAGATTTTAAATTTTTAGTAAGATATACAATATATTTCATAAGTAATTCAGTTTTTTAATCTTATTTAAATAATAAGATTTACAGGTTTCCCCTAGTCGTTGAACACTGTCTTCATCAAGACCATGCTGCTGATTATCTCTAGTAGCAGTAGAGAGTTCCCAGCAATTTAAAGAATTTATTGTGAACCTCATCGATTCACATCCACATCCCATTCAATAGCAAAAGCATCAATACTCTTACGTCCGGGTTTAGGAATATCTTGATAAACCATATTTTCGATTCTTTCAGTCAAAGCTGATACAGTATGTCCGGGACATAAAGAAGCAGCAAGACCTACTCTATGAGTGATTCGTCCCAAGAATTGAGAGAAATCATGAAAAGTTCTAGAGCCATTCATATTGGCCCGATTTGAAATGTATTCTGCTACAAACATTTTAAATTAAATTTAAGGTCTAATCTAACCTTTTAAGTTAAGAAACTCTTTTAAATCTGAATTTTCTATTTTAGTATCTTTACTTGTTGATAGATTAGACGTGTTATTACTACGTTTTCTATTTTTAAGTTTATTTAATTTTTCCAATCTATTTTTAAGATACTCTTCATCATTAAGTACATTATTATAATGTTCATGAATAGCTTCAATTAATTCATCTCCATGAGTAGCATAAAATGCTAATTTAAATAATGTATCCGGATTATCTAAATCACTTGCAAGCTTTGTTCTTCCAGTAATTTGAGGCTTAGTTATATAATCCATTGTACTATCTATATCCGATTCCTCAAGGTCAAAACCTCCAATAGTCTTAATATTTTTTCCAGCCTCTCTAAGAGTACCTATTATCTTATTTAATTCTTCTTCTGATAATTGAGAATCTTGTTCTTCTTTCTGTTTAGCTTCGGCAGCTAATCTTTCTTCTTCTGCTTTATATATCTCACGTAATTTATTAACCTTTTTCTCAAAAGATTCAGAATTTTCTTTAGCTTTATTTACTTCATCAACTAATTCATCTTCTGTTAAAATATCTCCGTAATTATTTTTCATATATAAAGCATATATATCCTCATCTGATAATTCATCTACCTTATAAACGGCTCCTTCATTTGCTAAATATTCCTCAATTCCTTTCTGTTTGTAATAATTCACTAAAGATTCGGAGTTAAGATTATTTTCACGCATAAATGTAAGAAGATTTATCTCATCATCATCTAAGTTATAATCATCTTCTTCTAAATTAAGAAGTTCTATTTGTTCTTCTCTACTTAACTCAGAAAATGGGACACTGTGAATTACTCCGGTTTCAGTATCCTCTATTTTTATATTATTAAAATCTATTCCTCTAGATTTAAGAACAGACTCTAATAAAGATTGTTCGTCTATAACAGGAGAAGTATTCCCCTCTGTATTAACTTCCTCTTGGGAAGTATCTTTTTTACCGTCCACATTCTCCTCAGATGATTTTTGAGGAGTAGATTCTTCGTCTAATGAGTTGAAGATATCTAAATCATTTTCATATTCCATATACAATATTTATTACAGAAGTTCTATATATTCCCCAAACTCTGCTAAAGACTTCTTTCTAATATTAAAAGGAGTAGAGGAAATAGTTTCTTTAAGAGAATTTTTATATTTATCATCTAATTCAAATGATTCTGATTCTACATTCTCTTCTAAAATTTTCATAATCTCTAAATCTCTTTTAATTGTAGATAAAGTTAAAGCTTTTTGGCTCGGAACTTCATAACAAAATAACATCAAACTTACATAATTAGCCGGACGCTGTGCATCCACTTTAATGTCAATAGGCTTATTTTCAATAATCATAGTTCATTAATTTTTAGTTATTCATCCACAAATGTAGATAATATTTGTATGTAATACAATAAATAAATAAAAAATTTATTTTTTAATTTTATACGATTGTATCTTTATCTTATCTTTAAAACAATCAGATGTTGCAGTAATTTTACTAATATAATGATTCCGGAATCCTATTGTATTATATCCGAATTCTTTTCTTTTCCTAAAATTATACCAATATATAATATCTCTATAGTCTATTATAGTTATATTTATATCAAAATCTAAAGAATCTACGGTAAGATATAATTTTTCATTATTTATTTCTAATGTTTCATGTAATGTAATACAATCAATAGATTTAATTACCGGAATACAAGTGTCTTTTATTACTTCAATATTATTTAATATAGTATCTCTAATTATTTTAGTTGTGTTTATATTAGCTTTAATTACATTGTCTAATTGTTTAATCTTTAAATCTTTTTTCTCTAATTCCGATTTAAGTAAAGAATCCTTTGATAAAATTATTCTTTTAAATTGTTTCTCTGTTACGATATGTACTTGTTGAAGAGAATCTATTGTACATAATTCTGAGGTATGAATATCTTTTAAATCTCTAATTTCTCTAGATTGTTTATCTACTAGTTTTATTAAATATATTAAGGATATGATAAAGATTCCTAATGTAATATATTTAATTAGTATTGTTTTCATTATTATTAGATTTATTTACATTCTTTCTCCATATAGATGTAATAGTGTCAGCTCCTAATAGAGTAGTACTACATATGAAGAGCATATCTACTATTTCTGGGGATTCTATTACTTTTACTGTGCACCATACACATATAAATAAACAAACTATCCACCCAAAAAATCCACATACTCTCTTAGAACTTAATCCAGAATGAGCTGTGAACATCTTAATAAAGAAATTATTACAGTTCATCTTATTTATTTAATAAAGTATTTAATTTAGATAGTATAAGAGTTAATAATTCATTATTCTCTTTTACATAATCTAATATACATAGTATTTGTTGGGATTGAGGACATTTATCACATCCTTTACATTCCCTTAAAGAATCTTCCATATTATTAAGCGTCTATTGTTAAATATTCTATAATCATTCTAGGATTATTATAATCTATATTATCTTCTTGTATACCTCCAATTTGTAGTCCAATAGAATCTAATGGAATAGCATTAACATTTCCAAAATCCCATAAAAGTACTCTTATACTATTTGATTCATTGATATGATATAATTTATTATTTATATATTCTATTGTGAAAATATTAGCTTCTCCCATATTTCCTCCATATATTATAGGATGATTAATTGGATCAGTATTTCCATTAACGTCTTGTACTACTATTTTAGTTGTTGAGTTAGTAGTATCTGTACTTCTTAATATACTTAAATACTTTCTATCATTAGTATCTGATACTAAAAGAGTTAATAAACAATTATAAGAATTTTCAGAACTTCCAATAGCAGTAATAGTATATCTAAAAGAAACTCTCCAATTATTTTTTCGATTCTCAAATAGATTAGCTATTAATATAGATGAATAATCTTCCATAAACATAGCTCCATAACTATTATGCTGAATTAATCCTAATTCTCGAATAAATGAAGTAACAGAAGATGTAGTTGTATTAGATACTCCATCATATAAAAAAATCTGAGATAATATTTTAATTATATCATCATCTGCTGGAAAATCATATAAACTATAACTACTAAGTGAAGTAGGATCGGCTCCAGAGAGAATAGCTCCATCTTTATGTATAAAATTCATATTTGTACTACTAGGAGATCCTAATCTATTAGCAGCATCTTTAAGAGTTAAAAAATCCTTACTCATATTTCTAAGTTTTAGTTCCGAATACTATCCAATCTATAGTTTTTGGATCTTTTCCTCCACTATACAATTCTATATATGTCTTTGTTACACCCATAACATTACAAGAATATCCAGCTTCATTATTTCCCCGAAATGAACATACAGCAGTTCTTGGTATATAATCTCCTTGTAACGATACTCTAGTTTCAGTATGTCCCTCACATAAAGTACTTCCTATCTCAAATACCAAAGGACCTAATGTCATGACTACATGACCTGGTCTAGTTATATCATGTGTAGTCTCTAATATATTATCTAATTCCGTTATAAACTCCGCCATAATTGATTATTTACTGATAATCCTATTATTAAAAATGTTACAGTTTTATCATCTTTTCCCCCCAGAGAAAATGTTACTCCTGTAGTATTTAAACTAGATATACTTATAGCATATCCTTGTTCATCATTATTTTTTAATGAAGCCATTCCGGTAATTATCCCACTAAATCCTTTTAATGGTACAGAAACAACATCATACCCAGGACAAGTAGTAGTTCCATAAGCGATTCGTAGTCCTTTATAATTTATATATGTAACAGGATCTACCATTTCCACGGAATAGTCCTCTAAATTATCTTCTGTTAAAAATTCAGCCATATTTAATCACTTTCTCCTATTATTAAATAATAAAATTCTTTAGGATCTTTCCCTCCGAGTATGAAAGTAGCCGAGGTATTAGTATAAGAGGATAAATTTACTGTATAACCTGCTTCATTATTATTTTTTAAACAACAGAATACTCCATATACTGATTTAAATCCGGAATAAGTAATTGTTATACCTCTACTAGTTATAGAAGAATATCCTCCAACCATTCTGAGTCCTAAACCTTCAATCCCTCCAGATCCAGTAGAATCTAAAGCTCTATCGTCTACAGTTAGATATTCTGCCATATTATATTATTTTAGCTCTTTGTTTTAATCGATGTACATCATCTTCTAAAGATTGGATTTTGTCTTTTATTATATTTAATTCTAAGGAATCTTTTTTAATAAAGATTCTATGTAAAAATGTTTTAATTTTATTTAGTAACATATTAATTTAATTAATATCCTATAGCTAACCAAAAAAATTCACTTCTGGTATTTACTGGAGCAGTTCCTACTAATTCCACTGTTAGGGAAGAATTTGTGAAGGATTTAATAGTTAAAACATCTCCTTTAGACCAATAACCATAATAGTTATTAGGAGTAAGTTGTACTACACAGCATTTAGTAGGAAATGTTTTCGGGAAGGATACTATCGCAGTCATACTTCCAGTATTAAAGTTACTAAGTCCTGACTGTATCAATATCCCCCCCCCTGTAAGGTATCTGCTTTTGTAGGAGCTGTTTTAGAGAATAAGGTATTTAAATTATCTTCGGTTATAAATTCCTTTGCCATTTATTAATATTTTATTTAATTATTATATATTTATGTTAATTTTTCATATGTATTTCCACTTGTATTTAATTCTGTCCACCATATATCTCCTTTATAATTGATGAGTTCTGGCTGTATTCCAACATTTCCAAAATTCTTTACTATAGTACCGCTATATATTTCACATAAACAAGGATATTTAAGAGTAGCAGACTGAGATACATTTATACACTTATTGCTTCCGTATGTTAAGCATCTAACAAAAAATTCAGTTATTGGAGTGTATGATATAGGAATATTTTGCGTTAAAGAGGAATGATAATCCCATGTACTGCTGACCATTATATACGCTTGTTTATTTTCTGTCATGGCAAATGTAGCATAATTTCCATTAGATTCTTTAGTAAGAACTTGAGAATACATAAGAGGACTAATATCCTTACCTTTAGTATAAGAACACGAATCATTAATCTCATTTACCTCCAATCTACATATATATCTATACGTTCCTGAAGCATCAAAATATGCATAGTGATAATTACCAATCTTCTCTACAAAAGAAAAACTTCTTGGGTATTTAAAATCATAACCAGTATAAGTAGCTATAGCAGTAAGAGTATTATTAGATGTATTTAATTTATATATTATGTATTGCGTATTATCTACAGAAGATCCTGTACAACAAAATAGATAATTACCTGATAAAGCCGTAGTAGCTACACTATACCAATATTCAGTAGCATTGGCTAGAGATATAGATGTAGTAATTATTGTACCATTAACTACAACTCCGAAAGTAACATTTTTAAAATCAAAAATAGCAGAAGCATAAGCAAACGGGATTCTTTCATCATTAGGATCTGCTACAACACCTATACGACTATAGACATCTCTGCCATAAAGGGAAAGATTAAAAACTAACATATTATTAGTATGCTTTTGTACTCCAGTTATTGGTATAAACTCCATAGAAGAATAAGAGGTTAATAAATTCTCTCTAGCTCCTCCAGAAACAGCTTGAATTTTAGTTACAAATTCAGACCCCCACCATTTATGGAAGATCCTAAAATATTATTCGTTTGTGCTATAGTAGCGAATTCTTCTGCCATACTTTCTTTAAATTACTTATTTCTTGTTCTAAATATTTTATTTTTTCCTCAAATTCTTTCTGCGATTTAATTCTTAAATTATATTCCTCTTTTAAAGCCTCTTGAAGAAGGATTGTATATCTTTCATATGAAAACGTTAAAATAGAATTATTTATTTCTCTTACAAGTTCTGGATAATATTTATTCCAGTATTGAGCTGAGGTTCCTATACATAAATCATTCTCGTCCATCCAATTATATTTAAATCCGGGAGAATTTAGTACTAGAGGTAATATATTAGATAAATTCTCTATATTATGTTTATATCTAATATCAGATACAGAAGTTGTTCCAGCTCCGTTTATATGAACAGTATGTTTTGTAAAAGTAATTTCGTCAAGACTGTTAATCTTAGCCATTATTGTTTCAGGTGTCTCTCCTGAAGAATTCATTAATGTATCTACATCGGCTCTTAAACTGAGAATATCCTGCTGTAATGGAACTAAATCAGATAGATAAGATATTTCATTATCTCCCCATGTAATCCTTCTATTAAAAGTGCTAGGTATATTAAATACATTATTAGTTCCCTCTCCATTTGGAATCCATACTCGAAGATCGGTATCCATACCTAATATTGACCAGTTTATTTCTCTTGTAGAAGATGCAGATAATTTAAGCATTCCATTTATTTCACAATCTCCTTTTAATCTTATGTACCTACAATATACTTTTTCAGAATAGACTCCGTATATATCAGAACTTAATAAAGTATCAAAATATATAGGATCTCTAATACCTTCTAAACATCCTAATCTTAGTCTCGGAGATAAGGGTGCAACTTCATCATTTATACCTAAATAGGATTTATCTAAACATTCTCCAGTTTCAGGGTTTGTTTCTCTAATACTATGTAAATACAAAGAATCCCAATTTCTAAAATATAAAACATCACCAACTTCTGGAAGTTTTTCTAACTCTCTCTTCCTTTCCTCATCAGTAGTTTCATCTAAATACTCTTCTAAATCCTTATCTAAAACATTTTTATCAATAGTAGCAACTATATTACATCCAGAAATTGTAAAAGTATCCTCATCATAAATCCATTCTAATTCTTCAATCTTAATCCTACCTTTAGATATTATTTTAGTAGTAGGAATTAAAGTGCTTACATCAATCTCTTCCTCAGAATCTTCTGGGATTTCTACATTATATCCATAAGAATACTTCTCAAAATATAAATAATCTCCTATTTTTATATTATAAATCCCATTTATAGATATCTCGTATTTAATAGGAATAACTTCCTCTGTTTCTCCTCCAGATTCTTCTTCATCAGGAACTATTTCAGATATACTAGATACAATTCCTTGTGGTTCAAAGAAATAATTAGTATTTAATCCTCTAGTAATAAAATCCTTCTCTTTAGATGAACCATCCCCAAACGGGCCTTTAGCAGAATTTCTCACTATTAAATTATCTACTTCTAAAGTCCATTCGGAATTTATATTCGCTAATCTATATCCAGCCATTCCTTCTATGAAATAATCTGATATTATTCCAGAATTAAGAACAGCTTCATCTTTTACATACATATTCCCATCTACTTCAAAATTATAGTTATAAGTTGGAGGGTATCCTATAGATATATAATTCCCATTTATATATGTAACACCTTTCTTAGAATTAAATTTAATACCAGAAGTATTAGTATCTAAAGTTACTCCACTATTATTAACTATTATATCTAAATAATCATTCTGATTTTTTATCTGCATCCCATTTGATCCTATTACATTAAAATCTCTAGGTCCATGAAGATTATTTTCTAAATTAATAGTTACTTTATCCTTAACTATTCCTCCGGAATTAAGACTTAAATATAATTCTACTAAAGTCCCATTATCATTATAATAATGAACTTTATCATCTGAATTAAAATAAACAAAATCAATAGGTAAAATTGCAGTATTATCTTGATTATTAATAATAACTTTTAAATTTCTCTGAGCAGTTCTAATCTGTTCTAGAGTAAGATCTTGATTATAATTAATAGCTAAATAATCCTCAGAATTCTCTACATCGTCTCTTTTAGATAGTACTGGATATAATACTCCATTTATTTGAAAATAAATAGCATCTTCCGATTCTACAAAATACCAACCGTCAGCAGTTCCTATATCACTTTTATTCTGAACAATATTTATACTCTTATCATTACCATCAGTCTTAGATATCTTTCCGTTAGAAATAAGATCCAAGAAAGCATTTCCGAATCTAACTTTTACATTACCTTTTCCATTAAGAATTATATCGGTATCAGCAGATCCAACCATTAAATATGGCTTTCCTAGAATCTTTTCTACTTTAATAAGTTCTCCCATAAAAGTACTTTATTATATTTTACAAATATAATAATTCTAGGCAAAGAATCCAATAATTAGTATATAATAAAAAAAAGAAGAGAATCTCTTCTCTTCTTTCATTTTTGATAGTTAATCTCTATCTTCCTTATGTTTATGTTTTAAATGTTTCATATAGTGATAGAAAGCTTTCCCTTCCGGAATAGCTTTATCACATAACCATAAATATGTAAGCTTAGCACACATTTGAATATCGTCTTTACATAAATCCTTAAATAAATGATAACAGATATTTAATGCATAATGCCAATCGTGTTCATTAAAATCCTCAAACTCAACTCCGAATTTCTTAGCAACTTGTTTTGCCTCGTCGTATTTAAATTCAGCTTCTTTTACTTTATAGTCTTCTATAATACATTCGAGAGCTTCTTCACATAAATCCTTTGTGAAATGAGGACCATTAATCATTTCATAGAGTTTAAATTTAATTATATGATACATTTCAGGACATTCTTCTTTTAAAGATTCCATCGCATCAATAAATTTATCCTCTAAATCTTCGAATAATTCAGAATCGTCATCTTCATCATCTTCGAATAATCTAGATCTTTTATGTTTATATTTATATTCTTCCTCGTCCTTCTTAAACTTTTTATTAGTTCCTACATATTCCTCATCACTTCCCTCATTCTCATCATCTTCTCTAAATCCTCTATACTTCTTAGATTCTTTAGCTTCGTATGGATAATGTTTCTTATGGGATTTCTTTTTACTTCCCATCTCCGACATCTTCCGTAGTAATTTCTTCATTCCTTCTATTGATTCCATTGCTTATAATTTTAGTAAGTTCTTCAATTTTCTTTTCTAAAGCTAATATCCTATTATCATCAGAAGAAATTCGTCCAAGTGAGGGATCGTCTCCTAATAATTCTTGTTCTACTTTTTCACATTCTTCTACTATTTTATTATATCTATCTAAAGATTTAAGTTGATTAGTAGCGTCAGTTTTCCTTACTCTGATTTCCTGTAATACATCCTCTTTGGTGATACATACAGTACGTGTATCAGCTCTAGCTATAGACATATCCCTAGTTACAGTAAATGGAAATTGAACACCATTAAATAATGCGGTAATAGTTAAACTTTGAACTGGTTGATTAATTCCGGTCTTCTGCATAAGAGTTTGGTATACATTATTTAAATTCTCCTTAGGAGGTTCATTAACAATAACTGTTTGAACTAATCCTTTTATATAAGTTAAATCCTTTTTAAATTGATTATAATCAATTAAATATAAAACATCACCTGGTTTTAATTCTCCGAAATTCATAAGATATTATTTTATTTAAATATTAAACATTATGCAGTAGTAGTAGCCGCTACAGCAAACTCTAACGCAACATTTCTTGAAACTTTATTAAATGCTCCATCTGGACATCCACCACAAGTATTAGTAAACGTTTCAGCATCATTTAAAGTAGTTGTGGTAGTTATAGTAGGAAGAGTACCTACAGGAGGAGGAGTAGTTAATTCTAGAGGAATAGTTATAGTATACTTCTTCACAGTAGTTTTAAGAACTGAACAAGAAACAGGTCTATAAGTTATCGTGTGCACTAGCGAATAATTTAATAGAAACACATTAGAAGTACCTACTCTAGTTATAACAGGATCTCCGATAGTAATTGTACTAGAAAATCCTTCTCTACATATTAAAGATGGGAATCTTTCTACTACTTGGAGATAAGTAACTCCTTCATTAACGAATCCTTTATTATTTATTACACTCATAACAATATTGTATTAAATAAGGGAGATTTCTCTCCCTTATGATGTTAATATTTAAATTAAGCAGGAGTTACAGTTGTTGAAGCTGGACATCCACACCCATTATTGCATCCATTATTATATCCATAAGGATAAGCGTGATAAGCAGGAACTGGTCTCGGAGGAATTATACATTCGAGATAGTCCAATTTAGCAGTAATAGGATTAATTAAAGCCTGTAAAGCATTATATTGCTGTAAGGTCTGAACACTGTTATTCAATTCGGCATTTCTAGTTTGAAGAGCTTCGATCTTGTAATCACACATCATGTCTTTAATAGACTGGAATCCTTGGTTAATAGCTATAGTCTGTGCATCTATTTTAGATCCTATATTAGTAAAACCTTGATTCATGTTATTGTTTATATTACAAGTCTGTTCCTGACAACGTAATTGTTCCTGATAACCTAAACTAGTTAAATTTAAATTAACAGCATCTATTGATCTCTGAGTAGAGCAGCAGCATTGATTAATAGCTTGTTCAATAGAACATCCAGTAGATTGAATAGTACTTAAAATAGCACTATTAGATGCACAAATCTGATTGATTATATCTTTCTGACCAAGACCTACAGTCTGACCAACTTGATTAATAGCATTCTGTATTGCGTTAGTATCACAATTCAACTGATTAGCTAAATTCTGTACAAAGTTTACATTATCTCTAGATGCAGAGTTGATAGCGGTTAATAGATACTCATTAGACAATGCTGATTGTGCTTCCGGAGTTCCTAAACCTGCACCGAATCCGTTACGTCCGAATCCACCAAAGCCACCATTACAGAAAGCTAAGATAAAGATAAGCCAAACAGCCCATTGACCTCCCCAACCATCGTTATTATTTCCGTCTTTAGATAAAGCTAAAAGACCTGCCAAATCGTTTATTCCACTAGTACTTCTTCCAGCTTCTGGAATAAAATTAAAAATATTAGGCATTCCACTGCCCATTTCGGTAAAATTTGCCATAGATTAAATAAGTTTAAATTAGACATAAAAAAACTATCTTCGCGCTCTGATTGTTTTCATAGCACAAAGATAGTTAGTATTTGGTTCATTTAAACTTATTTTCTATCTGTAGCTCACACATGTGATATTTTACTTTGAACTCTTTATCGTAATTCTTTAAATATTCACATTTATTTACAGCTCTTATTATAGTAGAATGGTGTTTATTATAAATTTTAGATAAACGATAGAAAGAAATTCCGTATTTAACATGCAAGAAGTAGAATAAAATACTTCTTGCATCTGTATGAGATCTAAGTTTTCTATTATCTCTCAATTCTTCTATTGTTATATTGAATATATTAGAGATTATACTTTCTAATTTGTTTATTATTTCTTCCATAGAAATCATATTTTAAATTTTATAGTATATATAAGCAGTTATGTCTATGGAATAATATTATATTAATAAATATAATAAATATTTATTCTCTACCTTCTATGATTAGAGATTCGAGAATAAAACTATTTTGATAATTCTGATTATAAGCTCCTATAGTAAGATTGGTATTTTTAAGTCTAGTTGTATAAGTGTTAATCAGTGTATTACCACTAAGTTCTGTGTCTGTAGGAGATGTATTATATTCGATATTCATATTACCTTCTTTAATTTTTATTATACTAATAAATCTTTGATTATATACTGAAAGATTAAATAATTTAAAGGTCTCAATCGAACTTCCTGTACTATTTATTATATCACCATAAATTCTAAGTGTATTAGGAGCTTGTACTAATTTAATAAGTAATCTAATTTGAACATCACTTAAATTATATTTTATATTCCCAGAATATACTGGATATAAAATATCTTTAGTAATATCATGTAAATCTCTTAAGTATCCAGAACAAGTTATTTTAAATTCTGGATAATATCTATTAAGAGTAGTATTTCCAAATGTCTCTACTAAATACCCATTTGTTCCGGAGAAAATAGTTCCATTAGATGTTATACTTGAATCTGATATACCTTTAGTAATATAAGTTGGAGAACCTTCTATAAATCTATTAGTTAATCCGTTATAATTAAGAAGTACTCTAAGAGCTGATTGTATGCTTACATCTGGCACAAAATCTTCACTACTATAACTAGAAAGTAGATCAGATTTTGCACCTAGATTTATTGCTTCAGTCTTAGTTATAAATTCAGATCCTTCCCCCCCCTGTTATAGAAGTTCCTAATTTACTAGCTGCTTGTGAGCGCGTTAAGAATTCATAACTCATATTAATTTCTGTATTAATAGGGTTAGATCATTTAATCTAGTATTTAAAGAATCAATTTCTTCTTTAAATCTCTTCTTTTCCTCTTCTCTTAATCTATGTTCTTCTTTTAAAGCTTTTTGTAATACTACTGTATATCTTTCATATGAGAAAGTTTTTGTTCTATCCTCCATCTCATGTACTAATTCCGGGATTTTATCTTCCCAATATTGTGCTGAGGTACCTATAGAGGTAGTTGTTTCATCTTTCCAAGTATACGTAAATTCTGGAGCATTAAGAACTTGATCTAAGGTATTCTCTGATAAAGAATTAATGTTAGATTTAAATCTTATATCTGATGTAGACTGTAACCCTGCTCCGGCTGAACATACTACGTGTTTACTGAAAGTAATTTCAGACTGAGAGTTAATTTTTGACATAATAGTAGCAGCTGTCTCAGCACTTGGAATAGAAGGCCTGTTACTTAAATCATTATAACTTCCGGATGTAGCTACGGTAGCAAATGATGGTTTACTTGTAACTTCACTCCAAGATGGCCATCTGGTAGCTGTTGCAGGAGCTCCTGTGATATTACCCCAAGCCATAGAAGTTGGAATTTCATCAGAAAATGCAACACGTTTCCAAGAATTCCAGGTAGAAAGTATACCAGTTCTAAAATAAAGACCATTTGTAGGTACACCCCCATTCCCATTATATCCTACAAGTTCCCAGGAAGAATAGTCTGTACTCCATCCATGTACATGAATACCACCCCAATAATTAGAGGTAGGCATCATGTTATTAGTAAATATGGCTCTCAATACATTAGTCCCTACATTATTCGGGTATAGTGCAGTATCTCTGGTATCCTGCATTAACAATCTGGAATGATCATGTGAACTTGGAGCAGCCCCAATAGCAGAAGGTGTTATATTTACAGTCTTAGCTGCATTGGGAGCATATGTGGTATTAGTTGTGCCATTAAACTGAATGGTAAGAGATTGTATATTATACGTATCTAATATAGTATAGTCTGTACCATTTCTTTGATGAAGAAGATTGTTCTCTCCAGAAAGAAGTTTCGTAGTTCCATAACCAGTTCCAATAAACATATTCCTAGAATCATATGCCCATAGATACATATCTTCTGTATTAGTAGCAGCAGCTCCTATATATCCACATCTTACATTTCCTTTATAAAAGTCCATGTAAACTTCTTTATTAGCTGAGGTATTCTTTAAAGATAATACAGGACCAGCTGTTGTTCTGGTAAGAGTTCCTCCGGATAATGGAAAATATTTATCTAAATCAGATTTATAAGGTATTTCACCAATTAAAGTTCCTGAATTAGTTCTAATTTCTGGTCCATTTTTTAAACAAAATACTTTATCGTTTACTTCATCTGATAAAAAAGTACCAAGTGTACCTGATTCAAATCCAACACCACCCTTAATACTGTTACCAATAGAAAAAATAAGATCGACCGCAGGTGCAGAACTTGGTGAATTAATTCTTAATACAATTCTATCACTACCACTTAGTACCCCTCCACTCAAAGGTAAAAAACCAGATGTAGAAGGAATTTGAGATACCTTTGCTAACTCCTCGTCATTAATAAAAACATGACCTCCAGGGGAAATTTTTAATATAGTGGGAGTTACTCCACTGTTAGAACTATTAAGAGATAATATTCCGCTACCTTCTGATACTGTAGTTTCAAAAGTATAATTATTTCTACGTATCCTTATATAATTATAAACATTCTGAGAAGAATCTCCTATATTCAGACTTCCTGTTAATGTACCTCCAGTCAGAGGCAAATAATTACTCAAATGATTCGTAGTAGCTAATTCTTTCCAAGATGTATGTGTTGTAGGATCATTTGATACATTAGCGCCACCTCTAACAAACCATCTGTTACTATCATAGGTCCCATAAATCTGACTAGATCCATTATATACACCGGGAATATTAATAAGTGATCCTGCCTCTTGTATAGGATACTCTCTGTCAGGAGTAGCATTATCATTAAGTGTTTGAGCTGATAATCTTGGGAATTTACCAAGACTATTCAAATTGTTCTTGTATAGGTCTGATGAAACATTAAAAGTATCGAGTACAGTATATAACGTACCTTTTCTATCGTGGATTAAATCATACAATCCGGATCTTATTCTAGTAGTCCCGTGTTCAGCTCCTATATGAGTGTACTGTGAATCCTCAGTACCTCCGTTACTGAATACAAGAAGAGAGTAATTAGTAGATTTGTCAAGGATTCTGGTTATACTCAGGTCATTATAAATATCTACAGGAACATTATTAGATTGAGAACCTCCAATATTCAAACGATTATTAGTAGTTAAATATATTCCTTCAACAACACCAGATGTCCTATTAAACAGTATTCCTTGGTTATTAGTTAATATAGGCCTTCCATCTTCTTTTATAGTCATATAACCTCTACCACTATAAGGATAGTATACAGTACTCAGATTATTTATATCTGATTTAAATGCAACTTGTTCGAACCAGTTTATTTTTCCATTATTTCCTCCACCTATAATTACACTACGATTATTACTAACAGGACTTATACTAATATACGCATGAGTATCTCCTACTGCAAATCCTATAGAAGAAGAAGTAGCGGGACCTAAACCACTATCTCCACTATTAGATCTAAATGGGACTATCCATGAAGTAGAATCATTTACTTCCCATATAGATTCTCTGAAATTATTTAAAAATAAAGTTCCAAAACTATCAGAAAGAGTATATTTTATTCTAGTAGCTTTAGGAGTCCCTATAATATTCCCCTCTAAAGTGTAATTTAATAAAAGTTCTTCTACATTTAAGTTACTAGTATCATAGACTGTGTACTCAGCACCATTCTTATAATGTTTTATATCATTGTCTCCTATAGTATGAATCGTAGTCTGTGAATTCTGATCATTTCCGGAAGTAATTATTCCAGATTTAATATTTCCATTAACATCAGTATACCCTAATCTAGTGACATAACTATTTCCGGAATTATCTATATTTAATAATGCAGTATTGCCTAAATCACCTCCTATTAAAGTTTCATAATCCCCAAATCCTCCTATATATAAAGAAGTACCATTAGTACTATCTCCTATAAACAAAGCCCATACATTTTCTCCAGTATCAGTCTTATTTACTAACGCGGAAGTTGGAGAAAAATATAAAGGACCAGTTAAAGCATTTGTAGATCCAGCACTTAAAGGTAAATAATGACCAACTAAAGACTCTACGGTAGCGAAGGGTTTTCCATCTTCATCACAGAAATTTCCCCACATTGGGAAATTAACATGTAGTGGAGTATATGTTGAATTAAGATTATATATAACACTTCCGTTAGATTCTACAGTCTCACTAAGTTCTAATGTATTCTGTGGAACTCCAGATACATCACTACTTGAAGTGATAATAAATCCTCCTTTTGTATAAACTAATGTCACTTTCTTATTAGGATCGTCTGGATTAACGGCTACAAGACTATCGTATCCATCTATAGAAGTAATAGTATTAGTATTACTATCCCAAGTTAAATAGTTCTTATTTAATTTAGAATAATCCGCAAATAGTATTTGAGAACGATCTGAGGTTCTAAATCCTGTAGGAATTATTATATTAGAGCTAAATGCTAATTCCGGAGATGATGTATTAATTATAGCACGTTCAGGAGATGGGATAAGTGTTATAGTATCATCATCCATAGTAAATACAAAACCGACACCTTGATTGGAAATTCTAACCCCTTCCCTTTGGAATCCTATATAATACTGTGAGTTACCTATAATAATAGGATTGCCAAAGGTAAAAGCTTTGTGAGTATCAGTATATATAAGTAATTCAGAATTTTCATCAGGTGTCAGATTATCAGAAGATATAATAAAGCTAAAGTATGTCTGTATATCTTGCTCAGTTGTATAATTTTTTATTCCGACAATACCTAAATCACCACCACTGTTTATTATTCTAATAAAATTAGTATCGCCTTCTAACTCAGCAAAATTTAAACTACCCCTATCAGCATAAATCATATTAGAAGAATAAATCAATTTCTTATCAGGATTATACTGCAAGAATTTCCTATCTTCTATATTTGTATCTAAATAAGCTGATTCATATCCATCATCTCTTTTAAAAGCTGGAGCCCAAATTTCTTTATCAAATACATATTTAGTAGCAGAAGGACTTGATTTAAATAAAATATCGTCTAAAACCCTTAAACTTAAATATTTATCATTAGTATCTCCATACTGTAGATATAAATCATTCTCAACTCTTTTAAATATAAGATCGGTATCTTTCTCAGATAAATTCTGTAATGCGAATCTTAATGCTAATTGAATTGGAACCGTGCTAGTAGTTTGTGCTCTTTTAAATGTAGAATTCCAGGTTAAGAAAGCACCATCTACCATATCAGGTTCATTATCCCGAAGCATTAAAGGGAATTGATTTCCCTCAGTTCCGCATTTAAACCTATCATCGGATTCATCAAAAATAATAAAATAATTCGGAAGTTTTCCTCTATCAATCTCCAATCCAGAGATTCCTTTAGTAACGCCTTCACCTTGTTCCCCACTATTTAAAGTAAGGATGTTGTCAGTTACTTTTACTTCTTCGGTGTCTATAATAAAAGCATCTCCACCAAATACTATATCTTCTTTAATAGTTAAATTCCTAACTATTAAATCCCCATATTCTGTATCATCCTCATTTCTAACACTAAATCCTTCTTTTTCATTCTTTAATATCTGATCTCCTATTTTCCATGTTTTGGAAGGAGTACCTTCGTATGTAAGAGGATTACCATTAACATCTTTTAACCCTTGTATTACATCGAAATCAGTTGAGGTAATAGATCCTGCAATAGTTGATGTAGCCATTGGAAGAGAATAATACTTATCCTCATAGCTATTTAAAAAAGGATTATATGATTGGTAGTGTATAATTGCTTGTGTTGCGGATGTAGTTTTAGTATCAGTTAATTCCGTTAAATATTTAACTACATTATCTAATTTCCCCTTATCTGATGAGGACATTACCCCAGCCTTTTCTGGAGTTGCGGATTTAAATACTATCTGTACCGGTTCCTCTGTTCCTGTTTGAGGATTATTGGATGTTAGATTTAATACAACAGAATTAGAATTATATGTATTATCGGATACGGCTTGAATAATAGAAGAGATATTTCCTAATTTATTCTTCTCCATTGCTGTAATTAATCCAGCAGTTGATGAAGTGGCAGCATCTAATACTAAATATTTAGATGTTAGTTGTTTAGATATAGGATCGTATATAGGAAATATTATCTGTAATTCTTGTCCTGTATATTCTTTAGTAGTATCTCCAGTATAATAACTTTTTAAAGAGTCTATGTAATCCTTATACTTAGGAGACATTAGTCCTGATATAGCCGAAGAAGTATCTGGAAAACTAAGTATCTTAGAACTAGATTGTCCAATTGTAGGATCTTTAGTAGTTACTTTAATAGAAGCTCTATTGTTACTATCTAAATATTCTACATTCTCAACATAATTATAAATCTGATTTATTTTAAATATTTGAGATGTATCTAATAAATCCTTTCCAGGAGCTACATCTACTTTTGATTCTAATAACTTCTGTACTTCTTCTTTTGTATATATCTCATTATTAACAATATTTAATAATCTAGAGAGATTTAAACAAGCCTCTTTAGACATTAAACCATTCTGATTTATATTCGCTTCTCGAATTGGTAAAGATTCAGTTCCGTCACTACTAACTATATCTAATACTAAAGTATCAGCTCCGGAAAAAGATATCTCTTTTACATATTTAGTAATTGAATCTAATTTAGTCTTATCTTCTTTACTAAATAATCCAGGAGTAGTTTGTGTAGCAACTGGAAGTGTAACACCATCTCCGGAAGAATTTAATATCTGAATATTATCAGAATTTATTCTCATACTTAAATGGATAGTAGAAATATCTACCAAAGCTCCATCATTATATCTATATTCTGTAGAGTCTTTTTTATTAAAAAACTCATATCCATCTTTTAATTGTACTCTATCCCAATATTTAAGAGTATCCCTCCAAGTACAGTGATAATATTTATCCTCTACTCTTAGTATATAAGATATCCCATTCTTCGCGCTGCCTGGGATATTATCTACTATATCCTCTACTGGACTTAAATGAGTAGGTTCTGTTACATCATTTAATTGAAGAATGTCTGTGGATATAATAACATCCGGAGATTGTTTAATAACAAGTTTTTTGGTAATAGGATTAAATTCTATTTCCTTAATTCTAAAATCCTCTACCCTTTTATCGAAACAAGATTCAGACGTTATATTATATACCTTACTTTCACATCCACTGGAATTTTGTGCTTTGGTAATCATTATTTAAAAAATATTCAATGATAGAATTAAATAGCGAATCTTTTACGCAATCTATTTCATTATATTTAAGGAATAAAACTTCTTCAACTATAAAACTTTCATCTATATAATTACCATACTGATATTCTTCTATTAAGGAGTGGTAATCCTTAATTGTTTTTTCTAGTAATTGGTCTATTTTATTCATATATTATATATTAAATTTATCATTCTATTTAATTCTAAATTTTATTTCCACTCTTCTGGAATATCTAATATACCAGAACAATCTTTAAAACAATCAGTAAAAAATTTAGCATCTGGACAGTATGTAAATAAATCCTCTGGTATAAAAGATAGTTTCCTACATCGTTCAAAACAACTCTCAAAACTAGTAGCTTTTGTACAGTTGTATAAAAGTCTATTAGGAATAAAATTTAGAGAGGCACATCCAAAGAAGCAATAAGAAAAGATTCTAACATTATAACAATTTCTGAATAAATCTTCTGGTATAGATTGTAGATTTTCACATTCGTAAAAGCAATATTCAAAAGAATTTAATTCATTATTAATCTTTACTGCTATTTTATGTTCCCCTACATCTTTAAAAGTAGTATATACTTTCTCTGTTTGATTATGTAACAAATCTTTTCCTTTAGAATCTGTTATATATTTAAAATACCAACCTCTACTAGTCAATAATACTTTCTGATTTGGACGTTCTGTTATATAAATTAAAATAGTAGCATCTTCTGGAATAGAGATATAGGAATCTTCGCATTTACAACTCTGTGATCCTAGTATAGTAACTACTTCTGATTTCTTCATCACTTTCTACAATTACAAGAACTAGATCCAGTAGAGTATTTAAGGTAATCATTATTACAAAATCCTCCACAAACCTGAATCTCTTCTATAATTCTCTCGGCTTCATAATAACTACATTTATCTATTAATCTATGGATTAATTCTAAAGCTATAAATACCATATTCCTATCTCTAAATACTTGAGAAATATTATTATCATTTTTTATATTACATCTAGTATATAATTTATTATAATAGATATATTTTAATTTATTCTCGTAACAATATTCTAAATTCCCTAAAAGAAATGTCTCTTCCTCAATCCCTATTATATTAGAATTAGACTGATTATTATATAAATCCATTATAGATATCTTCTTTTCAGTATAACTTCCGGATATAATAGTTATTTCATAAATCTCTACTTCTCCATTTGGAAGTTCTTTCGCGGAATAGAATATTTCTCCTTCCATATTTAAACTAGATGGAGATACTCCATGAATCCATTCGTAATTAGGTAATGCTAAATGATCTATTATATGCCATCCGTCTATTTTAGTAGAATAGTTTAATTTATAATCAGTATATTCCTGATCTGAATGACATACATAATAAAAATCTGATACTTTAGGATCATCTATAGTATTTAGAGTAATTAAATCAATAAATACAATATCTTTTGTCCTTAAATAATTAGCGGATATCTGAGATACTTCTGGATAGATACTACTAGTACTTATACCAGTAGTATCCTTTAATGTAAATCCAGATATTCCGTATTCAGTTAATGAAATGCTTAAATTTAATGAAATATTTTTCATTTTCCAAAATTTACTTCGTTATTTCTAGGATTGTTATCAAATAATTGTGCCCATTCAATATTAGCTTTCTTTTCTTCGATCTTATTCCTCTCTTTATCATTCTCATCTTTAGATTTAGCAGTAAACCATTTAATAGAGGAATCTTGTTCTTTTTGTTTTAGATTTTCTACTTCTTTAATAGATTTTTGCAATTCCTCTTGAAGTTGCTGTATCTGTTGTTGAGCTTCTTTAAGAGCTTGATCATATTGCTGTATTTGTTGTTGAGCTTGTTGTATTTGATTATTCTCCTCTTTTTGACGTTTAATTGCATCTAATGTTATTTGTTTATATTCTGTGATACTCTTACATCCAATAGCTTGTACTAATACATCAGCTGTTAATTGTCCTGATTTAATTAACTCAAGATTATATGCTTTTATAGTTTCTAAGTCTTGTAGAGCGGATTGAGTATCAGCAATATTTATATCAAAGTCTGTTACTGTATAATATTCTGGAAGTGCTGTGAAAATAGCTTTTTGTTTCTCTCCAAGAATTATAGTTCCTTGAAATCCATCTTTATATACTACTTTAGCTATATTTAAACTATCTAAGAATAATTCTCTTAAAGCTAATGCCATGTTGGAGAAGTATATTTTTGTAACAATTAGTGATTGATTAATTCCGGTTCTAACATTAGTAACAGCATCTCTGGTTTCAACTCCTCCGATAGCTTCTCTAAATGCTCCTGTTATATTAGATGCAAGTTGTTCTATTTTTTCTATAGCTAGATCTAGAGCTTGCATGGATTGGTAGGATAAACTCATATCATATGTATTAAATACAGCATTTGGCATAGATTGTCCAGCCTCACTTTGGGAAGTATCTAATGCTGCGAATCCTTGTTTTACATACGCCATGAATTTAAGTAATCTGTTTGTTTCATCCTCTTCATCAAGAAATGTGGGGATTTTAGAGAAATCTACTGCAATACCTTTTGTTCCACTTACTGCAATGGCATTATTTCGAAGGAAAAATAGTATATTATACATCATTTATGTTCAATGTGGTTCGTTACTCCACATCCGGGAATTTACCCAGCTATATGTTTCCATATAGATCAGACTATATCATACATAATTGATCTAGTATAAGGTCTAAAAGATTTTTAGAAAAACATTCAGTTGATGTTTCATGTTCCCAATGTTTAGGCAAATATAAATTATTTTTAATTAGTCTTTTTAATTTAGTTTCTAATGTTTTACAATCTATAGGATTTTCAAAAGAAATAGTTTTAATTACTTCTATTTCATAGCCAAGATTTTTATATTCTTTAAATCTTCTAATTTGTCCGTTTTCTAAAGTATAAGATATTCCTAATTTATAAAAACTTTCTTCTTCATTATATAATCTTATAAGATAAAATGTATCACTACATTTCCAGTTTTTACATTTTGGACATCCTCTACCCATAAATATGTAATCATTATCTATAGATACTTCTCCGTGTTCTGGACATATTAAAATAGATTTACCTCCGTGTCTACTAGTTTCAGTAATTTTAAAATCATACTTATCCCCATAAATAAATTTAAGTTGATTGTAAAAGTACTGTTTTCTATCAATAGCTGCCTCAATTGTAGGCATAAATCCTTTAGATATCAAATTTCCAGGAGTTACAGAAACTAAACCAAATTGTGTTTCAAATAGCATTTTTGAGTTCATGCCACTATATTCAGATGCAGGCTTTATATTATTATATATATGCTCTTGTTTTTCTTTCAATAGATTCATGAAATATTCAGTTTTGTTTATAGCTGCCTTTATTCCCGGAGTATAAAGTAAAACTTGTTTTGCTGTATTAAATGACATTACTCCATATTTGTCCTTTACTAAGATTGGTTTAGAAAGTCCTTTAAACCTACTTACTACTTCGATATCTTTATTATATAAAGACTCTACTTCCTTTTTAAATTGTTCTTCTGTGTACTTCATTCTTTTTCAAATTACTTATTAAATTATGTTTCCGTGCTTCGAACTCACTTGAGTCCTATAATTAGTCGTTGAACCTTCCTTTAAAATATTTAAAGGCTTGGCTGCTGATTAGCATAGATAAACTATCCTTAGCTTCCCAGCAATTCTCGGAATTTACCCAGGACCTGTATATTAATCCTGCAAATCTGCTGTAGCTAATACTAAACTAAACGGGATATTTTGTCTTGTTGTCATAAATAACCCATTAACAGATAATGTACATTCCTTAGGATTATCCATAGATCTAACTACATTTAAATCTACATCCCTAACAATATAAATATCACTAGCAATTTTAACTACAGAGTATCTATGCATTACACCATCTTTTCCTGTCTCTATATATTCTACCTCATATACAGTAATTAATCTATTATTATATCCATACATTCCAGTATTCCCATCCCAAACAGGAGTTACCTCTAGTCCCCCTAATATCCCGGTAGCAAATTCCGAATCCTCTGTAGTAGCAGCATTTATTGGTCCGGTAGATCTTATTATATACTTCTGATTATCAGTATAATATGCCTTCTCTAATTCATCTCTTAACTTAGTTTTATCAGCTTCTGTTAATTCTGAATTATATTTAGATAAGATCTGATCTACTGTCATGTAATATCTACAAACAGCTCTAGGAGATTTATTTAAATAATAACTATTAGGATTTTTCTCCACAAAAGTATTAATAGGATTTAATCCTTCTATATCTACATTATTCCCACTTCTAGAAGGTTGTGTTTTAAAATAAAGTGTTCCGGAGATTAATAAATCCGTCATTAACAATCTAGCTTTTATATCTAAATCAATACTTTTAGATTGAGATAAATATGTTATAATATTCTGTGCTGCTATTTCGTATTCAGAAATAAAATTCTTATCTATATCTTCCTTTAATAACTGTAGAGACTTTTCAGTTAGAGGATCTTTTGTTATAGGAGTATTCTGATCTCCGAATTTAGAGAGAATAGTATTATATAAATTACTCATATATAATTCCCTAACTCCATCTAATACTTTAAGCTGTCTCTCTCTATTTATTAAAGATAATGTCTTTTGATCTTTACATGTAATTTGCATATTTAATGGAGCATCTAGAAACTTCCCAACTAAATAATCTATGTGCTTTTTTATAAGTGGTATAAATTGTATTTGTGTCGGAGTTCCTATTCCATAATTTTCTTCGAAATGCTTATATTGATCTAAATCCATCTTCCCGTGATAGTAGTTATAAGCTTTTCTTATTGCTACTTTATCATATACGAGATCAGAAATAGCTTGGTTGGCCTTCTGAATTTGATAGTCTTTTGATCCTCGTTTGTACTCGACGCTCATCCAAATCAATTTTTTGTCCTACGAAGTATCTAGTTAGATTTAAACCTCGAAGGTGTAGTTCTTTCTTTATTTTTTCTAAAAACTTCTCTTTACTATCACATTGGATATATATACATAAAGGAGTTAGGTAATCTTCTGTTATATACATTTTAAGTATATAACCATCCTCTGTTTTAATTATATCCATTGATTTATTATATATCGCCCCATATAATTCTAATATGTATTCTTTAATCATACATATTAAATATTCTTTTTCAGTCGTATTAATCATATACTGAATCTGTTCTAGATATTAATACTTTTAAATCCTCAGGAATTCCATCATCTGTAGGTATTTTTCCAAAATGTTTTACTCCATTAGAATCATAATAATATCCTATTTTACTTATTTTAATTTTTTTCTTCTTCTCACCAATTCCTCCTAGTAATCTTAGTTCTTGATCGCCCATTTCGCACCATATTTGTTATCTATAAGGCTTTTTATCCTTATATTCTTATAATTTCTTATAAGCTCAGCATATATTTTCATCTTATATTTAAATAAGATGTTCCGCACTCGTGGAAGGATTATTACTCTCATTAACGTTCACCTTCTATGCGTTACAATGGCTAACGATGTTTTAGCTTATCTCGGTATTAGCATGGTATTTAAACTTTAACTTTCACCGATTTTGCGGAATTATTTTATTACCTTAAATTTCTTTAAGGAGGGACATGCAAGGTCTATCCCCATTGCAGCGATAATATCAAACTTCCTTTTATTCTCATAAGAATAATCCTTTAACTCATTTAACATCTCTATACAATCAATTCTATCCCAGAATTCATTAACATAATCCTGAATAAGTTCAAGATAATACTCAATAACTCTTTTTGAGGGATAAATACCGTACATACTAGAATTTAAAGATTTCTTCTTAGATACATCTGTACTATTCGGAGATTGTAATTTTTTCATTAATAAATATTGTTTTCCTTTATCCTGAAAATAACTTACAATAGCTGTTCTGGAACTTTCTAATACTGCTTTTGCTCCATACCATTCTAATAATAGAATTGTCTGATTATAAGCTGTTCTAATATTCTCAGGTCTATCTTTATATATAGCTACATATTTATTTCCATCAAGTCCATAATTCCTCTTCTTTATAACTAAACAGAAATCAGATGTATCTTTCTGTCCAGTAGACTGATCAATACCCTGGTCAATAGAGTCAATTCCAGCAACATAAAGATTAGGTATTAAATCTCCATTCTCATCTCTTATAGGCTCTTCAAATATTTTAACTTTACCATTAGGGGAAGAGATGAATTTAATATTATCTCTACCTCCATCTGTAGCTAAAGCAAGTATACCAATTTTTGGTTTTATTCCGTAGCCATGAACTTCTATATCTGTTAATCTTTGTGCGATTAAATTCTGATTGAACATATTATCTCCTTTCCTAGATAAAGCTTCTTGGAAAGTCCAACAATACTCTGCACAATGTACCATATAAGCAAATGGATCATTTGAGTATCTTTGACGTTCAATCATTAAAAATTCTTCTGCTTTCTTACGTATTGTAACTCCTCGATTATCTATTATCCCAGGTTGCATTACTATAGCAGTGGATGGGATAAAGTATGCTGTATAGACCGTACGATTATCTGAGGAGTAATTATGTTTATATGGAAGGATTCCGAAAGAGATCGGATCAAGAAACATTCGTTCTAGTCCTTCTAGACTAGGACCGGCATCTCCCCCAGTTCCGTAAGCGATCTTAAACCCAACTCTTTGTCCAATTACCTTAATAAGAGCATCTCCTTGAATCCATTTTTTAATCAATTCAGGGTCAGAACCTGCTTCTTCATATCATTATGTTAAGTTAGAGTCGTTAATTCTAACTAATTAATATAATTTTTCAAATTTCCATCCTCTATGAGTAAGTTGGTCTCCATTAATTACTGCTCCAATACCTTGACGTTTTAATTCGTGTTCTTCTGCAAAAATTCTCATGTTATTAAATGTAAATTCTATTCCTTCTGGAGATATACCAATATATTTATGTTTTGATTCGTTAGATATTATAGTATTTAATGAACTAGATATAAACATACATGTTTCAGGACTGTATAATTTATTTCCTTTTATCTTATAATCTTTATCTAGCACATATTTAGTAGAATCTTCTAACCACAAATTATATCCTTCTAAATATTGTATATCTTCACAGAAATTTTGAAAATATAACCATCTATCACACACTTCACATTCTTTATATGTTGGAGTCTTCTTTAAATATGATTCAGAATAACATCTCATCATCATATTATACCATAACCCTCCTTCTTTAGTATGTTTTCCATTAATGTTTGCGTTATATCTTCCTTCTCCAATAACCCCTCTACCATATACTGTAGGTTTTAATGGATCATCAATTTTATGAGATAATTGTGAAGAATTTATTCTTTTAATATATCCAGTAGAAAGAAACTTTACTACATAATAATGTCTGCTGGAGTTATTAAAAGTACTCTTTCCGAGAACTTCTATTTTATCATTTTCATCTCCTCCATTTAAATGAATACTTCCTGGAAAGTACTTTTCACTTCTGTAATCTGTACAAAAACTTAATTTATCATTAGCATTCATAAGAAATTAATTTTAGATTGTTAATGTACAAATATACATATATTCCAGCCAACTTCAAATGAAAAAGTCAATTATATTAATTCTCATGCTTTCGCATGAAGTTCAGACTATATCTTCCCTAATTAGGGCTGGGAATTTCGGATTACTTAATCCTACGAGGCTTCTCTACATACACCTCTAGTCGTTGAACATGTATCTATATAAGATACTTAGCTGCTGATTATCCAATACTAAAACTTATTACTATACTTTATATCATTACTATAAACCATTAATATATTGCTATATTAATTTAGTATTTTAGTCTCTAAGGAACTTCCAGCAATTACCCCAGTTTGACATATTTATTTATCAAAAGCTCACATCGATCGCCTCTGACCTTAGAAGGCTTATCTGCTACGATACCGGTTATCATAGATTTAAAACCAGACTCATTACCTTCCCTATCTTTCTTTGATGCTCTTTTTTGGACCATAGTATTTATCGCTTGACGTAAATGCTTAAATCCATTCTCTGTTTCTGTATTTAAATAATCCAATTGTACCCAGCATTTCTCTAATGTCTTAGCTAAGAAATCACTAGTTGCTGCAGTATATATAGATTGAGACTCTGGTTCACATGTATACATTGCAACTCCGTTATTTGCTCCCATTTCACTGAAACCGCTTCTGTTATCATAAAGACTTTTTATTCTTTATTTCCTGGAGTTTCCTCCTTACTATATTTAGATTTAATCATCTAAAGGATCGGCGCACGTTTTTATCTCATATTTAAATAAGATATTCCGAACTCATGGGAAGATTATTACTCTCTTAACGTTCACTTCCTGCGCTCTACGATAATTAATTGATATTTAATCATCTCGGCATTAACATAGTTTATATTTAAACCTTAGTCTTTGCCGATATTTCGGAATTTATTACCCCTAAATTACTTTAAGGGAGGCCCGGTATTTTAAGCCCACGTCCCTTTAAAACAAGAGCATCTTTATTTGTTTTCCTACATAATTCCAGATAATGAAAATATTCATATTGTTTTGCTAGAAACATTGGAAAAGATGTAGCACGTTTACCTTTTTTTGTTCCTCCTGTATCTAATATAATCGGAGTTTGCATTCGATAGAAATTTAAATAAAAATAATTCCATCCAGTTATAGTATACCCATGTGAAGTATAGCCCTTAGTACATCTTCTGAATCTCTCGTCCCAGAAATTATTATATGCAGGACCTTTATAAGCATACATCTCATACTTCCCTGTAGCTTCTTTAGTCATTGCATCTTCTCTGAACCAATCAGGATTAAAATCTAATCCTTGTGTTTCTGTTATAGGTCTATACCCAGTAAGTTCATATGAAAGTTCCGGATCGAAGAAATCTACTGGATCTCCTATTTTAACATCCCAATCAGTAAATACTTCTGATTGTTCTAGAGCTTTAGTCTTTAATTTACTATATAAATAATCATCTATTTCAACTTCATCTCTAGCAATTTTATAATTAGATAAATCTTTAGATATATAAGAATTATCATATAATTTCTGCTCTTCCGATTCCTCTTCTTTTAGCTTTTCTGGAGTATCATAGGTACTAAGATCTTTTACTATTGTTTCAGTATCTAAAGAATTTAAAAGTTCCTTTGTAGTAGGTTTCTTTTTTACAACTCTTTTAGGTTTTTCTGGTTCGGAATCTACTTTTTTAAGAATATCTTTCTTTGCCTTTACTTTAGATACATTACCTTTTGCTCCATATGTAATTTTCCTAGCCATATTTAATCTCTATATCCAGGTTCATAATCCCCTTTTATTTTAGATTGTTTTTCAATATCTTTTTTATATCTCTCCTCAGCAGCTCTAACCTCATCTAAAAGAGGACCTATCCCTTTAGCTTCTGCGATTACATCTTTAGCTTTATATCTTAGTTGTCCTGTCTCATCATTTACATCACTTAAATCTACTAAATCATTAAAGTATATCGTTAATTTATCTATCACAGTATATACAGATTTAAGTAATTTATATGTTCTAAAAGAATCTCTTAACTCTTCATATTTCCTACAAGCTGTTCTAAATAAAGGATCGGAAAATTCTTCATCTGTTATAGATGCTTGTCTTCTCGCTTCTTTATTTCTATTCTGTTCAGAGAAATCGCATATAGGAGATTGCCAATCTAACATTAAATAAATATATTTAAATTCCCTAAATGCTCGTAATTTAAACCTTCCAGCAGGATCTTCTGGACATTTATTTCTCTCAGACTCCATTAAATCATTAAATTCTTTAAGTAATAGAATCTCTTCCTTATTTAATTCTAAGGATCCGGTTTGATTATTATAATTAAAAAATTTTACCATAGTACATATCCATATTTAACAAGAAAGAGTGACATAAATAAGGAGATTATTTATATCACTCTTCATATCATACCTTTTCTAAATCTTTAGTCGAGAATACTCCTTCGCACATATCTCGATTAGAATTAAACCATACACACCTCATTCCAAGGAATGAAATTTCATTTTCTGATGAATCTACAACTTTTTCCACTATAAGCATTTTAGGCTTAAATGGCATATCATGTTTTAATTGAACCAAATCTCCTGGTTTCAGGAATACTTTAGGTTCTTGGTATTTAGGACAATTCTTCATTGTTATTAATTTTCTTATAACTACAAGCTAATACATTTTGTTCTTGAATAATCCATAAAACAGTATCTCCAGTTCCGTCAGTATCAATTGGGAGATCTCTTTCACTATTAGCTATATACATTATATCCATTCCTGGGGCAACTGTTTTACAATCTGGACCTACATCTATTACACTACCTACAGAAATAAAGCGTTCGTTCCAAATATCTATATCTTCTCCAGAACGAGGATCATGTTTAACGTCCCGTTTTAATATAATTCCTCCCTTAGATTTAGGATTTTCATAAGGACTAGCAGGGTATTTAGAGAAGATTAAATAAGTTCCCATTGGTTTAATTTCCCAATTATTTACTTTATCCTCAAAAAACTCTACTTGTTTCTGGAGTTCTTCGTCAGAGACATTTTTTATTTTCTCATCGATTCCTATCGATTTAAGAGCTTTGTCAGTATTTAATTCTGACCTAACATTCTCCGGAACATATAATCCGGAATAATCATTTTTCATTACTTTTCCCATATACATTTAAATTTAACATAAAACATTTACCATTTATTTAATACACAATGATTATTTTTATTTCTTGTCTTTGCTATTAGTCTGCATCCACATCCTTTAACCCATCCAACCATTTCTACATCAGATACCTGACCAGTACGAGGATTTATCCATAATTTAGGATCACAATAGCCTCCATATTTTTCTGAATATAAAGGACATTCTTTACATATCTCCAATCTTTTTAAATATAATTTTTCATTTATATTTAAAAATTCTTTTGCGTGTCCTGATAATATATCTTTAATACTCATGATATTTAAAATATTATAGGTTTATTTTCTTCTTCATATTTCCGGAGAATTAACTGCTTTTTATAGTATTTAAGCATCTTCTCTATATCAGATTTTAAATATTCTAGAACATACTCATTAACTTCGCCATCGTGAGTAAAGTGAACAATTCTTAGCTCATCAATAATTAAATCCGAATTTTGTTTTTGAAGCATCCATGCGTAAAGAGATAATTGAAGAGTATAATGTAAGAAGTTACAATCCATTATATTATTTAAAGGATATTTCATCATTTGATACTTCTTCTTTTTAGGATCAAAATAGGATTTTTGTTTTAATTTCTTATTAGTTTTATGATCTAATATACGAATATGATTTCCATTTTTAACAACTAAATCGGACTGCCCAGCAATACATAAAATCCCATCTGGATCTGTATAAGAAATTAACATCTCTGGTATAATTCCAGTATCTATATCTAATCTATGATGATTTTTATATACCGGAAGATTTCCGCCCAAATTAAATCTCTTAATTGTCCTCTCTGAGTCATTGTAAAATCCACTTTCCTGTTCTGCATGTACTTTTGTACCATACTCGCAAGCTATCCTATTTGTTTCTCCCCAATCTTTTACATATTTATTACAAGTCTCTTCAAATACTTCTTTTGTAATACTATCTGGAATATAAGAATCATCCCATTTTTTAGTATTTAATAAAGAACTCTTTACATTAATAAAATCATCTCCCATTAACTCTTCTAACGCCTTATACTTCTTCCAAAAATCTGAATCAAACTTATTCTCGAACTCTCCAATTAAAGTAGTTACAGAAATAAATTTTTTCCCTTCTCCTACTCCCTTTTTACCTACATACACATGTTTCTCATCATTGTATGTAACATCATCATTTTCCTTATCGACGATTAAATCATTACCATCGAAGGAGAAGTATTTAACATCTCCTTCATTCATACTCATAGTCATAATATATAAATTTTAATTTCCTTTCACTATAGCTAAATCTATTATAGCTCTCGCACAAGTTGTTATATAATAAAACATTTGATCATGCGAAAATGGGGATTCTTTTGAATAACTTATTCCAACAAATCCTCTGGGAGTTCCATCAATTTCTATTAAATAAAGAAATAATTGTTTAGCTCCATTCTGTTTTAACATTGTATATAAAATCGGATCTGATTCTTTAATATTCTCTATATCTAATAGATTATATACTTTCTTTTCGTTAAGTTCTACATTAAATCTAAAATTATCAGTACTTTGTTGTTGATATTGTTGTTTAATTCCTGCTACTCCAGAAACATTTTGTTCATTTCTCATTGTGAAGTATGTAAAGAGATTCCCGCTTAATGAAGTTAAACTATTACCATATTCACAGAAAAATGCTCTATCAGCTTTAAGAGTTTGTTGAAGTTTACGTAATTCATTATCTATTTTAGGAGGAAGAGTTAGTGCGGTATTTACTAATTCTGCATGTTTCTCTGATCTCTCTTTTTCTCTCTGATTGAATACATTACTTATTTCAGTTCTAACAGTTTCTTTTATTGTTTCATTTAAATATCTTCCTGTATAGTTAGAAAAATACAAAGTACATAATATAACAATTATATAAAGTACACATTTAGAATCTTTTATAATTTTAGATTTAATTAAACTATTTATGAGAGGTAGAATTTTGTCCATCATTTAACTTATTTTCTATTTTTAATACACACTTACTTTGAATAGTGCAAATATATTAATAACTTGCGGTCAAAACAAGATTTATATATTTAAATTTAAAAATATAAGAAATAATATGTTTAACGCGTTAAATTATAGAATATGAAATTTGATCTTAGTAAAATAGACTTTAGTCTATTAAAAGTTCCAGATTTGGATTTAGAGGAATTTAATAATGTTATAGAGAAGTATTTAGGTAAAGAATCTGCGGAATTTCTTAAAAAAGGTGGGAAAATTTATATTAAGAAAAAGAATCGTGGAAAATTTACAGAGTCTGCTAAAAGAGCTGGGCAATCTGTTCAAGAACACGCTAGATCGGTATTAAATGATCCAAATGCTACACCTCTACAAAAGAAAAGAGCTAACTTTGCTCGTAATTCAGCTAAATGGAAGCATAAGGGTAGAAAGAAAAAATAAAATTTATATATTATTTTATATTTAAATAATGTCTAATACTAATAATAATAAAATCCCACCTCCTCCTATCTGGGCAGCATTATTTAAACCTTCTCCTAAATCTAAAACTTCCCCTCCATCAGCTCTCAAGAAACTTGATTATCTGGACCTAAAGAATCTATATATAAAGAAAAGATTCAATCCAATAAAAATTTGATACTAGAGTTAATTGGGATAATATAAATGGGTACAGAAATTCTTTCATGAGAATCTAATGGAGGATAAGATATTATATATAATAAATCTTTATGAATAATATCTAATATTATATAACAGTAAATATATAAACAAGTAATATATAAATAAATGAATACTAATTATTTAAATGAGAATAAAATAATAGCATTATTAAAAAAGTCTCAAGCAATAGCTGCCGGAACAGCTAACCTTTCAAATGGAATACTACAAACAATCTTTTATAATCATGAATATGTAAATAACGTTACTGCTTCTATAATCTCTAATTCAAACGATAAAGGGATAAGAATAACAGTAGGATATAAAAACTCTACTTTAGCTTCTAGATATAAAGATTTATTATGTGTAACTCCTTTCCTATCAGAGAATGTAAATGTATCAGATGAAAATTATTTATCTACAACATTTAAATCCACAATAAGTGGAAGTACTGTTGTCTCTTATTATATATATCTATGATACAAATAATGGAGCGAATCTTAGACAAAGTGGTTATATAAGCTTCTTAATTCCCAATATTAATGATTTTAATGAATTATTCGAGTAATAACTAAATAATGTTTAAAACTATGAAAAATTTTTGGATTAAAGTAAAAGGATTATTTAATAAAGTATTAAATTACAAAGCTGTTAAAATTATAGTTTCAGTTTTATTATCTGCCGGATTAACTTATTTATTTAAATCCGCATTAGTATTTTTCTGCTTCTTAGTATTATGGTATTTATTATATATCTTAATAGATAAGTGGGTAGAGAAAAATAACGATGGGGAGTTAAATAAATTACATATTTAAATTTTATATATAAAAAAATACCCTATAACAATTAAGTTATAGGGTATTTTCATTTAACATTATTAACACATAAAATAAACACGCAAAGAAGACTACTTGCTTATATTCTCAATCATCTTCTTAATAAAATTAAGAGATTTAAGATAATCGTCATTTGTTATATATTCTATATCAGAACTTTTTAACATTTCCTTTACTATTTCTTCGAAATTAGAGAATAACTCATTTATATCAGGACTAGTACATTTAACCTGATCTATTGGTAACTTATTACTAGCTATAGGTGCTCCGATAGTAACCCCAACTTTAGCATAATTCGGAATTTTATCTAAATCAGGATTATTTAATTTATTTTCTAACTCATCTAAAGAATCCTCTTTCTCATTAGGAATGTTATCTAAAGTTCTATCTAATTTCTCATCGATAAGATCTAACAATGTCTCTATATCAATTCCATCATAGTCTTCTCCTTCTCTATGGAAGTTATCTAATTTAGATAATATCACTTTAAGTCTATCCTCAATCATATCAAAATAATCAGAGAAGCTCTTATTCATTTCTAATAGTTCTCTTAAATTCTTTTTATTCTCACAATCTCCTTCATTAAAATACTGAACAATTTGAACTAATTTCTCAATTCCGATTTTAGCATTATTCATTACATCCATCATAGAAGCATTTATACATTCCAACTCCTTATCACTAATAAGTTTTTCCATAATCATATTTTTAATTTAACATATACAAATATACTAAGATTATAAATCTAATCCTAAGATTAAATGTTAAATTTTATAAATTAAGATTTTTTCTTAATTCTGGAATAATATTATTCAAATCCTTCTTCACAGCCTCTTGTCTATCTAAATATGATAATTCTGGATATTTAATCTTTCCAAATTCATCTATAAACTCTATTGAATCCTGAGATTTAAATTCAGGATCTGATATTATTATTGTTTTTATCTTATTTAAGTTATTCATTATATAACTATACATTACTAATATATTTTGCATTATATTACCATTCATATACTATTTGTTTAACTCTATAAATTATGCCACTACAAAGATAGTATATATTTAATATTTAAAGAATATATATATTATATAACAATAACATGTGCAATTTAATTTATACTTAATCAATTGCCCCTCCATTTTCTGGCGGAAGTTCTGGAGAGGTATTAGTTACAATAGTATCTCTAATTTAGTATTTACCTGAATTAAATTCGTATCTATACTAGAGGTATTCGTATGTATAGAAGTAGTTGTATCCTTTATCTGTCCCAAAGTTTCTTTAACAGGATCTAAATCAACATCAATATTAGCTAAAGATGCTAATGCTGTATCTAATTTAGCACTAAATGTAGTAGTTAAATTCTCTATTTTAGTTATTAAATCTTGTATTTTAGTATTTGTCGTATCTATCTTAGTATTAGTAGTATTTAATTCATTTACTACTGCTGATAATTTCTCTGTCAATAAAGCTATATTCTCCGTATTAAAATCTCCCACTCCTTCCTTAATTCCTTGTAAAAGTTGGAGATATAGCTCATTGTAATTGGTTGTTTTATAAAAATCGTTTACGTTCATTGTGATATATTTAAATTATAAGTTCTATTATTTTAGTATTGTCTGTATTTAAAATTTCTTCATTTTTGCATGGTTGAAGTTTATATGTATAACTCTCCTCTTCTGGAGTATATTTAGGTTCGGAGATTATTTTATAATATCGTTGTAGTCCTTCTTTTATATAAAAGGATTCTGGAAAAGTTAATGTTATTGGTGTAGATTCAAAAGTTGGATTTTGCATAAAAGGGTTGATTGTTATGATTTACAAAGGTATGTGATTTTTGTGAGAAATCCTATGGGAAATAGATATTAATAGGTATATTTAAATTCAATTATTTACTTCATTTATATTATTTTAGATAGTATATTTTCTAATATATCTAATCTGGACAAGGTTCTTTCTTCCCATTCGACTATTCTTTTACATAAAGTTATTAGATCACTCTCATTATTTGTAGTCTTATTTATAGTTGTAGTTAAATTCTCATGCCGATCATTCAGCATTTCTACGCTACGTGTTAATTCATCAACCCGTTGTTCTAAACTCTTTATTTTTTTATTTAACGCAATAGTGTCAGAATTTTTATATTCTTGGAATATCTCTAATATCCTTTTATCTTTATTAAACCATTCAGAAGAATGATTAAATTCTTTACATAACTCATGTAACTGTTTCTCATCTTCTATGTATCCTTCAAAACTATCTATAAGTTTACAATCTGGATTGTGAGTAGCATATTGTTTCATTCGAGATTTAAGATTCTCTGTAAATCCTATTTTATAGAAATTACCTGATTCAATTAAGTATATCATATTATTTTATTTAATAATAGTATTATAATTTTTAGTATTTTAATTTGATTTATTTCTTTAAAAGTATCTAGTACTTGAATAATGAAGTTTTCCAAGTTTATAATAATATTTTTATATAAAGAAGCATAACGCTTAATAGTCTAATTTTATAGTATTTAGTAACAATTAGATTCTTTCATATTCCACATCTTCTGCTGTTCTCTTAAATAATTTTTTTTCAAAATAATTCATTCTAGATTTCATTATACTTATCTCGTCTTTCAATTTATCAATGTCTTCACTATTCTCCTCAATCTTTGCAGCCATAAATAACATAGCTTGACTAATTTTCGTATAATCTATTTTTAAATTATTGTTATTTAACTCTATCTTTTCCTTTTTCTCTAGTCCATCAATAAGTTTATTTGCGTATCCCCACGAAAATCCGCATAATTTAGCAATAGCATTCACACTCGCATTCTTCATTTCCCCTATTCCTGTATTAGTATCTTTAATAGTTTCTGGAGCGGTGCAAATAAAAAATATTTTTTCTTCAATAGTTAAATCTGTTCGTTTAATAAATTCGATAGTAAATTCTTCTTTATCTTTTAACAATTTTGGAGGTCGTATTAATGTATATAAATTCCCTTTTCTACCTCTTTTAGTAATAGTTATATAACCTCTATCTTTTAAAGTATTTAATCTATTTATAACAGTTTTCTTAGATGCTTTAGTATTTTCTGCCAAAGTTTCTAGAGAGGGAAAACACTGTCTTGTCTCTTTATCAGCATAAACAGATAGTACCGCGTATAAATATAAGCTATATTTATCTAAATCCTTATCTCCTATTAAATTCTTTCCAATTTGTATTCTTTGAGGTTTATTCATTTCGTCTGTTTAAATTTTAATGCGTTATTGACTATTTTTAGTAAAAGCAAATTTAACAATAAAAACTTATAATACCAATAAAATTTAGAATAATCTTAATTATGATTTTCCTGAATGGTTCTATTTAAACCGTACACAATTCATTAGTGTAGATATTATAAATTTTATATAAATTTTATTTCTAGCTTCATTTATTTATAGTCTTAAAAATCGTTAAATTGTACTGTATGCGAAAAAAACTACAAATTCACACTGGCTACAACTTAAACTCTCACTGGCTACACTTTAACAACCCTTACCTAAACACGCATTTTGCTAAATATTTAACCAAATATTTAAATAAATCACACTTCTACTCCAAATCCTACCTCTCATGAGAGTACCCTAACTATAACTAGTAAGTCCTTAACTAGTACCTACCCTACCCCTTCAAAGGGTAAGTTTTTTTGCTTCGCAAAAAATCTTGAGCTGGGAGCTTCTTTAGATTTAAATTTTTTATTTTTTATATAAATTCTATATTTAAATACATCATTTATTTAAATATTCCATATGCCTTAAATCTTATTATATCTAATACAATCTCTATATTATATTCTCTCTAGAATTTAAA